>Ga0172366_10000195_pt1 | contig 38576 bp, 32 predicted proteins | sample LakKivSesite69cm_FD_114533 | JGI IMG/M metagenome (GOLD analysis project Ga0172366, IMG submission 114533) | Sediment microbial communities from Lake Kivu, Rwanda - Sediment site 69cm | ecosystem: Environmental > Aquatic > Freshwater > Lake > Sediment | place: Rwanda: Western Province, Lake...
CGTCGACGTCGATCCCACTGCATAGGCGTGCCCCTTCTCACATACGGTATCAGAAATTGAGAAACATTTCTCCAACACGTCATCCTGCTCGATCCTAGCTCCGGTCCTCTGCCATCAGGTACGCCCCGAACCCCAGGGACCAGAACATCGGGGGATAGAATATCAGCCTCTCCATCCCGCCCTCGCCTATGGCCGGACAGATGCGCGGGCCGAAAAGCGCGAGAGCCGCGAGCCCGATGAGTCCGAGGATGACGAACACCCAAGAAAGCGGCGCCCTCACCAGCTTGTAGGAGAAGATTGACGCGAGGTTCCCGAACACGAAGGCTGCTACAGCGAACGCTGCATGGGGCGTGGAGAACGCGTTCATGTCGAAGATGGCAACGCCAATCGCTCCTATGGCGGAGAGGACGAGGAAGAGCCACACCCGTGAATTCCGGGTCCGCTGGCGCAGCAGCATCCCCGCGATTATCCCCATGGCGCCGAAGAGGAGAAGAGCTGCCATGAACACGATCTTCACGTCCGTCGGCCCCACGCCGAGCTGGCTGATGTAGTCGTCGCGGACGCTGTAACCAGGATACAGGAACTCGGCTATGTTCACCAAGAAGAGCGCCTCGAGTCCTCCGACAAACAGCCAGAGGCCCGGCGACCGAAGGCCCGGCTTGATGGTCATGCACTAAGCCTCTTCTTCAGACCCTCAGGGATCTCGATCGCGAAGCGGCACAAGGTGTCGCCCCACAAGGCCGCCTTCAAGACCCTTATCTTGACTGGCTTCCCGAAGGCCGCCTCGAAAGGCGCCTTCTCGTAGCCCGCGCTGCAGTAGCACAGGTTGCGTGACATCTCCTTTCCCGCGGGTATCGATTCGCGCGCAAGAGGACAGTGGCAGCAGTAGTACCGCTTCATGGTCCTGTCCTTCTCGCGAAGATACTCGATGGCCATGTACGGGACCTTGGTGCAGTATATCTCATTGCCCTTCCTGACCCCCGCGCCGATCTCTTGGTTCGCCTTCACCCAGTCGAGGACATCCTTGTTGATTGGCTGGTTGAAGTAGAGGGTCCCCTGCTCCATGTACCCCCTGAGCTCCTCGATGTAGCTCTCGTGGAGCGTTCGCAGGAACTCGTCGACGCTCTTCGCCTCCCTGAAAGCCTTCTTGCGGTCAGCGTAGGCCGACGGTGGGCTCGCATGTGGGCTCTTGATGAGGACCTGCCTCGCCCCCTCGCCCCCGACCGCCGATTCCAGCCGGGAGAGGAAGTCGCTTGTTGACTTCGGCATCCGCTTCGGGGGCATCCCCACTGGTGGTGGTCTGTATGCACCGAGAATCTCTGCGCTCCTCTCCTTCCCGTACTTCTGCTCCACGTTCTTGCACATCTCGGAAAGCACGCTGGGGCCGTCCCACAGGACGATGAGCGCCTGCTCGGCGTCCACGTTGTTCAGGAACCGCGAATAGCGGAGCAGACCGATGAAATTGTCGAAGGTGCATCTGCCCTCCTTCGAGAGCTTCCTGACGAAAGCCTTGACGTCATTCGCCCGAGCATCCTCGAATCTCCTTCCGGGGCTCCTCCGGCTGAGGAATCCTTCGAATTCCTTCACGGTGCGAACGTGCGACTTGATTGTCTCCTCGGTCAATCCCTTGGCCACGCGTTTGCCTTCTCTGACAAATCTCCGGAAGCCCTTCTCGTCCACGATAATCAGTCTCCCGCGCGCGCTGCTCGAATCGGGCCCACAGTATAAGGTGCTTCCCTCGGGATTGCGGCAAGAACGCGTCACGGAACGACTGTCGGGAGGAATATGCCTACTACCAAGGTGATCAACCAGACCAGTATCGCCACGAGAAGAGACTTCAGCCAGCCCATCTCGTAGAGGCTCTTGAGGGCCAACAGCCAGAAGAATCCTCCAATCACAGCGGCAAGCAGGTCATAACCGAGCAAGAAATGCGCAATGGCGTAGATGAGCGCGCCGACGAGGCCAGCCAAGAATGCCGTCCCAACACCTTCCCTCTCCCCCAGGAGCCTCGTCACGACGAAGATGATTATCGCAGAGACGATCAGCCCGACGATGAAGTATATCGCCGCGGAGAGCAGAGAGGCTGTGGTGAACTCGACCATCTCTGGATGGCCATGCCTCCGCTACATATGTGACGTCTCCCGAACATGCGAGAAGCGAGCGGCCGGCAACGGGACGCTGCGGCCATCTCCTACGTCACTTCTTCGCGTGGCCCAGCGGGAGCACCTTGGGGGCCTTCCACTCGTCCCGCAGAAGGCTGTACATCGCGGTGTCCCTGTAGACCCCTCTGCTGAAAAACGACTTCCGGATGCGTCCCTCGAACGAGAATCCGGCCTTCTCCAGCACCCTCTGGGAGGCCTTATTGTCCGGATGGGTCTCCGCCTGGACCCGGACGATGTCCTTGTGAAGGAAGAGGTAGTCTGCCATCATCTGGACAGCCTCGCTCCCGTATCCCTTGCCCCGCTCTTCCTTGACCAGCATGTACCCGATGCCGATGCAGCCCTTCGACTTGAAATGAGCGATGTACCCGACCCTGGTGCCGTCTTTCTTCTGGACGAAGTACCACTGCCCTTCTCCCTTCCCCTCGTGCTGCTTCTCGAGCTCTCCGAGCGACACCTGGTCAAATGGCTCGAACTCGCCGACGAATTCCACATCGTTCGACCACTTCTTGATCAAGACCAAGTCTTCCTTCTCGACCAATTCGAGGTCTATCTTGCAACCCTTCAGCGTCTAGAACACCAGGGATATGAACACGCCTAGTATCCCTATGTAACTTGCCATGAGCGGGTCATCGGTAGCGAAAGGTTGGAAATTGGAGCGGCCAATGGCCGCTCCGTTCTGGTGTTTCCTACGCGTTGTACGCTGTGAGGAATGCCCCCCAGCCGGTATCAACAGAGTAAGCAAGCGCCCCGTATGCGGCTGAATGGCTGTTCCACTCGTTGCCCGTGCCCCAGTACAGCGAGATGCCCTTGCACTCGGTCATGTGCTTACCGTCCCAGACCTTGATGCAGAAGCTGCTCACCGCGTTCTGGACGGCGGCCGCATCCGCCTTCAGCTTCGCGTCGCTGACGCCCTTTGTCGTCTGCAATGTCAGGCAGAAGTCTGAAAGGTCGGTGAAGTAGTGCGTTCCCCACATGTTGTAGGTGTTCTTCAGAGCTGTCGCATAAGCGCTCTTGTATCCCGGCAGAAGGCCCTTCATGTCAGCTGACCAGGTGGCTATCGTCGGCACGCTGGCCTTAAGCTGCGTTATGTCAATCGCTGCTAGGTTGACCGTGCTCGCCCACGTTTGTCCGCTGTAGTATACTCCCCAGGCGTCCACCATGGCCATCGAGAAGTCCCTCGGGAGCATCGCGGGGTTGTTGACAAGGTTCATGAGCATCAGATCGTACGGGAATCCGTTGCCCGGGACCGTCTCCTCGGACGCCACCATGTAGCTCACGAGGTTCGTGAGCGACACCTGGTATGCCACCTCGATGTTCCCCATGTTGCAGCAGTCGAAGGCCAAGACATCAATCTTCTTGCCGGCTGCGGCGATGCCGCTCTGGAGTTCCTGCATGCTCAGACTGTCTCCTCCAGATGTGTCATCCTTGCAAACGTAGTTCCACGCATATCCGTGGTCCCACATGCTAACGGCCAGGTACGTGGACGGGAACAGCGCCGCGGCCTGGTTGATGCACCATGTCAGGGTCGCCGGATCGCCCATGTTCATCTCGGGCCCCGTCGCCACCGTTGTCACCGTCGCGCCTGAGATCTTCTCCACCGTCATGCCGTCGGTGCTACCCAGATCGACGAACGCTACGATATTCAGGGTCGCACTCGCCGGGACCGCCTCGAGCATTGGCAGGCTCTGGCCCTCCCAGTATGTCTCCAGGTTGTTGTCGCCGTCCATGTAGATGGCGTAGGTCCAAGTCGTCCCGCCCCCTCCGCCTCCGCCCCGGCCGTTCTTCGCAGACACGACGCCGGAGGCAAGGAACATCCCCATTACCAGCAATACCATGCACACGCTGAAGTACCGCTTCAACATCCTCTTCCCCTCCTAGGGGAGGTCCGAACACATCCCGTCTCCTTCCGCGGACCTTCCCGAGGGGGTATCGCTCTGTACGCATATAGGGTTAATAGATATGTTTCATATGCCACCGGCTCGCTAGCGTCCTCCACGGGACATGACTAACAAGCCGGAGTTCATAGGGCGTCTCGAGGCGAACGGCCTCCAGGCGAGCGTAGTGTCCATACGGCATCTCGACGAGCTGGGGGCGGAGATCAGGTCCCTCCACGACCAGGGGCTGCTCGCTGACGTGATATACAACTATACGGGCACTGAGAAGCCCTTCCACACACCGAAGCTGCCGAGGAGCATGCCCGGCGCGAAGTCGATCATAGTCGTCGCGACCCCGCAGCCGATTCTCAGAACGACATTCCACCGAGACGGGAAGACCTACAGGCTCGAGGTGCCACCTACCTACTTTGACGTCCTCAGGGTCATCTCGAGGGCCAGGAGGCTGCTCAAAGAGGCTTTCCTCCCTGAGGAGCATCGGCTGATCTATGCGAGGGTTCCTCAGAAGCTCACGGCCGTCAGGAGCGGCCTGGCAAAGTACGGTCGGAACAACGTGACCTACATACCCAAGTGGGGAAGCTTCTACCGGCCATCGGTCTTCTACTCTGACTACGAAAGCCCAGTGGACTTCTGGCAGGAGAAGACGAGGCTGCCGCTATGCGACAAGTGCAGGGCCTGCCTCAATGCCTGTCCCATGGGTGCGATATTGGAAGACCGGTTCCTCATCAGGGCGGACAGGTGCCTCACGTACGCGAACGAGAGGGCCTCCAAGGATGGGTTTCCCGAATGGGTGAAGGAGAGCCCGCACAACGCGCTCATCGGCTGCCTGAGATGCCAGAAGGCCTGCCCCTACGACAAAGACGTGAAGGCTTGGTACGAGGACCGAGGGGAGTTCAGCGAGGACGAGACCGAGTACCTCTTGAGTGGGAAGTACTCGGGGGCCAAGGGGAAGACCATGGAGCGGAAGCTGAAGCGCCTGGGGCTCGACCTGAGCTCCTTCCCTCGGAACCTAGAGGTCCTCCTCAAGGATTAGCGATACTGGCGCCAGTCTGCTTCATATCGCCGTTCGCCCATACGGGTTGCTGCAAACCGCTTGATCGAGGGGGAGAGTTGAGATGTTCAGACGGACGTTGCACGCCGCCGTATTCCTAGTGGCGGTCTTGAGCATGCTAGTGCCATACGCCTGCCAGAGTGCGGCAGCAGGCGGGAACCAGAAAACGACGACTTACAACCTGTACTTCGGGGACTTGCACACGCACACGACTTACTCCGACGGCACGGGTACGCCGTGGGACGCGTTCGCGGCAGCCACGGCGGCGGGCGCGGACTTCATGGCGGTCACGGACCACGTCCACTATCCCTACGGAGACGAGATGCTGACGCCCGAGCTGTGGACGGACACGATGAACGCGGCGAAGGCATACACGTCGAAGGACTTCGTTGCCATGGCGGGGTACGAGCTGTGGTTGCCTTGGGCCGGGGAGATAAATGTCTACAACACTGACACGGTATACAGGGACGACGGAAACCCGGGAGGACACGGGTTCAACAACGGGAACCACGAGGCCACCAGGGAAGCGCTTAACTCGCTCTATCAGTGGATGGCCGAGACCGGAGCTATCGGTCAATGGAACCACCCGACCTACTGGTATGGGGCGAACGGTGTGGGCTACAACTCTTCCCAGCCGTCGAACTTCTTCGACTTCGCGTACTACTCCGAGACCAATGACATCGGCATGTCTGTGATCGAGAACCTGGAGAACCCGGACTACGAGCTCTGCTATCAGATGGCTCTCGACGCGGGATGGCACGTCATGCCCGCCGCGAACTCTGACACGCATTCTGGGAACTGGATATCAGGATATGAGACGAGGACGGTGCTCCTTGCGCCAAGCCTCACGCCGAGCAACATCTATGACGCGATGAGGGCCAACAGGGGATACGCGACCCAGGACGAGAACCTGCGCATCATGTACACCCTGAACGGCCAGGTGATGGGATCGACGCTCTCGGCCAGCGCTTCATCATATGTCGCGAAGATACATATCGAGGACCCGGACAGGACCGCCAGCGACGCGATCACCCTAGTAGAGGTCGTGAGCGACCACGGTGAGGTCGTTGCCAGCGTGCCGACGGGTGGCACGACCGTCGACCTCTCGTTGACGCTCTCATCGGAGAGCGCCCAATACTTCTACGTGAGAGTGACGACGGCTTCGAACCTGACGGGAGGTCCTGGATTGACGGCATGGACTGCGCCCGTGTGGACGGGCAGCTGATGGTGGGAGTGGGAGGAAGAACATGAGAACTAGAGGAGTAGTCATAGGGATTGTCGCACTGTGCATGGTGTCGAGCGCACTGTTGGTGCCGAACGCCAGCTCTCAGGTGGGCAGCAAGTGGCTGTATCTGCTGTATCTCGACGCGGACAACAGCCTGGACGTCAAGGCGAACAATGTATGGGTCGTCCAGGACGACCTGGACGAACTGACATCGGTCGGGTCGACCGACGACGTCGTCTGCTACGTGCTTGTCGACAGGGTGGCAGGCCCAGCGAACCTGCTGAAGATCGAGAAAGGGCATGCCGAGGAGATCGCCAACCCTGACCTCAACGACGTGGAGGTCAACATGGGGGACCCGGCGACGCTTAGGAGCTTCGTATCGTACGCGTTCACGGCGTCCCCTGCGGAGAACGCCCTCCTGGTATTCTGGGACCACGGCTCGCTGAGGTATGTGGCCTCCGACGACCACGTCGCGGCCAACAACGGCAACAAGGACGTCCTCACGCACTTCGAGGTCGTGCAGGCGCTCGATGGCTTCAGCATCGACGTGATCGCCGCGGACGAATGCAACGTGGGCCAAATCGAGGTCGCATACGAGTATGCCCTGCACACCCAGGCCCAGTACCTGGTGGCGGCGGAGACCTACACCGGCTGGAGGGGGTTCCCGTACGACGCCACGCTGCGCGCTCTGACCGAGAACCCGGACATGACGCCCAGAGAGGCCGCGATAATGATGGTCGACCAGACCCAGCTGCTCCTCAACCAGCCTCCGTATATGTCTGAGCGGATCAACTCCCACGCGGCTATCGACCTCGCGAAGGTCGTCGAGCTAGTCGGCTCACTCAAGAACTTGACCGGGATCATGGCGCCTGATATTGGGAACTACACGAACGCCATCGCCAGGGCCAGGGGTAACGCGCAGTACTGCTACGGTGCGAACGCCGGGAACCGGATCGACCTCTGCACATTCCTCCGGTCGCTGTCTGTGAAGACCACGGACGCGGATGTTAGGACCGCATGCAACGCAGCCCTGGAGGACTTCGGGAAGACGGTAATCGCTCTGCATGCGGCCAAGACCCTCAGCCACATGCTGAGCGGTCTGGGCATCACGTTCGTCAACCACAAGAACGAACTCCCGAGCTACTATAGCGACTTCGCATTCGCGGGGCAGGGATGGGTGGACTTCGAACTGGCGTATTGCGCCGCGCACGGCTCAGTCTAGGCGTGCCCGAAAACCGTTCAAACCCCTTACGATTCTTTACCAAGTGAGCATCGGGCCGGCATTAGCGAATCTCTGAGTACCTGAAGCAGTGGACCACATGGTCGTTCACCATCCCGACGGCCTGCATGAAGGCGTAGCAAATCGTGGGGCCCACGAACCTGAAGCCACGCTTGAGAAGGTCGGAGCTCATTCGCTTGGCCTCTGGCGTGACCGCTGGTATCTGCGACATGGTCTTCCAGTTGTTCCGAATAGGCCTTCCGCCCACGAAGGACCATATGTAGGAGTCGAAGCTCCCGAACTCTTTCTGGATGGCCAGAAGGGCCTTTGCGTTGGTCACCGCGGATTCAATCTTGAGACGGTTGCGGATGATCTCTGGATTCCTGAGAAGGCCCTCGACCTTGCGGCGGTCGAACGCCGCGACCTTCTTCGGGTCGAAGCCGGCGAAGGCTTTCCTATATCCTTCCCGTCTGACCAGGATCGTCCTCCAGCTCAGCCCGGCCTGGGCTCCCTCCAAGACGAGCATCTCGAAGAGCTTCCTGTCATCATGCACTGGCACCGCCCATTCGCGGTCGTGGTACTCGCGATAGAAGTCCTCTGCCGAATCCGCCCAGCCGCATCTCTTCCTGGCCGCCATGTGCCGATCAGCAGGCTATCGGCGTTGTCCCTAAAAAGCCGTCTGAGGGCTTCGGGAGCGGGTGCAAAACCAGTCCTCACGCCCGTGAATGGCTGGTCAGTCGACCTTCTCGCGACCGACATGTATATATGACGAGTGTTCTTCACCGTTATGCTTCATCGCACACATCGATAACGTGAATGGGGTCTATGCATGGCAGAAAGCAAAGGAACTGAGAGCACGACCTCCGGAGCGTCGGGGGAATCCCTCTCGCCGAAGGGCCCCGGGAGGACGTCTGGCGGAGTCAAGTGGCTGACGCTTGCAGTTGTTGTCATCATTCTGGTCGCGGCGCCGCTCACGTATCTGGTGCTCACCAACAAGAACCAGCCGACTGGCGGGACGGTGCTGGTCTTGGAAGGCAAGACTTCCTCCAAGAACATGACGCTGGCCGATCTCGAGGCAATGGACTACAACGAAGCTCTATCTTCGTACCAGAACAGCTTCGGGAACTGGCGCGGAAATGGAACATACGGTGGCGTCCTGCTTGGCGACCTTGCCGACGAGGTGGGCGGGATGTCCCCCGGGGACATCATGACCGTCACGGCGAGCGATGGCTACGAGCAGAACTACTCCTACTACCAAGTCTTCCCTGACGCCAACTATTCCGCAATCCAGGGAAAGACCATCCTCGCGTACAAGTTCAACGGCTCTTCGGTTCCGGATTGGGAAGACGGGCCCATGGTCGCAGTGCTCGCCCCTGATCACGCCTTCAGCAACCAGGATCTCAACATGACAGCGGATCGGGATCCCGAGTATTCGAAAGCCACATCCGGCGGCTCCCTCTTCGCGAAATACATTGAGAAGATGAAGATCTCCGCGCTCTACGACGAGTGGAAGGTCAACCTCACCGACGAGGACGGAGACACAACCGTGCTCACGAGGACCCAGTACGTCACCCTCGACTACTGGTACGGCGATCACTACGTGGATTCGTCCCAGAGAAACTGGTCCGGAGCGTCCCTTACAAGGGTCCTTGGCATGATCGATGACGATGACCCCGGCTCCTTCAACGACATCCACGCCGCCACGAACTATACTGTGAACGTGTCCGCGGTGGACGGGTACTACCGGACGATGTCAATTGAGCACGTGCTGGAAGACACCTGCATCCTGGCGAACAAGCTGAACGGGACAATCCTAGGAGAGGACTACGCTCCTCTCAGACTTGTGGGGCCGGCCCTGTCAAGCGGTGAGCAGGTCTCGCAGATTGCCCGGATTGGGATCTCTCCCGCGACTAGCGCCGAGGTTGTCCTGACGGTGGAGTGTGGGGACACCTCTCTCGACTTCACGATGGGTGACCTGAAGGATATGACCGCAGTGACCGCTTCAGGCAGCTTCATCAAGACGACGGGCGCGGTCGTCGGGCCAAACGAATACACCGGCGTGAGCCTCGTGAATCTCATTTCGCTCGTGAGCTCGTCGAGCGACTACAGCGTTGAGGCCATCTCAACGGACTCCTACACAATGGTCTACAGCTACTCCCAGGCACATGACGGGACGTTCGCCTACTACAACGAGACCGGCGTCGTCCAGGGAACGGGCAACTTCATCATGATCGTGGCGTACGAACAGGATGGGGCCCCGCTCGCCGACATGAACCTGAGGATTGCAATAGTGGACACCCCTGCCCCCATCACTGACGGGCACTTCTGGGCCAAGATGGTCCGGACCATCACGGTGCTGCCCAACGTCAGGGACTACACTCTCAACCTCACCGGCATCACCTCGATGGCGATGGACCGCTCCACCTTCGAGGCGCTGGCGTCGTGCGAGTACCACCAGAACGACTACACCTTCGTGAACGACACGGGAACGCATGTCTACACCGGGGTGTCGCTCTGGGTGCTCGTGTCCGCCGTCGACGAGGCGGATGGCCCTGATGGGGAGTACGGGTTCAACGATCTGCTCGCGCAGGCAGGGTACAATGTGACGGTCGGCGCCACGGACGGCTACTCGAAGACCTTCACGTCAATCAAGGTGGCGAGGAACGACTCGATGATCGTCGCCAACAGGTTGGACGGGGAGCCACTGCCGGACAGCGAATTCCCGCTCAGGCTCGTCGGAGCTGGCCTGTCCAGCGGACAGAAAGTCGGCAAGGTCTCGAACATAACGCTGAGCGACATGCACGAGACCGCGAACTGGACCCTGTGGCTCAACGGAACCCGAGACGTCGAGATGAGCGCTGCGACCTTCGTCGGGACCTACTACTGCGGACTGCACGCGCGTTACTTCAACTACACGCAGTTCGGAAGCTCGCACGCGGCCTACTACAACTTCACGAACGGCACCGGCGACCACTCGTACGCCGGGATCGCCCTGTGGGAACTCATCAGCTGCATCGATGGCGTGGATCTCAGCCACTATGAGTTCAACGACACTCTGGCAGAGACGGGGTACACCGTGAGGCTCACCGCCTCCAACGGATACCAGGTCAACCTCACAAGCCAAGAGGTAGCCCGCAACGGCACGCTCGTGATAGCGTTCATGCTCGACGGACAGCCGCTCCCATCCTCGATGTACCCGCTGAGGCTCGTGAGCCAGTGGCTCCCGGGATCGTCGAAGATATCGCAGATAGTCTCCATAGAGCTGGTCGGAGTCTGATGGGGTCCGCAAAACCCGACAAGGGAAGGGTAAGCCTCGCGGGTGCAACAGCCGCGATCGCAGTGGCCGCCATCTCCCTGACAATCTACTTCCAGGTCATCGACAACAGCAGCGCCTCAGCATCTGGGGCGGCCATCCTAAGCGAAATCGGTGACCATCTCACAGTGAGGTGCCTGTCACCTGACGTCACGGTCCGTCTCAACGGGTTCCATGGCATTGTCGAGTTCACCAACTGCTTCAGGGACGCCCAGGTTCAAGGCTTCGACGGCCCTACTGAAAGAAAGAATGCGACCATCAGCGGCCATGTGGCGGAAGGAACGCAGGAGCTCACCATCATCGCCCCCCAGAAGACTTCCTTCAAGTTCGCCGTTGTCGGCGACAGCCAAGGGAAGAACGATTTCCTGGCGACGATCGTCTCATCGGCAGACGATTGCGAGTTCATCCTGCACTGTGGCGACATAACCCCGTCGTCCCGTAGGTCAGAATTCGCGGCCGCATCAGAAGTCCTCAACGCCTCCAACATACCGGTGATGACGACCCCGGGGAACCACGACGCGCGCGAGGGTGATTTGACCGAGTACACCGAGTGGTTCGGGCCCGCCGCGTACTCCTTCGAGTATTCCGGGGTTACCTTCGCGTTCGTCGACTCGTCCGACCTCGCGATTTCTCCTCATGAGATTGAGTGGCTCAGGACCGTCTTCAAGGACGCGGATCGCAAGGTGATTGTGACTCATGCTCCCAGCTACGATCCGTATTCTGGCAATCACACGCTAGATTCCTCGTCCTGCGACCGCCTCCAGGATTTCGCACATGAGGAAGGCGTCACGGCTGTCTTCTCAGGCCATGTGCACTCCTATTATCTCCTGACGGTCGGTGGGACCGACTTCATGATCACCGGGGGTGGCGGCGCCACCCTCACATCAGGCGTGCACCATTTCGTGGAGGCCTCGGTCAGCCCCGGCGATCCGGGCTTCAAGTACGTGAAGTTCGACATCACCTCCGAGGTCTCGCAGCAGCCGCACGTCACCCTCAAGGGCAGGACCGGACAGACCACGAACGTGACTTTCGATGAGCTCGCAGCGATGCAACTAGTGACCGGACAATCCTCTTACGAGAACCTCTACGGGAACGTGAACGGGTACGGTATCTACACCGGACCGCGAATATGCGCCCTGCTGGACTTGGTCGGCGGCATGGCCGATGGAGACAATCTCAGAATCTCTTCCTCGGACGGATACGTGCAGGAGTATGGGTACGTCAACGTCTGCCCGGACTCCGTGTGGCTCGAGTCCCAAGGGGACATGGTACTGGCCATTTCCCTTGACGGTCAGGCCATACCCGCTTGGGCTGAAGGGCCGCGGGTCGCGTTCGTTCCCAGCGACGGACTCTACAGCAACCTCGACTGCCAGAACACTTCGTATCCCGGCCAGGGGTGGTGGGAGTATCCGTCCGGAGGTGCCCGGTGGGTGAAGAACGTGGCTATCATCGAGGTGGTGAGCGGCGCATGAGGATGCCCCGGATCCGCTTCACCACGAAGGACCTCATCACAATCGCGCTGCTCTCCGCGCTCGGCGGAGCCCTCTCAACATACGTGGGCTACCTAGGCAACCTGGTCAACCACATCGTCGGGGTGCCGTTTGGCGCTGGCCAGTTCCTCGCCGGGATCCACGTCCTATGGATAATGCTCGCCCTCGGAATCACCCGCAAGAGGGGTGCTGCGACAGCAACGGGCCTCCTGAAGGGGACCGTGGAGCTCTTCATGGGAAGCACGCACGGGATCGTCATCGTCGTAGTCTCGGTGATCCAGGGCCTGATCCCGGACCTCGTCCTATTCAGCGAGAAGGCCAAGGCCCAGCGCGGGCCGGTCATGTTCGCACTCGCTGGAGGGCTTTCCGCTGCATCGAACGTGCTCGTGTTCCAGATCTTCTTTTTCTCGGGGATACCCCTGGTTCTGATCGCCGTGCTCTGCATGCTCGCGTTCGCATCAGGGATGATATTCGGCGGGTGGCTGACGATCGAGATGCTTGAATCGCTCGACCTGTCTGGCCTCACCTCCGCGAAGAGGGGCACCTACGTGGACGCGCCTGCCGAGTACGACAGGGCATATGTGGCGATGAGGGCGGAGAAGAGGAAGAGGACCACCGCCATGGCGATAGTCATCGTGTTCCTGACGCTCTTCACGGCCGGAGGCGTCTACTACTTCACGAACGTGTACACGACCGGCAGCGACTCAGTCCACATAGAGGGGGCAGTCTCCAGCCCGTACGATTTCCACTACTCCGCGTACTCGGACCACGAGGTGACAGTCAACGCGGAACTCATCGGTAGCGTGACGCACGTCGCCCCGAGGAACTACACAGGCGTTCCTGTCGACTTCATAGTCTCCCGAGCCGGGCCGGATGGATCCGCCACCGAAGTGGTGGTCTTGGGCAGCGACGGCTACAGCGCGATATTCCCATTAGATTCCGTCATGGGTGACGACACGCTGATTCTGACATTGGAGAACGGTTCCTACAGGATCGTCGCGCCCCAGTACGATGGGGCCTACTGGGTCGAGCAGGTAGTGACGATAGAAGTGAGGTAGATGCTCGAGGTCAGAGACCTGCGTGTCAGGTACGTCAACAGGTCGAAGCCCGCGGTCGACGGCCTCACCTTCTCTGTGGCGGCAGGGGAATTCGTTCTGTTGTTCGGGGACAGCGCTTCTGGGAAGTCGACCGCCATGCAGGCCGTGTGCGGCATGATCCCGCACATAATACCTGCAGACGTCAGCGGGACAGTCAAGGTCGACGGACGGGAATTCCATGACCCAGCGGAGACCGCCAAAGTCGTGGGCATGGTTCAGCAGGACCCCGAGGCTCAATTCTGCACGGAGACCGTCGAGGAGGAGGTCGCCTTTGGCCCGGAGAATTTCAATGTGCCTCAGCCGGAGATCCGGAGAAGGATCGACTCCGCACTGACGTCAGTCGGAGCTGCCCATCTGAAGGACCGAGACCTCTCTACTCTCTCGGGAGGCGAGAAACAGAAGGTCGCGATCGCGTCCATGCTGGTGCTCAACCCCAAGCTGCTCATACTCGACGAGCCCACTTCGAGCCTCGATCCGAGGTCGGTGTCGGAGGTAGTGTCGGCCATCGACCAGATGAGGAGGACGACGGGGATAACCGTCATTGTTGTCGAGCACAGGCTTTCCGGGTTCGTCGGAATGGCCACGCGCGTGCTCGAGATGGAGAGCGCGAGACTGGTTCGGGACACGAGAGCTGGCGAACCAGCTTTCGCGGCGGTACGCAAGGCCGCTCATTCGGTCCCTGACTATCCGAGAATCGAGAGAAGGCAAGGCGCGGCCATCTCGGCGGAAGGGCTTGCGTTCAGCATAGGAGGGAAGACAATCCTGGATGGCCTGTGCTTCACCATCGCAGAGGGATCGGCCCTCGCGCTGATGGGGGAGAACGGGGCAGGCAAGACGACCCTCCTAAGGATCCTCTGTGGACTCGCTACACCGACAAGCGGCAATTTGACCATGTTCGGTCACCGGATAGACGCAGCAAGACGAATGGATCCCTGGATCCTGGGAAAGGATGTGGGGCTGGTGTTCCAGAATCCGAACCACCAGATATTCGGGGAGACAGTTCAACAGGAGATAGGGTTCGCTTCAGAGAACTATGGGAATGACATGGCGTCGGCACAGTCGGCCACGGAGGACTTCGTGAAGGCGGAAGGCGTGAGCAGGAACATCCACCCGCACTGCCTTAGCTTCGGGCAGAAGCGCCGGGTCAACATCGCGTCTGCTTCCGCCCATGGCCCGAAGCTCCTGATGCTGGACGAGCCTTTCGCGGGCCAGGATGTGCATAACGCCCTGAAGATTGCGCAGCAGCTGGAGAAGATACACAGGGCAGGGAGGACGATCATCGTGGTCACTCACGACTTAGACTTCGCGAGAGCGTTCTGCACCGATGCGCTCCTCCTTAGGAAGGGAAGGGTTGCTGCATTCGGGAACGCAGACCAAGTCCTTTCAGAGAACAAGGACTTGTTCTCCAAGGAGGTTCCCTAGATGCCTCTGGACAACCGCCCATCCAGGATGAACCCCGTGACCAAGCTGGCCGTGTTGGTCTCACTCTCGGTTGTCGTGCTTCTCCTCTCGAGCGAAGCGTATGTGCTGATCTTCCTGATTGCCGCGCTGATCGCTGAAAGGATTTTCGGCGGCGGCAGGAGGGCGATTGTCAGGGGTGCGACGATGTTCGCCATCGCCATCTTCGTCGCACAGGTGTTGTTCAATCACTCAGGCGAGGAGCTCGCCAGGCTCTGGATCATAGGGGTCACCACAGGCGGCATCGCATGGGGCATAATCATCGCGGGGAAGTTCCTGACCCTGATCACGATGTCAAAGACCTTCGTTTCGACGACCCGCGCCTCCGACCTGTCAGCAGCGCTCACATCTGCCGGACTGTCGAACAGAGCCGCGTTCATGCCGGCGCTCGCGATGCGATACGTACCCGTCTTCCAGCTCGAGCTTGCGACCGTCAGAGAGGCCCAGGCCACGAGAGGCATGAGGCTCGACAAGAGCATCAGAGGTATCATCAGGTCGGTGAGATACACGACGCTCCCCATGCTTTACGTTGCGCTCTCGAAGGTCAACACGCTCGCGTCCTCGATGGTCGGCAGGGGCTTCGGTGCTTTCAGGACGCGAACCCTCCTGCGCGCGTGGAGGATGACCTCATGGGATGTGGCGGTCGCCGTCGTTGTGATAGCCCTCGGTGTCGTGTTGTTCTTCCTCAATTCTTGGGCCCCGTTAGGCCTCGCAGATCTTCTATAGCCGAGTCTCTCCGCTCTCCAGTCGGAGGGCCCACTGGACCATCACATCGCCGTCCGCTCTGAAGGCACCGTAGTGTCTCAGAGCTTTGGCGACAGCGTGGCTCAGCCTCTCGTGATCTGGCCGAATGCCCGACAGGGCCCAGTATCTGTCCGCAAAGGCGGACGCCAGAGAGATCTTCTCGCTCGAGAAGGCTGGATGCATCGACATCACATAGGAGCAAAGCTCGCCGAGATCATCTAGCGAGTCTGCATTCTCGAGCACGGATTCCTCAAAATCGATTCCCGTGACCGATCCGTCGGGTCCGATTATGAAGTTCTTGAGGATCGAATCGCCGCGAGTGGCATGGAACGCGAAGGCCCTGTGGAACCCGGCAAGCCAGTCCGCGACGCCGTCAATGACCGCCTTCACGGACTCCCGCGACGCGGGGTCACCGGACAGGTATTGACTCCACACTGAATCGACGACTGCGGAGGCGTTCGTCCCTTCGATGCACTCCTCGTACAGCTCGAGGCCTCTCAGCTCCAGAGGCTTGGGAACCCTGATCCCCCTGCGGATGCACTCCTCGAGCATCTGGAACTCCTTCTTCGCCAGATCGCCTCGCTCCGGAGAGAAGACCTTCACAATTGCGGGCCCCACTCGATCGTCGACTCTGTAGACCGTATTCTTTCTCCCGCCGAAGACTGGTCGTCGCGTCGTTGAGGTGCCTTCACTCACCGCCGATCTGGACCCGCCACAACTCGATGGTTTCGGCATTCAGCTGAGGTAATCAGAGGGTCCGTATTTGCATCTTCGTATGAGGGCCAGGGCCAATTCACATCCGTCGCCGGAGCAGCTTCCAGGAACTCGTCGTGAGGAAGCTCTCATTCATATTGTCGACCATCCGGACGAACTTCGGATACGGGACCGCGAACGACATGGAATTCTCCGAGACGCATGGCCTAGCGGAGATATCGAACATCCCGAGAACGCACCTGGGACGAGCGGAAGTCAGCTCCCTGAAAGGATGAAACACTATCGTCGAGCATCCAGAACCGAACGGGCAGATGACCGCGTTAGGATCCGCCTCGTCAAAGTTCGCCAGCGTGAACAGGCCGGCGATGACGTCCGTCCTGTCCAGGAAGAAGACCACCTGCGGTTCATCCGATGACGATAGCTTGTCCCAGCGCTTGAACACTATGTACTCCTCGGGAGCCTTGAACGGCGGAGTGAACCTGCCTATCTCGCGCACCAACTGAGGGGTCTTCTTGTATCGTTCCCCTCTGAGTTTCCCCGGGATGCCGTAGGAGAGGAAATGCTCGAAGTCCTTGCCTCCGAACTGGTCCGAGAAGCCTAGCTGCCTCCGCGCCCCTCCGCAGATCCTGCTCTCGGCGGACAGGCACAAGGTCCTGCCCTTCAGCACGGCGGGCAGCAGCTCGATGATGCATATCCCGCCCCCGGTCGTTGTCAGGCCCTCCGACGGAGGCGAGTCCGAATAGAACACTCCTATCGGCAGCAGCGCCTTGCCGAAATACTTGGCCCACAACGAGATGAACTTCTCTCGGAATTCCTCATCCATCTGAATCCGACCTCGGCGAGAGCGAACGGAATCCACTCCTATCTTTGTTTCCAAGAACAGCCACCACAGGGATGCGCACTTTGAAACTGGGCGAACTCCATTACGAAGCCGAACTCATGACCTCTGGACTGCGAATGCCGGCCGAGTGGTCTACACACGCATCATGCTTCGTATCCTGGCCCTGCAAGGAGAGCACATGGCACGGCCACATCGACAAATCGAAGGCCGCATATGCCCGGGTGATCAGGGCCATAGGCCGCTTTGAGCCAGTCACTGTGCTGGCGGACCCGTCCGTCGTCTCCGAACCGCATCACGTCCTCGGAGACGACTTCAAGGTGCTCGAGATGCCTCTGGACGACTCATGGATACGGGACAACGGCCCCATATTCGTGAAGGACGAGGACGGCCTAGTATCCGCCGTGAAGTTCCGTTTCAACGCCTGGGGCGGGAAGTATCCACCTTACGACAGGGATGCGAGCGCTCCCCTTCGAATCGCGCGGCACCTAGGGATGAGATGTCACGATGCTCCGATGGTTCTGGAGGGAGGCTCAATCAGCATCGATGGAGAAGGCACTCTCCTCACGACCGAGCAATGCCTGCTGAACAAGAACCGGAACCCTCAGCTCTCGAGGGACCAGATCGAGCAGAAGCTTGGAGAGCTCCTGGGCGTGGAGAAGGTCATATGGCTCGCCGAAGGGGTCAAGGACGACATCACGGACGGCCATGTTGACGGTGTCGCCACCTTTGCAGGCCCACACCTGATAGTGGCCTCATGCACCCGGGATCAGACCAATCCCAACTTCCCTAACCTGCAGGAGAACCTTGAGCGTCTCGAATCGGCAACAGATGCCAAGGGCAGGTCGATCGAGGTCATCAGAATAGTCCAGCCCCGGCCCAGAGAGGTCGACGGCATTCACATAACTCCCGGATACACGAATCACTACATCGCGAACGGAGGTGTGGTGATGCCCACCTACGGAATAGCGGAGGACAGGACGGCGATCGACGTTCTCAGACGCGCGTATCCAGGACGCGTGGTCGTAGGCGTCGAATGCTCGTATATAGAAATAGGCGGGGGAGCGGTGCACTGCATAACGCAGCAGCTGCCCGCTGGTCCTCCCGCTTCTCCGCGATAGTCGCTACTTTGTCCTTCTCCTCGCGGCGATTACGACCACCGCGACCACGACGACTATGATCAGCAGGAGCACGACCAGGCCTCCCGCGTTGAACGGCTTGGTTGTCTCCGCCTGGATGTCGGCATACGCAGTGTAGACAGGGTCGTGCACGACCTTGTACCCGTTCCATTTCGGGAAGGATACCGCATACCAGAGAGGAGCGGCGTTGAGCCCGTCCTTGTTCGCCGGGACGAGGCTCCTCTCGGCCAGGTCCAGAGGACCGGTGTACTTCGACTGCACGTAGTCGCTGAGCCCGTAAGCGAACACACTCATTGCCCCTGCCCCGAACCCAAGCTGCCATGCCACGAGGACCAGGTCGACGGCTTTCGCACTCACGATCGCGTTAAGCGCCGGCTGGTCGGTCTTGACCGCCATGCCCGTGCTCTCGTTGATAAGGTCGAAGGTCCCTCGCGTCCCGATCTTCATCGCCCGCTCACCGTTCCCGACCTTCAGCACTATGTCCTGATCGAGCGGCGCGGTGATGTCCGGGTTGAGCGTGTTCCCCGTGGTGTTGCCAGCAGCGCCGTCGTACTTCGAGGTGAAGATCGTGACGAAGTGCACAGCGCTGATGCCCATCGTGTCCGGGATGTCCCTCGGGTCCGCGGCGATCGGTATCCCGAGGATCACGGCCCAGAGCTCAGTGACTTCCCCGATGGTGTACCAGGACTCGGCCTTGACTTCGCCGGTGGCGTTGTCCATCGTTATCTCGTAATCCACGGTCAGTTCGCTGAACTTCGCGATCCATCCGGTGCGAAGCAGGGCGCTCGCGAGGAAGTTCGAGGTGACGAACGCGTACAGGTTGTTGTACTGGATCCCAAACTTATAGTGTCCTGTGCCTAGCTTCTGGACAGGGTGGACCGTCACCTCAGGTACGTAAGACCCGCCGACCACAGACGCGGCCCCGAAGGGAACGACATAAAGGACCTCCTCGTGACCCGGGTCAGGCAACCCGTTCTCGCCCGGTCCGGAACCGTTGTACGTGTCGTTGAAGACCATGAGGAACGCCAGTTCCGCGCCTACGAAGACCTCTTTGCCTTGGGGCGTCGTGTAGTGCATGCCGAAGAGCTGGAACGGCACCGTGCCCGTGCCGTTGTCATTCTCGATCTCGTTCAGGCAGAGCAGGAACGCCTGGACGTTCTCGTAGTTGATGTACGAAGCCGAGAAAGTGACATTGTCACCGGCGGGAGTCTTCGCCTCCATGGACGAGTTGGTCCAGTATTCTTCGCTGAAGGTGTGTCCGAATATCGCTGCCTCGTCCCCCTCGTTCCATGTTGCCGGAGGGAAAGCGCTAACGTTGGCGGCCAACATCAAGCCCACAGCCAGACTGAGTGCTACTATCAACAGTCTCCTCATATCAATCACGCAACCCTGCATCCCAAGGGATTCTATCTGTGCGCAAACAAGTATCGGCCCCATGTAGCAATAACCTTCCGGGCCAAGAAGACCTGCCACAGCTGTGTGATTCTAGACGAGGCCGATGCTGTTGATTACGCCGCCGGAATTCGCGTCGACGACGAGCGAGATCTTCCGGCCGCCCTTCTCGTATCGGACGAACCAGATGGGTGCGTAAAGGAGCTCCGCCCCGCCGATGGCCACTTCGGTATGCACCTGCTGGATCATGTGGTACTTCGCGTGCGCCTTCTCCGACTGAAGCTGGGTTACGAGCGCGCGAGCCTGGTATTCTGCGGCCTCCTCCCCAACGTCTCCGTTCAGGATCTTCACGTCCTTGGAAACCTTGGAGGCGTCGAAGAACGTACGTGAGTCGAGATTGAACTGGTAATCCCTCGGTTGGTGCTCGAACAACCCTTTGAGCGCGACTATCGGGAAGTTGTAGTTGTCAGCGAACTCGTAACTTCTCCTCGCGCCCCCGCGCCCAGGGCCCATCATTGTCCCTATCATGGTCCCCGCGACCAGGGGACCCGCGATGCCCCCCATGCCCCTGCGTCCTCCGAAACCACCTCCCAGGACACCAATCAACGCCGCTGTGGTCGCAATCTGACCGGCTTCGACAGCCACATCGGATGCCGTTATCGACGTAGTCGCTGATGCGGACACTATCCAGTAGGGCACCATGCTCAGAGTCATCTCCTCCAGCGTGGAATCCTCCTGGAGGTGTCTGTGCAGCAGTCCCCGGTCCATCATCTCGTGGACCCTCGCGCCGATGCTCTGCTTGTCGGCGAACACGATCGGGAGCATGGTCTGTTTATCGATGCCCCTCCATCCGTCGCCACTGAGCGCGATCGCGGTGCCGCAGTACTCGCAGGAGATCACCATCTCGCCGAACTTAGGAGAAATGGGCGCTCCGCAGCTCGGGCACTTCAGTGCTGTGGCATCGATGGGCGCTAGTACAGGTTTCGTGCTCTGTCGCCGCGCGGACTCGGCTCCAGCGATATTCGTTCCGCATTTCATACAGTAGACCGCGCTATCCGGCAACTCTGCTCCACACTTCGGGCAATACACGGTCTCTCCCGAGCTAGCGACGGCCTCGCGCCCTAAAAACATGTAACCGCACTGGCGTAGGGAGGCCAGGAGCCACGTCGGTCGGAAACGGCGAAGGGCTTATCGCGATGACGGGATTCATCTCCTGTTCGGTGTCCACCAAGGCAAGCGCGCGCAGTCGTTTCGGAAGAGCTCTCTGGACGGCAGCTGGGACCTTGGCCCTCGCAATCGGAATAATAGGCATCGCAGTCCCATTGTTGCCCACTACACCGCTTCTCCTGCTCGCAGCAGCTTGCTATCTGAGAGGTTCAGAGCGGATGCAAGACTGGATGCTGTCGAACAGGCTCTTTGGACGGTACCTCAGGAACTACGTGGAGGGCAATGAGATACCAACTAGAGTCAAGGCCGGAACGGTGACCCTCCTGTGGGCGGTCATAGCCCTCTCCGCCGTCTTCATGACGACCAACACCGTGATCAGAATAATCCTCATCGTCATCGCGGTCGGGGTCACGACCCACTTGTTGACTATGAGACCTAGAGGCCATACCAGCCCGCTTCCGCGACAAGCCAGCGGGCAGCTCGAGAGCCAACTCCAGACATAAGGCTCAGGGACAATGGTTATAGGCTCCTTCCTTGATGAATGCGCCATCCAGTACACGTTGGGTGTTGCAATCGGTATGGCAGCCAACTCCAAGAAGATCCACGTCCCAGAAGATGCGAAGTCGGAGGGCTCTCAACATGATTCTGCAGACGACCGGTACAGAATACTTTTCGACACGATGGTCCAGGGAGTAGTCCACCAGGACAAGGACGGACGGGTAATATCGATGAATCCCGCCGCCATAGAGATCCTGGGCAAGACTCCGGAAGAGTTCATTGGCGAGAGTTCGGTAAGCGTTCAGAATACCACGATACGCGAAGACGGTACACCGTTTCCAGGCCTGGAGCATCCTGCCATGGTCGCCCTCAGGTCGGGGAAGAAGATAGAGGACGTCATGATGGGTATATACAATCCAAGACAGAAGACTTACCGCTGGATCAACGTCAATGCGATCCCTCTCTTCAAACCGGGTGAAACGAAGCCGTACCAAGTCTACACGATCTTCAAGGACATGACGGAGAGGAAGCAGGACCTCGAGGTGCTGCGACGGAGCGAGGAGAGATACCGCTCGGTCGTTCAGTCTGCGCCTTACGGAATGCACTTCTACGACCTCATGGACGACGGGAGGCTAGTGTTCGCGGGGGCCAATCCCAGCGCCTCGAAAATCCTGAAGATTGACCACGCGAGCCTGCTAGGTAGGACAATCGAAGAGGCATTCCCAGGTCTTCTCGAAATGGAAGTCGTTGAGGCATATAAGCGCGTAGCCCGCACTGGAGAAGAGTGGAGACAGCAAAGAGTCGATTATGCGCATGGAGCCATAAATGGAGTCTTCGAAGTCTACGCATATCGCATCTCTCCCGGCCACATGGTGGCCACCTTCACAGATATCACTGAGCGAATCCAGGCCATCGAGAAGAGCCAAGGGCTCCTGAAGAACGTCCAGGAGGAGAAAGACAGAATCGCGGCGCTCGTCAACAGCATGAGCGACGAGGTCTGGTTCGCGACCAAGGACCAGAAACTCGTCATGATGAATCCACAAGCTCTGACGCAGTTCGGAATTGACGCCTCCATGAAGGATATCGACATCCAGAGATTCGCGGAACTCTTGGGGATAATGGGGGCCGATGGCACCCCTCGTTCACTCGAGCAGATGCCGCCACTCCGGGCGCTCGCTGGGGAGACGGTGAGAAACGAGGAGGAAATCATCAGGGTGCCCAAGACGGGCCATCTGAGGTACAAACAGGTGACCTCGACTCCTGTGAGGGGAGAGAGCGGCGAGATCATCGGGTCTGTATCCGTCGTCCGCGACATTACGGACGCGAAGGTCGCGGAAAACGTTCTGAGGAGCACCAGCGAGTATCTAGAGAAGCTCTTCACATACGCCAACGCGCCAATAATAGTCTGGGACACCGCATTCAGGATATCGCGCTTCAACCGGGCATTTGAGCGCATGACTGGCTACTCCGCAGAAGAGGTCATTGGGAAGGACCTCGGTCTCCTATTCCCGGAAGGCTCGAAAGAGGGTGCGCTAGCGCTTATTGCCAAGACATTGTCAGGCGAACGATGGGAGTCTGTGGAGATACCAATCCGTCGAAGAGACGGGAAGACCAGAGTCGCGCTTTGGAACTCCGCGAACGTCTACGAGGAGGACGGGAAAACCCTGGCCGCCACGATTGCTCAAGGACAGGACATAACAGAACGCAAGGAGGCTGAGAACGCACTCCAAGAATACATGGTAATCCTGGAACGAAGCAACGACGAACTCGCGACCGCGAAGAGCAGACTAGAGGCGCTTATCTCGTCAATGCCTGTCGGCGTGCTGATTACGGACACGACTGGCAAGTTCCAGGTCATCAACGAATCCCTGCGGAAGATGTGGGGAGGGACGATACCTCTGCCCCATAGCTTCGAGGACTACCGGCAGTTCCAGGCATGGTGGGCCGACACCGGCAGACCAGTCAGACTGGAAGACTGGCCGATAGCGGAGACGATAAAGACCGGGACGAAGATAACCGGCAGGGTTTTCGATATCATGCGCTTCGACGGTTCCCGAGGAACGATCATCGCCTCGGCCTTACCCCTCCGGGATACTGATGGCAAGATCGTTGCGGGCGCGGCATTTTCGCAGGATATCTCTGAACTGAAGCGCATAGAAAAGGCTATCAGCCAAGAGAGGAACAAACTAGAATTCATCCTTGATTCGCTGCCTGTCGCGGTGACCGTTGCGGATTCGACAGGCAGAGTAACCACGATCAACAGCCAGGTGAACGAGATCTGGGGAGGGGACATCACAAAGGTCTCTGCTATCCGATGCGTCGGCTACAATCCCGACACGGGGGATCGCCTCCATCCCGACGACTGGCCTCTCGCAAAGGCGATGAGTGAAGCCACGCCGGTGGGACCCATGGAAATCGACATTGTGGGACTGGACCGAAAGCGAAAGACGATCCTGGCCTCTGCCGTTCCCATGAAAGCGGAGGACGGCAGGCTCACCGGTGGGCTGCAGGCATACGTCGATATCACCTCGCAGAAGAACGTCGAGATGGAACTCGCACGCTCGAACGCCCAGCTGCAGAACTTCGCCTACGTGGCATCGCACGATCTGAGAGAGCCTCTGAGGACGATATCGGGATTCCTAGAGATCCTTGCGATGGACTATGGTGACAGGTTGGACGACACCGCGAAAGACTACATCTCCCGCGCAGTCAACGCATCCGCTAGACTCCACAACATGATCGATGACCTCCTGACGTTCTCGCGACTCGAAACGAGAAAGCAGCTATTCAAGAAGGTGGACCTGAACGATATTCTCAAGGTCACTCTTTCGGACCTCAGTCAGACGATTCACGACCATAGGGCGAAGATCAAGGCGGACATTCTTCCCTCGGCGATGGTCGACGAGCAGCAGATGGCGACCGTCTTCCGGAACCTCGTCGACAACGGGGTGAAATTCCACGGCAATGACCCTCCGCATGTGAGAATAACAGCGAAGCGCCAGCCAAACGCCTGGCAGATATCGTTCGCAGACAACGGCATCGGCATTGACGCCGCGTTCCACGGAAAGATCTTCAACATGTTCACGAGGCTCCATACCAGAAAGGACTACCCAGGCAACGGCATCGGCCTCGCCACGTGCAAGAAGATAGTCGAACGCCACGGGGGACGGATATGGGTCGAGTCAGAAGCGGGCAAGGGATCGACTTTCTCTTTCACGCTTCCTGACCGCGAATTGGAGCCTCTGATGCCCCAGACCATCGAATCATGGAACCATGGCGATGTCAGAGCCCAAACCAAAGAGAATTAGAAAAGGGGTTTTGAGGGGTTTCTTCCGCAGGACTCTTCGCTTATGCCACCGCATCGAGAGCCATGTCTGCTTGAATCAGCCCTGACCCGGTCGCGTTGTCTTCCCAAGAGAACGTGTAGTAACCCGGGGACGGGCTGATGTCAAAGATGCTCATCTCCCCCGCCGGGATGGGCAGTGCGGTCTCCTTGAGGATCTGCTCGACATCCGCCTGCGCGAGGTCAGCGTTCTTCTCGAGCATCTGTGCGGCGACTCCGGTCACGTGCGGCGCGGACATGCTCGTCCCGCCCAGGTAGTAGAAGTTGCCGGGGTTGACTGAGACGAGCCAAGCGATGCCTGAGCTCCACCACGGCAGGTGGGCGTATCCGGGATATCCGGGGTATGGTCCCCTGACCCAGGTCCCAGGCGCAAGGACGTCTAGCTGCTGTCCCTCGAGCTGCCTGCTGCTGAAGCTCGCGACATAGACCTCGTCTACGAGGGCTGTTGCGTCCTCCGGGATGTCGTTGAATCCCCAGGTGTCATCCTGCAGCCACCATAGCCTGAACGACGGTGGCGGTGCAGCGTGGTCCGGTCCGTACCACTCGTACTTCCAGCCGCTGGCTCCGACGGAGATGACCTGCGGGTAGGCTCCAGGCCAGCCCATTCCAGCGTCTCCCTCGTTCCCTGCAGAGGCTACGACAATCACGCCGTTGTCTATCGCGTAGTCTATCGCATCCTCCATTACCTGAGACGGCGCAGGGCCTCCGAGGCTCATTGTGATGACCATCGGCGCGTAGCCCGCGCGTGCCAGATCGGTCGCGTAGACTATTCCAGCCGCCACTGCGCGGTCGGTCCCCATGACGAACTTCATCGTCGTGTAGTTGACCGGGTCCGTGTGCGATACCCCGATGCTGTAGTCCGCGAGGACCTTCACCGGTATGATCTTCACATCGGGCGCGACTCCGTTGATGTGGAGCGGCGGGATGGCCAGTCCAGCTGCGGCGTCGGCGGGCGCGTAGTAGCTGTAGCCGAGAATCGTGCTAGTCACGTGCGTCCCGTGGGTCGAACCGATGTCTCCGATGTAGCTGACCTCGTGGACGTATCCACTCTCGACGAACGACTGCGTCGCCTGGTTCCACTTTATCTCCTCCTTGAAGCCCTTACCCAGGTCCGTCATGATGCTCTTGACCGGGAAGTAGTCTCTCCAATTCGGCGCCAATCCTGTGTCCAATACCGCGACATACACTCCTTTCCCGGTGTATCCCGTGGTATCGCTGTTTATCATGTCCACATCCCACGTACCGCGGGCCGGCAGCGACTTGACTGGTGCGCCTACGGCCGTGGCCGAAAACATGAGCATGATGGCTATTGCTCCTAGTACCGATACCATTCCTTTCGTAGGAATCCTCCCCGTGCCGAGATATCGTCCCGTGATAAAGAACTTAACTGTTGCCGGAGGGGAGGTCAGTATCGCTCTTTTGCCCTCGAACCGCCGGGTTCAAGTGCGGGTCTTTAATGCTGAGGTGTGGATTCGGGGTCGAGCGGTGATCCTATACGAACATCGTCCCATTCGAGCAGGAGAATTGGCAGAGACAGTACGAGAATGAGGTGGAGTACAACCTGTCGGAAAGCAGTGTCCATCCGCTCACGACCGAGGAGCTTCTCGACGGAACCTCCTCGTTGAAGGAGCTCCTTCAGATTCCTCTAGGGTACTCGCAGGGAGATGGAACTCCCGGGTTGAAGGCAGCGATTGCTGCGACCTACTGGAGAACCTCGCCGAACAACGTTCTCGTAACGATTGGTTCCTCGGAAGCGAACTTCGCAGCCGCCTGGCACTTGTTCGAGCGCGGGGACGAGCTCGTCATCATGAAACCAAACTACGCCCAGGTCGAAGGGCTTGCGCGGACCTGGGGCCTGAAGATCAAGCCCCTGTGGCTGAAGGAGGAACTCGGGTGGCAGTTCGACCCCGAGGACCTCAAGAAGCTCGTCACCAAGAGGACGAAGGCGGTCCAGGTCTGCAATCCGGACAATCCGACAGGCTCGGTGATGGGCGGGACGCAACGCAAGGCGCTAATCGACGCTGTCAAGGACTCAAACGCCTGGCTGCTCTCGGACGAGATCTACCTGGGAGCGGAGCGCGAAGGTCCGGCCACCGAATCCCTCTGGGGGCATCACGAAAAGACGCTGATCACGAACGGGTTGAGCAAGGCGTACGGCCTGGCAGGCCTTCGCATCGGCTGGCTGATTGGGCCCACCGGCGCAATCGAAGAGATCAAGCAGTACAGGGATTACATCTCCCTTGCACCCTGCACGCTCTCCGATCTCATGGCGCAGGTCGCCTTGGAGCCTAGGAAGAGGACCGCGATACTCGAAAGGACGAGAGGGATCATCCGGGACAATTATCCCAAGCTGCGGGAATGGCTGGACGCGCATGGGTCGCAGCTATCGCACATACCGCCAGCCGCGGGAGCGATATGCTACATCAAGTACAGCGCGAGGATCAACTCGATGGAGCTGGCACAGCGTCTCAGGAAGGAGAAGTCCGTGCTCGTCGTCCCGGCTGCCCACTACGGCATGGACGGCTACATCCGGGTGGGGACTGGTATACCAAGCACAAGCCTGTTGAAGGGGCTCGAGAGGCTCGATGAACTCCTTGGGAGTCTTGGCTGAAGGTCAATTCATCAAAGGCGCTCGCTGGTGTCGGCCAGCCTTCAGAAAATGAAAAGGGAAAATGGTTTCCAAGGGTTGGATTCAGTTCACTTGTTCGAACAGAACGCCTGCAGCCAGATTATCCAGCCCGTGTCGATGGCGAACTGCACATCGTCATACCCTTCCTTCAGGCCGAGGTAGCTCTGCCTGTAGCCTGGGAAATAGATCGACATGCCCGTCGAGTCCCCGTTGTGCTTGCTGTTTATCGTCAGGATGACGCCTGCATCCACCGCGTTGACGACTTCCTTGGCTGCAGTCTTCACCTCGGGATCCGCGATCTTCTTGTCGTTGAGCACGTTGGACGCGTACACCCCAAGGTCGACATAGTACGGATAGTAGTAGGATGGGGTGTTCGATAGGTCGTTCTTGAATTGGCTGCGATAGTATGGCAGCGCGTTTGTCTGGGCGACAGCCAGATGGGTGACCGCGGTGGTCACGCCGTCCATCGCATCCATGTCGAAAGCGCTGATCGTCCAGTCGTTCGCCCAGGTCATTGAGTCGTAATAGTCGGCGAAATCGTTGACCATGACACGCGACAGACCCATGGCGGACAGCGTAGGCGTCGCCACGAGGTCCGATGCGATCATATCGTACGGGAAGCCCTGCCCATAGACTGTCTCCTCGCTGAAGACGAGGTAGTCGGCGAATCCCGACACGGCATAGGCAACCTCGGGCTGCGCCATCAGGCACTGGTCGAAGGCGAACACGTCGAAGTGGACATCTGCGTCGGCGACCGCCGCATGCAGATCGCTCATGTCCATGAAGTCGTCCACTCCCAGCTCGTAGGACGTGTCGTCCCAGTTGAGCCCTCTCCAGCCTCCGCCGTGGTCCCACGATATGAAGCAGTATTTCTCGGCGGGCGCGGCCTTCGCTGCCTCCTCTATGAACTGCGTCATCGTGGCGGGGTCCCCCATGTTGACCTCGCCCCAGTCGGCGATGACCTCGGAACCGCCATTCTTGACGTAGAGCAAGGACGCTGGTCCCGAGTACGTGTCTATCAGTACCACGAAGTTCACGTTCTCGCTTGATCCGACACTCTCCAGCATCTGCAGGTTCATCACACCGTATGGCTCCAGGTTGTTGTCCGCATCGATGTACACCATGACCGTCCACTTGTCTTGCGTGGGCGGTGCGGCCATTGTGGGAGCGGACAGCAAAAGGGCCGGCAGGATGACCAGCACAGACGCGACTGCTGCACTCAAAGTCCTCATGTTTCTCTCCCCCTCATTTCTCAAGATGTCCCTCAGCTGTCAGAGGGCCATCCCGGAACGGAAAAGGAATCCCGCGTCAGGGAATTAAACCCTTCGGATGACGGGCTCCCCCAATCTGTCAGGCCAACCTTTAGATGTAAAGAGAGGATAACGGGCCAGAGAATGGATTCCATGAAGGTAAAACGAGCCCTGTTCTTGCTCTTCCTGCTCTTCTGCATCGCGTACTATATCGCGCGACTAGCAGTGTTCGTGGCGACAATCACAGGGTCGATCACTCTCGAGCACGAGGTATCGCCGTTCGCTGAGGCAATAGTCCGTTACAGCTTCCTCGCGATAGGTGTCATCGGGTTCGCACTCCTCGCAGGAGTCGCATCACACAGATCATGGGGCCTGTGGGGGACCGTGGTTCTGAGCGCGTACACGATAGTATGGGACTCCTGGGCCGCGATCTGGGTCCAGTCGTCAGCCGCAATTGGCATCGTCCCAGCCGTCATCATAATGGGCTACCTCGTGTTATATCGGAAGGACTTCCATGGCAAGGGGCCGCCTCCGAAACCAGAGGCTCCTCCATCGGAATGAAGGATGAAGGACATTGAAGGGCATCAGACGGAACGAAAAAGAGATCAACGACCAGAATGACATCCTTCGTATTCTGAACCAGGTCCGCTACATCACAATCGCAATGACGGACGTCGACGGACCGTATCTCGTCACGCTCACTCACGCCTTCGATCGTTCTCGGAACGCGATATACTTCCATTGCGCACGCGATGGCAGGAAAGTTGACATCCTCAACCGAGATAATCGCGTGTGGGGACAGGCCCTGGTCGACCTTGGATACGTGTCCGGGAAATGCGACCATCTCTACGAGACCGCCCAGTTCCGCGGAAGAGTGACTTTTGTTGACTCCACGGACGAGAAGCGCCACGCACTCGAGCTACTCATCCGGAAGAACGAGAACGAGCCGGAGGCCGTCATGACGAAGCAGTTGACCGACGATTCTGTAAGGAGAGTCAACATCGGCCGCATCGACATCGATTTCGTGTCCGGGAAGAGGTCGGACAAGGTAGTCATATCATTGTAGGCTATCCTTCACGATCTTGTCGAGGTTCGCGGATGTCCCCTTGTCCAGCCTGACGGGCTGATGGTTCTTCAGTATCCAGTCGGCTTTCTCCTTCGCCAAGGTCATGTCGTCCTTCTTGCCCCTCTCCGCCCACTTCTCGTAGGACTCGCTCGTGAACAGGAGCGACTGGTAGAACTCCCGCACCTCCTTCATGGTCGCCCGCTCCCCGAGGAAGCTGCCCTTCTTGGGGCCTATGCCGAGGATGCCGACCTCCTTGATCATTTCGAGGTGCAAAGTAGCCTTCGACACCTCCACCTCTTGGGCCGCCAGGAGAGTCCGGCCAACTATCTCCTCATCGATAATCATCTGCTCGTACGAAAGCACTGTCGAGCAGTCCAGCATGCCGATCCCGTTGTTGACCTCCTGACCGTTGAGCGCGCAGTACATCGCGATCATTCCGTTCTCCAGACAACTGTGCATTCCGGGTGTCTTCGCGTTTGGTCCCATGCCGCCGTAAGATGGGAGATGCACGTATCTCGCCATCTCGCTCGCAAGGCCGCAGAGCAAGAGGCTCTCCGGCGACGACAACTGGATTGCGCCGGTCCGAGGATCCATGTTCGAGAGGACTGCGCCGTATATCGCCGGAGAGCCGGGCTCATGGGCCTGCATCGCGGCGACCATCGCGAGCGTCTCGGCATGGTTCACAACGAGGTTGCCGGCATAGGTGGCTGGTGAGCTCACACCCATCATAGCCATGCCGGTGATGTGGACGGGAACGTGTGCTTCGGCCCAGACCATCCCCGCATCCGTCGCATGTTCGTCGAGGGTCAGCGGGGACATTGTGCAGACCATCGCAGACAGCACGTGTCGCCTCCTTAGCTCCTCCATCCCGCCAACGATCTCCGCCGCCATGCCGATCTGGGTTCTGGCCTCCTCGACTTTCGAGGTGGATTCGCTGGCCACATGCTTCCTCGTGAGGTCGAACGACTCTTTGACGGAGGACACAACGTGCAACTCTCGTGGTATGTCGGACGGGACCACCATGGGCTCGTAGATGCTGAGATGAGGCAGCCAATCCGCGATGATGATGCTGTTTGTTATGTCCTGCATGACCGAGAGTCTTCGGGCCCTCGTCTTCTGATCCCACACCGAGATTCCGCACCCGTCCGTCGTGTAGTAGCAGTGCCTCCCGTCCAGCGGGAGGTCGAACTCCTTCTCGCGGCCCGCAAGTACGAAGCCTGTTGGGGCCTTGGAGATCAGCGAAACCGTCAGATCCCTGGGGAATTTGACGATGCTCGTCCTGTCATCTACGAGCGCGCCCGCGCGCTTCAAGGACGCTTTGGCCGTTCCGCTGTGTATCCTCACGCCTACCGTCTCCATCACATCGAGGGCGGCCTCGTGGATCTTCCTCTTGTCCTTGTCCTTGAGCGCCCTGATTGGCTCACGGACTCTGAACCGGGCTGCGAATTCCGACATCGTCACTCCTCCCGAAATCTATCCCGCTTCCAGGGCGACGATGCATCCGTCCGAGATAGATAAGCCTTTGTCTCACCGGGTCGACTCAGCGCTCGCTCCCTGGGCCGCTCACGGACTTGAAGCATTCACCGCAGAGTACGTACACCTTCTTGCCGGGAATCCTCTCGAGCATGCAACGCACTCCGTACTGCCTGCTTGCGCAGAAGACATGAGACACCTGATGTTCGCCATGTTTCGCAGATGTGAGTGCAAGCCTGCAATTCGGGTCCAGACGCAAGGCCATCTTCATCAGTCCCTCTGCGATGAGCGTCGGCAGGCATATGAGTCTGATGTCGGAGAATTGCCAAGTAGCAGACGCGAAGGTCGACAAGGAGACTTCATGGATCGCGCGGGGCAGGGCTCGCGGCAGAGGGCTTCGTCTCGTGGGCGGACCTTCCACGGATGGCAGACAGGACTATGGCTGCCCCGAGTAGCACGGCCGACAGCGTGAAGGCGAACCTCTGTCCGGCAAGATACTCCGTCGCGAGGCCGTGGGGCAGTCCACCCTCGAGGGTTCCGATGAACAGCTGGAAGAGGATGTTCCGAGGCACTACATCGGAAATGGCGACCAACGTGAGGCCGAAGCTCAGGACCATGCCAGTGTTTCGGAGGGTGTTCATGATGCCCGAGGTGACGCCGTACATCTTTGGGGGAGACGACGACATTATCGCGCTAGTGTTGGCCGGGAAGAAGAGGCCCGCCCCTAGGCCGTAGAAAGCCTCGATCACGCCGACCTGGAAAATGGATGACTTGGTGGTCAGCGTGGCGAGAGCGAGGAGCGCGCCCGCCTGCACTATCAGCCCGAGCGTGGCTATCCTCCTCGCTCCGAACTTGTCGGAGACGATTCCCCCGAACGGGCCTACGATGGCGGTCGCGACTGCGGCGGGAACAATCAGGTAGGATGCAGTGAGGATGTCCAAGCCAACAATCCCTTCGAGATAGAACACCAGAAGGAAGTTCACGCTGAATAGCGACAGGGACTGGAGCGCGGCGGTAGTCACCGAAAAAGAGAACACGCGATTCCTGAAGACGTTGAAATCGATGATTGGGTCCTTGCTGATTCTGAGCTCCCATAGAACAAAGATGATGAAGAACACTGGACACAGCCCGAAGAACGCCAGGGTCAAGGGATCGGTCCATGTGTTCAACAGACCCCAGGTCACGCCAAGAAGCAACATGACAATTGTCAAGGTGAAGAACATCGCAGCCGCGAGGTCGAACGTCTCCTCCGCGGCGTAACGGTGCGACCGGTGAAGCGTGATCCTGGCCCAGATAGTGGCGAAGATCCCGATTGGCAGGTTTATCAAGAATATGAACCGCCAAGAGGTAATCGAGATTATGATCCCCCCGAGAACGATGCCCAGCACCGAACCTGCTCCCCAGACCACCGCAATAATGCCGAACGCACGTCCGCGTTCTCGAGGCTCGAACGCCTCTGATATGATCGCGAACGAGTTGGCGATCAGGAGAGCGGACCCGAATCCCTGGACGGCCCGGAAGGCCACCAGATAGTCCGCGTTGGGCGAGATCCCGCAGAAGACGGACCCGATCGTGAAGACAACGAACCCCGTGTTGTACATCCTCTTGCGGCCATACATGTCGCCCATCCTGCCCAGGCTCAGGACGAACGACGTGTTGACCAGGAGATAGGCGATGATCACCCAAATCATTGTCACGAAATCCGAGTTCAAATCCTCGGCAATTGGCAGCAACGCCAAGAGGACGATAGTGCTGTCGATTGCCGCCATCAAGGACCCGACGGACGTGACCGAGAGGGCCTTCCACTTGTAATCCATCGAACCGGACTCGCACCAACTTGCTGAGTAAAATAGAAAGGGGCGTCGCGGTACGGTTGTCCCCCGAGCTCACTTGTACCACTCGAGGCTGTCCTTCACATAGTCAATGAAAGACATGAAGAACTGGCTCGACTCACGAGTCATTCCAGCCTCGACAATCAGGCGTGATGCCTCCTCAGCATGGTTTCTCGATATGCGTTTGGCCTCATCCAGGGCCCCCGACGACGAAACAACCTTCCTGATGACTTCAATGTCCATGGCACGCCTGCCGGCTCTCATCTCGCGAAGAGCGCGAGCGAACTCCGAGTCTCGCCTCATCGCGAGGACGATATGCAGCGGCTTCTTGCCTCTCAGGACGTCCGAACCCGGGAGTCTGCCGTACTGGTCTTGCGTCGCGTAGGTGTCTATGAGGTCATCCTGGATGTCGAAGGCGTACCCGATGTGCTCGCCCGCCTCAGTGAGGGTCCGCAGTCTCTCCTCAGGAGCGCCCGCGAGAATCGCGCCGATGCCCAGCGTGGCCCTGAAGAGGGTCGTCGCTCTTTTCGAGGCCATCACTGTCCACTCACCTTCGTCCGGCTCACCGTACTCGAATTCGAGGTCCAAGATCTGGCTTTCGTTCACGTTCCTGTATTCCCTCGCAAGGATGCCCGCAGTTCTGACGAGCTTCTCGGAATCGAATCCCGCGGAAAGCAGCGCCTCAAGAGCCAATGAGAACACGATGTCCCCTGCAAAGATGGCCGACCCCGAACCGAATCGCTCATCGTGGGTGGCCCCCATCAGCTGATGGAACGTCGGTCCGCCCCGCCTCACAGGATCGGCGTCCACGAGGTCATCATGGACCAGGATGGCGTGCCTGTAGAGCTCCACCGCCGACCCCGCTCTCACAATGGCGTCATTCATCTTCCCGGCGTATCCCTCATACGCGACCAGCGTACTGCAGGATGCGAGCCTCCTTCCCTTCCGCAGCGTGAACTCCGTTAGCGAGTCGTAGACTCTGCCGACAGTCGGATGATAGGCACGGGCCTCTGCGACCGACGGCGAAAGAAGCTTCGCCAGATCGGCATCGACCATGCGCCCGTAACGGTCGATGACCTCCTCGAAACCCATGCGGCCGGTATCGACGCTTGCGGCTTATTCCTTTTGCAGACTCAGGCGCACGAAAACGGCTCTCCTCCAGAATCTGGCAATATTCATCGCGCGGCTACTTGTGCCAGGCATCATAATCCGCAGCGTACGAGCAATGAGTGGCTCAGTATCATGACAAGATGAGTGTAGTTCTTGCTATCACATGAATTTCCACACGACCGCATCGATTGCGATACACGCAAGCACGATTATGACAATGAACACCGCCAGCGCACGTACTCCCGTCATTGTGTCGACCACCTTGATCCCGCAGTGAAGCCTTGAACCTTCAAGCTTCTGCAGAACTCTTTGGGGCCTCGTCCTGGGGCGGTGGAGGGATCTCACCGGCCTCCTCGGGTGTGACTTTCCTCCTCAGGACGGCGGTTGCGGCCCAGAGAGTGACGACCACGGCCACCATGACGATCGCGGAGGCGAGCATCGCGTTCTGATAGCTGACGATCGTCGGGGGAGCGTAGACGACGAACACCATCACTATGAAATTGACAATGGCTATGACGACGCCGGCCAGTATGAGAGACAGGATCGTCTTCTCGAACTCCGCCTCGTTCATGGAGCGCACAACCGTTGACGCGTAGAAATCCTTTGTCACGAACATCTAGCACAGATTCGACATTCTGGCAGGATGTGAGAAACAAAAGGAAAGGGTTGAAGGGGTTTGTCCGAGCCGCAACTATCCCTGCACGATGAATAACCCGGTCATTTCCGTAGGCTGGAGGTCGCTCCGGAAGTAGAACGTGGCCGTCAAGCCCGGATACGCAGGTGGCGTGACGAAGTTGTATCTTACCGTCGCCACTCCCGTGACAGGCGCTCCCCTGAAGATCATCGTCGTCGCAGCCGGGTCCGTGTATATGGCGAAGTTGTGCGTGGCGTTCGCGTCATCGTTCGTGAAGACCACAGTCAGGTTGACGTTGGAGCCCACAGTCAGGTTCGTCACGTTGAACGCGTTGTTGTGCGCGCTGATGTACACCGTCTGGCTGGACAGGGATGCCTGATTCAACGGAGTCCCTGCGCCCAGCCTCAGGGCCAACAGCTGCGGATTCGCACCTACGCCAGCGGGCCAGAGTACCGTGTCCCCGACCACTGCGGGCCAACCGTTGATCCCCGCGGGGGCCTTCCACTCGAAGAGCAGTGCGCCCGTGGTCTTGTTGAAGGCCCATATCGTGCCGTCGTAGGTTGCGGTCAGGACCAAATCGTTGACCACCGTCGCCGCACCCACGTTCATCGTGTCAAAGTGCTTCACCCAAAGGATGTGACCGAACTCCACATCTACCGCAACGAGCTCGCCCTTGCCTGCGCTGAGATTGAAGGTTGCGAAGTTCAGACCGGTCGGTATGTACTGCAGGGGCAGATCGACGACCGGGACATACAATACCCCGTCGGAGTATGCCATCTGCGTCTCCACGCCCCCGAGGGCGGCGGGCTCTACCCAGGTGGGGCCGTATATCGGGTCAAGCGTGTCGTTCACGTGCACCCCGACTGGCAGGGCCCACTGCAACGCACCTGTGTCCCTGTTCAGGCAGTAGACGTATCCCATCTTCCCCGCCGCAAGGACGATGTTCTGGTCCGAGCTGTGGACTTTCGCCTCTGTGAGAATGGGGGCGATCTGAAGGTCATGATCCCATATGTCATGAGCGAGACATTGCGTGGACCAGATCAGACCTCCGTCGGTGTGGTCGATTGCCAGGACCGAGTCTGTATACAGCGACGAGCCGAAACTAGAGCCACTCGGCCATCCAGGCGCTCCAGCGAACGGGGCTGGATTGCCGACACCCCAGTACATCACGCCGGTCTCCGTGTCAATCGCGGGCGGATACCAGCAGCCTCCGGCGCTATTGACGTCCGGGTGACCGTACAGATTACTGCCGCCGAGGACCGTGCTGAAGTTCCATAACTGATTGCCCGTCGACTGATCGAGAGCGAACACAACACCGACGCCGCCAGGCTCGTAGAAGATATCTCCCGTACCCGGAACCGTCGACGTATAGACCGTGCCGTCGTACACCTGCGGCTGTATATCTATTCCCGTGCCAGGCGCTGGCGACAGTTTGTCGTTGACCCAAATCTCGTTGCCGTTGGTTATGTCCAGGGCAGCCATCCTGTACGCGTCCTTCGCGACGAACACCTTGCCGTAGCCTACCGCAGGCCCGTTCGGGCCTTCAACATAGGTTGCGTTGTAGATGTGCTGCCAGACCGTAGCTCCGGTACGCAGGTCAAGCGCGAAGACGTTCGCCTTCAGATCCTGGAAGTACACGGTGTTGCCCAACACGATAGGAGTGCTAGTCGCCGCGCCGAAGGCTCCGACGCCTGGAATCGGGAACGACCAGGCCAGTCCCAAGTCCCCTACGGTTTCCGCATTTATGCTGGAGTCCGTCTGGGCTCTCGTGTTGCTGTAGTCATGGTTCGGCAGAGGCCAGTCATTTGCGTACGTGATGGCCTCCTGAGGAACGGCTTGCGTGCTTGCACCCATTCCCAAACGCAGAGCGACCAACGAGGGGGTGCCAGGCGGCACACCGCAAGGCCATACAATCGTATCCCCTGCGATTGCGGGCCAGCCGTTGATTCCTGCTGGTGCCCTGTACCGGAACACCTCGACACCGGTCTTCTTGTTGTAGCCGTGGATCCAGCCGCTGTACTCGGCCGTGAACACGACATCGTTCGATACCGTCGCGGCTCCGACGTTCAGGGAGTAGTACTTCTTGATCCACACGATGTGCCCGTAGGTCACGTTGATCGCAACCAGCTCCCCTTGCCCGTTGGCGAAGTTGAGGCCAGAGAAGTTCAGCCCCGTGGGGGTGTACTGCGTCGCGAAATCGTTCACAGGAACGTAGATCATCCCGTCGGAGTAGGCCATGGGCGTCTCTACACCGCCGATGACTCCTGGTAGCACGGTAGTCGGTTCCGTGATCGGGTCGAGCGCATCGTTCATGTGTTCGCCCACCGGGACTTGCCAGAGCAGACTGCCCGTGTCCTTGTTCAGGCAATAGACGTAGCCCATCTTTCCCGCAACGATCGCCACGTCCTGCTGGACGTTGTTGATGTTGGCGCTCGTCAGGATCGCGGGTATCTGCAGGTCGTGGTCCCATATGTCGTGGTGGAGCAGCTGGTTGTACCACTGAATCTTGCCGTTAGAGGAGTCGAGGGCCATCAACGAGTCGGTATACAGGGCCGTGTCGAAGCTGGACCCGCTCGGATAGCCCGGAGCCCCAGCGAACGGCGCCGGGTTTGCAATCGACCAGTACATGGTTCCAGTCTTTGTGTCGATAGGCGGCGGGTACCAGCATCCGCCGCCGCTGTTGACCTGTGGGTTGCCCCAGAGGTCTCCCTTGACGGTGCTGAAGTTCCACACCTGATTCCCGGTCGACTGGTCAACGGCGTATATGTATCCGATTCCTCCTGGACTGTAGAACACGTCGCCCGTTCCGGGCACCGTAGAAGTGTAAACCTTGTTGTCATAGATCTGAGGTTGAATATCGATGCCGGTCGTTGCGACTGTGGAAAGCGTGGTGTTCCAAATCTGCTGGCCCGTGCTGATGTCCAACGCGGCCAGAGTGTATTCGTCCGGCGACGCGAACACCTTGCCGTACCCGACGGCCACACCGTTCGGGCCCTCAACGGCAGTGGAGTTGTAAATGTGGGCCCAGTTGACCGCACCCGACTGAAGGTCGAGCGAGATTACGTTTCCCTTGCCATCCTGGAAGTAGACTGTGTTTCCTAGAATCAACGGGACGCATGTCGCTCCGCCATTGGGACCTATTCCCGGGATCGGATAACTCCACGCGACCCCTAAGGTCCCAGCATTCTGAGATGTTATGCTCGATGTTGTCGTAGTCCTGCTGTTGTTGTAGTCCTTCATTGCCAGCGGCCAGTCGTTCGCGTAGGTCACGACCTCGGACGGTATCTTTGAAGTCGTAGATGACGAGCTTGGCTTCATCGATAGAGTCACTGCCACCGCCGCGATGATGATGATTATCACGATCACTATCGCGGTCACAGCTATCCACGCCTTCCCGCCTTTCCTCGCAGGGGGCGGGCTAGACGAGGTCGGTTGGCTAGTCGACGCACTGGACTCACCGGGTTGACTAGGCTGATTACCCATACCATTCCTCCGGGCCCGACGAAAGCCACCCCGGGGGATGTTACTTGTCCCTAAAAACCGAGCCCAGCCAACAACGCAGAACTGGAGGTGCTGGCATCCTGTTTGGCCGTACGGGTAATCCGAAATCATAATGACTAGAAACAGGGTTGCGAGAACCTGCGATATCGGGAGGAATTGGGTGGCTAGCTGGAGTAAAACCATTGCTGAGTCGAAGAAGCCGGTGTTTCTGCTCGTGGCCCTCGCGGCATTCGTCTTCATACTGTCCGTCGGCATCGCGCCCAACCAAGGAGCGTTGAACTCCTCGACAAGCCTGGACGAGAGCCAACTGAACAACGTCGATCCGAAGTTCGAGGAACA
>Ga0172366_10000199_pt1 | contig 38387 bp, 30 predicted proteins | sample LakKivSesite69cm_FD_114533 | JGI IMG/M metagenome (GOLD analysis project Ga0172366, IMG submission 114533) | Sediment microbial communities from Lake Kivu, Rwanda - Sediment site 69cm | ecosystem: Environmental > Aquatic > Freshwater > Lake > Sediment | place: Rwanda: Western Province, Lake...
CCTTCATCTCGTTGAAGATGGAATTGCATTGGCGGTCAACCCCTGTAGGGAAAGTGCGGAAGAACTTGCCGTTCTTCCAGGAGATGGCTCACAAACAATTTACACAAGAAAGTTGACAGTACCTTAATTAATAAGCCAGCTTATTAAGATCATGGAATTTTGGAATTGACAATACGCTATTTTGAGCAGATATTAAAATAACAGTTGATAATGACTCTCCCGATAAAGCCAAACCCTCTGTAAGGAGGGGACGGAAAGCGGCGGGTCTTGAACAAAGATGGCCGAGTTACCGAAGGAAGTAAACTTTGGTGTACTCGGTTTTTTTATTTGGCTATCCAAACCTGAAATTTTTTCAAGATGGAGGTGATCATGTATGTCAGTAAGGACACGCGAGGAGTATTTTGAGAGCGTAAGAAAGCAGGAGCCGGAGGCCTATCTCATGGGAGAGAAGGTGAAGCCGGCTGCGGATAACCCCCGATTCTGGACAGGTATGAATTCAATAGCCGGGACCTACGATATGGCCCATGACCCCGAATTCAGCTCCTTGGCCAGAACGAAATCACCGCTGACCGACGAGACCGTGACCCGTTGGACCTATCTGCCCCAGTCCACTGATGATGCGTTTCGGAGAGTGGAATTGATGAGGGAGACCGTCCATCGATACTTCTGCGTAGCGCGCTGTCTTATGGTGGACACCGGGTCGGCCCTCTGGGTGGCGACATGGGAGATGGACCGCAAGTTGGGGACTAATTACCACCAGCGTTTCATTGATTACTGGAAGTACGTGCAGAAAAACGACCTTGCGATTGCAACGGCATGCACGGATGTCAAGGGCGACCGGATGAAACGGCCCGGAGAGCAGGCGGATCCCGATTTCTACCTTCACATCGTTGAGAGACGCCCCGACGGTATTGTCGTCAGAGGGGCAAAGACTCACATAACGGGTATACTCTAGTCGAACGAGGTCATGGTGATTCCCACAAGGGATCTCCGCAAGGGGGAAGAGGATTACGCTGTATCCTTTGCCATTCCGATTGACACTAAGGGTGTTACCCTGATCGGCAGGCCGGCCGGTTCGATCCGGGATGAAAAATCCATCGATCATCCACTGTCACGAAAAGCCGGCCACATTGAAACGCTTGTTGTCTTTGACGATGTCTTCGTGCCCTGGGAACGGGTTTTCATGGCCGGTGAAGCGGAGTCCGCCACGGCACTGGTATTGAATTTCGCCAACATACACAGGTTCACGAAGTGTGCCTGCAAGTCTGCCCTGGGGGACCTCTATGCCGGTGCCGCAGCACTGATCGCGGAGTACAATAATGTCGAGAGAGCCGGGCATGTACAGGAAAAAATCTCAGAATTCGTCATCAGCGCCGAAATTGCCAATGCCTGCGCCTACTGCTCGGCCCACAAAGGCAAGCTCCATCCATCCGGCGTTTTCATTCCCGATCCCCTGGTCGCCAATGTTGGGAAATATGTCGTTTCCCATGAGCAGGGAACGGAGTGGGTCAATCTTCACGACATCGCGGGTGGTCTTGTCGTCACTCTGCCGACGGCCCGGGACTGGGAGAATCCCCAGGAGCGCCGGTACATGGAGAAGTATTTCAGGGCTGCTCCCCATGTTGATGCGGAGTCGAGGATTCGCGCGATGAAGCTCATAGAGGATCTGACGTCAGGCGAATTTGCCGGCTGGAGCATGGGCATCGGCGTCTGCGGGGCCGGCTCCCCGATTGCGGAGCGGATTGAAATCCTCAGGAGATACGACATCAGAAAGATGAAGAGCCTCGCAAGGTCCCACGCCGGTATCCCCGAACCACATGGAAAAGCTCAATAAAAAAGATGAGAAGGTGTGACGGCATCCGCCGTTACCTCTTCATCTTCGTGGTCTCATCAGCTAATGATAACGATTTGGGCTTAGGTCTTATATTTCAACAAAATATCTTGGACAGGCTTTCATATTTGATATTTCCCGGTGTGAAAAAGAAGCTTCTCAGCTTTACTCTTATGGATTTTAATACCATTGTGCAGTTGCAAGGCGCAAAATGAAGGCTGGGTCCGATAGGGTCCTGCCTCTTTAGTCATTTCAATTGTAAATTTTCAAAAGTTCTTATCTTAATGTGTTGCAGGCTAGTAGGTGAAAGAGGAAACCGAGACTGTGCCTATTTTGTGCGCGCCGTATTCACTTTTTCCAAACATCATCTAACACTTCCCAACTTACCTATAGAAAGAAAAAGCCAATGAAATCAAATAAAAATCTGAAATCATTGGCCCTTTTGCTAATGCGTCTTTTTGCCTTTGAAGTCCAGGAGGCCCACCAGTGACCTTGGCACTTCCGCTTTTGTTAAGATATCGAAGGGACTCAGGAATGTCAAGGTCATCTCGAAACTCGTCCCTGCGTCATGATTGTTAAAATTCTGAAATTGTGCCCATCTCATCAAATTTAGATGATGAACATTACTCCCTGAAGTCTTGAGTTCTCACTTTTTCTCATTTGTGCTACATTTCTACCAGAAATCATGAGGAATCATTTGCCGGTACCAAGGCGACTAAATGTGCCACATAGAAAAATTCTGACATGGGTGTTTTTTCTGCTTCTCGCTTCGACGGCTGGTTGTAGCCACTTCGGGCACTACCCGGTCAACGCGTCGCTGGAGAAGTTTACGGCTGGTTATGGGTACATCCCCCAGAACGTGGGGCCGGAGGGCAACTCAGAAGAGTTGTTGCTTGTACTGACGTTCTCGGGAGGGGGCACCCGGGCGGCAGCTTTTTCCTACGGCGTCCTCGAGGAACTGCGGGCGACGGAGATTACCCTGAGCAGGAAGAAGCGAAGACTCTCCGACGAGGCCGACATTATTTCGGGTGTTTCCGGGGGGAGCTTCACGGCGGCTTATTTCGGTCTCTTCGGTGAGCGTATCTTCGAGGATTTCGAACAGCGGTTTTTGAAGAAAGACATCCAGTCGGCGATCTCCTCAAGTATATTTCTGAACCCCGTCAATTGGTTCCGGCTTTCGTCGCCCTTCTTCGACAGGAGCGACCTTGCCGCCGAGTATTACAACGAAAATGTCTTCGATGGGAAAACCTTTGCGGACATGCTCCGGCGCAAGGGACCCATGGTCCTCATCAATACAACGGACATGTCCCTCGGATTGAGGCTCTCCTTCCACCAGGGTTTGTTCGACGCCATCTGCTCCGATCTCTCGAAATTCCCCGTGGCCAGGGCCTGCGCAGCCTCTTCGGCCGTCCCGGGTTTGCTCACATCGATCACTCTTAAGAATTATGCCGGCACTTGTGGCTACGTTCCGCCCCCTATGCTAGGGACGCCGTTGCCGGGCTACCGGTTGCGCGAGATGAAAGAGACAATCGAACTCGTGCTGGATTCGAAGAAGAAGCCTTACTTTCACCTGATCGACGGGGGGGCGTCCGACAATCTCGGTCTAAGGGCCATCGAGGAGAACGTCGACTATGTCGGCAACCTCTGGAAGGCCATGCAATTCTCGGGAAGGGTGAAGGTCCATAAGGCGGTGTTCATCGTCGTCAACGCCGAGACGAAAATTGAATCTCATTGGGACAAGGCGGAAATTATTCCTCCCCTGGCGGCGATGCTTACAAACTACTCCTCTATTGCCATCACCCGATACAATCGGGAAACGATGGCCGTCCTTCAAGAGAACTTTAACCGGTGGGCCAGCGAGGTCCGCTCGGGCCGATGCCCCCCAGGTCAGATTTCGAAAGAGCCCGGCTCCTGCGGTGATATTGAATTCTACCTGGTCGATGTGAGCTTCGGTAATCTCAAGGACAAGGCGGAAGTAGCCTACCTGGCGAAATTGCCTACCTCGTTCAGGCTATCCGGCGAGGATGTGGACCGATTGAGAGCCGGGGCGCGCAAAATCCTGGCCGAGTCGGATGATTTCAGAAGGCTGCTGAGAGATCTTGGTGCCGAAAGCCTATCAAAATGATCCCCTCCCAAGGGATATGCGGAATTCTGAAAAAGCAAGCCCTGGGCCGTTTGAACAATTTAGGCGATTAATAGAATAATTCAATTAATAATCCTCAATATAAATAGATGACCGAAGTCTGTGAGCTTTTGTTTGAATTGGGCATATTGACTTCATCATCCCGTAATGTTAGTAAAAAAAGGGGGGGCATTTCTCATTAATTCTGCATTGAGGTTCAGTAGTCTAGCTGTTTATCTCTGCTATTGCACTTTCTCAACTTACATCCCTCACACACTTCCAGTAAATTCTAGAACGTTAAACAATTACCACCCGCGATGGCATAGATTCTTGGAAAATGACATGGGGAAATCATTCCGAAAGATGCCGAAATGCTTTGTTGTCCTTCACCGATACATAATTTTATCAAAAGGAGGTATTATGATGAACGCGATAAGGATGATGTTGTCGGTCGTGCTCGTTCTTATGCTCACTGCATCCACCGCATTTGCAGCAGAGGATTTTACACGCTCAGGGTTTCTCGGGAATCCATCCGTCTATGATTTGTTGAAGCCGGGGGAAAGCGGGGGGTATCGCTGGCTTAAGCCGGGGGTCGATTTCAAGAAGTACAACAAGTTCATGGTCGATAGCGTCGTCTTCTTTCTGGCCGACAATGCCGATTACAAGGGCATCGATCCCCAGGAGATGAAGGAGCTGTGTGACGACTTCAACAAGGCCCTCGTGGCGGCCTTCAAGGATAAACTCCCCATCGTGACAGATCCCGGTCCCGACGTTGCGCGGGTTCGCTTCGCCATCACGAACGTGCAGCCGAGCAGGCCCGGTGTGAGCGCGGTTACCTCGATCGTTCCCGTCGGGCTGGGCGTCAGCCTCGTCAAGAAGGGCGCCACGGGTGGTTGGGTCGGCAGCGGCCAGACGGCGAGCGAGATAATTATGCTCGACACCGCGAGCAATGAAATCATCGCCATGGGGGCGATCAAACGCGCGGCAGAATTCGATGAGCGGTTTTCGAAGTGGGGCTCCGCCCATGAGGCCTTCAAGTTCTGGTCCGAGAAGCTCGTGATGACCATCATGGATGTGCGCTCTGGCAAAATGGTACCCCATGAAAAGTGACAACTAATTTGAAGGGAAAAATGTTGGGGCGTAAAACCCGTCCACTAAAATGTCAAACTTGCATATTGCACAGGAGGGCACCATGCCCTGTTGTTTGAGAAAGTTCGCCTCCCTGGCAGTGCTGGTTTGTGTGCCGTATCTCACACTCATGACCATGTTCTCCGCAGTCGGCTTGGCAAGTGCTCCTGCGAGGACTGGTGACGCTGCCACCACTCACGGCGATAAAGCCCTGCCGACGCTTGATGGTCGGCCTCCACTGATCATCGGGCATCGCGGCGCGTCGGGCTATCTGCCCGAGCACACGCTCGAGGCTTATCAGCTGGCGATAGCTCAGGGCGCCGAGGTGATCGAGCCTGACCTTATTTCAACGAAGGACGGCGTGTTGATCGCACGCCATGACCCAAACCTAGTCACTAGCACCGACGTGGCCTTCAGGCCCGAATTCGCTGGTCGCAAGCGGGTGGATTGGCCTGTGGATGGCGAGAAGCAAACAGGGTGGTTCGCCCACGACTTCACCTTGGCGGAGATCAAGACGCTGGGCGCCATGATCACGGATCCTGAGCGTCCTCAACAGAATAACGGCAAGTTCAGGATTGCGACGCTGCAGGAGATTATCGACCTGGTCAAGAAGCAGAGCACGAAACTTGGCCGCACTATCATCATCTACCCTGAGACCAAGAATCCCAGCTATCACCGTGACCTGGGTCTCCCCCTGGAGGACAAGCTGATCGACGCGCTAGACGCAGCAGGATGGAATAGCCGATCAGCGCCTATGTTCGTGCAGAGCTTCGAGCCGAGTAGTCTGAAAGAGATGCGCAGCAAGGGGTTGAAGACGCGCATGGTGCAACTCGTTGATGGCTATGACATCGACTCGAAGACCGGCAAGATCACCTATGCAATTCCCTATGACCGGCCCTATGACTGGTGCAAGTCCGGCGATATGCGCCTGTTTGCTGACATGGTTACGCCAGCGGGCTTGGCTGAGATCAGGACCTATGCCGACGGCATCGGAGTCTGGAAGCCATATATTGTGCCTGTGAAGGGCCACGTCGATGCGGCTGGACAACTCGTCGACGTCAATGGCGATGGCAAGGTGGACCTGCGCGACGCCACGACGCAGCCACCGGCGACGCTGGTGGCCGAAGCTCACAAGCAGGGGTTATTCGTGCACGTTTTTACGTTCCGCAGTGAGAAGCGGCGTCTGGCTTCCAGCTATCAGGGTGACCCGCAGGCCGAGTACCTGCAGTTCTTCCGGCTGGGCGTGGACGGCGTGTTCAGCGAGTTTCCAGACACAGCTATGATGGCACGTACGGTCTATCTGCGCGAGAGTGGGTTCTGACCCAGCTATCGAGCCGATCTGATTTTCAGCGGGCAAATCTGCTTCAATTTTGCTGAGAATTTGACATGTGATTTACGGGGGAATTTCACCTATGGATCCACTCTGAAGCAATACGCCGGAATCCTCTGCTGTAGCTCTTGGTTCGTGCCGATCGTATTTATCGTCGAACACCTAAGGCCCGAGGCAGCTCTATGAATCGGAATGCGTCATTTCTTTCAGTAATATTCAATCTACCATGCAACTTCCTGTTGAAGTGTTGTAGGTGAAAGAGGTAACCGACACTGCGCCCAAATTGTGCCCGCCGTATCCACTTTTTCCTAACATCACCTAACATTTCCCAACTTCCTTACAGAAAGAAAAAGCCAATGAAATCAAGAAATAACCTGAAATCATTGGCCTTTTGTTAAACTATCTTTTTGCCTTTGAAGTCCAGGAGGCCCACCAGTGACCTTGGCACTTCCGCACGTATCAAGATACTCATTATTTTAGGTAATTCCGGAACAAAATTGCACTTAGTTCTTTGATAATCAGCTGATTTCATGTAGGAATCAGCCGGATAGATACCGGGGAGCCGATGCCGTCTCAAAGGACCGGTCGAGGAACTGGACGGTGACCTCGTCACCCGCGAGCAGCGACGTCACGTCCTCGGGAAGGACGATCAAGCCGTTTGCCATGACCATGGATTTCAGGATCCCCGAGCCTTGCTCACCCGTCGTGGAGGCGTAGTACTTCCCTTCCTTCCACTCCACGACGGCGCGCAGGAAATGCCTGAAGCCGGCCTTTTTTTGAAGGCCCTCCTTCAGGACGGCCTTCACGACCGGGCGGAAGAGGTTCGTGCAGCCCGACATCCTGAGGATGGCCGGACGGACAAACTCCTCGAAGGAGACCATGACGGAAACGGGGTTTCCCGGAAGCCCGAAGACCGGCACACCCCCAATGGTCCCGAAGGCAAGGGGCCTTCCCGGCCGCATGGCGACCTTCCAGAACCGCATCGCGCCCAGCTCCCCCAAGACATCCTTGACGAGGTCATAGTCGCCCACTGAGACGCCACCGGAGGTGACGATGAGATCGGCGCCCCTGGCCGCCTCGAATTTAGATACGAGATCCTCGCGCGTGTCGCGGGCGATGCCGAGCCGAAGCGGCAGGGCACCGCACTCGGCCACCTGGGCGGCAAGCGAGTAGCTGTTTGAGTTCATGATCTTCCCGGGGGCAAGCTTTCCGCCGATGTCCACCAGCTCATCGCCCGTGGAGAGGATGGCCACCCTCGGCCGCCCGTAAACGGCCACGTCGGGGCGGTTGAGCGCGGCGAGCATGCCGATCTCTGCCGGACGGATGACCTTCCCTTTCGGGATGACGAGCTCGCCCTTCTTCACATCCTCGCCGGCCGGCCGGATGTCGAGCCCCTTCTTCGCAGGGACAAAAACCCGGACGCGGTCCCCGTCCTTGTCCGTGTCCTCCACGCGTGTGACGGCATCGGCCCCCGCAGGGATCGGGGCGCCCGTCATGATCCGTATGGCCTGTCCGGGGCCGATCGTCTTGGTCGAGACCCTTCCCGCCTGGATGTCGTCGATAACGGTGAGAACGACGGGTTTTACACGTGTGGCCCCCAGGGTATCGACGAACCTCAGGGCATAGCCGTCCATGGCCGAATTGAGAAGCGGCGGGATGTCCAAGTCAGAGTTGATATCCTCCCCCAGGACGCGATTGAGGGCCTCCAGGATTGTGACTTTTTCGAACGGCAGAGGATTGATGACTCCCAGGACCTGCTCCAGGGCCTTATCGACACTGATCATACGCCTTCATCCCTACAGATGGTGAGATTTTTGCCCGCGCGACCAACACGTCGGTGGAGTGGACCGCCGTTAAACTGCCCTCCGGCAGAAAGACAGACTTTTCAATGTATTCAACCATGCATGCCTCTTAATACCCGTTGCCTGGTGTTTCGCCTGTTACAACGCCATGACGGAATACACGGTAAACCCAGACCTGGTAGGCGATCACGAGGGGGACAAAAGTCAATGCCACGACGGTCATGATTCGCAGGGTGTAAATGCTGGAGGAAGAGTTGAAGGCCGTCAGGCTGAACGCCGGATCAAGGCTCGACGGGATCAAGTTCGGGTAGAGGCCGACAATCCCCGTCAACGTGACCATCACAATGGTGACGCAGGACGCAAGGAAAGCCTTGAAGGCATCCGTTTTCGCCAGAAAGACCCTTGTGGCGACAAGGCCGCAGACGGCGGCAGCAGGCACGACGAACCAGAGAGGGTTTCGCAGGAAGTTGTCATAGAGCCGTGTCGCAAAGGCGGTGTAAATCAAAAAAAGGACGGCGACAATCGCAAGGGCCCGCCACGCCTGTGCGGCCATTAACCCCGATCTTTTGCTCAAGTCGCCCCCGGTCCTAAAGGCAAGCCACAGTCCCCCGTGGACGGAGAAAAGAAGGACAAAAAGGGCACCCGTCAAAAGCCCGTAGGGGTTCAGGAGCGAAAGGAGGTTTCCGTGATAGCCCCGGGCATCCATGGGGAGACCCTGAAAGATGTTGCCGAAAGCGACCCCGAAGAGTAGCGCAGGGACAAAACTTCCGACGAAGATGGCCGCATCCCAGCCCTTTTTCCAGCCGGTGTTCTTAAGCTTTCCGCGAAACTCGAGCGAGACCCCCCGGATGATGAGCCCGAAGAGGATGATCAGGAGGGCTGAATAGAGGTAGCTGAACATGAGCGCGTAGGTGGTGGGAAAGGCCGCGAAGGTGGCGCCTCCCGCCGTGATCAGCCAGACCTCGTTGCCGTCCCAGACGGGACCGATGCTGTGGATGATTGTTCGTTTCTCATTGTCGTCCTTCCCCAGGAGATTGTAGAGCATCCCCACGCCGAGGTCGAAGCCGTCGGTCATGAAATAGGCAGTCCAGAGAATTCCCCACAGCACAAACCAGATGATCTGATATTCCATGTCAAGCCTCCTTAATATACCGTGCCCGTTTCCTCAGGCCCCTTCCGGGCGAACTTGGCCAGGAGGTAGATGTCCAGGATGCCGAGAAAGCTGTAGAAAATACCGAACCCGATGAGCGAGGTCATGACCTGCGAGGGCTCGAGGTTTTTTGACACCGCGTCGGATGTCCGAAGCACCCCGTAGACGATCCAGGGCTGGCGACCCATCTCCGCCACGATCCACCCCAGCTGTGCCGCGATGTAGGGAAGCGGGATGGAGTAGAGCATGATCCGGAGAAAGAGCGGGTATGACTCCAGACGGTCCTTCCTCGCGAGGTACCAGGCAGCGAGGGAGAGTCCGATAAAAAGGAATCCCAGCCCCACCATGGTCCTGAAACTGACGAAGACCTCCATGACGGGCGGCCGATCCTTCTTTGGAAATTCCTTGAGCCCCTTGACCTCGGCGTCCCAGTCCTTGTAGGCCAGGAAACTCACCATCTTGGGGATCCCGAGCGCCTCGACGGCGTTCCGCTCATTTTTCGTATCCGGGATCAGAATCATGTAGAAGGGAACGGCTTTCTGCGTGTCCCATAGGGCCTCCATGGCAGCCAGTTTCGCTGGCTGGACCCTCCCGGCCTCGGCGCCGTGGAAATCACCGATGACAACGACAAGGACAGCGCTCGCCAGGGCGAAGGTCGCGGCCATTTTGAAGGAGCGCTTGAAGAAGGCCACGTGCTGTTTGCGGAGGATATGGTAGGCAGAAATCCCCAGGACAAAAAAGGCCCCCACGACATACCCCGCGGTGATCGTGTGGCCGAATTTCAGCCACCCGTAACTGCTCGTCAGTACAGCCCAGAAATCAATCATCTCCGCGCGGCCGTTTCGGATCACGTAACCCACAGGATGCTGCATCCACCCGTTGGCGATCAGGATCCAGAGTGCCGAGAGGCTCCCCGCGATGGCCACGATCCAGATAGAGAGACAGTGGACCTTCTTGGAGACCCGGTCCCAGCCGAAAATCCAGACACCGATAAAGACGGATTCCAGGAAAAAGGCCACCGTGGCCTCGATGGCCAGGGGCACCCCGAAGATATCCCCCACGTATTTTGAGTATTCCGCCCAGTTCATCCCGAACTGGAACTCCAGGGTGATGCCGGTCACAACGCCGATGACGAAGTTGATCAGGAAAAGTTTCCCCCAGAACTTTGTCATCCGGAGATAGAGTTCATCGCCGGTCCTGACATAGAGCGTCTCCATCCAGGCGACAAGCAGGGAAAGACCGAGGGTGAGGGGGACAAAAATGAAGTGAAAACCTGCCGTCATAGCGAACTGAAGCCTGCTGAGGGTCACGGTATCCATCGGATTCTCCTGTGCAGAGGCTGCCGACAGGGGCGCAGCCAATTTTGAATTGTAAATATTGAATTACGAATGTTGAACTTCGAATTAAGTCTGACTATCGATAATCCAGTAATGCAACACCGTGCGCGATCGACCCCGGACCCGTAGCCTCAACAAGCGAAGCAGGAAAAAAACATGGCTTCGGATGTTTTCAGCAAACTTTCAGGGGTGCGGGATTGAGTACCCCCTCGGAACAGACACCGGTTTCCGAGGGGGCCGCGATTATATACGAGATTGCCCCCCATCACAACATAAATGAGGAATTTTTATCCCTGACATGGGCCCATAACCCCTTTTGCCCTTGAATAAATGGAACCTATGGCATATATTTAACAAATTAGGCATAAGGCGTTGGGCATTAGGCAAAAGGTACCGGCGTAAGGCTAAGGGCAAAGGATCGAAAATAGGCGTAAGGCATCGGGGTAAAGACTAAAAAAAGGCAAGGCGAAAGGCCTTCACCAATTTTGAGTTATGAGCTATGAATTAATTAATCTTTCACACCACTCAGGCCTGTGGCCCGCAGGACCAGATTTTGGGTATCGGGCTTAGGGTTCAGAGTCCGGGGCGCAAGGGAGCATGGCCCCGAAGCAAGAAGACAGGGTGCTCAAGAGATGTGCAATAGCACGCAGGTGACTCAGGAGGAAATCAAGCATCTTCTCCGGCAGAAGAACGCGATACTTCTCGCCCACTACTACCAGCGCGACGAGATTCAGGATATTGCTGACTTCCTGGGGGATTCGCTCGCCCTCAGCATGAGCGCGGCGAAGACGAGGGCGGATGTCATCGTCTTCGCGGGGGTGCACTTCATGGCGGAAAGCGCCGCCATTCTCTGCCCGGAAAAGACGGTGCTCCTGCCGCGGCTCGAGGCGGGGTGTCCCCTCGCGGATACGATTACCGCCGAAGAACTGGAGACGGCCCGCAAGCAATACCCGGATGCCGCCGTGGTTACCTACATCAACTCCTCGGCGGCCGTGAAGGCGAAAAGTGACATCATCTGCACCTCGGCGAATGCCGTCCGGGTGGTCAACTCTCTCAAGGATGCGAAGCGGGTTCTCATGGTCCCCGACGGGAACCTCGCCCGCTACACGGCCCGTTTCACCGACAAAGAAATCATCCCCTGGAGGGGTTTCTGCCCCGTTCACCACTACGTCACACCGGACGAGGTGAAGGCGGTGAAGGCACGACATCCCGGCGCGAAGTTCGCCGCCCACCCGGAGTGCACGGAGGAAGTGCTGGCGCTTGCCGACTTCATCGGCAGCACAACGGGGATCATCCGCTATGCCCGCGAGACGGACGCGAAGGCGGTCATCATCGGGACGGAAAGGGGTGTGATGTACCAGCTCCGGATGCAGAACCCGAATAAGACATTCATCCTCGCCTCGGAGAGACTTTTCTGTGAAACCATGCGATCCATCACCCTCGAGGATGTCCGCGACGCCCTCGAGGAGATGAAGCACATCATCACGGTGCCCGCGGGAATCGCCGCGCCCGCGAAGAAGGCCCTGGACCGCATGCTCGAGATTTCATGATTTTTGACAAGGAGATGTTTTCTACATCCGGTGAATAAAGAAAGAGAGCTCGAACATATCCTCACGGACCCGGCCTTCCGCGAGGTCCACGACCGGATTCGAAAGGGCGAGGACCACGTGAAGCTCGGCGGACTCCGAGGCTCTTCAAGATCCCTCCTCCTCTGCATTCTCTCGAAGGTCCTCGAAAGGACCCTGCTCATCGTCTCCCCGACCTCCGAGGAGGCAGTTGATCTCTATCGCGACATCGCCTTCTTCTGCGGAAACGGGACGACACTCTTCCCCGCCTGGGACTTTCTCGCCGCCGACGTCCTGGCACCACGAAGGGAGGTGGAGCTCCGCCGTGCGGAGGCCCTCTACAGGCTGTCGGCCGGGGAGCCCGCCATTATCGTGGCGCCCCTGGCCGCGCTACTCCAGAAGGTCGTCCCGAAGGACATCTTTTCATCCTATGTGGAGAAGATCTCCCTCGGCGACACGCTGGATCGAGACCACATCGCCGAAAAGCTCGTCTCCGGCGGCTACAGGCGCATCCCTCTCGTGGAGGCCGAGGGGGAGTTCAGCATCCGGGGCAACGTCATCGATGTATACCCGCCCGGCGCCTTAAGACCCTACAGAATGCTCTTCACCGGCGACGATATCGAGTCGATCCGCGAGTTCGATGCGGAATCCCAGCGATCGGGCCGGGAGATCGACGAATTCACACTTTACCCGGCGAGGGAACTCATCCTCACGGCCGATGCCCGGGCACGCGCATTGAGGAACCTGAGAAACCGGGCGAACGAACTCGACCTTCCCCGCGCGGTCCGGGATTACCTGACGGAGATGATCTCGGAGAACCTCGACTACCCGGTGAACCCCCAGCTTCTTCCTCTATACTATGCGGACGATGAGGGGTCGGGGGGCCTCGAGCCCGTATCCGGACACCTCGGGCCCTCGTGCATCGTCGTCTACGACGATACCCTTTCGCTCAGGCGTGCAGCGGAAAAGCTCGAAGAGGAGGCGGACCGCTTCATCGAGCGCGCGAAGAACGAGGAGAAGTATTACCTTGATAAAAAAATCTTCCATGTGGAGACGGACGGTCTCTTCACGAGCGGCGTTTGCCAGCGCATCAGCATCGAGGGGCTCGAGCTCGACACGGCCGCCTCCCAGGGGACGGCCGTTCGGTTCCGGACGGAGACGGATATCGGGATCCGGTTGGACAGGGCCGCACCGTTGAGCAAAGAGGAGAGTATCCTCGCACCGACGGCCGAAAAAATCCGCGGCTGGGTCGGCGAGGGAAATCTCGTCGCGTTCCTGTGCGCCGGCGAGGAGGACGTCCACCGGATGAGCCACCTTTTGGAGGCCTACGGGCTGCCCCTCGTGCCGGGAAGCGGCTCCTTCATCGATGACCTCTCGAGGCATGGCGGGCGAGGCGCGCTCGTCCTGAGGGAAGGCCGGGTCGGCCAGGGATTCTCCTTTCCGGGGTTGAAGCTCGTCATCTTCAGCGAGGAGGAGATCTTCGGGAAAAAGACGAAACAGCGAAGACCCAGGCCGGCGCGGGAGGGCTACTTTCTCCGATCCTTCGGCGAGCTTAAAGAGGGCGACTTCGTCGTCCACACGGATCACGGCATCGGCATGTACCAGGGGCTTAAGCGGCTGGCCGTCGGAAATATCGAAAATGACTTCCTCCTCCTCGAGTACCAGGAGGGCGACCGCCTCTACATCCCCGTGCACCGCCTCGACATGATCCAGCGCTACATCGGGCCCGACGGCCACGTCCCGAAGATCGACCGGTTGGGCGGGACGTCCTGGGAAACCGCGAAGAAACGTGTGAAGAAAGCTGTCAACGAAATCGCCGAGGAGCTTGTCTCCCTTTACGCCGCGCGCGGGGTTTTGGAAGGCCACGCCTACGGGCCGCTCGACCGTTACTACGAGGAATTCGCATCGGCCTTCGAGTACGAGGAAACCCCGGACCAGGCCAGGGCCATCGAGGACGTCCAATTCGACATGGGCTCCCCCAAACCCATGGACCGGCTCATCTGTGGAGATGCGGGATTCGGTAAGACGGAGGTGGCCATCCGGGCCGCCTTCCGAACCGCCATGGAAGGAAAGCAGGTGGCGATGCTTGTCCCCACAACGATCCTCGCGGAACAGCACTACCAGACCTTCTCCAAAAGACTGGCCCGGCACCCCGTGCGCGTGGAGGTCCTGAGCCGCTTCAGGACGCGGGAACAGCAGAAGCGGATTGTCGAGGACATCGCGATGGGAAGCGTGGACATCGTCATCGGCACGCACCGACTCCTTCAGAAGGATGTGATCTTCAAGGACCTTGGGCTCGTGATCATCGACGAGGAACAGCGCTTCGGCGTCTCCCACAAAGAGAAGCTCAAGAAGCTCCGCACGCTCGTGGACGTACTCACCCTAACGGCCACCCCCATCCCGAGGACGCTCCAGCTGTCGCTCGTGGGCATCCGGGACCTCTCCATCATCAACACGCCTCCCGAGGGAAGGCTGTCCATCAAGACCTATGTAGTTGAATTCGATGAAGGGGTCATCATCGACGCCGTCCGCGAGGAGGTCCGCCGGGGCGGCCAGGTTTTCTTCCTCCACGACCGTGTCCACTCCATCGACCGCGTGGCCAGCATGATCCGGAAACTCGTCCCCGAATGCAGGGTCGCCGTCGCCCACGGGCAGATGAAGGCCCGGGAACTCGAGGATGTGATGGTCAAATTCTTGCGGCGGGACTACGACGTTCTCGTGAGCACCACCATCATCGGCTCAGGCCTCGACATCCCCACGGCAAACACCATCCTCATGAACCGGGCGGACCGCTTCGGGCTTTCGCAGCTCTACCAGCTCAGGGGCCGGGTAGGACGATCAACGGAAGAGGCCCGGGCATTCCTGCTCATCCCGAAGGGGGCCCTGCTTCCAAAGGACGCCCAGAAGAGGCTCCAGATCATCAAGGAATTCACCGATCCCGGATCGGGCTTCCAGATCGCCTCCCACGACTTGGAGATCCGCGGCGCGGGAAACCTCGTGGGCATGTCCCAATCTGGACACATCTCAGCTGTGGGTTACGAAATGTACATCAGCCTCATGGAAAAGGCCGTCCGGGATCTGAAGGGAGAACCACTGAAAGAGGAGGAGATCCGCCCTGAGATCAACCTAGGCCTCCCGGCCTTCATCCCCGACGAGTACATCACCGACATGAACCGGAGGCTCGTCACGTACAAGCGGCTGTCCATGGCGGGATCCGACGAGGATGTGACCGGCATCCGCGAGGAGCTGACGGACTGCTTTGGTTTCGTGCCCCTGCAGGTGGAGAATCTCCTTGAGGTCATCGGCATCCGCAACCGGCTGAAGACAATCATGGGGGAAAGGATGGACTATGATGGAAAGTTCCTGAGCATTACCTTCCACCAGGATAGCCCGATCGATCCCGTGAGGATCATCAGGCTCTCAAAAACCCGGATGAAGGGGCTGAAGCTCACACCGGATCTCAAACTTTCCATTCCACTGCCGGGGATCAAGGATGAGGACATCCTCCGGCAGGCCAAAAACATCTTGCAGGAGCTCACCGCCTCATGATGAAAAACCCGGAGAAGCCCTCCGAAGAAAGGGCCTGGAAGGAAAACGTTATTATATTGACCGGGACGATCAAGGAGGCCATCCTAAAAAGACTGACCACTCCTCGCCCGAAGGGGCCTTTGCTCTACGCCGTCATCGTCTTTGTCGCCCTTGTAGGTCTTCTAACTTTATTCTACAGGGACGTGCTCACGGAACCCTTCCGAAAGAGCCTGGCGACGGTGAACGGACAGAAGATCACACAGCGTGAGTTCAAAAAGGTCTTCAGCCGTCACATGGAGATCATCGGCCAGAGCTCCGCCTTCGACGAGGACGAACTCGAGGGCCTGAAAAGGGAAATTCTCGATGACCTCATTGCACGGCGGATTATGCTTCAGCAGGCACGGAAACTCGACATCTCCGTCAGCGACCGTGAACTGGCCGGCCGGATCAAGGAGATCATGAAAGACTATGACTCCGGCGAGAGTTTCTACGAAGCGTTCCGGGACGGAAAAGTGGATTATGCCTCCTGGGCGGAGGAGTTGAAAAAAAGGCTGATCCTGGAGAAGTTGATCCAGACGGAAGTGAATGACCACGTGGAGGTCTCCGTCGATGAAGCCCGTCGATACTATGCGGCCAACAGACGAAGGTACGTCGCAGAGGAACGTGTCCACCTGGCGCAGATCATCCTGACGGAGGAGGAAGCGGGGGAGAAGACCGCGGCGCGATTGAAGGCCGGCGAGGATTTTGATAAGGTTGCCCGGGAAGTCTCCATCGGCCCCGAACGAGAGCACGGTGGCGACCTCGGGTTTTTCAGCCGGGGTATGCTGCCCGAGGCCATCGAAAAGGTTGTTTTTCCCCTGCCCGTCGGGCAGCCGAGCAAGCTCATCAAGAGTCCCTACGGCTATCACATCTTCAGGGTGTTGAAGAAGGACAGAAAGGGGACGGGCCGTTTCGAAGACCTGCAGGACCGCGTGGAGGCGGATCTGAAAAAGGAAAAGGAAGAGGACGCCTTTATGGACTGGCTCGACGCATTGAGGGCCGCGTCGGTCGTCGAGATTGATGAGGATACCCTCCGGCAGGTCAGTCTGGAGTAAAGCGGTCAGTGGCTGGTGATTAGTGATTAGTAAAAAAAGGGGACAGGCTACTTTTTTGTGGCCTGAGTAGTGAGAAAGGGCCAAAGGTCCTTTACCCTGAACCCGGGACCCTTTACCCGATACCCTGGCCCCCAGGGGCCATAGACCAAATAGACGAGATGGACAAAACAGACTGAATTGGGGAGACTTATGAAAGTGAAATTGGGATGGCTAATGATTTTCATGATGTTGCTGTCTTTTCCAGTGCACGCGGACGCAGAAGTGGCAGACCGGATTGTTGCCATTGTAAATGACGAAGTGATCACCCAGCACGAACTCAATCAAACAATCGACAGGATCGCCAAGAGAATCGAAGCAAGCAATCCCGGCGTCCCAAAGGGAAAAATCCGCGAAGAAGCCACCATGCCTGTTCTGAACAATATGATCGAGGAGATGCTCCTCAAGCAGGAGGCCAAGCGTCTCGGGATTACCGTGAAGGATGAGGAGGTTACGGCAAACATCAATGACTTGCTGGCGAAGCGAAATTGGAAACTGGAGGACGTCAAGGCAAATCTCGAAAAGGAGGGTATAAGTTTCGATGAATACCGCGAGGCGACCCGGAATAATATTATCAAGGGCCGCGTTATTCGCAGGGAGATCCAGTCGAAGATCGCCGTGGGCAGCGAAGAGATCGGCAATTACTACCGTGAGCACCGAAGTGAGTACGAGGGCAAAGAGGCGGCCAGGATCAGACAAATCCTGATTCCTGTCCCCCAGGACGCCGACGAGGACACCCGAAATAAAATGAAGACGGAAGCCGAGGACGTTCTTAAAAAATTGAAGGACGGGGCTTCGTTCGATCAGCTGGCGCTTCAGTACTCACATGGGGCTGCACAGGGTACAGGCGCCGACATGGGTTTTGTCGAGAAGGGTACCATGCTACCCGCCGTTGACGAAGCCGCTTTCAAGTTGAAGGTCGGGGAAACAAGCCAGGTAATCGAGTCACCCCTGGGCTTCCACATCATCCAGGTCCTGGACAAGAGAGGCGCGGGGGCGAAACCCCTGTCTGCCGTGCGTGACGAGATCGAGGATATCATCGGCCGGGAAAAGGCAGAAAAGAAATACGCCGACTGGATGGCGGAACTCCGGAAGCGGTCCTATATCGATATCCGGCTCAAATGAACAGGTTTCGGCCATGAGGCGTAAGGGCTGGGAAAAAAAAGATGAACACGATCAGGATTAAAGGGGCGTGCCAGCACAACCTCAAGAATATCAGCATTAACATCCCCCGGGACAGGCTTGTCGTGATCACCGGGGTCAGCGGATCAGGCAAGTCATCTCTCGCGTTCGACACCATATATGCCGAGGGTCAGCGGCGCTACGTGGAGTCCCTGTCCACTTACGCCAGGCAGTTCATCGGCCAGATGGACAAACCCGAGGTGGAATCGATCGAAGGTCTCTCCCCCGCCATCGCTATCGAGCAGAGAACGGCAAGCCACAACCCCCGCTCCACGGTCGGCACCGTCACGGAGATCTACGACTATTTGAGGCTTCTTTATGCCAGGATCGGCACCCCCCACTGCTGCAGCTGCGGACGGGAGATCCACTCCCAGACCATCGACATGATGCTGGACCGGATTATGGCGCTCCCGGAGAAAACAGGCATAACGATTCTTGCGCCCTTCATCCGGGGCAGAAAAGGCGAATTTCAGAAAGAACTCGGACGGCTCCGGAAGGACGGATATGCCCGGGTCCGGATCGACGGGGATGTTTATGACCTCGCCGAGGACATTGCCCTGGACAAGAACCGGCGGCACGACATCGACGTCGTCATCGACCGGCTCGTCATCAGGGTGGGCATCCGGAAGCGACTGAGGGATTCCCTGGAAATCGCATCCAGGCTCTCGGAGGGCCTCGTCAGAATCGATGTAAAGGGCGGGGAGGAGCTGCTCTTCAGTGAAAGATACGCCTGCCCCGTCTGCGGGATCAGCATCCCCGAACTCGCCCCGCGGATGTTCTCTTTCAACAGCCCTTACGGGGCGTGCCCCGAATGCGGCGGCCTGGGCTCCAAGATGTTCTTCGACGAGGACCTCGTTGTACCCGACGCCGGTCTTTCCGTCCGGGAGGGCGCCATCGTCCCGTGGGAAAAAAGAAACTCCATGTACTTTCACCAGATGCTGGAGGCCCTCTCCCGGCATTACGCCTTTGACATCAACACGCCCTTCAAGGATTTGCCTGAAAAAATCCGTAAAGTGCTTCTCTACGGATCGGGGGACGAGGAGATCCGGTTCTATTCAGACTTCGGGGGCAAGCGGCAGTTCTTCACCCGGCCCTTCGAGGGCGTCATCAACAACCTGAACCGCCGCTACCTGGAAACGGAATCGGGCGACGTGAGGGCGGAGCTGGAAAGATACATCAACCTGAGTGAATGCCCCGTATGCCATGGATCCCGCCTGAAGAGAGAAAGCCTGTCGGTGACCGTAGGCGGAAAAAACATCCACGCCTTCTGCCGGCTCCCTATCGCGGAGGCGTCCGCATTCCTGGACGCGGCCCCCCTGAACGATCAGGAAAGAACGATCTCCGAAAGGATTGTGAAGGAAGTCCGGGAGAGGTTGCGGTTCCTTCTGGACGTGGGGATGGATTACCTGAGCCTCGACCGCGCTTCCGGAACACTCTCCGGCGGGGAGTGGCAGAGGATCAGGCTCGCCACCCAGATCGGCTCGGGGTTGTCAGGCGTCCTCTACGTGCTTGATGAGCCGACCATCGGCCTCCACCCGAGAGACAACCGACGGCTCATCTTGACACTGAAACGCCTCAGGGACATGGGAAACACCGTTCTGGTTGTTGAGCACGACCCGGAAATGATGCTGGCCTCCGATGACATCATCGACATGGGACCCGGAGCCGGGCTCGACGGCGGAGAGATCGTCTTCCATGGAACCCCGGAGGAGATTTCAACGAGTGATACGTCGCTTACGGGAAAGTATTTATCGGGCCGGGTTTCGATCCCGGTTCCCGAAAGAAGAAGGCCCCTGCCCCAACGCTACATCGTTCTGGAAGGCGCATCGGCAAACAACCTGAAGAACATCGACATCCGCATCCCTACAGGACTTTTAACCTGTGTGACCGGCGTTTCGGGCGCGGGGAAAAGCACCCTGGTCATCGAGACCCTCTACAAGGTCCTCTCCCGGAGGCTCTACAAGTACCGCGGCAAGATCGGAAAGGTGAAAAACGTGACGGACCTCGGCGGAATAGAACGCGCGGTGATCATGAACCAGCAACCCATCGGCAGAACCCCGCGCTCAAACCCGGTAACCTACACGGGCGCCTTCTCCCACATACGCGACCTTTTCGCGCTGCTACCGGAATCAAGGACGATGGGACACAGGCCGGGACGGTTCAGCTTCAACGTCAAAGGGGGGCGCTGTGAGGCCTGCGAGGGAAACGGTCTCATCAAGATCGAGATGCATTTCCTGCCCGACGTGTACATCACCTGCGATATCTGCCAGGGGAAGCGGTTCAACCCGGAGACGCTGGAAATCCGCTACAAGGGGATGAGCATCGCCGATATCCTGGACATGACCGTCAGCCAAGCCCTTTCTTTCTTCGAGAACATCCCTTCCGTCCGCGCGCGGCTCCAGCTCCTTCACGACGTAGGTCTCGGCTACATCAAGCTCGGCCAGTCGGCCACCACGCTCTCCGGAGGGGAAGCGCAGAGGATCAAGCTCGCCCGGGAGCTGGGCAAACAGAGTGGCGGGAAAGCCCTCTACATTCTCGATGAGCCGACGATCGGGCTCCACTTCGCCGATGTTGAGAGATTGCTGGAGGTCCTGGGAAGGCTGGTCAACATGGGTCACACCGTCGTCGTCATCGAGCACAATCTCGATGTCATCAAGTGCGCCGATCACATCATCGATCTCGGGCCCGAGGGTGGACCGGGCGGCGGGCAAATCATCGCCGAAGGCACGCCCGAGGAAGTGGCCCGATCCGAGTGGTCCATGACGGGACAGTTCCTCAGGAAAGTCGTGAGTGGCACAAGGAGGTAGTGAGGAGAAAGCATCGGCGACCGGGAAAAAAAGAAAAGGCAGGGTCACTGCGACCCTGCCTTTCGTGTTTCTTTCCGATGAATCCGTGGATTATGGAACTTTATTTCTGATAACCCTACTTCGTCCGGAGCGAACCAGGACGAAAGCCCCTGCGAGGAACAGGGCCGAAAGGGTCACCGTTGCCATCAACCCCAGATTGAGCGCCATGTAACTGAGACCGACAACGGGCAAAAGGGTCCATCGCACGATCGTCCTCAGACCCTCGTGGCCGGCGATGAACCGGGCAAGCGACGGTGACAAATGATAATAGAGATTCACGAAAGCCCTGCCGACGGGGTTCGTCATGAGGAAGCGGTCCCGAAACTCACGAAGGAGCTTCACCTGCGGTTCCGTCGAGGAGCCGTAGGCGGCCGTGGCGATAAAGCAATCATCGTTATCCTCTGAATCCGCGTCTGTTTCTGTTACTGTTGTCTTGAAAACACCGTCATTGGTCCCGGCGTATAGTGTGTCGGGGTTATCAGGGTCGATGGCCAGCGCAAAGATGCTCAAAGCGGTCAGGCCGATATTGAATGTACCCCAGCCCGTCCCTCCCGAGGTGCTCCTGTATACACCGTTTACGGCCGTCCCTGCATAGAGGATCGACGTGAAGTCGGGATTAATGGCCATAGTATTAACCGTCAAGGTACCCAGACCCGCACTGAACCAGTTCGGATCTGCCGTGGTGCTCTTGAAAAGACCGCCGGTGGTCCCCGCGTAAAGGGTAGTGGTGGTGAGGGGATTGATGGCAATCATTACGACGGAAGTTGCGGTCAAGCCGCTGTTAGCTGTTGCCCAGGATCCCAATGTCCCGTAGTTTGTGCTCTTGAAGACTCCATCTCCCAATGTTCCCGCGTAAACGATGTTGGTGTTCAATGGGTCTATGGCAAGGACGTTCACAGTCCCGGATAAAAGCGTATTTTGCCAGTTGCTTGCACCGTTTAAACTCCTGAACACGCCGTTACCTGCAGTCCCCGCATAAAGGATATCTGGATTGTCCGGGCCGATCGCCAGGGAGAAAATAGTCAAGTTGATTATTTCCCCTAAGAGGGGGTCCCCGTTGAAAGCATCCCAGCTGGCCCCCCCGTCGATGGTCTTGAAGACACCGCCGCCGAAAGTCCCCGCATAAAGGATATCTGGATTGTCCGGGTCGACGACCAGACAACGAACATTGGTGTTGGTCAGTTCCCCGTTGACGGCGTACCAGTCGGCCCCCCCGTTTGTACTCTTGTAGACGCCCCCACTGGTTGCCGCGTAGAGGGTGTCCATCGTCACAGGGTCGATGACCAGGGCATAGACGATGAGTGAGTCGAGGCCAGAACTGCTCCAGGTATTGGTGGCGGCATCGGCGACGGTACGGCTGGATATCGTCAAAGCCAGAGCGCAACAAAGAACGGCCAGAGATCTGTAAAGATGGCCTCTCATTCTCCTTCCTCCTCTAACTTCTATTCACGATGCATCGGCCATTCATGCCCGGGGTGCATAATACTGTATCTTGAATCGGCTAAGGATAATATTAAACTTAAGAATGGGTGATTGCAATTGCGACTTTTCCCCTGATCGGCATGTGCACGCCGGATCCCTGGTCACTCGGCATATCGGAGCAGGTGGATGTTTCCGATGTTCACTCTCTCCAGATGCCGCCTGGCGGCCCGGTAGCACTCGTCGACCTGTTTTTTCGGGGTGACGGGCAGGTCATCCATGAAGAAATCGGGATGAAAGATGAGAAGTGAGTAAGGGATGGCGGGGTTGACATCGGCGATGAAGCGGGCTATGGCCGACACTTCTTCCACGTCCACGTAATAGGGAACGAGAAGGGTGGTGGCCGTCAGGGTATTCCCATCCGGTAACGTTTTCGCCACCCGGGAGAAATTTTCGAAGGACCTTGCGTTGTCCACCCCGCAGAGGGCCAGGGCCATATTGGGATTACGGGCCTTCAGGTCAAACTTGATGACACCTCCGCTTTTCCTGGAGAGATCCGCCGCCCTTTCCACCAGTTCGGGGTTTCCGCAGCCGTTCCACTCCCAGCAGATCCTCTTTGAATTGCCGCTCTTTTCGATGATGCGCTCGGAGGCGCGAAGAGCGTAGGCCATTTGCGGCTCCGGGGATCCGCCGAAGTAACAGACACATCGGACGTCCGGCTCGAGCGCCGCGTGGACCATGTCATCCTCACCGATGGCCGGCGCCCGAGCAATCTCCTTGTGCGAGGCGTTCTGGCAGAAGAGACAGTCAAAATTGCACCCGTAAAAAAAGACGGCGAGGTTGTATCCCCGTTCGTTCGAGCCGGCACAGAACCACGCCGCGCAGCAGTTCGTGGGAAGGGGGTCCCGGTACGTGTGGGCGAGGGCGCTCCCCTCCGGTGCGTGATGGGCAAGGCGGCCGTTCTCATTGCAGTGGAGGCCGCAGAACCCCCTCTCGCCGGGTGCCATTCGGCAGGCATTGGCGCAGAGGACACAGCTTTTCCCGTTTGGACTGGTCGGGGGTTTCAGGGGAAGCCCGCAGGCCTGCCGGTCGGGATTGTGGAGATGGGCGATTTCAGTCCGGTCTGTCAGCGATCGGAGGCAGTCGGCACAGAACCCGATGGCCCTAGCGGTGAAAGGGCTTTCACAGCGGCGGCATTTCGTCATAACCTTGGGCGTCCGAAGTTTATGATCCCCATGGTTTCTTACTTCACAGCGAAGGCTGAGACTTTCGGCTTTACGAGCCGTTCGAAGTCCCGGTAGGCAAGCTTCACGAGTTCCGCATGGGTGCCCGCGTTGAAGGCAATGTTCTCGTCCTCGGCAAGGACATCAGCCACATGGACGTCGAGACCGTAGAGATTTCCGAAGGGCGGCATAGCGCCTATTTCGCAGCCGGGGAAGGTATCCTTGAAGTCCTCCTCGGAGGCGAGCTCGACCTTCTTTGCGCCGGTGATTTTTCGGAGCTTGCCGAAATCAATCCTGTAGGACGCGGGCAGAACCGTCATGACGAGCCGACCGTCCAGCTTGACCATGACCGTCTTCGCGAGTTCCTTTCCCGGGATGTGCGCCGAGGCGGCGATTTCCTGAGCCGTGTAGACCGGTGAATGAACCACGGTGACGTACTTTACGCCGTGACTGTCCAGGAATTCTTTCAACTTTCTGAGCGGCATGGGACCTCCTTTCTCGAGTCATTCTCTCGACGCATGGCCAATCCTTCAATGGTCGCGAAGCGGGGCTGGGACCCCCGCTGCTTCGCGTGAAACCCGATGCGAAGATCCAGGAGAGCAAAAGAGGTTTCTCAGGATGTGGTGCGAGAGGCGTAAGAGTATTACCGGTGTCTCATGTTTCTTATTACGAAAAATGACACGGGTTTCTCACTTTTTCAAGAGAAATAAAAGACGCGGACCGAAGACGAGAAGACCAATGATGACGGACCCCAAGGCGGTGACAAGAACACCCCCTGCGGCGACATCCTTGGCTTTCTTGACCAGGGGATGATATTCTGGTGAGGCCGCATCGGCCAGGTACTCGAGGGCCGTGTTCAGGGCCTCAGCCGTCCAGACGGCTGCGACCGTGAGGATGATGACGCACCACTCCATCCTCGAGAGGCCGAGGAGAAAAGCTCCCGCCATGACGATGATCGTCGCCGCGGCGTGAACCCGGGCGTTCGGTTGAGACATGATGAGGGTCCGGATACCCGAAAATGCGTATCCGAAGCTTCTCAGTCTGTCCCCGGGAGATGAACCTGGTGTCTGTCCCATTCTTGTCAACAGCCCTCGCAGGATCCTGTGACTTTCCGCGGCGAGACCTACGATTTCGGCCAAAGGATCATCTGGGTGCACCGAAAAAGCGCAAGGGTTCGCCCGCTCTCCTCATCGGTCACGACGGCATCCCAGACCTGGACCGTTCGTCCCCCTTGGACCAGCGTGGCTTCGCAGGCCATCACCCCCTCGCGGAGGGTGTTCAGAAAGTTCGCCTTGAGTTCCAGGGTGGTAAAGTTTTCCGCCCCTTCAGGCAGATGGGCGAAGGCGCCATACCCGCAGGCCGTGTCAGCCAGCCCGATGATCGAGGCGGCGTGAAGATAACCGTTCGGTGCCAGGAGATCCTGGCGTATTTTCACCCGGCCCGTGACTCTCCCCGGCTCAATGGAGAGCCACTCGATGCCGATCAACCCGGGCAGGTATCCCTTATTTCGCCGATGCATCTTCTCCAGGTTGATCCCCGGCCTCAGTCTCATATATTTTCCGGCGGATTCCTTACTCATCGATTCATCCTTTCAGTGAGCTGCTGGACGGCGAAGAAGGGCCTGACCTGGTATGGATGGGCTCTCCTATCCCCCGATCCTTTCCATTTGACCAAGAAAAATTTCCATCAGGCGATGGAGATCATTGAATCGTTGATTGTCCTCAAGCATTACATCCGGCTTCTGGACGAATTTTCCTTCCGTCATATCGGCAGAGCAATTACGGAGGAGTTTCTCGACACCTTCGCGGGTCGTCTCGAGATGAAACTGCAGGCCCACCACCCGGTCCCCGTACACAAAAGCCTGATGGTCACATCCCTCGCTTCGCGCCGCGAGGATGGCTCCGGCGGGCAAATCGAAGGTATCGCCGTGCCAGTGAAAGGTGAGGAACGTCCCTGGCAAATATTCGAAAAGATTGCTCCTTGGCCCCGTTTCAATCTGTAGGACGGGAAACCAGCCGATCTCCTTGTCGCGATTCCGTTTGACCCTTGCACCGAGAACATCCGCTATCAACTGTGCCCCCAGGCAGATGCCGAGAACCCGCTTCTCCTGCCTGACAGCCTTTTCGATGAAACGCTTTTCATCGGCGAGCCAGGGATACCTGTCTTCCTCATAAACATTCATGGGTCCGCCCAGGATGATCAGCCAATCAAAAAGATCCATCCGCGGGAGACTTTCGTCACTATGAAGCCGGGTCACGCTTAGCCGGTGATTTCTACTTATCGCCCAGGGTTCGATCGCCGCCAGATCTTCGAAGTCCACATGCTGGAGGTAGTGAATCCTCATCAAAGCACTCTAAAAAAGGAATCAGGAAGCCGTGTAGAGGACGTGATCCCCTATATATTTCCTGACCTGATCGGGAACAAGATAGCGGATGGACATCCCTTCCCGGAGCCGCCGGCGGATATCGGTGGAGTGGATATCAAAGAGGGTCACCTGCCTGAAGAAAAGGGCGTAGCCCGACGGGCCGATGAATCCATCGACCGCCCTATTAAAGCGGAACTGGGCGGCGAAGACAGCCGGAAGGGCCGACTCCATGAGTTCTTCGGGTTCCGTCTCAGGCTCGGTCATGATCACGAAATGGCACAGGGTGAGAAGCTTCTTCCAGTCCTTCCACTTCTGGATCTCCAGAAAGGCGTCTTGCCCGAGGATGAAATGCAGCAGGAGCTCCTTTCCGTGGGTCTCCTGGAAAGAGCGGATGGTGTCGATTGTGTAGGACTTCCCTTCCCTCGCCTCTTCGACGTCAGAGCAGGAAAAGAGTGGGTTTCCGTCAATCGCAAGCCTGACCATGGCCAACCGGTGTTTGAAGGTGGTGATGTCATGCCATGTCTTGAGGGGTGGATTTGCGGAAGGAATGAAGATAACCTGGTCGAGCGAGAACAGCTCGAGGACTTCCTGGGCGCACCTCAGGTGACCGAAATGAATCGGATCAAAGGTCCCCCCCATCAATCCCCACTTCATTGTACGCGCGTCTATAAAAGTTTCTCCAAGTCTATTTAAGTCTGCATCCAGCGCCGCTCAATTTTGAATTATGAATTGTGAGTTTTGAATTGATGAAATTATCTAATTTTGTCCTTTCATTCATAACTCAACACTCACAACTCAAAACTGGCCCTCCGGGCCAAGGCTCACGTTCGAACCTGTCCGTTGCCGTACACGATGAACTTTGTCGTCGTGAGTTCCTCGAGCCCCATGGGCCCGAAGGCGTGGAGTTTCGTCGTGCTGATGCCGATTTCCGCACCGAGCCCGAGCTGAAACCCGTCGCTAAAACGGGTGGAGGCATTCACGAGGACCGTCGAGGAGTTGACCTCCGCGAGGAACCTCTGGGAATTGGTGTAGTCCCGGGTGATGATGGATTCCGTGTGGAGGGACCCGTATTTTTCGATGTGCGCGACGGCCTCGTCGAGATTTTCCACAACGCGGACGGCCAGGATCAGATCCAGGTACTCGGCGTACCAGTCCTCTTCCTTCGCCACCTCCACATCAGGAACGATCGCGCAGGTTTTCTCGCATCCCCGGAGGGTCACGCCGGCCTTGCGAAGCCTGACCGCCATTTCAGGCAGGAAGGAATCGGCGATGTTCCTGTGGATGAGCAGGGTCTCCATGGCGTTGCAGACGCCGGGCCGCTGCGTCTTCGCGTTCATGCAGATGGTGTAAGCCATTTCGAGATCGGCGCTCTCATCGACGAAAATGTGACAGACTCCCTTGTAGTGCTTGATGACGGGTATCCTGGACTGGCTGACGACGGCCCGGATCAGCTCCTCGCCTCCGCGGGGGATGATGAGGTCTATGTATTCCTCGAGCTCGAGCATGACGTTGACCGCTTCGCGCTCGACCGTGGGAATAAACTGGACGGCATCTTCGGGGAGCCCCTTGATTCGGAGCACGCCGCGAAAGAGAAGGCTCAAGGCCGTATTGGAGCGGATGGCTTCGGAGCCTCCCCGAAGGATAACGGCGTTACCCGATTTAAAGCACAGGGCGGCCGCGTCGGCTGTCACATTCGGGCGAGACTCGTAGATGACCCCGATGACCCCGAGGGGAATCCGCATCCGGCCCACGAGAAGCCCGTTGGGCCTCCGCCACATGGAGGTTATCTTCCCCACCGGGTCCGGAAGCGCAGCCACCTCCCTCAATCCCTTGGCCATCTCATCGATCTTGGCCTCGTCCAGCGTGAGCCGGTCAATCATGGCCTTTGACAGTCCCTGTCTGCGGGCGTATTCCACGTCTTTCTCATTTTCCTCGAGGATATAATCTGCGTGTGGCATCAGCTGGTCCGCCAGCTCAAGCAAAGCTCCGTCTTTATCCGCGCTCGACAGACCGGAGAGCTTGTAGGAAGCCGCCCGTGCGTTTTTCGCGATCTCCAAAACGGTTTCCCTGATGTCCATCACTTCCTCCCTGACGGCTTTTTGCTCTTTGAAGCGGACTCTATCGGAGGCACCGGCGGCTGTCAAGGGTAAAGGAAGGACGTTGCTTTTAGAGGCATTTTGGAATAGAATTGCGCGCCTTTTTTGAATGAGGCATGAAAGACGATTCCACAACTCAGGACCTTCGCCTCAACCATGAAGAGACTTAGCATCAGGGCAGGAAAGAGAGCCTACGAAATCATCAAGGACAGTGGTTTTTCCTTCGATTCCGTCACGACCTACGTTGGCCCCGCCGTGGGCCCGAGGTGGCTCGTCGCCAGCGGTTTCGATCTCGCCCTCATCAAGGGCAGAAAGCTCGGGAGCAAGGCAAAACCTGTGTTACTCACGGGTGCCTCCGCCGGGGCCTGGCGGTTTGCCGCCTGGGTGCAGCCGGAGCCGGAAAAAAGCTATACACAGCTCTTGAAGGCCTACATCCGGATCCCCTTCAAAAAGACTCACACGCCTGAGACGCTCCGTGACACGCTCGTGCGGCTGATCAACGCTTACGTGAAGGACGATGCCATCCCCTTCGCCCTGGCCAATGACCATTATCGCCTGGCCTTTACGACAGCGAGGGCCAGACATTTGGCTGCCTCGGAAATCGAGTGGATCCAGTGGCTAGGTCTTTCTGCCGCCTACCTCTTCAACAGGATGAGCAGCACGAATCTTCCACTCTTCTTCGAGCGCGTCGTCTTCTACAACGGTCCCCGTCCCCCGCAGTTCTGTTTCAAGGAGAATTTCAAGGGAAAAGCCGTCCCGCTCAACCCGATCAACTTCAAGCATGCACTTCTTGCCTCGGGGTCCATCCCCATAACCGTCGCCGGAATCCGGGACATCTACGGTGCGCCGACAGGCATTTACAGGGATGGCGGGCTCGTGGATTATCACCTGAGCCATGAATATACCACCCGGGAAGAGGATGTTACGCTCTTCTTCCACCACCAGGAGAGGGTGATACCGGGATGGCTCGACAGGAACCTCGAGAGGCGTCGTCCCCGGCCCGGTGTCCTGGACTCCGTCCTCATGATCCATCCCTCGGAGGAGCTCATCCAGACGTTCCCCGGCGGTAAGGTTCCGGACCGTGACGATTTCGCGATCTTCATGGACGACCCGAAAGAGAGGATCAAGAACTGGGAGAACGTTGTCGAGCTCTGCGCACCGCTGGGAGGGCTTTTCATAGAGGCAGTGGAGAGCGGGAAGATCCGTGAGATCATCGAAAAAATCGAGGAGCCGGCCGCAGGATGATCAGCGTTGACCGACTTCGAGACAGGGTTCACTCGCTTCGGGAGACCCTCCGGGCCTGCCGTCTTTGCCCGCGGGCATGCCGGGTCGACAGGACCGTTGGTGAGCGGGGGTTCTGCCGCCTCGGCGGCGAAGCGGTCCTTTCGCACGCCCTTCCCCACCACGGGGAAGAGCCGCCCATTTCAGGCCACCACGGGGCAGGGACGCTTTTTTTCTCCTCCTGCAACCTGAAATGCATCTACTGTCAGAACCACCAGATCAGCCATGGTGTCACAGGCAGGACCCTCGACGGGGAAGCCCTTGCCGGCGTCATGATCGAGCTCCAGGAAAAGAGGTGCCACAACATCGAGCTTGTCACCCCCACACCGCACCTTCCCGGGATCCTGGAGGGTCTGACGCTTGCGGTACAAAGGGGTCTTCACATCCCAATCGTTTACAACTGCGGGGGTTACGAGGATGCCGACGTGCTCAGGCAACTGGAGGGCATCTTCGATGTTTACCTGCCCGATTTCAAGTATGGAAATGACAAATGGGCTATGAGGTTCTCGGGTGTCGGGGATTACGTTCATCAGGCCCTCACGGCATTGCGAGAAATGCTCCGCCAGACGGGCGAAGTTCCGGTCCTCGAGGACGGCATCGCCCATCGGGGTCTGATTATCCGTCACCTGGTCCTGCCTGGAGCGGTCGAGAACAGTTTGGTTTCCCTGCGGCTTCTTCGAGAACAGCTTCCCGCGACAGTCCCTTTGAGTCTTATGTCCCAGTACACGCCGACGTCTCCGGTCGCAAAGCATTCTGACCTGGGTCGCAGGCTCTCGCGTGATGAATACGATGCCGTTGTCGATCTCGCCCTCGATCTCGGCTTCGAGACGCTCTACACCCAGAATGTGGACGACCGGCACATGGCCCCTGATTTCAGACTTGAAACGCCCTTTCAGTGGCAGTAGTGTAAATAACGGGTACAGGGTAGAGTCAGTTCTGAGTTTTGAGTGTTGAGTTATGAATTAAAAAGAAAAAAATGACTCCATTCATTCAAAACTCAAAATTTATAATTCAAAATTTTGGGAGCTCGATACAGACTTGGATAGACATTTGTTATGGAAGGTTTTTCTTCTTTTGGAAAGATACTGATCATCATTGGCGTGGTGATCGTCCTTGTGGGTGTGGTTCTTATGTTTGGTACCAAGGTCCCCTGGCTCGGGCGCCTTCCGGGAGATTTTTCCTATAAAGGAAAAAATTTTACTTTCTACTTTCCCCTCGGCACGAGCATCATCATCAGCATCGTCCTCACCATGATCCTCTGGCTCATCAGCAAAAGATAGTGGTCAGGGCAACGGGTTCAGGGTCCAGGTCTCGGGTCTCGGGTTTCAGGCCTCAACTCACAACACACAACACACAACTCACAACGGGCAAAGGCTGTCGCCTTTGTCAGCCCCACAGCACCAGCCCCAGTTCCTGCTTGGAAGCCAGGTCCTTGTTGTAAGGCATGATCCGGACACCGTAGGAGTGAGGACCGTTTTCCTGTACCACGTATTCGCCCGTAAAGGTCACTGTCCCGTCCTTGGCTTTCCCGGCCATGTGAAGCGGTATGGCGATCGGCGGCTTGATGAAAACCTGTCCGTCCCGCCTGCCGATGACCAGTTCGGCCAGGATCTCCTCCGGCTCCAGCTTCCCGGGATCGACGCGCACGCTCACCGCGAAGGGCGTCCCCACAATCACGCAATCCCCCATGATGCCGTCCACATGCACATCGAGAAGCTTCACGGACGAGAAGCGCATGGGGACCTTGCGCTTCCAGTCTGCCAGTTCTCTGGCGAGCCTGTGATTATCCCGCATGACAGCCTGTGCCCTTCTGGCCGTGGGGAGATACATCTTGCCGTAATAGTCGAGCATCATGCGGTCGGAGTTGAACACGGGGATAAGGGTCTCCATGGCGCGCTTGATCATGCTGATCCAGCGGACGGGGATGCCCGCTGAACCTCTTTCGTAATAGAGCGGTGTGATGGAGTCCTCGATGAGCGCATAGAGGGATTGAGCATCGGATTCATCGGTGAACCCGTCTTCCTGGGGCGTGTCCACTGCAACCGGCCCGATGGTCCAGCCGTTGGTGCCGTCGTAGCCCTCGCACCACCAACCGTCAGAGGTGCTCACGTTGAGGCAACCGTTGATGGTCACCTTCTGTCCGCTCGTGCCGCAGGCCTCGAGGGGTCTCCGGGGGTTGTTGAGCCAGAGATCAACCCCCTGGACGAGGATGCGCGCCGACTGCAGATCGTAATCCTCGACAAAGAATATTTTCCCCCTGAACCTTTTGTCCTTCGTGACATCGATCACTTTTTTGAGAATGTCCCTACCCATCTGATCGTTCGGATGCGCCTTGCCCGCATAGAGGATGTGAACGGGGCGCTCGGGGTGGTTGACGATCTTGTCGAGCCGGTCGAGGTCCATAAAAAGCAGGTCGGCCCGTTTGTAGGGGGCAAAACGTCTCGCAAATCCGATCATGAGGGCCGCCGGGTTAACCTTCCCTATTATTTCCTCTCGCAGGCCCCTGGAGTACCCGTACTTTCTCCAGTGCCTCGAGATGTTGTCACGGAGGAAATTGATGAGATCCTGCTTCAGCTCGTACCGGACACGCCAGAGGACAAGGTCAGGGATGTTGTGCACCCGGCTCCAGCGCTTCGCGTCCATGATCTCCTTTTCCCAGTCCAGCCCAAGATAATCCTCCAGGAGCTCCCGCATTCTCGGCGCCACGTAGGTGGGCAGATGGACGCCATTGGTGACGTAATCGATGGGGATGTCGGTATCGTAAAACCCCTTCCAGACCTCCCGCCACATGCGGCGCGACACGGCGCGGTGCATACGGCTCACGGCATTGTTCATGTTTGAGAGCTTGAAACCGAGGATGTTCATGAAGAAGGGCTTGTCGTCACCGATTTCCTTCCTGCCCAGTTCGAAGAGCTGTGACCATGAGATGCCGGCACGCTTGATGAAGTTCGAGAAGTAGTACTCGATAAGATCCCGGGCAAATCTCTCATTGCCCGCTTCCACGGGCGTGTGCGTCGTGAAAACTGTACTGCCCCGGACGACTTCCGCGGCCTCGTCGAAGGAAAGCCCCTCATCGGTCATGAGAGCGGTAATCCTCTCAAAGACGAGAAAAGCCGAGTGCCCCTCGTTGATATGATAGACGCGGGGTTTGATTCCCAGCTTTTCCAGCAGACGGACACCGCCCCGCCCGAGGAGGATCTCCTGTTCGATCCGTGTCCGCTGGTCCGCGGGATAGAGCCTCGCCGTGATCCGTCTGTCCTGCAAGGTGTTCTTGCTCACGTCGGTGTCCAGCAGAAACAGGGAAACACGCCCCACCTTGATCTCCCAGATTCTCGCGTGGAGCGTCCGGCCGGGCAGATCGATGGATACCTGGACTTCATCTCCTTTGTCGTCCTGGACGATCTGGACGGGCAGGTTGGAGAAATCGCTCTCCGGATACTCGGCCGTCTGGATACCATCCTTGTCGATAGACTGCTTGAAGAATCCACTCTTGTACAGAAGCCCTACACCCACCATGGGAATGTTCATGTCACTGGCCGTCTTCAGGGTGTCTCCCGAGAGGGTGCCGAGACCGCCCGAATAGAGAGGGATGCACTCATGGAGGCCGTATTCCGTCGAGAAATATGCGACGGGCGAGGACCACTTGATGTCATTCTGCCCCTGCTTTTTGTGATTGCCACGTTCGGCCATGTAATGATCAAATTGTTCGACGACCTGCTCGTATAGCTTGAGGTAACTCTCCGAATCCGCTGCTTCCGCAAGCTTCTCCGGCGAAACAGACTCGAGCATCCGGACAGGATTATTTCCCATCTCCTCCCAGAGCTTTGTGTCGAGATGGACAAAAAGATCCAGGGCCCGGGGGTTCCAGGACCACCAGAGGTTGTATGCCAGTTCCCTCAGTCGTGCGATTTTCAGGGGAAGGTTCACAACGGCCGTGAAGCCGCGGAAGTGCGGCTGCGTGGATCCGGTTCCCGGAAACACGTGTTTCACCTCTGCCCGGTACTCCGTTGACACGAGCTTGGCCGCGCGACCGCCGGCAATGGTAGCGGCCCTTTCATAGGCCTCCAGGTAACGGCCATAGAAGTTGCCCCAGTCCGCCAGGTCTGCAACCTCCCGGGCGGCACGCCTGCGGGCATTCGTTTCTTCCTCATTCCAGCCAAGAGAATCCCGCAGGATGTTGAACAGGTTCTCTTCAACGGAAACCGTGTCCCTGCCCCGGCGCCGGAGCACGATCACGCCGCCGCCGACACCAATCTCGTTCTGGACCCAGAGGCCGAACCCGGACTGATCCACCGTCACGGTCGGCACGGCATGGGCCGCACTCTCCAGTGTTGTGTACCCCCAGGGCTCATAGTACGAGGGGAAGACGCCCAGATCGCAACCGGCGAGAACCTCGTAGTAGGGCATGTTGAAGAGCCCGTCGAAGCCGTTGAGATAGGCGGGCACAAAGATAACGTTCACACGGTTCTGCGGCAGATTTTTGAGTCCCAGCCGATTGCAGGTTTCCAGGATGGGGTCGGAGGCCTCGTAGTGGAGCCGGTGCGTCGCGATGGGCGGGGCACTGCCTTCGGCCTTGGTATATTCGCTCTGCAGGGCGGGAATCAAATCCATGTGGCCACCCAGGACACAGAGGAGAGCCAGGACGGTGTATCCCTCTCCGATTTCTTTGTCCAGGCGCCCCAGGCTGTGGAGTAAAATGTCGATGCCTTTGCTGTGAAAATCGTAATTTCCCGAGAGGATGAAGATCTTCGTGTTCGCGGGGAGGCTCTTCTTCAGGAAACGCGATGCCTGTGCGAGAATTTTCTCGCGGGCCTTCGCCGCGGGTTCGCGGTTCTGCGACAGATCGGGGATTTTCTGGATGTCGAGACCGCTCGGCAGGATGAAATCCGGCGTCCGGCCGAGGAAATTCCTGGTCTCCGTTGTTGTAATCTCGCTCACCGTCGTAAAGACATCGGCCTCCCGGGCTGTGGCAACCTCCAGGAAATACTTGGCCATGATGTTCAGGGATGCCGCCTCCCTCTGGGGCGAGATGTGGTCCATCTCGGCATACATGTCGACCCCCGAGTCGGCCAGAGACTTTCCCAGAACCGTGGCATGGGTCGTGAAGACGGTACCGATGGCAGGAACCCGATTCTTGAGCGTCAGAAGCCCCGCACCGCACATCCATTCATGAAAATGGGCCACAGCCGACGCACCGCCCGGCTTCACCTCCAGATTGAAGATCGTCTCAATGACCTCACTACAGGCGGCGCCGAACATGACCCGCTCAATATAGTCCGCTGCCCCCGAGATGGAGTCAACACCGTACTCCGCCCAGAGCTGATAGAGGAGCTGGTCCTTGTTGTATTTCTTGCTGTAGTTGACCAGGATGACTTTCGGCTCCCCGGGGATTTTCCACCGCCCGAACCGGCAGGGAATATCCCGCATGGCCGTGTTTTCCCGAATCGGCTTCCAGTACTCTTCATCCGTTTCTTCGAATTCCTGGTTGTTCTTGAGATCGGGGCCGAGAAGGTAATACTTCTCCCCGAAGGCCGAAGCGGCCCTCGGGACCTTGCTTTGGATGACGGTATAGATACCGCCGACCTTGTTGCAGACCTCCCAGCTGACCTCAAAGAGATATCGGTTGTCTTCTCCGCTCATATCCATGTTTCTCCTTCCTCCGCCGTCGTTTCCGGAGGAATCTATCAACTAATCCATGCCGCCCGTCAAAACGTCATGGACGAAAGAGATTTCTTTAATTTATCAAGAATTATGCCAGAGGCAAGACATAAGATCCTCTTTCTTTTACCCCTTCAGCCTCCGCGGACGAAACAGCTACTCCGGGTCTCGGACGCTCCGGCAAATAGGGCCTCGCCCCCGCTTGAGAAGTCCCCTCCAGCCGTTATCCCTACACCCGAAAAGTAAAAGGGGCAGAACTGCGAACCTCTCTCCCCCCGCGGGTTCCTTAGCACTATCGGGGGCAAAAGTCCAACCGGATAGTGGCGGTTGAAGTACTCGATCCTCAAGGATTTCTATTTCCCCGACGGCTTCAATAACCGGAAGGATGTCCTCTTGTAACCGGTGCTTCCACCGGGCACTTCAATGCCGGAGGACCCAGGCCGTATTTCACCCTCAGAACGTTGGAACCCCTTGATTATTCAAAAAAATTGGGGGAACAGAATGCTCATGACATGGAACTTGCATAATTGCCCCTCTGTCGGGTCATATCCGGCAGGGATTCCTGTACGTTGACCCGGAGAGAATTCCGAAAAGGTTTCAGGCACCTCGGAGAAAGCCGACTCATGGGCATTCTGAATCTCAACGACCTCAAAGATGGAATGGTCCTCGCGGCCGATATCAAGAACAAGCACGGCAACATCCTCATCAAAGAGGGCAACACCCTCACGGCAAAGCATATCCTCCTGATGAAGGCCTGGGGAATTACCGAGGCTGACGTGGTCGGTTTCGACAAGGACCAGGTCGAGAAGGAGGAGATGCACGCCCTCTCGCCGGAGCTCATTGAAGCGATCGAAAAAGAACTCAGGGCCGTCTTTCCACCTTGTGACAACCACCCCGTCATGGCGGAGATTTACCGGATCGCCAGGAAGCTCAAGCTGAGGCAGGCTGCCGGCAACTCCGGGGAGGCTGCCTCATGAAGTTTTCCGACGTCGAACAGATCCTTGGCTCGCTCGATAAACTGCCGACGCTTCCCGTCATCTACACGAAGCTTCTGCGACTGCTCCAGTCGCCGGACAGCACCATCCATGCCATCAGCAACATCATCGCCGAGGATCAGGTCATCGCGGCGAAGGTCCTCCAATTCGTCAATTCGGCCTTTTACGGCTTCCCGCAGCGGATCGGGAGCCTGCAGCGCGCCATCGTCATCCTGGGCTTCAACGCCATTAAAAACCTGGTACTGGCCACATCGGTCTGGGACCTGTTCCAGAAGGTCCAGGCCGGTCACCAGTTCAACAAGGAGAGTTTCTGGAAACACTCTATCGGTTGCGCCGTGGCCTCAAGAGTCCTGGCTGAGGCGGCGGATCTCAAGAACCCCGAGGATGTCTTCACCGGAGGGCTCCTGCACGACATCGGCAAAATCATACAGGCCGGCTATTTCGCCGACCAGTTCAACCGCGTCATCGACCTCGTGGACCAGACGGGACTGCCCATGGTCGAGGCGGAGAAGCGGGTCTTCGGGTTCGATCACGCCCAGATCGGGACGGCAGTCGCCACTCGGTGGCGGTTTCCCCAGGAAACGGTCAACATGATCGCCCTGCATCACCTGTCGAATGGAACGACGGGGCTGAACAAGACGATCGCGGCCGTTCACATCGGAAATGTTCTGGCCATGGCCCTCGGTCTCGGGTACAGCGGGGAGAAGCACGTGCCCTTTGTGCACGACAAGGCCTGGGAAACGCTGGGACTCGGTCTCGGCAGCCTCGAGCTGGTCATGGACAAAGTCGTCAAGCTCTACAAGGAAAACATCTCGATTTTGGAATCATCATAACCGCTCATGGAAATCATCGAAGAAAAGTTGAGCAGCCGCTCCGAGGCTGAAAAATCCATCGTGGAGAAGCTCCACTACCTGGAGGGGCAGAACCAGGCCCTCATCGCCATACAGGACAAGCTCGAAAGGCTGAGTGATTTCCGCTCGGATATGGTGCTCTCCCGGGAGATTCACTCCATCTTGAAATCGGGCATCTCAAAATTTCAGGAACTCGTGAAGACAAAAGTGTGTTCGGTTTTCCTCGTCGACACCGAGGGGTTTGAATTCCTTCACGAGGTCTCCATCCCCGATGAACTCTCCCACAGGGTAAGGATGGAGCTGGACGCGCAGATCAACTCCGGAACCTTCGGCTGGATCATCAACAACGGTCACCCGGCCTGCGTTCCGGCGGAGGTCTTCGGGAAGGGGGAAACCAGGAGTTTGAGCACCATGATCGCTCCGCTTTCGAACAAGGAGCGAACCCTCGGCGCCGTGATCATCATTTTCGAGGAGGACGAGGACTTCATCCGTCAGCAGACCCTCAAGCTTTTGTACATCCTGGCGGGTTTCTTTTCACTCTCCCTCGAAAACGCCTACCTCTTCGAGGACCTCAAGCGGAGTTACTTCGACACGATCCGGGCCGTTGCGAACTCCGTCGAAGCGAGAGATCCCTATACCCGCGGCCATTCAGGCCGGGTGGCGGACATCAGCAAGGTCGTGGCGGCGGAACTGGGCTGGAGCAAAAGGGAAATCGAGCTTATCGACTGGGGTGGCGTCCTCCACGATCTCGGGAAGGTGGGCATTGACGACGCCATCCTGAAAAAACCCGGGAAGCTGACGGACGAGGAGTTCGAGATCATGAAATCCCACCCCCTCATCGGATCCCAGATCATCGAAGGCATTTCCTTCCTGGAGCCGGTCACACCCTTTATTCTGGAGCACCACGAACGCTTCGACGGCAGGGGCTATCCCCGCGGCCTCAAGGGCGATCGGATCTCGAAGGAGGGAAGGATTCTCGCCGTGGCGGACGCCTTCGACGCCATGACTACCGATCGACCTTATCGAAAGGCACTTGCCGCAAGGACCGCCATGGACGAGCTTCTTCGCGTGGCGGGAACACAGCTCGATCCCGACATGGTCACGGCCTTCGAGAAGGCCTGGCGGGCGGGCAAAATCAAATAAAAAAGGTCACTTCTTCCAGACCCCCATAGATAATTTTGAGCTTTGAGTTTTGAATTATGGAACAAAGTACCAGGCTTAAGGCTAACGTCAAAAGGCTAAAGGCTTCGGGCTTGCGGGCCCGATCTCACAACTTTCTTTACTGCTCACCACTCACAACTCACCACTCACAACTTGTATGTTAAATTCCTGGCTCAAAGTTTAAAGTTTATGCTAAACGCTCATCCATCAGGCGGTTCACGTCGTGGTAGACCGTACCACAACAGGGTTCAAAACCCGAAAGACAGCTTGGGTCGCCACGACGTCCTCCGTTCAACCCGAACAGTTGCCCGGGACCTTCAGAGGATCCCGCATCATCCGCAAGTACGGGAGAAAGGAGACCCCATGAGCGAGAAAGCACTCTTTGTC
>Ga0172366_10000201_pt1 | contig 38329 bp, 31 predicted proteins | sample LakKivSesite69cm_FD_114533 | JGI IMG/M metagenome (GOLD analysis project Ga0172366, IMG submission 114533) | Sediment microbial communities from Lake Kivu, Rwanda - Sediment site 69cm | ecosystem: Environmental > Aquatic > Freshwater > Lake > Sediment | place: Rwanda: Western Province, Lake...
AGCACCGGCGGAACCGGATACTGTTTCAGCGCTTCGGCTTCTTCCGACGTGGAGCCCGGCCCGGGGACGCCACCCATGATGGCTGTAGAGGCATCGCCCAATCCGTTCGCTTCCGTCGTCGCTCTTCATCTCCGCTGGTCCGGCGAGCCGGGCTGTGGAACCCCTCGCTTGAGCGTCTACGATGTCCGGGGGCGCCTTGTGGCGTCGCCCGTCGTGGATGCTGGAGCAGGAGAGGCGGCCGAAGTCTCCTGGAACGGCCTCGACCGGAAAGGCCTGCCCTGTCCGACAGGAGTCTATGTGGCCCGGGCCGAGTATGGTTCCTGCGCCTGCAACGTCGTGCTGACGCTCCTGAGGGGATCAGGGCCGCGCTAGCGGGCTCCGCGAAGGGCATGGGTCGCCGACATGGACAGGCGGCGGCAGGCATCGGAGAGGTGCAGGCACAGGCCCTGTTATCTGATGTAGCCCAGGTTCCTCAAAGCGTTCTCGGCAGCCTCCGCAAGACTCACCGGGGCCGGATGCCCCAGCGCCGGCGTGGCCCAGAAGAACTCGGCGTCCCTCACGAGGCTGCTGTCCACCGCGGCGAGCGGAACGGCCTCGCGCGGGTCGGAAGCCAGATCGAACTGCACAGACTGGCCGGTCGACTGTGACCAGTGCAGCTTCTCGTCGCCGGATCTGATTGCCACCCTTCCACCGGTCGTCATCAGCAGGCTCGCCGGAAGGGCCCTGCGGCCGCTGTGGGCACGCAGGACGTCCACTCCATGCATCTGATCCGGCACCGGCAGGCCGGAGTAGGCCAGGATGGTCGGAGCCACGTCTATCTCTCCGGCGAGTGTCGTGTCGACGAAGCCGGCGCGGACGCCGGGGCCGGACATTATCAGCGGGATGGACAGGAGCTCCTGATACAGCGTGTGGCCGTGACCGAGCCCTCCGTGATCCATGAACTCCTCGCCGTGATCCGCCATGACCACGATCAGCGTGGTGGAGGAGAGCCCCCTGGACCGCAGGCCTTCGAAGAGCCTGCCGAGCTGGCTGTCGACGTAGGAGATCTCCCCGTCGTACAGACCTTCCAGGTTGTAGAGATCCCCGGGCGCCACCGCCTCCCCTCCCTGGTTCACGGCGGACACGTCGGACTTCGTGCCCCAGTCCGGCCCGAACGGACCGGAGTAGGCGGGGTCCGTATAGGCGGATGCATAGGGGGGCGGAGGATCGTAGGTGAGATGGGCATCGTAGATGTGCAGGGCGATGAAGAAGGGCCTGTCCGGATCCCGGTCCGAGTCCAGCCACTCGAGGACTCTGTCCACGGTGGTCCCCGCATCCCGCATGTTGGCGGTCTCGACCGAGCCCACGCAGTCGAAGTGATCGAAGCCCCTGTTGAAGCCGAAGCAGGCATCGAGGAAGATCACATTGAAGAAGGCCGCGGTCTGGAAGCCGCCCCTGCTCATGAGATGCGGAAGGAACGGAAGCTCGGGATCGATGCCGTAGAACACGCCGTCGAACATCCCGGCACGATGGGTCCGGTCGTCCAGGCCGGTCATGATCGAGGCTATCGCAGGGAGCGTCCAGGAGCTCTGGGCCTGGACCCGGCTCCACCTGGTGCCCTGCGCCGCGAGGCTGTCGATGTTCGGCGTCGTATCCCTGTCGTAGCCGTAACAGCCCAGGTGGTCCGACCTCACGGTATCGACTATGACCAGGAGCACGTCGTGGCTTCGCGGTCCCGCGTGGCATGCGGCCAGGCCCAGCATCAGGGCGGCCAGGCCCGCACTGCGGATGAGCGATTTCTCCCCTGTTCTCACAGCAGTCCGCTCCAGGACGGAGCTCTCACCGCTCCAGGATCACGACGCGCGTGGCCGCAGTGCCGGATCCGCAGTCCAGCCTGACGATGTAGCAGCCAGAGGGCAGAGGCCGGCCGTGGTCGTCGAGGCCGTCGAACGAAGCGGTGCCTGCTGCTTCGGATCCCTGAGGCACCTCCATGGACCTGACGCGCCGGCCGGACAGATCCCATACGCCGATGGAGAGAGCTTCCGGCGCGGGCACGGCCCACGCGACGGAGAACGCTCCCGGTGCAGGATCGGGCCGGGCCGGGCCGAGTGAGACGCACGGGGGAGAGGCGACCGCTCCCCCTTCGATCCCGGTCTGGTACGACAGGAACAGCGTGGCCGGGTCCCCGAGCATGTTGTTCTCCTGAAGGACCCAGTTCTGGCAGGCCATCGGCCCTGACGCCTTGAAGGCGTCCTTCGCCGCGGCCTGCATGTCGCCGATCCGTTCCACGCCGGAGACGAAGAGCATGTTCGCGAACTGCAGCTCCAGGGTCTCGGAGGGACCCATCGCCGGCGGTGTCCCCCAGCCGTAGTTGGAGTTGTACATGACCGCGATCGCCCCACCGTAGGGCCACATCATCAGCCGCTCCGCGTTGCACCCATAGACCGAGAGCTGGCCCGGGTTGCACGCCATCGAGTGGAAGATCGGGAACATCCCCCAGTTGGACATGCCGGTGTAGTTCGAGTTGGTCACCATGTTCGGCGGCTCGAAGTACCAGTAGACCCCTGACGGGGCTCCGTGACCCTCCAGGGCCGCGTAGCTCACGCCGGAGTTGATCACATCGATCTGGTTGGTGGGATGGCCGTCGGGAGTCTCGTAGAGCTGCCAGGGCGTCCAGCCTGCAGGCATCCGGCTCGTGATCGAATCGCAGACGAAGCTGCCCCAGTAGTCGACATCGGGCCAGAGCCCTGCGCCACAGAGAAGTGCGCTCGTGCGCCAGGCACCCTGGGGAGAGGACGTCTCGTACTCGATCGTCTTCTCGACCTGTGTTGCGACGTTGGCCGTGTTATCCGAGCTGAACCTGCCTACCGAGATGTCCGAGTAGTAGTCGACGAAGTCGGTGTTCTCGCCGTACAGGTGATCCCCGTCGCCGTCCCAGTCGCGGTCGAGGTCCGAGTAGTAGAGGTCCGTGGTCTCGCCGAGGAGAAGGCTGTCGGAACCGATCCTCAGGCTGGATATCCGCTGGGTCTCCCCCCAGTCTCCTATCATCAGGGCGTACATGAGCCCATGATTCAGGAAGGCGTCCTTGAGGTAGTTCCGGATCCGCTCCTGCGTATCGTAGCCGTCGTAGTTCGAGTAGATCCAGTCGAGCGTGACGTACTGGGCCGGCATACCCAGCCCGTTCCTGAGATCGACCAGGGGCTGGACGGTGTCCTCCATTCCGGCAGAGCCCACGGCCACCCATTGCCACGAATCCGACGGGGAATGGATGGGAGGGCCGAAAGAGCCCAGATCCCCGGGATTGACCACGATGTGGCCCAGCAGACCGGCTGCGTTCGAGACCTGCGACCGGGTCAGCGGGAAGATCCCGGCCGCCGGATCGGACTCGTACTCCAGGATGATCCGGGCCGAGCGGATAACCGTGAGCCGCCCCGAGAGAGGGCTGTACCTGAAGGGGGTGAACACGACGCTTCCGAGGCGGAAGCCGGTCCTCGTCCCGGTGAAGGTCGAGATAACCGGTTTCGAGGGGAACGACGCGTCGGACCCGTAGACCGCGGGATCCCTCGTGAAGGGTCCGGGCTCCTCCCCTATCACGGCAACTCTCACGGGGAGGATGTAGTGAGCGCCTTCGACGCTCTCCTCCGACAGGCTCTCGATTGTCGCTCCGGTGACGGTCGTGCCCTGGGGGATTACGAAGCAGAGGGAGATCGCGGGGAGCCCCGGCAGCCCCTCATCGAAGCAGACGGCTCCCCCGGCGCAGGAGAGCACCTCTCCGTCCTGGAAGTCCGTGAGGCGGAAACCGTCGGCGGGCAGGCTGTAGTCGAAGACCATCTGCCCTCCTGCGCCTGTTCCCGTCAGAAGCAGAGCAAGGATGAACGGACCTGCAGCTCCCGGAGAGGGCGATCTCATGCCGGACCTCTTCTCCCGAATCGTCATACCTTAGAGGATCTCTCTTTCCAATGTCATCGTGGATGCTCCCGATGTCAATGCTCGACGCTGCCCCGTGCGCCGTTACCGCAGGCGGCCCTGACTCGCTCCGGAAGGAGCCCGTCCACCGCACAGACATGGTAGCGGTGGATCATCTCCCCCACGGTGGACCTGCCGAACCTCCTTCCGGTCTCTTCCGCCACAGCCGCGGTGTCGATGCCGTGAGTGCCTCCAAGGAACCTGAGCATCGCGTCGGCGATTCCTGGCACGTCGCCCACTTCGACGAACAGGGCCTCTCCCTCCCTCGCCACGGCCGGAATGCCTCCGACCCGCGTCGTGAGGACGGGACAGCCGCAGGCCATTGCTTCCATGAGAGCGCAGCCGAAGGTCTCGGCGCTGCTGGGGAACACGAAGCCCCTGCTCCGCCTCAGGACATCTGCTATCGCGGCCTTCGGCAGAAAACCGGGAAAGGAGTACGTGCCGGAGGGAAGGAGCTCCGCGGCCATGGACTCGGCCGCCGCCCTGTCGCAGCCGTCACCGATCATGAGGAGCTTCGCACCGGGCCTCTTCCCGAGTACCAGCCCGAAGGCCCGGAGGATGTCGGGCACCCGCTTCTGGTCCGTGAAACCGGAGACGTGGACCAGGACCTCGTCCGCGACTTTGCCCGATCCCGGACGGAATATCTTGGTATCGAACGAGTTCGGCAGCCATACTACCCGTCCCTCGATCCCGTAGGCATCGAAGTCCTGCCTGGCGTTCAGGTTGCTCGAGAGGATCACCGCCGCTCCGGGCAGCAGCCTCCTGAAGCCCGCGACCTCCTCGGGGTTCAGCGCTCTTCTCAGGAAACCGGTCCAGTGGTTGCTGACCACGTACGGGATCCCCAGCAGCCTGGCGGCAGGCGCCGCGTAGAAGATGGATCTGTCCTGACAGTGGAGGAGATCGGGTCGGCCCCACCTGGCGATAGCCCTGAAGACGAAGTACAGCCAGAGGATCCTTCGGCAGGCGGTCCTCAGAGGCCGCGGAAGGGTCGTCGGAACCGTCACGTCGATGACCTCGACTCCAGAGTCCACTCGCATCCCGACTCTCAGGGCGGAGGCCCCCTGTTCGTCAGCCCGGAATGCCAGCACGCCCACATCGTCGAATGCCGAGTCGGCGAGCACATGCTCCCTGACGAACTCGCCCGAGACGCTCTTCTGGCCCGAGGCAGGCGGATACCAGCAGGGCACGAACAGCACCCTCAGGCGACGATCCTGCCCGGGAAGGGTGCCCGAGGACACTACCGCCGCTCCTCAGCGTCCGGAGGACCGGAGCGGGACCGCCCCACGCCCGCCCGTCCGGCTCTGGATCAGGACGGCAGCCCCCCAGGCGATCCCGAGGAGCATCAGAACCGAGCCCGCAGCCGAGCAGATGCGGGCGATCGCGTGGTCGTGCTCCAGCAGTCCCGACTCGGTGAGGACGTACTGCCAGTCATGGAAGCCGTAGGGCGCCGTCATGCCCGTGTTGCCGCCGATCAACGGAAGCGTGAGCCTCCTGGCGTCATCGATGTAGGGGGCCATGTCCATGAGACTCTCCCCGGTCCACCAGAGGGCGGCGGAGGCGCCGAAAGGATCCCTCGTGCCGAAGAGGAGGACGCAGGCGCAGGCAAATGGCACGATGACCTGCATGAGGCTGCCCCCTAGGGACATCATGAAGTGCCCGAGCGGCCCGAAGAAGACATGGCCTGCCTCGTGGATGGGCAGGATGACGAGGTGCATGAACGAGTGCAGGGCGTAGCCGTCCTGCATGGGGCTGAGGATGAACCACCAGCTCCACACGAAGAGGAGAAGGAGCAGGACACCCCTGGCGAAGACCCCCGCCGCCGTCGATTCCCTGCCGGGACGCAGGAGGAGGTCGACCGCCCGTCCGCGCCCGCGTGCATGCCTGGCCGGGACCCGGGGCCTCTCACGGTACTTCGCATAGATCAGACCGCACCTGGGGCACTCGACCCAGCCCTCCTCCCGCCGCAGGCCGCACGCCGGGCAGTTCATGGGCCGCAGACGGGAGGTCTGCTCAGAGCCCGGCCCCCTGCCGGGATGCTCTTTTCCGCAGGAGCCCGGCTGCGGGCACGACGAGCGAGACCACCATCCCGAGCGAAGCTGCCTGCGGCGCCCTGGCCAGCCCCCACGCGAAGAACAGCACCATGCAGACCGCGAGACCGAGGATCGACGATGCCAGGGCCTCGACCTTCCCCGTTCCCCTCCGCAGCAGGCCCCAGAGGAAGGGGCCGAGGAAGACCGATGCCACGGCACCCCAGGATATGGACAGAATCGTCACTATCACCGCGGGCTTCTGCCAGGCAAGGGCCATGGAGAGCATGATGAAGAAGGCACTGGACAGCCTCCCGAGGGTCGTGAGGCTCCGGTCGATTGCGTCCCTCCTCACGAACCCGTGGTAGAAGTCCTTGGTGACGCTCGAGCTAGAGATGAGGACCAGCGACGCGAGAGTCGACATCGATGCCGCAAGGATCAGGAGGAGCAGAAGGACGATGAACCCGGCGGGCACCACCTTCAGCAGAAGCTCGGGCATGAGGGAGTCGAAAATCGGGGCGCCGCCCGGCGTGAAGGCTCGGGGGGCCGTCTCCGGGCTCAGGAATATCCTGGTCAGGCTCCCCGTGAAGTAGGCCACGCCTGTTATGAGCAGGGCGAAGACGGTGGATGCCGCTGTCCCGATCCTCACCGCCCTCCTGTCGCGAATCGCGTAGAACTTGATCAGCAGCTGCGGCATGGCAAAGGGCGCCACGCTGGTCAGGAACACCAGGGACGCGAGCGGGACCAGTCCCGGGGGGCCGACCGGAGCTGCAAGGGCCGGATCGATCCCTCTCAGCCTCTCCACTATCGCGTCAGCTCCGCCCGCCCGGGACAGGGAGAACCACAGGAGGACGGCCACGCCGATGGTCATGATGCATCCGAAGATGACGTCCATCGTGGCCATGGACTTGTACCCGCCCATCACCATGTAGATGCCGGTGAAGACGCCCATGAAGAGCAGGACGTAGGTGTAGTGCAGGTGGAAGCATGCCTCGAAGAGGTAGCTCAATCCCATGAACACTGCCGCCGTGTACGGTATCATGAACACGAAGATCGCCAGGGCGGTGTAGCCCTTGAAGAATCTGCTGGAGTACCTGGCCTCGAGGTACTCCGGCATGGTCTTGACCCCGAGGGAGTGGGTCGTCTCCTTGATCCGGTTCCCGAGGAGGACCCAGACGCCGAGCACTCCCAGCAGGGAGTTCCCGAGCGCGATCCACAGGGACGACAGCCCGAAGCCCCAGCCTATCTTCCCTGCAAATCCTATGAAGAGGACCGCGGAGAAGTAGGCCGTCCCGTAGGAGAGCGCCGTCATCCACGGGCCGACCTTGCCGCCGCCGAGAAGGAAGTCGTCGAAGGACCTGGTCTTGCGCATGCCCACCAGGCCGATGATCACGATGACGGCTGCATAGGCGCAGACTGCTATGTAGTTTGCGAGCATGCGAACCCCCCGTTGCCGCGGATGGAACTGAAAGGGATGATCGACGCGAATATATGGAGGCCTCTGCCGGGCATCATCCGAAGGCGCCCCTCCCCCTGCCCCCGCCGGCTCCCGGAGCTCCTGTCACAGCCCGAGGCGCTCCAGGCCCGGCCTCGCAAGGCTCTCGTGTACTGCCCCGGACTCCGGTGCCGTTCGGAAGATCGAGAGTAGCAGGTGAGCCGTCGGATGTCCAGCGCGAAGGAGCCCGAGAGGGGGAAGAGGCGAGGGCGGCAGTCGTTGCAGCGCAGTCCGGACGGTCCGATATTCGAAGCGGTCGAGTTCGTGCGGAATCCATAGGCGCGCGGCAGACCTTGCCGGCCTCATTTCCGGTCCCTGGATTGGAGGAGCATGAGATCCTCGGCACTGGCGGCTTCGGTCACGGTGCTCTGCGCTGCACTCTCGTGCCGCGGGGCAGGCGGCGTGGACCAGATCCACCTGCAGGGAGCAGACCCGTCGGGAGCACAGGCGGGAGGTGCGGACAGCATCTCGCAGCAGGGATACACTCTGCGCTGGCTGGCCGACGACGAAGTCCTGCATGTTACGATGAGTGCTCCGACAACGGGTTGGATTGCAGTCGGCTTCGGCAGCGAGGGCGCCATGAAGAACGCGGACATAGTCATAGGATACATGAGCGACGGCGAGGTCCACCTCCGCGACGACTTCGGGGTGGACTACACGGCCCACTCGGACGATGTCTCACTGGGCGGCACGGACGACGCCCGGGTGGTCTCCGGATCGGAGGAGGCAGGCCGCACGACCATCAGCTTCACGGTCCCGCTCTCCTCCGGCGACGAGTGCGACTGCCGGCTCGTGCCCGGGACCGACTGCAACATCATCATGGCGAACGGCCCGAACGGCTCTGACGGCTTCACCGAGAGGCACCAGTGGGCGGGCGGCGCAACCATAAGGATCTAGCCGGCTCGAGAGCCGGCGCTCTTCCGGGGTGCTTCCGCGTCTCCCCCGCAGGCGCGTCTCCGAGGGCGGGGGTCGCGTGAGGACCTTCAGGAGGGTGTCCTCGGTGCTCCTGGGGCTCGCTGTGGCCGCCGGGGTCTTCCTGCCCGCCATGACAGGCGACCAGCCTTCCGGCTCCGCCGGCGATCTGCCTTCCGAGGAGATCGCGGGAGCCATGCCGCTGGAGGGCACGGAACGGGTCCTGACGCTCTTCGACGGGATCGCAGGGCCGGTGGCGGGTCTCCTGATCTTCTTCTGCGGGACCCTGGCCTTCTTCCTCTCCCTGCTCGGAGCCCACAGGCTCTGTCTGGCGCCGTCGGTCGTCGCGGCCGGGCTGACGGTCATCGCCCGGAGGGTGGCCATGGGACGGCTCGACGGGCTCTACTGGCTGCCTCGGCAGTTCCTGCCGCCGTCCTTCGGACAGACCGGCAGGCCTCTCGAGACCGCCTGGATCTGGCTCCTGGCAGCCTCGGCGGGGCTTGCCTCGATGGCCGTCATGGAGATTATCAGAGGGCGGAGGCCCGTCGGACGGGGGGCCTGACGCGCAGCCGCTCCTCTAGAAGGAGGTCCAGCAGATGGGCTTCCGCGGGACCCTGAACGCTTCGTCCAGCACATCCACCGAGGAAACGTCGCTGAGGCCCGCGAGGCCGTACTCGTAGAGGCTCCGGAACCGCACGCACCCCAGGAGGAGCGACGAGAGGCAGTCGATCCCGATCTCCATCCTGAGCCCGGGCCTGGACCTGGACATGACCTTGGGGATCCCCTCCTCGAACCGGACGATGGTCGACGCGGTCTTGTCATGGAGGAATCCGTCCCTGAGATCGATGGTCAGGGTGAAGCTCTCCGTCCCGAACCTGTGGCCTGCCGTGAGCTCGAAGAACCACTTCAGATCGAGTATCCTGTACATGATCCCGATCCCCTGGTTCGCACTCTTATGGCACACGGGGGGGAACACCCTCGTGCTCGAATCCCTCGGGTCCCTCAGCAGGTGGACGAACTCGTCGTCCTGAACGGTCAGCCTGACGAAGCGGACCTGGTCCGAGAGCCCGGACAGGAACCCGAGCAGACCCTCCAGGGCCTCCCGCGTATTCCAGACCATCTCCCTCACGACGACATCCTGCAGGAACATGCTGTCCGCCACGGCCCGCTCGAACTCGAAGGCCGCGTACCCCTGGACACCGCCCACGGCCTCGAACACTGCGAAGCGGAGCCCCTGCCGCTCCATCATCCTCCTGAAGTCGTGCTCGGGCTTCTCGAACAGACCGTGCATCCTCGTGAAGGCCCCCCAGTAGCAGGCGGCTATGGCGGGCGTGTCCTCGATCGTCGCCATCCTCACGAACTTCCTCATCTCTCCGCTCGGGAGGCTGGACGGGGGGACTATGTGCTCGTGGTACGGGCTGCCGAATCCGAAGCCCATCTTCCTGTAGAAGTCCGGCCTGAAGGGATAGAGAGCCGCCAAAGGAGCCCCGTGCTCGTCATAGTGCCTGAGGAACCTGAGGACCATGTCCCGTGCTATGTGCTGCTTCCTCGACTGAAGGTCGACCGAGAGCAGTCCGAGGCCGCCGATGGGGGACAGATTGCCGAAGAGGTTCATCCTGAAGTCATAAAAGATCATGCTGCCGAGCATCACTCCATCGCGGAAGAAGCCCCACAGCCCCATCCTCGAATCGTCCTCCACGCGCGCCTTCAGGTCGTCGGCAAACGATTGCAGCGATCCTCCCGGCTGCGGAAGGAAAAGCGGATACGCCTCCGCCGAGATCTCGACGAATCTGGAAAGCTCACCCCACTCGAGCTTGCGGATCTCGTCCATCGGGCCCTCTCCCAGCTCTGTTCACATCCCCGGGCGCTCCCTCTACGCATTACAGGCAAGATGCACGGAGGGCAATCCCTGTCAAGGCGGGCAGACGCCGGGCATTGACCCCGTACATCCCGGAAGCGAAGTTGCACGCAATGATGGAGGAGCCGGCACGATGAGCCGATCCGGCAGGAACCGAAGGGAGAGCGGGATGGCCGACGGAACCGCAGGTGTTGACACAAGGCCCCTTTCCACAAGCGAATACTTCGTGACCATGCTCGTCCTGGGGCTGCCGGTCATCGGCTTCGTCCTCATGCTCGTATGGTCGTTCGGGGGCGGCAACCTCAACAGGAGGAACATGTGCAGGGCGGTGCTCATCTTCGCCGTCATCTCCGTGGGCGTCTTCCTGCTGTCCATGTTCTCCGGCATGGCGGTTTTCAGCAGCTTCCCGGGGCTGAGATCGACGGTGGAGGGTCTGCTCTACAGGTGAACTCCCCGGCACACGAAGGACATGGGGGGATCTGATGGAGGCAGGGCTGGTATCGTTCCTCTCCCGGCTGACAGGGCTCGGCACGGAGGTCGTATCGAAGCTGCTCGTGTCCGCGGCCATCATGACGGTTCTGTGGCTGTCGAGGTTCCTCGTCATGAGGAACGTATGGAGAGCCACCTCCGAGTCGAGGATCCGCTACATGTGGCAGAAGACGACGGCCTACATCGCCATGGCGCTGGGCGCGGTCGTGATAGCCCGCGTCTGGTTCCCGCTCATCGGATCGCCTGCGACCTACCTGGGCCTGCTCTCCGCAGGAGTGGCCGTGGCTCTCAAGGATCCACTGACAGGGGTGGCCGGCTGGCTCTTCATAGTCATCAGAAGGCCCTTCACACTGGGAGACAGGATCCAGATCGGCACTACGGCGGGAGACGTCATCGACCTGAGGCTGTTCGCCTTCTCGATTCTCGAGATAGGGAACTGGGTCGAGGCGGACCAGAGCACCGGCAGGATCATCCATGTCCCGAACGGCAGGGTCTTCACCGACACGATAGCGAACTACAACCAGGGCTTCCGCTTCATCTGGAACGAGATCAGGGTCCTCCTCACCTTCGAGAGCGACTGGACGCTCGCCAAGAAGCTCCTCCTCGAGATCGCGGAGCACCACTCGCTGAACCTGGGAGCCGATGCGAAGAAGGACCTCCAGGAGGCGAGCAGGAAGTTCATGGTCCAGTATGCGAGGCTGACGCCGATCGTCTACACGGACGTGAGGGACAGCGGTGTCCTGCTGACCATCAGGTACCTGTGCCACCCGAAGAGCCGGAGGTCAACTCAGGAGGCTATCTGGGAGGACATCCTGAGGGCTCTTGCGGGCAGGCGGGACATCTGCCTTGCGTACGGGACCACGAGGGTCATCCTTGATGGAGCCGCCCGGGACGGGGACCCCGGTGCAGGCGGGGGCGCGACTGTCTAGGGAGGCCCCGGGGAAGGCTCCTCCACCACCGGCCGTTCACCTTCCCGATGCATGGATGCAGGGAAGAGGATCACGAACGTCGTGCCATCGCCGGGGATGCTGCTCACGGCAAGACCCCCTCCATGCTGTCTGACGATCCCGTACACGGTGGACAGGCCCAGCCCGGTCCCCTCTCCTGCGGGCTTGGTCGTGTAGAACGGCTCGAACAGGTGGGCAAGCGTCTCGTTGGACATCCCGGACCCGGAGTCTTCCACTCTCAGGACCGCGTAAGGGCCAGGCTGCAGAAGCTCTCCTGCCATGTCCACATAGCCGCTGATCGTCTCACCGGTTGTTCTTATCCTCAGGGTCCCCCCGTCCTTCATCGCATCCCTGGCGTTCACGGCCAGGTTCAGGATCACCTGCTGGATCTGAACCCTGTCCGCTTCTATCCACGGTGTCCCGGGATCGAGCTGGAGCTCCAGCCTGATGTCGCCACCCAGTATCCCTTCCAGGACGCTCCCGAAGGACCCCAGCTCGTCCGGAAGGTACAGCGGCTCCATTCGGAGGGACTGCTTGCGCGCAAAGGCGAGCAGTTGCCCCACCAGACCCCGGATGCGCATGGCAGCGTTGTGGACCTGTTCGAGGTGAGCCCTGGCCGGGAGGCCATCCGGGAGCGAGTCCCTCGCGAGCTCGGAGAAACCGAGGACAGGTGTGAGCATGTTGTTGATGTCATGCGCCACGCCTCCCGCCAGGCGTCCGACCGACTCCATCTTCTGTGCCTGGAGGAACTGCTCTTCGATCTGCCTGCGTGCGTTCTCGGTCATCCGCAGATCCGTGACATCGAGCTCCGAGACATAGATCCTGTCGTGATCCCTCTCGTGCCCCGGGGCGACGATCCAGCTCACGATGATGCTGATCAGCCGTCCGCTCAGGGTTCTCCTCTCGTCCTCTCCGGATCCGGAGTCGTTGAGCCCGGCCGCACACAGGACGATGCGCTCGAAGAGGTCGTAGGACTTGTCGGTGAAGACCGCCTGGAGGATGTGCGCGTGAGGGGAGTCGCCTGTCTCGTACAGGGCGCGGGCGGCCCCGTTCATCGCCAGCACGCGGGTCCGGGCCAGGCACTCCGCGACGAGGCCGGGCCTCGCCCTCAGGAGACCCGAGAGGTCGATGGAGGCCGAGCCGCTGAACATATCCCCGATGAGGGTCCTCACCTCCGAGAAGTCAAGCTCCCAGGAGGCGACCGGCGAGCTCTCGAAGAGGCTCCTGTACCTCGCCTCGCTCTGCGCAAGCACATCCGCCGCAGCCCTCAGCTCCTCGCCAGCCCTCCGGGACGATCTGCGGAAGACACCAACGAGCCACGCGCTGAGAAGAGACAGCGCTATCGCGATGGCTATGCCGGCGTGGAAACCGATGAAGAGCTGCCTCAGGTGATCCCTGAGCCTGCCCTCCGACATGTCGACACCGGCTATGCCGACCATCTCGCCGGCGCTGTTCCTGATCGGCGCGTATCCGCTCATGCAGACACCCCACGCGTCGGCCCGCCTTCTTATGTCCGCGACGGGAAGGCCCGTATCGAACGCCCGGCGCAGCCCCGGGGTGACATCCCCGTCAGGGTACCTCTGCATGACAAGTGAGTGATCCTCCACCCCGTCGCTGTCGGCGTCGCCCGGGGGTGTGCCGTCGAGTACGAAGTAGTAGCCGTCGTCTATCCGCCGCATCGTGTAGGCGAAACGCAGGTCGTGATCGCTCTGGAGTATCCTCCTGAGGGGTTCCACAGCCTCGGCGTACTCGGCCGTGCCCTCCTGTGCGGAGTCGCCGAAGGAATCGTGGGCATCCCCGTCCACGAGCGAGGCGGCCACGGAGGCCGTGGACATGAGGCTGTCCCTCACCTCGTCCATGACTATGTGCTTGGCTATGAAGTACATGAGAAGCAGGATGCCGATGGTGACGACGAACACCGTCAGCCCAGCCGAGATAGCGCTGAACGGGAACCGCCGCTTCGGGAGCCTGCCGGCGCCTGGGCCCTCTATTCTCACGACGAGATCCGGCCCGCCATCGTCACCCCTGTTCGGGCATGGGGACTGCTCTGCGGAAAAGTATACGAGAGCGCGGATGCGCATGCAAAAGGCGCAGGCCGGGCGCCCGGGCGCCCGGCCGCCGCGTCAGACCTCCGCTAGAGGAGGTGGAAGGTGACTGTCACCCCGGACACCACGATCGAGACCATGCTCATCAGCTTGATGAGGATGTTCAGGCTGGGCCCGGAAGTGTCCTTGAACGGATCACCGACCGTGTCGCCGATGACCGCGGCCTTGTGCGCGTCGGAGCCCTTGCCTCCGTGATGGCCTTCCTCGATGTACTTCTTGGCGTTGTCCCAGGCTCCTCCGGAATTGGCCAGGAAGATCGCGAGGACGAAGCCCGTGGAAGTCCCTCCGACCAGGAGCCCGACGACGCCGGCCACACCCAGCACTATCCCTACAGTGACCGGGATGAGGATGGCGAGGGCTGCCGGGAGCACCATCTCGCGCTGGGCGCCGCGGGTGGAGATCGCCACGCACCGGGCATAGTCGGGCTCCGATGTGCCGAGCAGGATCCCGGGATCGGCGGAGAACTGCCTCCTGACCTCCTCGACCATCCTGCCCGCAGCCCTGCCCACAGCCTGCATCGCGAGCCCGCAGAACACGAAAGCCATGACCGAGCCGAGGAAGGTTCCGACGAGAACCAGCGGGTTGAGCGGATTGATGTTGTAGTAGGACATCAGATCCCTGAGCCCGGCGTGGGCGACGCTGACCTGTGCGCCGTTCGCCAGCGAAGGGATGTGATCGATCAGATGGCCGAGATGCAGCCGGACCTCCTCCATGTAGCTCGCGAGGAGGGCGAGGGCGGTGAGAGCGGCGGAGCCGATGGCGAAGCCCTTGCCCGTCGCGGCAGTCGTGTTGCCGAGTGCATCGAGGGCGTCGGTCCGCCTGCGGACTTCGGGGTCGAGCCCGCTCATCTGGGCGTTCCCGCCCGCGTTGTCGGCAATCGGCCCGTAGGCGTCGGTCGCGAGCGTGATCCCGAGTGTCGAGAGCATTCCGACCGCGGCTATGCCTATGCCGTAGAGGCCCATGGGGATGTTGTCGAAGTTGAACCCGGAGGCGAACAGGAACGACATGACGGTTCCCACCGAGACGGCCAGAACGGGGATCGCCGTGGAGATCATCCCGGTCCCTATCCCCGAGATGATCACCGTGGCGGGGCCGGTGGTGGCCTGTGCCGAGATCGCCTGCGTGGGCTTGAAGCCGTGCGATGTGTAGTACTCCGTGGCCTTCCCTATCACGATCCCTGTCAGGAGGCCCGTCACGACGGAGCCCCATACCCCCCAGGCATTGGGGATGCTCAGAAGCCTGAGAAGGACAATGGACAGGAGGACGATGAGCACGGAGCTGGCGTTGATGCCCCTCCACAGGGCCCCTATCAGCGCCTTCTGGTCCGCGCCCTCCCTGATGCGGACGAGGAACATCCCTATCACGGAGAGAATCGTCCCGAGCCCTGCGATCACCATCGGGGCAATCACTGCATTCATCTGGAAACCAGTGGCGCTGTATGCTGTTGCACCGAGGGCCGCCGTTGCCAGGACCGCTCCGCAGTATGACTCGTAGAGATCGGCGCCCATCCCGGCCACGTCCCCGACGTTGTCGCCGACGTTGTCCGCTATCGTGGCAGGATTGCGCGGATCATCCTCCGGGATCCCCGACTCGACCTTTCCGACCAGATCGGCCCCGACATCGGCCGCCTTCGTGAAGATGCCGCCACCCACCCTTGCGAAGAGGGCCTGAGTGGAGGCGCCCATGCCGAACGTCAGCGTGGTCGTGGTGATGACGATCAGGCTCTGCGGGCCTGCGGACTGCGGGTAGAAGTGGTTCAGGATGAGGAACCAGACCGAGATGTCGAGAAGGGCCAGCCCCACCACGACGAGGCCCATGACCGCGCCGCTCCTGAACGCAAGGCGAAGTCCCGCGTCCAGCGAGTGCATGGACGCGTTCGCCGTCCGGGACGAGGCGAAGGTTGCGGCCCGCATCCCGAAGAAGCCGGAGAGACCGGAGAAGAAGCCTCCCGTGATGAATGCGAAGGGCACCCAGGGGTTCTGCACGTGGAGGACGTATGCAAGGACCGAGAATACGCCTGTGAGGCCTATGAAGCAAAGGCCCACGATTTTGTACTGCTGTCTCAGGTAGACCATCGCGCCCTTGCGGACGGCTGCGGCTATCGAAGCCATCCTGGGGGTGCCTTCGCTCTTCCGCATCATGCCCTTGTAGAACGAGTACGCTACGATGAGCGCGAGAAGCGAGCCGAAGGGCGCCAGCCAGAAGTAAGCTATCATATTACCCCCCAGGTGGATGCGGGTCCAGTGATCCCGGCTGCTGGTCCCGCGGGCCGGAAGTGAAACCCCGTTGACGGGCTAACATGAAAGCTGCCAATCGACGGGACAAGTGCAGCGCACCAGGTCCGTCAGGGCTTCAGAAGCACCCAGATGCCCACTGCGACGAACCCGATCCCTGCGGCGACTGACAGCGCTCTCGGCGGGACGAGCCTGGACAGGACCGCTCCAGCCGCTACGGCCAGTCCCGTGGCCAGCACGAGGGCAAGGGAGGACGCAAGGAACACCGAAGCCGTCCCGCCATCTGCCCTCGAAGCATAGAGCATCGTCGCCAGCTGGGTCTTGTCCCCCATCTCGGCAAGGAAGACCGTTCCGAAGACAGTCAGGAACAGCCTCAATCCAGTCATGGCCAGACCTCCGCCGGAGCGGACCCGGAAGCCGCCCGCGGCATAAGAGCAGGGCGCCCGGCCTCGAACGGCCGGGCGCCCCGCGATCGAGGTTCCGCTGCTACCTCAGGACGGTCAGCCGGCTCGTGGCCGACGCGCTGCCCGAAGTTGCGCGGATGACGTACACCCCGTTCGCCAGCCCGTCGGGGATGACGAACGAGAGCGAATGGCTCCCGACACCCATCTCGCCGCCGGCGACGAGCGCGACGCTGCGGCCGGAGATGTCGTAGACGGTCACCGTGATCCTGTTCGGATTACCGGTGTAGAGGTCGAAATAGGCTACGGAAGAGGCCGGGTTCGGCGTGACGGCGGAGATGACCAGGCCGGGGGCCGGCACAGTGCCGGCGCTCTGCCCGACGCCCACGCCCAGGGCAGCCTGGACCGCTGCATAGGCGTTGATCCGGCCCGCACCGTAGATGTTCTCCTTGCCGGAGGAACCGAGGTCGACCGCGGTCTCCTCGAGGATCTGGTCGACCTGGGCCGGAGTGAGGTTCGGATTGGCGTCGAGGATGAGCGCCATCGTGCCCGCGACATGCGGGGTGGCCATCGACGTGCCGTCCATGCTCACGTAGCCGTAGGGGTTCGCATAGTTGCAGCTGATGACTCCGACTCCGGGAGCGCACACATCGGGATCTATGAGGCCGGCGTCGGGAGGCGTCTCGTCCCAGTCGTACCAGGGAGCGATAGACTGCCAGGTGACCGGGCCGCGGCTGGAGAAGGAGGCTATGCCGTCATTGGAGTCTGTCGCACCCACCGTGACGACTGCAGCGAAGGCTCCCGTCGCCACCTGCTCGGGCAGGTGGCGCCAGGGCGGCGGGCAGTCGCCCGGGCAGCGGATGCTCGGAGCGCCCGGGCCTTCGTTTCCTGCTGCCACGGCGTGATGGACACCGACCGCGAGCATGTTCTGCTCGGCCGTGCGCCACAGGGCCCTCTGCGGATTCCAGGAGTAGATGTATCCGAGAGATGTCGAGAGGATGTCCGCCCCGTGGTCGATCGCCCACTGGAAGCCGTCCATGACGTTCTGCTCGGCGGCGGGGCTGACGCTGACACTGACGCGGACGGCCATGAGCGTAGCGTTGGGGGCCACGCCGCACTGCGTACCGGCCGTGCCGTCGCTTCCGATCGTGCCCATTGTGTGGGTGCCGTGACCGTTGTTGTCCATCGGGTCGCCGTCACCGTTCTCCATGTCCCAGCCGTAGTGGAGGCCGGCGGGAGTGTCGTGCCACATGTGATCGGCGAGATCGACGTGGTTGTAGTTGCAGCCCGTGTCGATGTCGGCGACGAGCACGCCCGTGCCGTTGTAGCCCATGGCCCAGACCGCCGGAGCGTTGATCTTGTCGACACCCCAGGTGTCGGCGTCGGTGCTCTCGACCGGCCTGGCCTGTGACATGTCCTCGATCATCGGGCTCATGGCATAGCGGAAGCTGACGAACTGGACATCGCCGCGACTTGCCATCTGACGGATGATGTCTACCGTGGTCTCACAGGAGATCACGTTCACCAGCCAGTTCGTGTGCAGGCCGGTGACGAGCTCCTCGGGGTAGCTCTTCAGGACCTGGAGGATGGGCATCTGCGTCTCGGTTGCGAGGTTCTTGAGGACATCGACCGCGAACGCCCTCCTGTCGCGCATGCTCATGCCGGCGGTGGCGGCATCGATGTAGGAAGGATCGATGTCGCCCGTGACGCGGATGAACACGGGCAGCAGGTCGTCGGCCTTCGAAGTGGCCATGATGTTGGCCAGGTCGGGCGTGACCACGCCCGCCGAGGCCAGGGCGAATAGGGTCAGGCAAACGAGCAGGTACCTCACGGATGCTCCTTCCCTGCTGATGCTGGGTAGCCCATCCCGGGCTCCCAGCCCGCTTTCTCGGCAGAGTCCCTCCAGGCTGCCGAAATCTGGGCCGGCGATGCCTTCCCCAGGGGCGTGCCTCGGCCATGCAACATCTCTTCCATTGCCGTGAACCGGCTCTGGAATTCCCTGCAGGCATTCCTGAGCAGTTGCTCTGGCTCCTGCCGGAACGCTCTACAGTAATTTACGAAAAGAAAGAGCAACTCGCCAAGACGGCCCGGCTCGAAGCTGCCGGGGTCATCCTCCCGGGGAGGGAGGACCTCCACTCTCTCCTTCAGGGATCGGAGCGTCTCGGCGGCACCAGGCCACTCGAAGCCCACTTCCGAGGCCCTCTGCTGGATCCGCCAGGCGGCCTGCAGGGCCGGCATGCTCGCAGGAACCGATCCGAAGAAACCCTCCGATCTCTTCTCGGAAGCCTTGATCCTCTCCCACTGCTTCTCGACCTCTCCCGGCTCCAGATCCTCTCTCCGGGCGAACACGTGCGGATGCCTCCGCCTCAGCTTTGCCGAGATCCCCTCCGCCACGGAGGCAACATCCATCAGCCCGGCCTCCTCGCCGATCACGGCCGCCATGAGGACATGGAGGAGGAGATCGCCGAGCTCCGTCCGGAGAGCTTCGAAGTCCCCTTCGGCTGCGGCGTCGGCAGCCTCGTAGGCCTCCTCCAGCAGGAACGGCCTCAGGGACTGGACCGTCTGGCTCCGATCCCATTCGCACCCCCCGGGGGCACGCAATGTCCTGACGATCCCCAGCAGCTCCCCCAGGGCGGCCAGTTCGTCAGCCATGGATCGAGCCCGGCCCGAAGGCATCCCCGGCCTCAGCGAAGAGCTCGGAGAGGGTCGGATGAGGATGGACGATCTCGCCGATGCGCGAGGCCCTGACGCCGAGAGAGACGGCCAGGCATGCCTCTCCCACGAGACTGCTCGCGTCGCGCCCGACGATCTGTACCCCCACCAGGATCCCGTCGTCGGCCCTGGAGATCAGCTTGACGAATCCCTCGGTCTCGTTGAGTCCCACCGCCCGGCCGTTTGCGATGTAGCGCGAGCAGTGGGAGACGACAGGCACGCCCCGTGCCTTCCACTCCTCCTCGGCCGGGCCGACGGTCGCCACTTCGGGGCTCGTGAAGATGCATGCGGGCATCGAGTCCTCGCGAACCTGGACCGGGCGCCCCGAGTACATCCCGGCCACCGCGGCAAGCCCCTGGGCGCTGCCGGCATGGGCAAGCTGCCACCTGCCAGTCGCGTCGCCGGCGGCATAGACGCCCCGGAGATTCGTGCGAAGGAACTCGTCGACCGCTATCCCGGAGCGGCCGACCTGCACGCCCGCCTCGTCGAGTCCGCACCCCTCCAGCCGGGGCAGCCTTCCCGCAGCGACGAGGGAGCCCTCCGCCTCCAAGACCGTGCCGTCTGCAAGCTCGACGGAGCATCGCGCGTCCGTTCGGGAGGCCTTCACAGCCGCCTTGCCGGTCAGTATCCTGACACCCGACCTGACCAGCGACGAGTGGACGATCTGCCTCACATCCGGATCGAGCCCCTGGAGGATCGAGGGCAGCATCTCCACGATGGTGACCGCTACGCCGAAGGTCCCGAGTATGGATGCGAACTCGCATCCGACCACCCCGCCCCCGACGACTATCAGGCTCTCGGGAAGGGATGTCCACGCCAGGGCCTCGTTGCTGGTGTCGAAGCCGCTCGCGCGGAAGGGTCCCGGCATGGAGGGAACGGATCCCGGTGCCAGCAGGACGAATCTCGAGCGGATCTCCCGTCCGTCGACGACCAGGCAGCCCTCGCCCCGGAGGATACCATGTCCCCTCACGATCTCCGCTCCGATCGCGGCAAGGCGGTTCTCGATCCCCTTGCGCAGGCGGGACACGACCATGTCCCTCCGACGGACCACCGCCGGGTAGTCGACAGAGAGCGTCCCGCCGAGGCCCATCCTCGCAGCGGCTCTCGACGACCTCAGGAGCTCCGCAGTGGCGGCGAGGGCCTTGGTGGGGATGCATCCCCTGTTCAGGCAGGTCCCGCCGACGTCGGCCTCCTCCACGAGGACAGTTCGCATGCCGAGCTGTGCGGCCCTGATTGCCGGCACATAGCCCGCCGGACCGCCTCCCAGGATCGCCAGATCGTAGTCCATCCATCCTCCGGCAAGTGTCTTCCAGACGGAACTGACGGCGCAGAAGCCTCTCTCGTATAATAGCCGCGGGAGGGATTCATCGAAAGCCCATGTTTCTTCTGCCGTTCCTGATCGCCATGCACTCATCCGACTACGACGACTTCGCCCTGCGCCTCCGCTGGGAGTCGGGCGACGCCTACTGCCAGCAGAACCTCCTCGAGGAGGCCGAGGCGGAGTACAGAGCCGCCCTCGCGATCTTCCCAGAGTGCCCGGAGGCCTGGCTGGGCCTGGGCCGCGTGTATTCCAGAAGGGAGTCATGGGACGCCGCGGAGAGATACCTCAGGCACTACGTCGGGCTCAGACCAGACGACAGGGACGGCCTCCTGGCCCTCGCGGTCGTCCTCCTGGGCGAGTCCAGGCCCGCCGATGCGGCCGAAGCGGCTCTCCGGGCCGCTAGGGCGGCTCCCGGGGATCCGGGGGCATGGCTCCTGGCCGCCAGGGCCTCCCTGCAGGCAGGTGACACGGTCTCGGCGGTCGACTCGTGGTCCTTCGCCTCGCAGGCGGGAGGCACTGCAGCCGCGGAAGCGCTCACCTGGCTGGCCAGGATCGACCTCGCACAGGGAAGAGAGGATCGCGCGAGGCAGCTCCTGGAGCAGTGCGCTTCGGCCGGCTACGCGCCGGCCTGCTTCAGGCTGGCGAAGCTCTACTTCACGTGGGGCGACTTCCTGAGGGCCTCCGAGCAGGCCTCCACATCACTTCTGATAGAACCGGACGGAGAGTGCAGCGACTCGGCAAGGCTCCTCCTCGACTCCATCTCGTCCACGGGCAGCCTTGTGCCCCTGCCGGAGCCCTGACGGCAGCCGCGGAATCATGAACAGCCTACCGGTGGCAGGCGTCGAGGGCCTCCTGGAGAGGCCTCCGGGAGACTTCCTGGAGCTGAGGATCGAGTCGATGCGGACTCAGGTGATGACATGCTCGACCGCGGGCATGGAGGATTTCGGCCCGTTCGAGAAGACCGGCATCTGCGCCAGGGTCCTGACCGACGGGGTGTGGGGGCGTTCGTCCCGCTCGGGCCAGGACACCGCGGTGGAGGCAGCCTCCCGGGCCGCGATGCTCTCGAGGTCCCCCGGCGGGCGTGGCCGGGCCTCGCTTCCCCGCATGGCACCGGTCCGCGGCTCCTTCGAGAAGCCCTGCCCGGAGCCCTTCGCATCGATCCCGGACAGAGAGAAGGCCTTCTTGTGCAGGCGGTACCTGGACCTCCTCGCCTCGACCTGCCGCGGCGCGGCCTGTCGCGTCCTGTACAGCGAGCACATCCGTACCAGGAGAGTTCTCAACTCGACGGGGACCGACGCCGCCGAGGAGGAGCTCATCTGCGGGTTCCGCTTCGAGGCCAGGGGCGGCGGGATCGTCGCGTCACGAGACCTCTCCGGCAGGAGCGGCTTCGAGTTCTTCAGGAACCGCGAGACCCTGGTGGAGGAGGTCTCGTCGGAGTACGCATCTTCGGGGGAGCTCGGGCAGGTGGGGGAGGGCGTGTCCAGGGTGGTGCTCGATCCTGAGTTGACCGGCGTCTTCGTCCACGAGGTGTTCGGCCATCTGTGCGAGGCCGATGCGCATCCCTTCACGCCCGCGCTCGATTCGATCCTGGCGATCGGGAGGAGGGTGTCGTCCTCCTGCGTCAGCATCGTGGACGACGCCACCCACTTCGATCTCCCCGGGAGCTGCGCCTATGATGACGAGGGAACTCCCGGGTGCAGGAAGCTGCTCATCTCGGGCGGCGTGATGAAGAGCAGGCTGCACAGCCTCGAGACGGCGGCAGCCTCCGGGGCGGACCCGTCAGGCAACGGGAGGGCGGGCGACTTCGCCCACGCTCCCTCGGCGAGGATGACCTGCACCTTCCTGATGCCCGGCGACGAGTCGGTCGACGGTCTCCTGGCGCTCATGTCCGATGGGCTCCTGCTGGAGGGCGCCGTTGCCGGGTCGACCAACATGGACGGATTCAGGCTCTCGGCGAGGAGGGCGAGGAAGGTCTCCTCGGGCAGGCAGGGCAGGATGCTCGGCCCATGCACGATCTCGGGGAGGGTTCTCGACCTTCTGCTTTCGGTCGAGGCAGTGGCCGACGATCTTGCTCTCTTCAGCGGCACGGGCGGCTGCACGAGGCCAGGGCAGATGACGCTCCCTGTGAGCTACGGCGGGCCTCACGCCCTTCTCGGCATGGTCAGGGTCAGGGCAGGATCGTGAGCGAGAGGGCGCATCGCCTGCTGGAGCTGGCTGCGGCGGTGTCCGAGTCGGCCGAGGTGCTCGAGGTGGAGGAGTCGATCTTCGGTGTCCGCTCCATTCCCGGCTGCGGGAAGTCCTTCGAGGACTGCCGCACGACCGAGGAGAGCCTGAGGATCGTGAGGAACGGCAGACTCGGGATGGGCTCCGCATCGGGGCTCGCCGACCTTCCATCGGTGGTCGACATGGCGATATCCGGCTCGAGGCTGGGGCCGGAGGTCGGCTGGGAGTTCCCGGGGCCGTCCGACCCGGGCACCGTGGAGATGAGGCACCCGGCGGTCGATGCCATGGTCCTGGACGACCTGACCGGGCTCTTCCTCGGGATGGAGGATGCTGTTCTGGGCGAGCAGCCCCACTCGGTGGTCACCGGGAGGATCCGCCGCAGGGACGTGGACATCACCCTGGCCAACACGTCCGGCTTCGAAGGCCGATACTCCAAGGCCCTTCTCGAGTTCGACCTGGAGTTCAGCTTCCCCTTCCGGGACAGGATGCTCGTCGAGGGTCTCAGGTTCCTCTCGGGGCTTCCTCCGGCCTCTCCCGGGCAGATCTGCGAGGGGATCCGCACCAGGGCCGGCTGGGCGGCAAGCGAAGCCGTTCTCGAGGAAGAGTCGGTTCCCGTCGTCCTGGCCCCGCCCGTGCTGTGCACGATCCTCCAGTCGCTCAGGGCGTGCGTGAGCGGGAGGGCGCTCGTCACCGGAGGCTCCGTCCTCGAGGGCAGGGAAGGGAGCAGGGTCGCCTCCGAGACGGTCTCCGTCCATGACCGCCCGAGGCTTTCCTACGGGGCCGCCTCGGCACCGTTCGACGCCGAAGGAGTGCCCACGAGCGACCGTGCGATCCTGGAGAGGGGAGTCTTCACGGGCTTCGTGACGGACATCTCGACGGCCTTCCAGCTCGGGCTGAAGTCGACGGGAAGCGCCGGCAGGAACACGGGGGACCATCCGTCGCCGATATGCACCAACCTGGTCTTCATGCACGGCTCGGACAGCCTGGAGGATCTCCTCGGGAGCGTGCCGAGCTGCGCATTCGTCACGGAGCTTCTCCCGGGAGGCTCGGGAAACGCCCTGTCGGGGGACTTCGCCTTCGACGCCTCATCCGCCTTCCTGTTCAGGTCCGGCGAGCCGGCGGGCCATCTTCCGGGCCTGACCGTGGCAGGCAACTCGCTGGATCTCCTCGCACGGGTAACGGGCATCGAGGGGGCGCTCCACGGGGTCGAGACCGACTGGCTCCCGTCTGTGATGGTCGAGGGAGCCCTGCTCAGGCAGAAGGTGTAGTACCGGCCTCCCTCCCCAGTAGCCGTCCAAGGGTCCTGAACCCTCCCCACAGGGATACCGCGACACCGAAGGCGCTGAGCTCGCCCAGGGTCAGCCACAGCCGTGATGCGAGAGCGACCAGGGCGAAGCGGCCGGGATCTCCGTCCGATGTCATGAGGGCCATCAGCCAAGCCAGGGAGAACTCGCTCACGCCCAGGCCTCCGGGCGCCAGCAGCACCACGAACCCTATCGCCGCCGCAGTGGGGAAGAGCGTGATCCCGGGGAAGACCGGGAGGCGCACTCCGAAGCTCCCGGCCAGGAGCAGGAACGCAACCCCCATGAGACTGAAGACGAGCAGATAGACGGGCAGCAGTCGCAGGACGCTTCCGAAGCCAGGGTCGGAACAGGCGAAGTTCCTGCCCGCGACTCTGCTGACGACTCCGAGCAGTCTCCTGTAGGTCGTCGGGTGGGAGGCGACGAGCAGCAGGCCCACCACGCTCCCCACGACGGCCAGCCCGAAGACAGGGCTGAAGTGGAGCCTGGAGGCGATCCGGGGGACGAGGGGCATTCCCATGATCATCGAGCCTGCGACTATCAGCAGGGTCTCCAGCACGACCGCCTGTCCGGCGAAGGAGGCCCGGACCCCGGCCTGTCGCGAAAGACCCACCTTCCCCACTGCCGCCCAGACCTTTCCGGGTATGTACTTCCCGACGATCGAGACGAAGTGGATGGCGTACGCCTGCCGCAGGGAGATCCTCGAGCCGGCGACGCGCGTTGCCAGCTTCCACGACCAGGCTGCGGAGAGCAGATGCACCTGGAGCATCCCGAACGAGGCCGCGAGGAGCCACGGATCGAACCTGAGGAGCCGGTCGAGGCCCGTCTGCCTGATGCTCTCGAGCGAGGTCCGCACCAGGTAGAAGAGGGCTGCGGAGGTCAGGAGCAGGCCCGCGATCCGCGCAAGGATCGTGCCGACCCTGCGGCGCCCGTCTCCGTGTCCGGTGGGCTGTCCGCAGGAAGGTCCGGCCTCGAGGTCAGCCATGGCCCTGCTAGTCGAGGACCTTGACCCGGCTGGTGCTGGGGCGCGCCTCCTTGAAGCCCACCTTCTCCCGGACGAAGCCGACGAAATGGGGAAGGCAGGCCGTATCGACGATCGCCTCGAGGACGCTGAGGGAGGGTATCCCCCCTCCGAGGAAGGCCTCGCAGAGACGCTCCTCGAGCAGCCTCCTCCTGCGCTCTTCCGACTCGGAGGAGTCCTGCCTCCATCGGTCAGGGTCGTTGAGGCGCATCAAGAGCCTTCTCGCCTCGCGTTCCTCGTCGGTCACGGAGATCGCAAGGCCCCAGGCATCCGATGAACAGACCAGCTGGAACAGCTGCCTGCCGAGGATGTCCAGAGTGATGACATCCCTCTCGAAGAGATCCGCAAGGCCGGTGAGCCTTGCGATGAGTTTGGCGGTCAGCGTGTTGCGGGTAGCCTCATCCATCGGCGGCCCCCGCTCCCGCGCCCGGCGCCTCGGCGAGGCGCCAGCCCGCCCTGGACTCCGAGAGCCTGGCGCGGAGACGCCCCTCCGGCATGGGTGAGCCGGCCAGGACGCTGACCAGTTCCCCCCTTCTCACTACGCTCTTCACCGAGCAGTTCTCGTGAAGCCAGTTGAGCAGGGCGCCGTCCTCCTCGTCCAGCTCCAGCGAAAACCAGTGCAGGACCGAGTCACGGAACTTCACTATCTCATCCACCAGCGCTCCGAGACCGGCCCCGGTGGCCGCGCTCACCGCAACGCCGTCCATCGGCATCGTTCCGGGAGCGAGGTCGAGCTTGTTCCACACCACTATCCTCGGGATCGTGCCCGCTCCGACTTCGTCGAGGGTCTCCCTGACCGCCTCCATGTGGCGATCGCGACAGGGATGGGAGAGATCGCCGACCACGAGGAGGAGGTTCGCCTCTCGAACCGCGGCCAGCGTGCTCCTGAAGCTGGCCACGAGTTCCTCGGGCAGCCTGTCTATGAAGCCGACGGTGTCGGAAAGCACGACCCGCCCGGCACCCTCTCCGTACAGCTTCCTCGAGACGGTGTCGAGGGTCGCGAACAGCTTGTCCTCGGCGGAGACCCCTGCGCCGCAGAGCGCATTCATGAGAGTGCTCTTGCCCGCATTCGTATAGCCTACCAGGGCGACCTGGAAGGCAGAACGGCGCCTCTCGCTCCTCAGCACCCTCTGGCCCTCGATGGACTCCATCTGCTCCTCCAGGAAGCGGATCCGCCGTCTGGCCCGCCGCCTGTCCACCTCCAGCTGGGTTTCCCCGGGGCCCCGCGTGCCGATTCCGCCGCCCAGGCGCGAAAGATGATGCCACATTCCGGTGAGTCTCGGAAGGGCGTACCTGAGCTGTGCAAGCTCGATCTGCAGCCTCGACTCGGCCGTCCTTGCGTGAAGGGCGAAGATCGTGAGTATCAGCTCGGTACGATCGATCACCTTGCATCCGGTCGTCTCCTCGAGCCTCGAGACCTGCCCGGGGCTGAGGTTCGCGTCGAACACGAGGGTGTCCGCGCCTGCGGCCTCCGCCGCCGAACGGATCTCGTCGACCTTGCCCGAGCCTACGAAGCTCGACGGATCCGGAGCGTGGCGATGCTGGAAGACATGCCCCGCGGGAGTCCCGCCGGCGCTCTTCACGAGTGCGTCGATCTCCTCGGCGGCACCGTCCTGCAGCGAGTCGGACCCGAACGCCGCATGCACTGCGATGACCTTCTCGGCACCGCTGGAGAATGAAACGAGCCTGCGTGTCTGTGCTGCGCCCGTCACCGATGAGCCACTCCGGAAGAGAACTCGGAGCCGATCGTCGGCAGGATGCGGATCACCTAGCCGTCTGCCCGGACCCCGGCCCTGCGCTCGACCAGCTTCCTGGCAGAGACGACATCGAGTCTCTTGACCAGGGCCACCTCGCCGGCCAGGACTCCTATCGCTTCGGACAGCACGCGCTTCTCGGAGGGATTGACCTTGCTGTGACCAGCCCTGGCGACTATGTCGCGCACGGCGGTCGCCACCTTGCGCGGATCGCCGCTGTGGACGCGCTCGCGAAGGGACTCTATCCGCCTCCGCCAGTCGCCCGGGAGCTCCTCGGCGGACCCGGAGAGGGTGTGCAGGGCGCCGTCTATGGTCTTCTCGTCCACGATGTGCCTCAGACCGGTGTCGTCAAGGGACTCGACAGGAAGCAGGACGCCTGCGTTGCCGACCACCAGATCGACCACGACGCACTCCGTGCATTCGCCCGAGATGTTCTTCACCGAGATCTCGCTGATGGTCCCCGCCCCGTGGATGGGATGGACGACCATGTCACTCACAGAGAAATGCATCTGACCCTCCCCTGAAGCACACTACGGCAGCCGGACGTCATCGAGTGCCTTCCCGGCTGCCGAGAAGAACCCACAGGTCGGGCACTGGGACTCCCTGCGGAGGCCCGGCGACGATGTCCGGAAGGGCCTGCACAAAGGAGCGGAGCCTGCCTTCCAACTCGGGCATGATCCCCGAATTGCTCCTGTAGAGGAACACGGTGGAGTCCAGGAGCGCGGGAATCCCTGTTCCCTCGTCGGGCTGCCGGTCACCGTCCCGGATGTCCGATATCGCCATAATATAATCGTTTCCACCCAGAGTGACGGTTCTGCCGTCCAGAGCCCCCGCGAGCCATGTGGCCGGGCCCTGCCCGTCGAGCGTGTACTGCAGCCCCTGGTTCACCACATCGACGAAGATCGTCTCCCCGACAGCCGCCGTGTCGCGCATGAAGACCCCCGGGACCAGGCCCGGGTACGAGAGGTCCCTGCCGATCAGAACGGTCATGTCCACCGGCCGGATCTCCATGCCCGAGTCGGGCGAGGCGAGCTCCCTGGCCATCTGCCACCAGCGCTGCCCTTCGATAGGAAGTCCCGGGGCGTCCCTCCTCAGGAGGAGGATCGAGCCACTCCTCCTGCCGGCTCCCGTGGAGCAGTAGACCTGGGCGAAGCCGGCAGCCGGACCGGATCGGAAGTCCGAAGCCGCGCCGGCCCTGCCGGTGCAGTTCGAGACCCAGAGGACCGTCCCGGAGGGCAGCGGAGCCGCCGGCACAGCTTCTCCTCCGGAGACCGGGAGCGAGTCCGGGAGCGCTGTTTCCGCCGTGTCGGGTGGAGGAGGCCGGAGCGTATCCTCGTCGACCGATCCGGCCGACGGTCCCGAGCTGGGGGAGAACAGAACGAAGAGCGCAGATGCGAGAGCGACCGCGGCCACGGCGGCGAAAGGCAGCCAGCCCGGTCTCCTCCCCCTCCTGCGTCCCCCTGCGGGAGGGGGAGCCTCCTCGGAGCGCTGCTCCTCGAACAGAGGCTGGGGAGTCGACCGAACCGGCGGCATCTCCGGCGCGGGCCTCGTCAAGTCCTGGATCAGTGCGGCCATGCCGGGATGGCGGTTCTCGGGCTTGTCGGCCACCATCCGCTCGACGAGGGCCGAAAAAGGACGGGACAGCCTTCCCCAGGCCTCCAGCTGGCCCTGGCGGTCGCCGGTGCCCGCCACCGAGCGGAACATCAGCGTCCCGAGGGCGAAGATGTCGCTTCTCGGATCGACCGGCGGGCTCGACTGCGCTTCCGGCGCAACGAACGGTGAGTCCGGAACCCCGCGCACGCCGGCCAGCAGGAGCGGAGAGCCGTCAGCTGAGAGGCAGACGCTCTCGGGGCCCAGGTACCCGACCACGAATCCGCGTGTGTGGAGGTTCCTCAGCGTCCCGGCCAGAGTCGTGGCCATGTCCCTCGCCTCGTCCTCGGTCAGGGGCTTCTCGCAGATCCTCTCCTGAAGGAAGCGGATACCCGTGTCCTTGTAGAGGAGTATCCTGGCGCTGGTCCTGTCGCGGTTGTCGTGTGCGGGCCGGAGCGTTCCCGGCATCGGTGGCCATATCCTCGAGCGGAGCGGATCGTCGGTCTTCGGGACTGCCTCGGCGATGAAGGCGGAGCCTCGGATGTCGACCCTCGCAAGAAGGTAGTCGTCCTCTTCGACCAGGATGGAGACAGTCCGGCAGAGCGCGGAGAGGCTCTCAGAAAGCATCTGACTCCGCTGAGTAGTTCGGCGCCTCCTTGGTCACGATCACATCGTGGGCATGGCTCTCGCGAAGGCCCGCCGACGTTATGCGCACGAATCTCGCCCTTTGAGGAAGCTCGGAGACAGTGGGAGCGCCGACGTAGCCCATTCCGGAGCGGAGCCCCCCGGTCAGCTGGTAGAGGTAGTCCCTCAGCGGCCCCTTGAAGGGCACCATTCCCTCTATGCCCTCGGGAACCAGCTTCGCCTCGGGGGAGCTCTCCTGGAAGTAGCGGTCGGCGCTGCCGTCCCGCATGGCTGCTATGGAACCCATCCCACGATAGACCTTGAACTTCCGCCCCTTGTAGATCACGGTCTCGCCGGGGCTCTCGTTGGTCCCCGCGAACAGGCCGCCAATCATCACGCAGCATGCACCGGCGGCAAGCGCCTTCACTATGTCGCCGGAGTACTTTATGCCCCCGTCGGCGATCACGGTACGGCCCAGCCGCGCAGCTTCCGCGGCGCACTCCATCACGGCGGTGACCTGCGGGCAGCCGACGCCGGCGATGACCCTGGTGGTGCAGATGGACCCGGGGCCCACGCCGATCTTGACCGCGTCCGCTCCAGCCTCGACGAGCGCCCTGACGGCATCCGCGGTGACCACGTTGCCGGCCACCATGACGAGGCCGGGGAACATGGATCTGTACGTCCGGACGGACTCGATCACCTTGACCGAGTGGCCGTGGGCGGTGTCCACGAACAGGCAGTCGATCCCTGCCTCCACCAGCGCGGCGGCCCTCACGCCGCCGTCCGGCATGACGCCGGTCGCAGCCCCGACCCGGAGCCTTCCCCGGGAATCCTTGCAGGCGTTGGGGTACTCATGGGCCTTGTGGACGTCCTTGACGGTGATGAGCCCTCTCAGCCTCGTCTCGTCATCGACGAGGGGCAGCTTCTCGAGCCTGTGCTCCCTCAGCATGGCGAGGGCCTCGTCGAGGTCGGTGCCCTGGGGAGCCGTGACGAGCTTCCGGAGAGGGGTCATCAGGTCCCTTATCGGCCTCGAGGGATCCTCCTCGAACTGGTAGTCGCGATTGGTCAGCATCCCGACCAGCCGTTCGCCGTCCACGACGGGGAAACCGGACACCCCGCTCGCGGCGGCCAGCCTCCTGGCGTCTCCGACCGTGGAATCGCTAGCGAGCGTGATCGGCTCTGTGACCACCCCGCCCTCCGACCTCTTCACCTTCCGGACGTGGCTGCACTGCTCCTGGACCGGGAGGTTCTTGTGTATGACGCCGATCCCGCCCTCCTGCGCCAGCGCGATCGCCAGATCGGCCTCGGTCACGGTATCCATGGCCGCGCTGATGATCGGGATGTTCAGCCTTATGTCACCGGCGAGAGTCGTCGAGAGGTCCACTTCCGCCGGGTGGACCTCGGAACGGCCGGGAAGGAGAAGCACATCGTCGAAAGTGTAGCACTCAGGCCAGCGGGAGGAATCCATGGCGTCCCCCTGCTCGGACCGGTCAATCGGCCCAGTAGATGATCCGACCGCAAGTGGAGCAGGTCCTTACCTGCTCGTTGCGGTCGTCGGCTGAATAGACTGCAGTCGGGAGGCGTGTCAGGCAGCCGCTGCACCTGTGCATGACCACAGGCACTACGGCGTTGTCGTATCGTGCGCAGATCTGGTTGTAGAGGGCGTTCAGGCGCTTGCTGATCGAGGAGGCGAGCTGCTCGCGCATGTTCTCGAGTTCGGCGAGCGCGGAGTCCGGCGTCAGACCCATCTGGACCTCCTGCTGGAGGAGGTCGGCCCTCCCAAGGTCCTTGATCATGACGTCGAGATCATGAAGGCTGATGAGTCTCTCAAGATCCTGATGCATCCGCCCCGCCTTCGGCAAGCTGGAAACCCAGCAGTTGAGCAAGCTGTCCGGCACCTGCGGCGGCGAACAGCTTCTCCGGGCCGTTCTCGCCGAGCCTGCCGGCAAGGTGCTTGATGAGGTCCATGTGCTCCTGGGGACCACTGGGCTTCACCGGGGAAATGAAGAGTATGACCAGCTTCACTGGCTCGTCGGGCCAGCCCACACCCTTTCCGGAGCGGCCGACGACGATCACGAAGTCATCGACCAGGATGCTCCTGCAGTGGGGCATCGAGACCCCGGGGGCGACTACGGTGGCGCCCGCCAGCTCGCGGGTCTCGAGCGCGCGGAGGAGCAGTTCCCTCGAGTGCTCGCCCAGCTGTGTGACGAGTGCGAGCATCTCCTGCAGCGCCGGGAACCGATCCGTTGACTGAAGATCCCACAAACAGTAGCATGACCTGTCCAAGTGAATCTCCTTTACCGGCTTGTCCTTTAATATAGAATATTGCCATGATGTTGAAAAGCGCATGGCCCCGTCCGAGAGGGGGATTCGAGCGTGTCTGAGGCGGCTCCGGTACCCGCGGAACAGCTTGCCGGACTTCTTCGCGACTGCGCCGCAGGATGGGAATCGCCCTCCGGGCCTGCGTTCACGGAGGCCTTCGCATCGGCCTGCGGCGAAACGGGGGCTTCTCCTGCAGCCCTGATCTCCTCTCTTCGCGACACGCCGCCGGGCAGATGGCCGCTCCTGCTCCCCTCGGGGCTCAGGATGTGTACCGTGATCGAATCGGCGGGGACGAAGCTCGTCATCATCGACGGCCGGGACTCCCGGGGCTACCTGGAGTCGGTCAGGGGGACCGCCCTCACACTCCTGATCGACATGGAGGGAGCCATCCACGCCGCCAGCCCGTCTGCGATGACTCTCTACGGATCGGTCCCCGGACGCCTGCTGAGGGAGTTCATGGCCTCCTCCTCCCTGCCCGCCTTCTCCGGGGCCCTGGAGGACTGTCTGTCGACCGGCGAGACAGCCCCGTTCACCGTGGAGATGCTGGGCCTGGACGGAGGCAGGAGCACCTCGATCATCACCCTGCGGAAGCTGCAGGTCCCGGGGAAGCCCGTGCTGGTGGCCCTCGATCCGCCTTCGCTGAGCCTCGCAGGCTTCTGCCCGACGGAGGCCAGCTTCATCGACACGATCTTCAGCAGTGTTCCCCTCCCGGCGGTGATGATAGATCCCGAGGGACTGATCGTGAGGATGAACGAGTCCGCGGTCTCCGTCGCGGCCGCGATGCTCGGAGCCGATCCCCTCAACACACGCTTTCTGGACTGGGTTGACCCGGTCGATCGCGACAGCGTCACCGCCACTCACAGGAAACGCTCCGAGGGCGGCTACGCTCCCTCCACCTACGAGGTTCGCCTCGGGATCGCGGGTGAGCGATCGACCCCCACGGAGGTCACCGCCCTCCTGCTCCCGGACGGGAGGGACACCCTGGCGTTCCTGGTGCCTTCGGACGGTCTTCCCGAAGCCGCCCAGGGCCATTCCTCCCTGGTGAGCGGTCTCCTGTCGACCATCTCGGCCGCCGGCCAGGGCGAGCTCAGGCGCATGGTGCTCGAGTTCATAAGGACCGGCACGGGCGCGAGGGGCATCGCGATGACTACGCCCGGCAGGCTGGCCACGGCAGGCGACGTGCCCATGGCGGCGAGCGCCGATGCACAGGAGTACCTGGCCGACACCTCGCAGGGCGAGAGCTGGAGGAGGACCCCCGAGGGCCTCTTCGACGTCACGGTGACAACCAGGCTCAGGAGCGGGCCCTGCAGGATCTCGGCCTTCGGCATCCAGTCGAGCAAGCCCTCGACCCTCACCAGGCTCGTTCTCGGCCTGGCTCCCATGCTGGCCGACTACCTGGACTCCGTGGAGGGGCTCAGGACGCTCACGGACACCTTCACGGCCATTCTCGACACCTGGAACATCCTGACCGAGGAGAAGGGCGGACTGGTCGGGTTCCTGGACACGGCGGCGGCCGTCTCCGGGGCATCCAGGATATGCCTCTGGGGCCCGGCAGGAGCGGACGGGAACCTTCCACTGCTTGCGACGACCGGAGCCGGGACCGACCCTCCTCCTCTGAATCCGCAGGCGGAGACCTCGGGCGGCTGGGCCTACACGCATAGCGAGACCGTCTACGTGGCCGATGCAGTCCGGGATAGCCGCTTCACGCCGCTCGCGCCGGACTCCCGCAGCGAGCTCTCGGTTCCCCTCCTCCAGGGCAGGAGGGCGCACGGCGTCCTCTGCGCTGTGAGCACCACGCCTGGAGCCTTCGGCAGCCCCGCCCCGGCTACTCTCCGCCTGTTCGCCGTCGTGCTCTCCCTGTGGCTGCTCACGAAGCAGAGCGGGACCAGGCTCGAGGCCAGGGGCAGAGAGGGCGGCCAGGGCGCCTCCGACCAGGAGATCGACGACATCCTGCTGAGCCTCGGCCACAGGCTCAGGGCGCCTGCGGCAGCAATCGCGGGCTTCGCGGAGATGATCGAAGGCGGCAGGATGGGGAGGCTCGACCAGGGCGTGACGGAGGCGGTCGCCTCTCTGGCGAGGGCCTCCGGGACTCTGGTCGACTCCACGGACAGGCTTCTTGCACTGGTGAGGACGATACTCAGGGACGATGCCGGAGAGCCGGGCTGGGGAAGGCCGGAGGAGGTAGTCGAATCGCTGAGCCAGTCTCTGGGCGCCAAGGCCGCGTCTGCATCCCTGAGACTCCATACCGAAGTCCCGGGAACGGGCTTCACGGCGATGTTCGACCGGTCGCGGCTGGAGGAGGTCATCCTGGAGCTGGCGGACAATGCCATCAGGTACACCCCGCCGGGCGGCGACGTGACTCTCAGGATCCGTCAGGAGGGTTCCGCGTGGACCCTGGAGGTTGAGGACACGGGCAAGGGAATCCCGTCCAGGACCCTGCCCTATATCTTCGACAGGTTCTACCATTCCGCGGACGACGGCAGGAGCCTGGGCATCGGCCTCACCATAGTGAAGAGGCTCGTCGACGGGCTGGACGGCACGATCACTGTCTTCAGCAGGGAGGGCAGGGGCTCGAGGTTCGTCGTGAGATTCCCCCTGGAGGCGACATGACGGGAGCGCCGGGCATCCGGCATCCGGCATCCGGGCGAGTCCCATGCTGACGAGAGCCGACATCTGGTTCGACCTGCCGCCCGGACTGATCGCACAGCACCCCCTCCCATCCCGTGCCGACAGCCGGCTGATGCTCGTCGAGAGGTCCACGGGAGGGATCCGCCACTGCACGTTCCGCGAGCTGCCATCCCTCCTGCTCACCGGCGACCTGCTTGTCTTCAACGACACGAAGGTCATCCGTGCCCGCCTCAGGGGAAGCCGCGCCGGGACGGGAGGGGCCGTGGAGCTCCTGCTCGTGGAGAGGCAGGGACCGGGCAGATGGAAGGTGCTCGCCAAGCCCGGCAGGAGGGCCAGGGCGGGACTGCGCTTCGAATTCGGCTCGGGGCTAGCGGGAGAGGTCCTCGAGGTCCCATCCCCGGGCAGGGCCGTCGTGGCCTTCTCATCCCCGGGAAGGGATCCCGAGGAGGCTCTGGCCGCCGCCGGCGAGGTGCCCCTTCCCCCGTACATCCGGAGAGACCCCGTTCCGGGCGACGACGAGCGGTACCAGACCATCTACGCCAGGAGCCCCGGGGCCGTCGCCGCTCCCACGGCAGGCCTGCACTTCGACCGTGAGACCCTCTCCTCCCTGGAAGCGAGAGGCGTGTCGACGGCTTCTCTCACGCTCCACGTGGGCCCGGGGACATTCCAGCCCCTGAGGCACGACGACATAGACATGAACGAACTGGAGGCCGAGCGCTTTGAGTTCCCTGCGCAGTGCGCCGAGGCAGTCGCCTCGGCGCGACGCGCCGGCGGGAGGATCGTGGCCGTGGGAACGACCTCGGCCCGCGTCCTCGAGACGGTCGGACCGGGCGCTGCGGAGTCAGCGGGGCTCACCTCGCTCTTCATCCGGCCGCCCTACCGGTTCGGAGCAGTTGATGCCCTGCTCACCAACTTCCATCTTCCGGGGAGTTCCCTGATGTGTCTGGTCGCTGCATTCGCCGGTCTGGATCTGACCATGAGGGCGTACGAGTGCGCGATCACGGAGAGGTACAGGTTCTACAGCTTCGGCGACGCGATGCTGATACTGTGAGGTCTGGAGAGAGATGACGGTAACCGCGCGATACCTGGCCTGGCTCCACGGCTTCAAGCCCTCGGCTAGGCAGCACCTCGCCCTCGCGGCGATGGAGACTTCGCTGCTCATCGCCTGGGCGTTCCTGCTCGACTCGATGCTCCGCTTCGCCACGAACTCCTTCCTGAGCGTTCTTCCACTCACCTTCCTGATAGCGGCGAACCTGCTAGCCTGGCTCGAGGATCCGTCAGTCTCCGTGATGGCAGATCCGATGACCGCGGAGGGGCTCGCCGAGGTCGGGGCGACGGGAAGGAAGCCCCCGAGATGGAGAACCCTGCTGCGGCTGCTCATGACGCCCCCCACGTTCCTGGTCGCGATTGCAGGTTTCCTCCCCGTCCTCCGCGGGCGGAGGTCCCTGGCCGAGGTCGCGGCCGGGGTCAGGCTGGTCTCGCTCGATCCCTTGCTGGATCCGAGACCGATAGAGCAGATCATGGCCAGGAGGAAGAGAAACAGAAGAACCGTATTGGGTTACACGCTCCTTTCCCTGTCGACGGCGGTTCTGATACTCCTGCTCCCGGCCGAAGCCGGGCCTTCGACCGGACGGGTGGAGCACGCGGCCCATCCGGGGGGCCTCGACCAGCATGACAGGCAGCTGCTGTCCACCTACCTGGACATGTCCATGAGATACCCGGACAGCCTCGAGTTCCACGTGAGGCTGGCCAGCCTGTACTTCAGGAACTCCATGCAGGACGATCTCGCTTCCGAGCTGGACGCGATCCAGAGGCTCGATCCGGACAATCCCATGCTGCTTCTCCGCGAGGACATGCACGTGGACGAGCCGGAGCTCACCGCCCCCGGAGACAGCTTCCCCGCGATAGACGGACTGGGCTTCGGCCCTCCCCCGCGAACGACCTCCGGCGACAGCCTCGCGGCAGACACGTCTGCCGTGGACACGATGGTGGCGCCGCCGGAGGGTGGGCCTCCTCCATCCCCCGAGGAGGCTTCAGGGACGGCGGCCGGCGAGCCCGGGGGCAATCCCTGAAGGCCGTGGAGGTCCCCCGCTTCGAGGTCCGCCGGGTCAGCGGGAGGGCACGCAGGGGAACCCTCCGACTCGCGCACGGCACCGTCGAGACTCCGGCCTTCATGCCGGTGGGGACGCAGGGCACGGTGAAGACGGTCAGGGCCTCCGACCTGGAGGATTCGGAGTACACCCTCATCCTGGCCAATACCTACCATCTGTACCTCAGGCCGGGAGTGGACGTGGTGGCGGCCGCCGGAGGGCTCCATGCATTCATGGGGTGGGACAGGAACATCCTCACCGACAGCGGGGGCTTCCAGCTCTTCAGCCTGGCGATGCTCAGGAGGAGATCCGAAGAGGGCTACGAGTTCGCCAGCCACGTCGACGGGTCGCGGCACCTGCTCACGCCGCGCAAGGTCGTGGAGCTCCAGACGGCATTCGGGAGCGACGTGATGATGGTCCTGGACGAATGCCTGGGGAAGCCGGGCGACAGGAGCCGTGCCGAGGAGTCACTCGCACTCACCCTCCGATGGGCGGAGACCGCCCGCCCGCTTCATCCCGGTGGCGGGCAGGCCATGTTCGGGATAGTCCAGGGGGGTGCCTTCCCGGATCTCAGGGCCCGGGCCGCCCGGGTGCTGACCGGGCTCGACTTCGACGGCTACGCGATAGGCGGCGTCTCGGTGGGCGAGTCACGGGAGTTGATGGAAAGGGCTGTCGACGGATGCATGGGCCTCCTTCCCGACGACAAGCCGCGTTACCTGATGGGTGTGGGGAAGCCCGAGGATCTGGTCGACTTCGCCGGGGCGGGCATCGATCTCTTCGACTGCGTCGTCCCGACGAGGAACGCAAGAGGGGGCGGGTTCTTCGTCCCTGGAGGCCACATCAACATCAGGAACGCCAGATTCAGGAGCGACTTCCGACCGGTCCAGCCGGGATGCGGATGCTTCACATGCTCCAAGCACAGCCGGGCGTACCTCAGACACCTCTTCCTCGCCGGGGAGTGGCTGGCTCCGATACTGGCCACGCTCCACAACCTCCACTACTTCGCCTCTCTCACCGCCGACATCAGGGCCGCGGTGGAGGAGGACCGATTCGACAGCTGGCGATCGGAATGGCACGAGATGAGATCCCTCTTCGATCCCACGGCCTGCTGACCTTGGAGATCCTCAGGCTCCAGATCCACTCCCTCGGCAACGGCGTCGGTGGCGTCGCACGGCCTTCCGGCGAGCGCGCCATCTTCGTCAGAGGGGCCCTTCCCGGCGAGACCGTCGCCTGCGAGGTCGAGCAGGAGAGGAAGTCCTTCAGGGTCGCGCGGCTCCTGGAAGTCCTCGATCCCTCGCCGCACCGGGTGAAGCCGCCGTGCCCGCTCTTCCCGGACTGCGGAGGATGCTCGATGCAGCACCTCAAATACGGGATCCAGCTGGAGATCAAGCACGGCTGGGTCGAGTCCGCGCTCCGGCGGGTCTTCCAGGGCGCGGAAGTCAACGCCGTGACAGCCTCGCCTCGGGTCATCGGCTACCGGAACAGGGTCTCGTTCGACATCGTCGAGGGGCGCACGGGACTTCACAGGCACAGGGGCGACCCGATCCCCGCGGACGACTGCCTCCTCCTGGGGGAGAGGGGGCGAGTGACGACGGCATCCCTCGCGGGCTTCGACCTCTCGTTTTGCGGCAGGGTATGCGTGAGAAGCAGCTCGGGGCAGATATCGGACGGGCTCGAGTTCTGGGGCTGCACCGATCCCGCCCCTCTCCCGCTCTCCCGTGAGGGAGCCGCATTCGAGACCAGGGGAGTCTGGACCGCTCCCGTCGGCTGGAACCTGAGGGAGACGCTCTCCGGGATCTCCTTCTCCGTCCCTCCGGGAGGATTCATGCAGGTGAACACCGAAGCCGCGGAGGAGCTGATCCGCCGGGTCGTGTGGATCGCGGGCGGTTCCCGCAGCGTTCTGGACCTCTATGGCGGAGCGGGCACCTTCGCCCTCCCGGTCGCTTCCACGGGTGCTTCGGTCGCGAGCGTCGAGTCGAACAGTTCTTCGTCGGCCGCAGGAGCCGAGACAGCGGCCCGCAACGGACTGGGCGGTGTGGAGTTCGTGGCCGCGGACTGCAGGGATTTCCTGATGGATGCAGTCGAGAGGGCGAGGCGCTGGGACCTGGTCATCGCGGATCCTCCCAGGGCAGGCCTCGAGGCCGGGGTCTGCAGACTCGTCCTGGAGCTTGCACCTCCCCGCCTGGCCTACGTGAGCTGCGACCCGCAGACCCTTTCGAGGGACCTCAGGATCCTTGGTTCTGCTTATGATCCCGTGGAGTCGATCCCCTTCGATCTCTTCCCGCAGACCGACTCGGTGGAGACGGTCGTGCTGCTCGAGCGGAGAAAGG
>Ga0172366_10000204_pt1 | contig 38264 bp, 34 predicted proteins | sample LakKivSesite69cm_FD_114533 | JGI IMG/M metagenome (GOLD analysis project Ga0172366, IMG submission 114533) | Sediment microbial communities from Lake Kivu, Rwanda - Sediment site 69cm | ecosystem: Environmental > Aquatic > Freshwater > Lake > Sediment | place: Rwanda: Western Province, Lake...
CAGGGCCAGCAGGGCCAGTCCCAGCAGGGCCAGCAGGGCCAGTCCCAGCAGGGCCAGCAGGGCCAGTCCCAGCAGGGCCAGCAGGGCCAGTCCCAGCAGGGCCAGCAGGGCCAGTCCCAGCCCGAACAAGGCCAAGGCCCCGGTCAGGGCCAGGATGACCTGGACAAGGCTCTGAACGGGCTCAAGGCGCCCGGTGAGGGCCAGGGCCAGGGTCAAGGCCAGAGCGCCGGCGCAGGGCAGGGCCAGGGGCAGGGCGAAGGCCAAGGCGAAGGTCAGGGTCAGGGCCAAGGCCAAGGCCAAGGCCAGGGCCAGGGCCAGGGCCAGGGCATGGACTCCGGCGGCGCCAACCCCTTCGATGGCATGAGCCAAGACGAGCTCATGAATGAAATCGGCTCACTCGATGAGGTGGATCAGGAGATCCTCAAAATGCTCATGGCGAGCATGCCGTCACATCTGGGCTGGGCGCAGGGCGCGACTGGTGATGAGACAGAGGCACACAAGCTCTCTGCTCACGGCCGTGAAGTGATTCGCGGCGCAGTGGCGTCTCACACCAAGTCGCGCGGTACGCTCCCCGGACACGTCGAGGAGCTCATCAAGAAGATGCTCCAGCCACCGACGGTGCCCTGGACGCAGTTCCTTCACAACATCGTGCAGCGTACCAAGCAGACCAAGAAGAAGCGGGGCATGTCCCGCCCTTCCAAGATGCTGTCCGCGGTGCGCAAGTTCGCAGTGCTTCACTCCGAGAGCAGCGACCCTCGCATGCAGGCACTGCAGGGAGTCCTGCGCGTCATGCGGAGAGTGGCAGTGTTCCCTGGCACCAAGCTCGTGAACAAGTTCACGATCGTGTATGTCGTGGACACCTCCGGTTCCATGAGCGCCCACGAAATGGCTGCAGGGCTCGCGCAGCTGCAGCACATCCAGAAGGCGGACCGTGACGTGAACATCTGCGTCATCTACGCCGACACCCATGTCTGCAAGGAATACTGGGTCGGCACCAATGACGAGATCGACCCCAACATGACCGGCCGCGGAGGTACTGACTTCGAGCTGGTATTCCGGCATGTCGCCGAGAACCTCATGCGGTCTCAGGAGAAGTCGCCGGACATTCTCATCTACTGTACGGACGGGTACGCGCCACCTCCCACTACGCGCCTGCCCATCCCGGTCGTGTGGCTCCTGACGCCACGCGGAGCCCCTGTCATGGCCGAAGCCGGCCACATCACGCTGGAAATGCGTGATTACGTGTTGGGGGAGAGCTACTAAAAATAGCGGCTTCTCCGGTAAAAGTCCGTGGACGACCCCTCGTACGCTATGCGTGCGGGGGGTCGTTTGCGTAATGCGCTTATCTTTTTATCTTGGACACTCTCCACCGTGGCGAACCGCCACAAGGCAGCAAATGGCCGCTCGACGACCTGTCCTCAAAAATAAGAAGTCCGCTTCCAGGAAAGCAACTGCTGAGCCCCAGCTGGCTGCAGCCGCAAAGCCTGCCACACCTGTAAAACCGTATTCAGGCATAACCGGTAACCCCGCGGAGCAAGTAGTCGTAGTCAAAGTCCACCGCGCGTCGGTGGGTGCACAGATACCTTTCGACAAGATCTACTTGTTTCCCAAGAGCGCTACTGCGCGTATCCCGCGTATCTTTGGATATGCCCTAGTACTGCCCATGGAGTCTTCGCTCATCTCGGAGCTGTGCGCATTGCCGGTAAGCACTGTGAGTCATTTTCGCGATCAGCGCGATGACGCCACGGTGAAGCAGCCAGTCGCTGGATTCAGTAACACATGGTGGCCCACGCAGATCTTCAGCCGCTATAAGCCCGAAGACCACGTAGTCGTAGTGCCCATTCTTACGTCTGCTCTGCGTAAGAAGATCAACCCTGCGTACTTGATGTCGCAGAAGTGGTTTGACGCCAGTCCGGGCGCCTCGAAACGGTCTAAGAAGAAGTCACGTTTCTCCACGGGCAAGAAGTCGTTGCCTGTCCTGACACCAATCGGCGAGTCGGCCTATCTAGCCACGCCGCTAGATGCACCGCACGACAAGATCAGCCCTATCTGCGGTATCTGTCCTCGTCTGCTCATGCAGATGCAGGGAGAGTGTCAGCCGGGGCAGATGGTGTGTCTCAAGACTCTGGACTTCAACGCAATCACTACGTCCAAGCCCGTGCCAGCTGGCCCAGAAGAGCCCGCTGAGGAAGAGGGCGCGAGACTGGGAGAGGTGCTCTGATGCCCGCCTTCAACAGGACTGACATAGAGGTCATCGACCTTCCCCCGGAGCCTGCGGGGCTGACCGCTACGCTGGGGCGGTCGCCAGTCGACGGCACGTCACTCGCGCACTCTCTGGGCATGCGAAACCGTACCCTCATGTACCTCATCACTAACCGTGAGAAGCAGTACAAGGTGCATCGCATTCCGAAGAAGAGCGGCGGTATGCGCGTAATCCATGCACCGGACAAGATGCTGAAGTTCGCACAGACACGTGTGCTGGATCGGTATCTCACGCCGCTAGATTACCCTGAGCACATCGCGGCCTACGTGCCGGGCCGTACGACTCGCGCTAGTGCGGAGAAACACGCGGGCAAGCCTCTACTCATTGTCATCGACCTGAAAGACTTTTTCCCCTCGACCCGGCGGTCGTGGGTACGGAAAGTACTTCAGCAAGAATTTAGCTACAGCCACCGCGTGGCGGGCTACCTTGCTGATCTCATGACTGTACGCATGGATTTCCCCTACGGGGCCCGCTACGTGGTGCCGCAGGGCGCGCCGACATCTGGTGCTATCTGTAACTGGGTGGCGCACCACCGCATTGACCGAGCGATACTCGACCTCTGCAGTGCAGCCGGTATGACCTACACCCGGTATGCCGATGACCTCGCGTTTTCGCACTCCGAGAAGTTGGATAAGAAGACGACAAACAAGTTCATCAAAGAGGTCTGTAAGGTCATCGCGGACGCGGGCTACACCGTTAACCGGAAGAAGCTCCGCGTGGCTCGTGCTGGACGGCAGCAGCGCCTGTTGGGCATGACCGTCAACGAGAAGCCCAACATCATGCGTCTGCAGTACCGCAACATGCGTGCGCGTATTCATCACTGCAAGTACGACGGATTCACGGCCGTGGCGCAGGCTATGCGGCTGGCGTCTGCCGACAAGCTCAAGTCTCAAATTGAGGGGCAGATTTCGTACTTCCACATGATCAACCCTGACAAGGCCGCGAAGCTCAAGGCCTCGTATCTAGAGGCGTGCGCCGCGCCGCCTAATCAAGAGTAACGTGCGTCAATATACACTGACATTAATGTGCGGAAGTAATGGCAGCCACCGTCGCCATCGGCCCCGCACTAGCGCTGACGGTTTTCTGTTTCACGATTCGGAGAATGACATCTCCGTAAACGATATACGGAAGGCGCTTCATACCCTGTCAGAGACATGCGAAGGGAGAGATGAGCGGCCACGAGTAAACACTGCTTATGTAGTGCAACTCAATGAACGGACGCTGGCCGCGTCTTTCTCTCTGCGCGGGGTACCCCACCCGGAGGAAGCCTCTTACTGGGACCTGCAAAAGGGTGTCACCGACTTACACGCCAAAACTCCCTTGCGCGGGTGGTTCATCGATAAGCTCGATGACCTGAGCTCTGCTCCTGTAAGGTGGGAGTACAACGCGATATACGATGCGTGCATACTACTCGAACGCGCTACAGGGGCGTGTCCTTGCCCAAAGGCAACAGATGGGAGTTGTCGCAATACGATACTGCGGTCTGCGTTGCCAAAAGCTATGCAGACCGACGACGTATTCGATGGGATATACCGGCTAGAGCCGGAAGCATTCAAGCGTGTGCGCTACAAAACATTGCCGGGTGACTGGGTCTTTACCTCTAGTAAGGCCACCACCCATGATGATTTTGCGCGAACACTACGTCCTTGGGACGACTATGATTTCTCTCTGTCGAGCGACCGCAAGACTACGCTGAAAGCCCGCGGCGTGGCGCGCCATGTGCGCGAGAAATTCCGAGAGAATAAGTGCACCGTTTGTGAATTTGCCGTCACGACGTACAAAGGGGCGATTAAAGACTGCGGGTATGTGCGTGGCTGCTCCGAGCCTACTGATGCGATCGAAGCCAATGGCGCTATAGAAGCGTGGTTAGATGCGTCAGGCTTCATGAAGATGGAAGGCTTTAGCGACCGAGAGCGGGATTATCTAATCCGTGCTGCCGGTACCTCATACTTCAGCTCCGCATTGGGGGGCCAGAGACGCATGCACACAATTCTTGCAGGATTTCACCGCAAACACGGTGGTCTGCAAGGACCGTGGATTTACAAAGTAGCAGCCGCCAAGGGCGGCCTGGCGCGGTATACGAACTTTACGTCGTATGAGGAATTGCGTACGCGTATTCCAGAGCTGCCCGCACCTGCCGCCATACCAGACATAGCCCCTATATCGCGGCGTGCGTATTACGCCCTGGCCTGCATCGGATCACGGGGACGCAGATACTACGCGTATCACGGGCATCTACCTGTGCGTAAGGTAGTACTGACCGAAACTGGAGTGAACTGGGACGTAGCCACCGGCCGCTATGTCCTGTATTCAGATGTTTTCCATCTGGGTGCCCGACTAGCACGGGCGATAGAAATAAACCCCGAGTTGACGTACACGGGGGTAGCCCAGTACTACCGCCAATCCCTGGCACTAAAACAGGTCGCTCACAAACGTAAGTTGCCTGTTATGACGTAGGCGGTGCGTATGTCGGGCATACGGCGCGCACGTCTGCGAGGGCTTGATTGCAGGTCTCACGAGCTGCGTCGAGCTTTCCTTGCAGACGGGCCACCGTAGCTAGCCCGGCGTTGTACTGTGTAGTAAGGGTGTTTCGTTGAGAGGTAAGCGTAGCTACACGTGCTTGTAGTGCCGCTACGCTGCCTGCCACGGCGCCGCTGTTGAGTGTGGCAATAGACGCGTTGGTGTTCTCGAAAGTGATCAACTGCGCGTCTATCGCTAACAGCGTCCCCTGCATGACGCCCTTCTCGGCCGATGTGGCGGAGGACGCCGAGACAAGCGACCGCATGGTGCTGACTTGTCCGGTGATCGTGGGGCGCAGCGTCGTCAATGTGCCCAAATTAGTCGTCAGCTGGCTGTAGATCGCGCTGTTGACGCCGAGGTCCGCGTTGGCCTCATTGAGGCGCTCTATGACTACATCCAGGTCTTTTTTTAGACTGGCGTTGAGCGTCTCTTGGTCATCACGTGCCGTGGTGGCCTCAGTCACACTCTCGGTGCAGCTCAAGTAGGTGTTGATCAGCGCCTGTTCCGCTTCGGGCGTGGTCGTGGGGTAGATTATCGTGCTGTCCGTGACGCCGGTCTCGAACTCCTCGAGGTAAGTGTCTACGTTTTTCACCAGCGTGTTGATACGCCCACTGAGCTCTTTCCACGCCGCGTTGGCAGTTTCAATGTCGCCGTACTGCAACTGCAGCGCGTTAGACCGCCACAGCGTATTACCCAACGTCACTTGCGCCGCACGCACCGTGTTGGCGTTTAGAGTATCTGCGATGTCTACTACGCGTACGAGCGTGTCATCCTTCGGCACGCCTACGTTGTTGATCTGCAGAAGGAAAATGTATATATCAGGCAACGTGCCTTTTACATCACACGTTGCCTGTATCTGATATTTATTGGTGCCGTCTACTACGATTGTAGACCGCGCCATGCGTACGATTGTGCCGGACATTACTCTTGGCCTGCGCCCCTACGGGCTGCTTCTTCTAGGTGGTTGCCGCGGTAGAAGGTCTTTCCGCGTAGTGCCGCAGTGGCTCCCGCGCACAAGTATACGAGAGCTGTGTTGAGCGGCCACACTAGCAGACCTACCCACCACCAGCCTAGCACCGCGAACAGGATGCCCAGGATGAGTCCGGCTAGCGCCGAAGCCTCGAGCTGCTCAACGTGTACGAGCTCGTGCTTAGACACCTGCTCCGACATGTCCGGCGCAAGCATGAATGCGTGTCCGAAGGCCGTACCGCCCCAGTTTTTGTACCAGGTACGCATGGGCCACGAGTCCTTCTTCAGGCGCACCACGAGCACACCGTGCTCCCACTTCAGCGACTCGCCCCACGCCAGGCGTATGAACGCGACCGCGGGCCACGCCCAGAAGATGTTCACCGGTAGCTGGATTAGGTACGTGAATACCCTGTACCAAGGCGTGAGTATCATACGGGTGTCTCCGGGTTAGAGGGCGGCTCTTCGTTGGGCGGCGGGGGCGGGTTAGTCGTAGGCACCGGCGTCGGAGCGCGCAGCGCAGCGCCCGCAGAGCGCTCTAGGAAACGCTTGCCCGTGGAGATGATGCTGTCGTAGCCGATCTTGCACGCGATGCCGGCGATTGCGCCCGTGCCAAGACGGCCTGCAAACTCCTGCCCCTCTTTGACCAGCCCGTCTGGGATAGGCAACCAGGGTATCAGGCCAATCAGGATGCCTACTATGACGGGGTGCGCGGGGAGCGTTACGTAGTACACGCCCTTCCAGCCCTTATCGCCGCCCTTGGCTCGTACGAGACGTTTGGACACCTCTCCGAAGGTTCCGATCACAAGCGCCAGCACTACGACTATTGGGCTCGTTAACAGTGCGGTCCAGTCAGTCATGGTGTTCCCCTCAAGGTACGTTAGAGTCGACGGTGACAACGGTATCAGACGGAGAGAAAGCAACTTGCGTGGTGTTCCACCCAACGGCAAGTTGCTTTAGCCTGTTGCGGGTGACTGTATCGAACCCGGTAGCTTCGTTGAGATTGTCGTAGTCTCGTACGGCCGATGTGTCGCGGTAGAACGCCAGGGTGGCGTTGATAGCGGCATCGCGCGTGGCCGGAAAACTGAGCATGTCGTACGGCGTTGCTACGTGAGAGAAACGCTGGTGCTCTACGTCGAACACCAGTACGGACATGTCGATGTTTATGGCGTTGATGATCTCCACGCCTACACGGTAGGTGTTCTCGGCCGGAATCGCATGCGTGATGCGGACCTGTATTGTTACAGTCACGGGGTCCCCGTGTATTTCTCGCTTACCAGTCCGGCGCCGTTGGACTCGCGCGCGAGGGAATCGAGTTGGGCCTTAGTAGCGGCTACGAAACTGTCCGCAGTAACGGCGTCGGGCCAGTAGCTGTTGAAGCGGGTGTCGCGGACCAACACAGGTCCCGGAGGAGTACCCTGGCGGTGCGTAACCCCGTCTACACTAGACACGCCGCGGGCGGGGATGCTCCACACTAGGTTAGCTGCGAACCCAGGGAAACTCGGCGTGACCTGCAGGCGCGTTGCGCTGATGACGGCGGTGACTACGAACGAGAACGGGTTGCTTGTAGGGTACTCGTCCGAAGTCCAAGCCGCGGGCTCCGCCAGGATCACTTCCAGTATGTCCCCCGGCACGACCGCGGCGCCGATGAAGTTGGCGCTAGGCGACTCGAATGTATCCAGAGGAAGGGCCGTGATTACCGATATGTCTGTAAGAGTGGCCACGCGCACGTAGCGCTCGCCCACAACATCGTTAACGTATTCCACCACGGAGAATGTGTTGAGCTCGTTTGGTGATGTAGGGAAATACGTCGGGCTCGGCTGCGGCGGCACCGTGCCGTCGTCTAGCTGGCGCACAATTACCCGCGCACGGCCGCTGGCCGGCAGTGCCGTTTTCTCAAAATACGCGGAAACGTACGACGCCATGATTGTGGTATTGTAGCCCATGGGCACTGTTTTGGGTATAGATCAGAGCGCCCGGGCCACGGGTATTTGCGTGCTGTGCTCTGAGACGCGCGCCGTGAAGCGGCTGGAGCTGGTGGCACCGCCCAAGACCACGGCCGGCGCTGAGCTAGCTAGCCCGCACCTCGCTGTCCTAGACGGGCGTTTGCGTGCACTGTTGGCGGAATACGCCCCGCAGGCTGTGGTCATGGAAGGCTACGCGTACAACGCGGCCAACAAGAAGTTCATGCTTGGTGAGGTCGGCGGCGTAGTAAAACTCGCCGTGCTTACGTTCAACACTACGCTATACGTAGCCGCGCCAAAGCAAGTGAAGAAATTCATAAGCGGAAATGCCAGCGCCGACAAAGAACAGGTCATGCGAGCTGTCCTGGGTAACTACGGCGTAGACATCGGCGATGACAACCTCGCTGACGCGTTCACGCTAGCTGCTATAGCAGCTGAAATAGTTAATCCGCACACACAACGTCGTTGCGCGAAGGAAGTTGCGCAGCAGGTAGCGCAGAAAAACGTAGTGACGCCCGCAGCTAAACGTACTAAGCTGGCGAAGTTCAAGGAGGCTATGTGACGCATTGCATGCTTACAGGCGAGCCCGTCGACCTGTACGACAAGAACGCCGTTGTGGTTTCTCATCAGGGTCGTGTGATCGGCATCGTGTCTGAACTGGCTCTGCGTGAAATAAAGACGCTACGCCTGATTCTTACGCGTGACGCGCCTGACCAGACATTCACAGGCAGGCAAGCGCAGTGCATCGGGTCGTTCGCTGTGTCGGCGTCCCTATACGATACGGATACAGACGATTCTGAATGAACTTTGATCACTCAGTTGGTATTACTCCCATAGCAATCCGGCGCGCGGCATACTACGCGCAGCTGGGCATTGGCGAGTACTACCCTGTACATCCACACTTCGACAAAGTCGTGGTGCGTAACCTGTACGATGTGACTAAGAATCCAAACAACCCGTATGAATGGACATACGGCATTTGCGTAGATTTTTTCTTGGAAGGTCGCCGTATCCGGTGGATCGAATTTGGATGCCGAATGACCGGAGCCGGCGGCGACAACATACTACGAAAGGTGGAAGAGAATGAGTGAGAAGCTATTTCTAGTTACCTACGAAGCTGTAATTGGTCGCACCAAAGAAGAGAACCATCAGCATAATCCCATTCAGGTTACTTTCTACGTAACCTACCCCGCGGCCAGCCTTGAGGCTGTCAACGACGTGGCAGTGCAGTATCGGGACCCCGGCTTCGTGGCCCGGATCACGAACGTCCAAGAGCTGGGCGAAGGTCTAACTGCGGAAGAGATTCACGCAATGCTAGACGCACGCAAGGTGCTAGTGGAGGTCAAGTAACATGCATGTGCGTGTGACCAAGCCTGACGGCACTGTGATCGACGTAGAGGGCACCCCACAGGAATGTGCTGCGTTACTGGACAACCTCACTAAAACAGTTTACCCCGTGGTGGTGCCCGTGCCGTACGTGTACCCCCAGTACCCGCAATACCCGCTTAACCCCACGTATCCCTACTACTACAGCCCCACGGTTACGGACGTAATCATCACGTCCAACACAGGGTCAACGCAACACTAACGCGCCAATTCCAAACCCAACGCCGAGAACACCGACCGCCGCGCCGATAATAATCGGCCAGGGGTCGGTGGACTCTGCCCTAGCCCGCCAGTCGTTTTTTTCAGTTATGGCTGCTTCGAGTTGGCGCTGGATATTAGCTATGTGCTCTGCACGCTCGCGGTCCAGCGCCTGATACTCCGTGACCTGAGCTTGCAAGTTAACCACTAGTGCATCCAGCTGGAGCCGCATGCCTTCACTGAGGCGCAGTTGACGCTCCCAACCTTGTGCTTGGGCTTCTAGCGCGTTGAGGGCGGCCTGTTGCTCAGCGGTGTAGCAGGCATAGCGTACTGTGTTGACTACGCAGGGCGTGTATTCCGGCAGAAGGCGCAGCGGCGGTATTTCTTGTGCGCTGGCCGTTGCCGGTACTAGTAACCACACCAGCGCTAGCGTGCTGATTGCCCGGGTCATCGCCCCTCTTTGTTCTTGGCGTCCAGCGAATCCCAGTCCTGAACACTACGCGCGCGTTCGACCACTGCGGCTGTGTGTGCTTCTTCTTCGGCAAGAGCGCTACGCTGCAACGAAATTGCTTCCCGCTGTTTTTTAGCTTCGGCCTGTAGCTTAGCCGCCTGCAGATGGTGTTTTGTAGCCCGTGCAGACGCTTCCAGGTTGGCTGCACGAGTCTCGTTGATCTCTAGCTGTGCTCGAGCACGGGCTAGCTCGCCGTTCTTCTGGTTGAGCCGGTACATCACGTAGGCGATGCCTATCGCAACCACGATGGCTGCGATGGCACCACCCAGCTTTGTGAGCCAGCCGCCCTTCTCCTGAGCAACCCTGGCTTTTTCGGCGTACTTTTCTAGGGTGGCTAGGAGGTCGGTCATGGGTCACCAAGCGTTGATGTTGGCCGAGAAAGTCGGGGGCGTGGTGCCCGAACCGCCCGAGTAGTAGTGCTTGTTGCCAGCACCCACGTTGGTAGTGGCGCTTTCGGGCGCACCTACGCCGGTGTAGAACGGCTTAACTAGCGCCGCCGTAGCCGTTGTACGGAATGTGTTACCTACCAAGTAGAAGTTGGACATTGACGCGCCCACGCCCACGCCATGGAATATGCCCACCGCGGCGTCCTCCGCCGCGTTGGCAATCGCGTAGCAGTCGATGAGCTTGTAGTCCGGGCCTACCCCGAAGGTCAGCGTAAACAGGCCCGCACCCAGGCCTCCGATGTGTACGTATGTGCAGTTGCGGTGCACCACGTCGAAACCCGCCGGTAGAGGTACGCCGATGGCGTTGGTACACCCTGAAACTGTCTCTACACCGAAAACACAGTCCTCAAAGGAAGAGTGCCCTAGGTTTCTCGCGCTGGCAAAATCGTCCTGACAGATTCCGGCGTAGAAATCCAGCACGCGCACGCGCTTCACGCGAACGTCTGTGACTACAGTGCCGCTCTCGGCACCTACCGCGCAGGGGTAGCACACCGTGGCGGTTCCCGGCCAGTTGGCCGTGGTTTCAATGATGTAGTCCGTGAAAACAACGTTCGACACGTTAAAGGTTACCGCAGCGTCGAGCTTCTGCAGACCGCCCTGTACAGACGCCGTGCCTGTGAACTCTGTGACCAGTCCGTTGAGGGTGGCCCCCTCGCGCAGATCCACTAACGACGAGTACTCGTTTACCGAGTACATCTGTCGATTGATGTTGATGATCTTGAGATTCTCGACCGTCGCCTTCTGTACTGAGCAGAACAACGACGCGTCGAAATCAGGCCGTCCCGCGTTGTTGTTCACTTCAGCGTTGTTGGCGTCGATTACGCAGTCGCGGGCCGTGCTACCGGTATAAAACTGGAAAAGGGGCTGTGTTTGGGCGTTCACGACGCCGCCCAGGCGCACAGCGCCAAGGACTGCCGGGTTCTGCACCGAGAACAGACAGTTGTAGAACTGCATGCCCTGTGCTTGAAGCATGTACGAATTCAGGCGTGCGCACCTGAACTCACAGTTGTCCCACTCAATCAAGCTGCTCCCGATGATATTCGCCAGGGAAAGCATCCGGGAAGACGTATTTCCGTTCTGACTGAATTTGCAGTTACGGAAATTCCAGTTCTGTTGCGTCGCGGTTACCGCGGACGTGTCTATTACGTGCTCAGTTCCACTAAGAGAGCTGAACAAGCTGCTATCGATAGTAGCGGTTACCGTGAATCCGATCTTCAGCGGTACGCCAGCGCCCATGAGCATGCTGACATTGTTCAGCGTGGCGCCGATGCAGCCATTTAGCCACACACCGTAACGCCCCGCCGTGATGGGGCTGCCGGTGCTCTCTATGTAAGCCACGTTTACGGTGTTATTCGCACCGCTAATCTCCAGCAGAGCTGTGGCAGCGGTTATGTTGGTAGTGACCTGTATAGACAGGTTCTCGATAATGCAACGACCACCGTACATGCTGACTACGCTGCTACCCAGCGCAGCAGGCGTATTCTCTATGCGCAGCGTGCGTACCGCACAGTTAGAGCCGGTGAAGGTCACACTGTGGCTGCTAACGGTGAGGTTTTCTACCGTGGCGTTATCGCCCGTAAACCGCACGCTGTAGCTAGCCGGAGCTGCCGTGCCATTTACGGCAATCCTACGCCCCACGAAGCCGCTGCTGATCTGCAGACGCCCCGTGATTGCGACATTATCCATCAGTACGTTAAGCCCTGTGGTGATTTCGATGCCGCCACAGAGGAAAGCGAACGTACCGCGGAATTCGCACTGCGTACTAATGCTCAGCGCCACCGGCGCTGCCTGTGCCATTATCACAGGGCCGTCTGTAACGATCACCACGCCCGCAGGGAACACGTAGGCATTGGGGAGGGTGTAGAGACCACGCCGCACGAGCAGAGTTCCGCCGATGGCGCCCAGCGTCGATATTGCACTTGTAATAGCGTTAGTGCCATTGAAATGACCACCGGTTGTAGTAACGCCATCCGTGCATACCCACGCGGTGCGCAGCTGGCTGAGGCGTGTGTCTACGCTCTCGAGAGCTTCCTGAATAGTAGCCGGAGCCAGCGCGGTGTCGATACCGCCGTTCACTACGTTGGTGGGCGGCCCCTTGAAAGACGTCACGTCAACGGTGACGTCCGCAGCGCTGACCGTTCCCACCGGCCCTGTCGTGCCCGGCGCCGTGCGGGAACCGTCACACCAGACGAGGATGTTGTTTACCGACTTGCACACCGGAACAGCGCCGGGAATGTTTTCCGGGTTGTCCGACGTGATGAAGAGCGCGGCCAGAGGGATGGTGCTGGAGCCGCGGTCCGGGTTGGACTCCCAACGTCCGCCGGGAAGGATAGCGGGCGGGAAGCCCGGCTCTACTACGTAGCGGTACCAGATAGCGATGCAGTCGCCGTCGGCGAGCTCGTTGCCGGGGATGTTGGTGAATGTCGTGAGTAGCCCCGACGGCAGCGTGTGCGCTTCCTGGTCGAACGTGCCTTCCACGCGCACAGGACTTGACGCCGCGATGGCCGCGCCGGCGGGGTCGGTAGTAGACGCTAGCAGGTACGTATTGAGCAGCAGCTCCGCGCCTATCGCGGCATTGACTGCGGCCACGGTCGTGGGCGCGTCGTGTGTGGGGTTGCCCGCGTCGAACTCAACGAGGATGTGCTTGATCGGTGCGCTGGAGATGGTCACCGTGACGAGGGCGGCGCCCGTGTTGCGGTGCTCTACGGTGACTTGGTCCAGGCCCATGGACGCGTAGCCCGTAGCCTGTACGGCATACAGGACCGAGTTCACGCCTAGAGTTCCGATGCGACGCGACCCCTTCTTGGACACCTTCGGCGTAAGCATCGGCCGAATCGTCAGGTCGCCTACCTGAGTGATCTTGCCGCTAGCCGCGTGGTCCGTGTCACCTGCCCAGGTGACCGTAGAGCCGGTGGCCGCCTCAATCGCGAGGTGTCCTGCGTCACGGTAGTAGAGCAGATCCCGCGCCTGTTCCTGCACGATAACCGTGCGCGACCGCAGGTTTTCACTGGGCCGACGGAACGTGTTGGCGTTACCGGGCTCGCCGTCATCTACGGGCTGGATTGCGTCAACGGTGTTCGTACCGGTGTCGCCACCCGCCAGGAAGTCGATATAACCGCGCTGCTCTACAGTGGACATTGTGTACCTATTTTAGCCAGACGGTTGTATCAGACGGTGAACGTGAGCCGCCAATTGTACTGCAGGACAACGGCTGCGGTCTTTGGTTGATCCGGGTGTACCTGATGAGAAAACATCACGCTACCCGTAGTAACTAACGGGTCATCCGCCGTGCCGCGGGTGAAAAGCCCCGCTTCGCGGTAGGTCACGCCGTTGCCGTCGCCCGCGCCCAGCGTAGCTACCAGCTCCACAGTGCCCGCAGCGCCTATCAGCCGGTTTGCGTCGAAAAGCTGTACCCGTACCGGGTTGCCGCCCACGATCGCCTCCGCAGAGAGATCGGTGTCCGTACGCTGCGGCGCCAGGTTGCTGGTGCCGAACCGCATGGACTTGAGCTGCGTCTCTTGCTGAACCGTGGCGCCGAAAGCCAGGTTGGGCGCCAGGAGTTTCACTAGCCCATCCGTAGCGCCGAACGTGATGACGTTCTTCTTCTCCCACTCGGAGATGATGGCGTAGGTCACGGCATCTCGGCGTGTGACTTTCAAGTCTCCGCGGATGTTTATTTTCAGCGGGAAATCTCTGCGCATGTCAGGTCACCGTTATCTGTACGGGGTCTTCGCGGAGGTCGGTGTCGCGGCCTGTGCGGGACCGCGTGCGGTGCTGGCGGGGGTCTACCATACCGATGTGGTAGGGGGTATCGCCCAGCGCAAGATTTATTGCAGGGACTGTCGGGTCAGTGGGCTCGAGTACGCCATAGGCGGTGTAGTTTACTACGGCGGGGTTGGGCACTGCAATGGGCTGCAGCGTAACCGTATTTCCGCTAACCGTAAACGAGTCATGCACATGCTCCCAGTCGGATATCTCGGGAATCACGTCGGGGGCATCAATCACGCCTAGGTAGCACTGCTGCGCAGCAGTGTCCGCGACGGCGCCTATTAGCGTACAGCTGCTCGGCCCCAGGTAGGTCCCGATGAAGAACCGTTGGCCGATGTTGGGCCCGGGCCCTGTGAATTCCAAGAAGAATTGGCGCCGCTTAGACGTAGCCAGGTTCTGCGCCATACGCGACGTAAGCGCGTAGCTCATGGAGAATATCAGGTCCCCAGGATTAACCACGGTCGCTACACCGCCAGACACGGCGACATCTACGTCCCCTACGCCAGCTATGGGGCTTACGCGCCGCTCCACTGCGATGGACACCTTGGCGGGGCCCAGCACTTCGTGGATGGGGAACATCTGATTACGTACGTCCAGGGTGTAGGGACGACGAATCTGATCACCAACGTGCGAGCCCGCGAAGAGATGCCGCCCGGTCAAGTCTTCAAAGGTGACCGTACCCTGCGGTCCCACAACGACCTGTCCCGTAGACGACCCTGTGCTCGCTATCTGGTAAGTCAGACCGCTCTCCGCGACCGCCGTTGGGAAATCTACGCGCACGGTGGTCGCGCTTACAACGGCGCCTATGCGGTGAGGGCCGTTATTGCCCAGGCCTGAGCCTGTGATTATCACGTAGTGCCCGATGTCGCTGTCTACGAATGGAGCTGCCGCAACCGTTATGTAGGTCTCTCCTAGATCCAGGTAGATCTGTGCTCCGATGATCGGCGAGATAGCCGCCGTGAGCACTAACTCTCCTGCCTGGATATCTTCGCCCGCGCCGGTCGTGTAATCGCCCGGGGTCAGCACCAGCTTACTTACGTGGTGCGTGTAGTTGACCGGGGTTACGCCTAACGTGTTGGTTATGCTGGCGGCGGGCGCCACGAATGTTGTGGTGTTCTGCGCGTAGCGGTACCAATTGCCGATTAGCCAGCTTGCGCCGATTACTAGCAATGGGTTTTCGTTGGCCGCGATTATTTCGCCGGCGCCCCCACCCAGTCCTAGCGTGATCGTCCGGTCCAACGTCTCCGTGAGGCGAATAACCTCGCTAAATAGAGATGTGGGAGAGAGGGCTATGTACGTGTACGCGGGCTTAGCAACGAACACTAGCTCCTGCAAATCAGTAACTAGCGTTACGTTTAGATTAGCTAGTGTGGCCGAATCGAACGTCACCTGGAACATCTGGTGTTTGAGCACCTTGTCCAGGATCACGAAAGCGGCCTTGTGCCGCTTGGGCAGCGTGCCGGTCGTAATGCGCCAGTCCAAGCCTACCCCGGGCGTGACGTCCACGAAGGACTGGATGCGCACCTGCGTAGCACTGATACGCGCTTCGATGAGGTAGCGCCCGGCCGAGGGGCCTGTGAGGACTTCCAGGAAGTTGCCCACGTCAGCGTTGGTGAACGCGCCTGTGGGCGTGTTGAAGAAGACGTTGTTTGTGTACGGGTAATGCGGGTCGTTTACCAGGGTGCCATCGAGGGCTCCCAGGCGTACCACCGAGACAGGGGGAACGACGCCGTCGCTGTCTGCGCCGATGTAGAACCCTGGGTCACCAATGCGCCCGTCATCGGACGGTGTGACCACGTTCTCGAACAGCTGCGGAGATGACTGCCGCCGCGCCGAGCTCTGATTAGGCATCAGCTCGAGCGGTATCTGCGCGGACTCCCACCACGTGGGAGTCTCTACGTAGTCCGTCACCGTGAATACGTCGGTGAGCACTTCGAAGGCCTTGAAGATCTTCGAGCCGAAGTTCACAGGGTTCGTTACGGCTTCACGCAGCGGTACGGCACGCTCGAACACATACTCCGTGCGCGAGGTGTGAACTGTCTGCTTGTTGGTGCCGGTAAGCTCCCAGGACACAGGCCCGTCGGTCGTGGGAAACTCTTCCAGCAAGACCGTGTTGGGGCCTACCAACGAGAGTATCCTGAAGAGCTTGTTGGTATTGAAACCATCTACGATGTAGATGTACTTACCCAGATCCGCAAAGGTGAAGGTGTAGCTGGCGGACGTGAACTCTCGCGTAGCGAACGCCAAGAAGCCGTCGCTGGCGGAGAACTCTGCGCCGGAGTCGTACGTGAGCAGGATTTCGCCGTTGTCGCGTATTACGGGCAGGCCGCCTACGATGTTGATGGCCGACTCGAAGCGCTCCAGCGTCGGGCCCAGCATGAAGAGCTGGAATACGCCGCGGATCAGCGCGCGGTATTCTTCACTGGACCTCTCGTAGCGGCTGATGAGATACCCGTATGTGTTGTACAGGTGGAATTTGTCCACCAACGCGTCAGGACACCACAGGCCAAGCTCTTCCACCGTAGTGGTCACGTCCGTGGCTAGCGTGCCTCGCGTTAGCAGAGACCACGTAAGCGCGCCGTTGTTGGGGTCCACTGCAGCAGGCACTACGCGGTCTGTGCTGAGCGTTACTTGCGTAGTCGATACTACGCTTGCAATGAAGAAGGTGCCATTGTTGGTCGCAGGCACCAGGCCGGAGTTGGCTAGCTGGATAGCCGCGCCGACGTGTGTAGAGTTAAATACCGCCGTTGGCGACGAGAACGTGGCGGGACTGCCCGCAAGGATTGTCCCGTCAACGCCAGATTGGAGTGGCGTGAGATTCTCTACGACCGCCAGCTTGTATGTGTAGCTGCAGGTGTTGTCTGCGGCAGGGCGCCACACAGTCAGGGGGACGATGATGCCCGTCTCGTAGTTCACCGTGTAGTCGATACCCGGCTGCACTGCGCGCTCGTCTAGCTCTCGCTTAGCCGAGACGGTGAGAGAGCCTCCATCCACCCAGGCCGCGGGAGGGCTAAACAGCACAGGCCCTGTGGGCGTGAAGAAGCGCGCCCAGCCCCACACTAGCGGTCCCGGGTCTGAAGCGACCGTAGGGGCGATTTTGATGTTGCAGGTAGTGCTGGGGCCGACGCCCACGATGCCCGTGACCTCGAAACGCTCGAGAGCGCCCCCGCGGTATATTTCGACGACAGTGCCCACCGCAGGAGTGGGTACGATGTCAAACGTCGCGCTGGGCGCCGTGAACGTGCCGGTGCCGTCTCCGTTGTTCACCAACACCCCGTCGGTGTTGATGTTCGCCGGGTCCATGACCGTGAGCAGGTTCCAAGCTAACGGTGCCTCGTCTACCGCGGTCAGCAGACCGATCACTACGGTGTTGGGGTTAATCCAGTCGATGATACGGGCGTACCCTAGATTGAGTACTCCGAGCAGCTCTATTACTTCTCCGATGTGCACAGGGGAAAAGTTCGCCGAAGGCGCGTTAAACTGACGCGTAGCCGCAGTCACCGAGCCGTCTACGCCCGACTGCGTGATAACACCGCTGTTGGGTAGCGGCTCGTTAGTAGACGCAGGACTAGCGGGTGTCCGCAGGACAGCAAAGTCGATGTGCTTGCCCGCGGTAGCAAGGAGCGTCCGTGTGTCGTCTACGTCGTTATTGTTCGAGTCAGTGACTACGTAGAGTGCGTCAGGGCGTACTAGGTTTATCTCGACGTTCTGCGCGCTACCCACCGTGCGCCCGGAGATAAGCCGGAGGATGTCCCCCTTCTTAACTCCGGCGTCTACCCAGTTGGGAATCGTAGGCGTAGTGAGCTTACCCTCGAACGCTACACTAACCGTGCGCACGGCGTAAAAATCCAGCGGGTTAACGTCCACTAGATTTAGCGAGGCTAGGGCCACGGTACCCGGAGGAGAAGCGGTGCCTGTGCCGAGGCCAGCCAGGTCCGCAAACAACAGCCCGCCCGCCAGCGGGTTAGTGTTGATGCCCGCGACGATGGCCGCTGCAGTCGTAGTGTTGGTGTTGGCGGGACCGTCGTAGGTGATCGTTACGTCGTACCCTACCGTTCCGATGCTCAGCGGCGCGCCAGTGTCGTTCAGCCACACACGAACTAGCGGCGCGTCCTCACCGCGCAGACGGGTGCGTAGAAGCAGCGCGCCATTGTCGGTGCCGAAAGTCGTTTCTAGATATGCGTTGAGCGGGTCGAATTTGAACTCTACAGCCCGCGCAGCATCGTCTACGTAGAATTCTACGTCGTCATCTAGGCTCTCCGTCGCCATGAATATACGGTTATTCATGTGACGGATATACGCGACGTTGTCCGGCAGCGTGTATACGTACCGATCAGTAGCAGCGGCCGCGCCCGCCTTGAATCGAATGTCGTTCTCGCGGATGAGGAGGAGCTTGAAGAACTCCTTGTTGAATATCAGCGTGTCTTGCACGCTGTTATTCAGCAATAGCGCCATGAGATCTAGATAGGATTGTCCTACCAGAATCTCTTGGCCTTTGTAGAGCTCCTGGATCTGATCGATCTCTTTGAAGTACTTCAGCCAGAAGTCAGAGAGACCCGCGATGAAGCTCTTGGCTTTTGCGTTGTAATCAGCCATGGGTCACTGCGCCGTGAAAGTGATACCGGAAGGGGTAGCACGGTATCGTACTGTACGGTCACTTATCCCAAGGGCCAGCGGATTGGGCAGCTGGTTGTTGGTCCACGCCGGGTTCACCTGCAGGCGCGACGGGTCGAGGTCGACGATGTCGTTGGTCTGGTACTCTAGCTCACGCCCGTCGGGAACGATCAGCCGGTAAGTAATCGTGAACGGAAATACGATACCTACGTTGGCGTCCGCCTGGCGAATCGCTTCGATGATGTCCGATACGTCGATGACGTCTTCCGCATCGAAGTTGTTTATCAAGTCCACCACCGCGGTGTTCATGGTCGTTTCGTTGGGAAGCGCGGTGGCAGTGGCCTTAGCACGATACCCAATTTCCATGGTCAGGTACACCGGAGTGTGTGCCTTGACGAGCGGGTTGCCCGCGAGCACGCGCTCGAAGCGGTCACGCGTGAAGTCGTGAATGGCCCCCATGCCGACTACCGTCTCGTAGGTCACGCGTACGGTTTTCTCGTTGTACACCGCGGGGAGCACCAGCTCTTCGAACTGAATCATGGACTGCGCGGTCGTCGGGTCGTTGTTGATCACCTGGTACTGCAGGCCGTCCGGCGGCCCCAGAATGACCGGGGGATCCGGTACACGCTCCGTGAAATGCACGAAACCGTCGTCGTCCGAAATGTTCGTATCCCCGGCGTCAGGGTCAATCACGGCGACATCCAGGATCTGGTAGTGCGCGCCGCCAGGCAGGGTTAGCCTGTTCGACGTAAGGATACGCTTGGACGTCTCTCCCAGCGTGTTCACGCCAATCGTTGGAAGTATCTGAATGTCAGGCCCGAATACAGGCCGATATATGTAGTAGTCTACGTACGTCGCTGTTTCGTCCGTAGCCTTGAAGAAGGGGTTGTTCGGGCTGGCGCGCAGCTCCGACAGGAAGATCTCGCGGATCACGTAATCGCGCGGAGAGTCCGGCAGGCCGTCCGTGATCTTTATGATGTCCCCGATGCGCACATCGGTGAGTGTCCAGTTGGGAATACTCGAATCCCTGAACACATTCACTATGTTGTCCGGCCGTGTGTACAGCCCGCCCAGTTTTCCCTGGAACGTGGTCTGTGTGCGCGGCAGGTCTACGTAGATGTCGTAGTGGCCACCTACGTGCAGGTCGATACCCGACGCGGTCTCAATCTTCAGGTCCCGCTGCATTTCCGGGTCGCCCATGCCTATGGTCACTAATCCGCGTATGCCGGAAAACTTCTCACGTAGGACGGTAGACACCGAACGTACGTTAATTAGGTTGCGAACAGTGATTGCGGTCTCAGACCGCTCGATCATCTGGCTGGTGGTCTCTAGTGTCAGACCGCCATCGAATTTGTCGGTGCTGATTATCTTCTGCACGAACGGACTGAACTGGCCGCCCGCGAGCCAGGTGGTGGGGTCTACGTTGTAGGAGACGCCAGTACGCGCCGCTACTACACGCAGCTGGAACGCGTAGGAGGTGACGTTGCCATCTGCGTCGATTACGGGCAGCAGGTCCGCGCTGTTGATTATCGACGTGATGGTCGGATCCGTCACGTCGGGGTAGTAGGCCCGCGACCTATCGAACAGGAAGCGGTTGTTGCCGGGGATCAGATAGTCCTGCTTGCGGCTGACGTAGATGGTGAGCAGACCTCGAGCGAACGCGCCGGCATTGCGCGTGATGAACCAGTTGCTGAGGATGGCGTTGACCGCGTTGGACACCGCACGGTCGATGTCCGGGTCAGTCGTCGCGATGGTCTGCGCAGTAAGCAGGCTCTGCATGGCCTGCACGGACTTATTGTCCTTGCGCAGCTGCGCGAAAATAAACGCCAACGCGTTGATGGTCAAGTCCCGCAGAGCCGTGCCCTGCGAGAAGCGTCCGTTGGGGATATTCTGCGTGAGCAGCGTCTCCAGGAAGACGGTAGCTTCGTTGACGTCGCTGCGGCTGATCTCGATTGCCATTACGCCCTCAAGGTATCGTGGCGTTAGAAGGCAAGTTGAACACAAGCCGTTCGCCCGCTTGATTTTTGATCTCTACCGTAGCCGTGAATCCAGGAGCAGTGTTGTCGATGACAAAGTCCGTGAGCACAGCGCTCCCTAGGCGCTCGGTAGCGGTGAGAGACGTATCCGTCTTCTGGAAGTTATTTACCTGGGTGTTGCAGGACTCGATGGAGAGTACCACCACGTCCCGCGCGTCCTGCGCGCGTAGGTTGGATCCGATCATCTTGGTGAAATCGGTACCGTACGTGAGGTTTACTGGGTCTGAGCCCCGTGGGGTCAGGAAGCATTTCAGCCAGATGTTGATGAGCATCTGGAAGCCTTTTACGCCCAGCGTCGACTCGAACCCCCACGACATGAATTTGAACGTAGCTTTTTGCTCCGCCTCAGGCAGAGTCTGTATATGCATGTCGAAACGGTTTGCCATGCGGGAGCCTACGGACCCGCAGTATATTAGTCTACTTAGATGGGGTCAACGCCGCGCGTTACGTGGTCGTAGGCGGCGTTTCCGGCGTGGGCGGAGGCTCTTCGGGCCCGTGATCCGCGGGGGTCACAGACCGTGTAGTCTGGTTTACCCACGCACCTTCAACGAAATCGAACGCCAGCGCTGACGTGACCAAGGGTAGCACGACGGTCTGCGTCTCCAGCTGCGACTCACGGCTAGCTGCGCGGGCCCGCGCTGTAACAGTAGCCGCGTCCACGGTATTGCCTGCGGCGTACATACCTACCCGCGTTGTCGTGACGAGCGTCCGCGCACGGGAATTGGCGCTTCCATCGGTGCTGGTGCCCGCACCCATGGTTACGTAGTTATCCGGCCAGCGCAGAGACTGCGTGGTGGCGATGTACCGGTTGCCGGCAAACAGGATTTCTACGGAACCGGGGTGCCGGTTGAGAAAGTTCTGCCCGACGCGTCGGTCCGCGAACTCCACCGCTCTGGGGCAGGGGTTTTCCAAAACGCCGTTAAACCAGTCGTTGGTTACTTGCTGTATTTCGGGGCGCAGCTGCTCGAAGGCTATCGTGGAGGCGCGCTCCCGCGTTCGCAGGCGGTTAGGGGCGCAGGCGCCGTCTGCGCGGAAGTTTTCCACGGGGCAAAATTGTCCCCCAAGAGCCCACCTAGGATTGATAGGCTGTGAGTAGTTTTGTATGAACCGCGTGAACGTTCTAAACAACTGGTGCTTACGAGGCAGCGCGTACCCCTGCGTCATGGTCCACAGCGTCGCAGCAGGGTTGCCCGCTTCGAACTGCGCCATGCGCCCAGCCCACAGCTTGTCCTCGTTTGTGAGGATGTAAGTCCAGTCCCCCGCCCGAATGTTGGGTGGTGGGTTTGCTGCCTGCGTGGCCCGCGCCTGCGCGCCGGTTAACCGCAGCAGTGTCTCTCGAGCCATGGCCTCGCCCCACGGGCGGGCGCCGGCTAGCGTGAAGTGCGGATTGGGCCGCGGGCTAGAGGCAGAGGGCTCACGCGGCAGCGTGCGCTGGGTATACGGGTACGCGTCGAAGTAGTCAGGACCGAATACGCTCTGCTGTATCTCTTTTACGGCGGCGCCTAGTTCTTGGGATGCGGCATCTGCGTACAGCGGCGGCCCTGTCATGATGGACTTCGGTGTCGCCAGCGCTCTTAGTCGAGCCACGGCGCCTCGGAGTCGTTCATTGGGCATGTCGTTGTGCCCGAAAATGTACAGCGTGATGTCCGGACGGAATGACGCCAGTGTAGAAGTCACTTCGTTCAGCAGCGCGGGCGTGCGCACGTAATCGTAAGGACCCTTTCCGTCATGCCGTATAGTCGTGACGGTGTGCCCCAGATTTTCCATATACCGACGCGCCACAGTCCCTGGGTTACCAGACTGCGAATCACCCACTATGAGGATGCGCGCCATAGGTCAGCCGTATGCCTTGAGCATATCCCGGATCTTGTTCTTCTCGTAACTAAGAACGCCTTGTGTGATGTTAAGCTCCTTCATGATCTGCGCGTTAGACTTCTTAGGAACTCCGCGCCAGCCCGTAATCATCTCGAAGATGTGCTGCTGCCGCGGCGACATCGAATGGTACGCGTACTCAATCCTCGGATCATGCGCTGCCGCGGTGAACATGCCTGCGGGAGACTCGAGGGATTCGAGTAGCTCGGCCCGCTCAAACTGCTTGTTGAACTGCTCTACCTTTTTAGGGCTCCACTTGAGCGTGTCTGCAAGCTCGTCTGTAGTGGGGTCACGGCCGTTCTCGTTGCGAAAGTCTTCCTTAGCGATGTTTACGCTATGGAACTGCAGCATCGAGTGCTCAGGGATACGCGCTGCATTCTGGTGCGCGTAGTTTACGCGGCTCAGCTTCTGCAGCTGGTTGGTTACGTGCGTAGACAGCTTCACACCCATGTCGGGCTTGTAGCCGTTGATCGCCTTGACCGTCAGCACCTGCGCCTGGGTGGTGAGCATGGGGCGCGCTAGCGTGCCCGCGCGCTTGTTCACCTCAGACTGTATGAGCGGGTTGAGGTGGTCTACTAAGCGCTGAAGATCCTGGGGGCTCTTGCTAGAGTTCCAGGTGTGCCAGAGCTCGTGGTCTGTGTCTGACGTAGACATGGCGTATATCCTATGTGCGCGGCACCAAGGAAGCCAGCACGTTGTCGCGGTACCGCAACAGGAGCGTAGTCCAGTCGTAGCGCGTTTCTGGGAAGTCCGCAGGCAGTCCCTGGATGGCCTGGGGCGTAGCGCTATCAGGAGACTCTTCGGCGTCTTCCGTAGGGCCTACAGCGGTGATAACGCCGTCGGCGGAAGTAAGGCCCTGCGTGTTGGTTATGTCTGTGGTAGGCACCACCGGCGGAGGTCCGGGGCGGTACACACGTATCTGTCGGTAGAAGACGGCGGGGAACGCGCGCACGTCGTTGGACGCCAGCGCCTGCCCGGGGTCAACCGCACCTTCTCGGAGACCCTGCTCGCCTAAGAAGTTGATGTACTCATCGAGAGTGCAGATGGGGCGGGCTACGTAGCGCATCGCCTGCTCGTAGCTCTCGAAGAGACCTGCAGCTTCCGGCTTAGGCGTGATGTACACGTCTCCCCGCAGATTGCTCGTAATAGGCAACGTGCGGATGATTAGCTCCAGCTGGTTTGCCAACGGGCCGCGCGCCGTAGGGTCTACGCCGGAAATCCGATCGGCCGGAAGGTTGGAGATAGCCGCTAACAGCGTTATGTCCTCAGGCGTGGCGGTATTTGCGCGCAAATGTGCAATAGCATCTAGCGCGGTATTGCGCGCAGTGGAGTCTATTCCGGACAACTGAATGTCTTCGGGCTCTCCGCCGTTCGGGTCCGTTACCTGAATGATGTCCGGGTAATAGAAGCTTGCCTTCTTGGTTACTGGCAAGTCCACCGTGCCCGGGATGCTCGGCTGTCCTTGAGTAACCGGTAGCACTGCCGCAGGTACTTCAACGCCGGCAGGCGTCGGGTCTAGAGCGTCTAGATCCGTAGGTGACTCCGCCGGAGGTGCTCGGTCTAGAGCCGCCTCGGTCTGTGACGTGCTCAGATCCTCCGAAGTGGGCGCCGCGACCTTGTGGAACAGCGCGCCGTAGAACCTCTCCGCGCGATCGAAGTTCTGAGTCACATCGCGTATTTCGGCGAGAGGCTCCGGCGGGCCCGTAGCAATTACGCCTACAGGGTTTGCCTGCCGTGTGCCTTCTGGGTTTCCGGACGCCTCATCATTTACAGACTGCGAAAGCACCCGTTGCACCGTGAAACCTTGCGTCTCTTGTGCGACGGTATTTTCAAAGCGGAACTGCTGGTCCATAAGCTGGAACATCTCTTGGATGGTCCGCCCGTGCGTAAAGCTCACGCTAGAAGACCACGAGTTCGAGGTCAGCTGGTGGCTAACGCGCGATATGTACCCCATCACGTCCACTTGCGTAGAACGACGGTCAAACACGCAACAAGGGAACCCAGGCACGGGGTACGGGTTGAACACCAGCTCCACGCCTCCCGTACGATTGCCGTACTTCTCTCGGAAGTACTCGTACTTGGCGTAGAGTCTGAAAACGTCACGTTCCGTATCACCGGGTGTGATGTCAGACGCCACATCAGGATCAGCCGGCGTTGCTTCCGGGTTATCCCCGTTGCCTTGTCCTTGCGCTTGCTGCAAGAAGCTGAACCACGTGGGAAGAGGGCGCCGGTCTACGACGGGGCCTTTGAAAAACTCCTCGGGGTACACGAGGAGATTACGGCTGTTTTCACCGCGGTGCTCTACAGCGGAGCGCGCCGCTATGTTCACTTCCTCAGGATGAGCTACGGACACCGCGTCTCGAATCATGGTCGCCAGCCCAGGCCCTGCGTTGGCGTCTACCCGCAGGTACGACAACAGCGCTTCTTCGCTGAAGTACATGCGGGTGGGCTGTGTGATGTAGTTCTCGTTGTACGTAAACCTCACCACCTGGCTGGGGAAGAACACGTTGCAGGAAGGGGGCAGTCCAAACAAGCACTGCGGCTTCACGAAGTAGTTGGTGAGGAAGGTAGGCGATAGCGGCGTAGTTGTCTCGGGAAGCGGCCCGTCTATCTCTAGCGTCGTGAAGTTGCTCTTCACCGCGGTAGCTGTGGGCACCATTGCGATCTCCATCATGAGCACGTTCAGCACTTGTCTGAACATGTCCATAATGGACGCAGAGTTACCGATAGAGGTTACCTGTTGTGCAACCGCCGAGATAGCATAGTTGGCCTGCACCGCTCTAAGTATGGGGAATACGCCAGAACGATCACTGCTCTCGAGCATGGGCAGTGCGACGAAACGCTTGTGGAAGTTAGTCCGCCGTGTCCACGGTGCGAAGAAGTTGGCTGCGGGCACACTGCGATTTGGCAGACGCACGTCGATTAGTGCGCGTACCACGTTGTACACGAAGTCCAGCGGGCGTGTGATTAGCGGGTTAGACGCAGTGCCGCCGTCCGTCTCCGACTCGGTACCTGTGCTCGCAGGAACAATGCCTTCAGCAAACAGCGAGTAGGGGTATATAGGCGCATAGCCTACGCCCTGTACGCCATTCACGTTTACGCCTATCGAGTCCCCCGACGCGCCTGTCGCCAGGTCATCCGTAGACGACATGAAGAAGAAGAATAGCTGCGTCCATATCTGGATGTAGTCCACCGCGGTGAACGACAGCAGCCGGTTGCGGCCGGAGTTTACGTAGCCCCACCCAACGATCTCACCGTCGAAAAGCAGCCTGAACGACGGGTTGGCGGGGTCCATCCAGTAGTCACAGTAGAACACCTGTACCGAGATGCGGTCCTCAGCTCCCAGACGATGCAGCGACGGATCTGGAACCACAGCGATCTCGGCTTCTGGGATGGCCCACACGCCGTAGGAAACGCCGACGCTTACACACGGCACTTCAACGCCGTTGATGTAAACGATCCACGCAATCTGAAATGCGCGGTCTACGTTAACTAGATCTGTGTCTGTCGTTGCCATTAATCAGGGGTTCTCTCGTAGGAGCATGTCGTCCTGTTCGGTGAGCAAGGGTACGCCGTCCTCCGTGAAAATGCTATCCGGTGTAGCTAGCGTCGGAGAGGTCGGGTCTTCGACACTGCGCGCAAACATCAGTAGGTTGGCCGCAAGACTGACTCGGTACGACGGCAGCGTAGAGTCTTGGTAGTCTACCAAGCCCGCGATGTACTCTCTAGGCAGGGCGCCTAGCGTGAGCAGCGACTGTATACCCGCTTGCGTCCTGTCTTTGAACTTCGACAGGGCAGCGTCGATTATCATGACATTCTCACGCTCACACACCGTGCTGTTGAGTGCGTCGCGATCACGCAGTCTGTATGGGTTAAGCAGGGTGTTCAGCTCGGTGCTGAACCCATACTGGTAGATAACGCGCGCTGCCTTGTTATTGCGCTGCTTAGTCGCCGCAGGTTGCAGTTTCAGCGCCACGTCTATGAACGTCGCACGTAGCGGCTCGAGCTCTAAGAACTGCTGCATGGGCTGCTGCAGCTTCAGCTCTATTGGCAACGGCGTTAGGCCTGTGTAGCAGAGAGGATTGTCCCGTGTGGTCCAGTCCCACGTATCTTGCGCAGTCAAGGGCACAGGCACGGTCGCGTCGGCCACGAACGCGTACACGGTGACTGTGGTGTTGTATCCCCAGCCACCCAGCTTCGTAAACTGCACCGTGTGGACACCTGCAGTGTCGTAGGTAATGCCTACGTAGCCCGCCGCGAAACCGCCTACGCCCGTGTACACCGTAACGCCATCTATTTTGATGATGACGCTACTGGGGTCTAGATCCAGATCAGCATCGTAGAACTTAACGCCTACGAGGGTGTCCTCGGGGACGTTAATGCTCCGCGGTAGCGGCGCCCTGGCAACAATCATCGGCGGGTACGGCCCGCCAGGCGCAACTGCGAGAGCTCCGCCCCACGGGGTACCGCCCCACAAACCGTCTCCCCAGCTAGGCATGGTTATCCCTCAGAGTAAGAAGTCGCCGGGTGCGGCTGCTAGGAATTGCCCGCGAGTGCGCGGGCCGGAACGGTGCTGTGCTTGTAGCAGACTTGCACGCGAAGCCTGGTCTTGCTCGATGGCTTCACGCAGTTGCCCGTATATATTTGTAGTGCCGCCAGCTCCGTCTTGAGAAACGTTACCAGGGTTTATGTCGGGGCGCGGACCAGACGCGATTGTCTGTGACAAGCTCAATTCGTTCAACTTACGCGCTGCCTGTTCAGGAGTTAGCCGGTCTAGCCCCTGACTATCTGCTGTTACAGCGGCTTCCCGCGGATCCGTATCCAGCGCCGCGGCCTCAGCCTGTGCTTCAGCATACAGCGCCTGTGCTTCGGCAATCTCCGCGTCAGTGAACCCTAGCTCCCGCAGCGTTGTCGTGGACTCCGCCAACGGGTCCGAACCCGGAGAGGGCTCTGCTGCAGGCCCTGTGATAGCCGTGGGCGGCACTTCAGGAGTGACCGTGGCGATCCTCTGCGTATCGGGGTCTGCTGCGGAGGGCGGGGCAGTGAGCAAGCTCGAGTCAACCGCCGCAGTCTCTACGTACGTTGGCAACGCCAGGCTCGGCGTGAACACGCTCATACGCTGCACGCGCATGGAAAACTGAAAGTTGCCCGCAGTATGCTCCGTAGCGCCATCAATGCTCATGCTGAGCGACTCGAGGTACCCTGACACTATGAAGCTGTCATAGCGGAGACGTGCAATTAGATTGCGCCCAGCCAGGCGAGTACCTCTGAGTATTTCACGGTACAGGCGTAGCAGCCAGACGCGCTGGTCGTCCTGATACGTGTTAAGCACCGTGCCGGAGTACGTGAAAGCCGGCGGCTGTTGTCCCGCGTAGAACGCCACGTAGTTATCCGTGAGCGTGTCTACTATCTGGGCCTTTTCAGCAAACTGCTCGTTGGCGTTGGTTAGCAAGAAGTCAATAAAGCCTGTGCCCCCGGACCCGCCTGTCGCACCGCCCGTAGCTAGCACGCGCATGAGCGGCGCAGCCTCCGCCGACACAGTGGCGAGTAAGCGCGTCATGTCTCCGGGCACCTCTACGAAAAGGCGCGCCATCGTCTCTCGGTACTCCGCGTCCCGGCCTGGAGAGTTTACGGAGTTGAGCGCCGACTTGCTGGTGGAGCCCGGATTTACGCCGAACACACCGCGCAGCGACTGCGGGGTACTATCTCCCTGCGTGAAGAGAGTAGATACTCCGTTGCCGCCTGTGAGTATTCCCGGGGCCGGCATTAGCGGTTACTCGTGATGATGTTGATGTTGGGTCCGCGCGGCGAGCTGACAGACTCGTCGGGCGCCACGATGTCTCCGGTCACCGGCAGCTCTCCGGTCTCATGACACAGTATATACGCCCGCTGGTACAGCGAGGGCATGAGAGCATATGACGTGCGGGCGCCTAGCGCGTTGTCGACTAGGTTGTCGTTGATCGTGCGCACAAAGTCTATGGCGTTCGCGTATAGGATTCTGCCGGCCATAGTTATCTCCTAGGGGGTGCTCCCGTGAACGCGCCCGCCGTGATGATGCTCAGGATACCACGGCCTACCGTGCCTGCAGCGCTGGCGGCACCCGAGGCTATCATGCCCAGCTGCCCGGTGGTGCTGGAAGCCTCCATGAGCTCTGCTGCGTGCAGCATACGCTCGGACGCGCGGTTGAACGTCACGACCGCTTCGCCGAAATCAGCGGGACCGGCGCCTTCGCCTGCGGCGGCTTCGGCAGGGGTAAGCGCCCCAGCCTCTTGGTTCATACCGAAGAAAGCGCCCAGACTATCCGTTACGGCGCCCAGGAACGAATCCCCGCGCGCATTGGCCCCCTCACTAGTACCGGTCAGGCCCGTCACACGCGTGTTTCCTGTAGCCGCGGCGGTAGTGCGGTCGATATAGCGTTGAGCAGCACGCTCGCGCGACGCTTGACTACCCTCGCGCATGGCGGTCATTTCTTCCGACGTGGCGTTGGCTAGGTTGCCACCTCCCTGTACGAACGCCGCTAGCGAACTTGCGCCGCCAGTAAAGGCCGCCATGGCGCCAGATGCCCCGCCCACGGCTTCTGCAATGTTGGCGTTCGCCGCCTCTACTTGTGCCCTTTGCAGCGTCTGGCCCTGGTCGCCCAAAAAGCCCGCTATTGCGGCTGTGTCGGTTCCCATACCTGCGATACTTGCACCCAGACCTTCCAGTGTAGCCGCCTCGAATTCAGCGCCCTCTATGGCGGCTCGAGCAGTGGCGGCTTCTTCGGCAGAATACTCACTTCGCAACTCATTCTCGAGTTGGTCAGCCTGGTCGTGATTACCCGCCGCACGAGCAGCTGCTATGCCCAACGCAAGGCGGCGTGCTTCTCCGGCCCGCCCCGTGCCCGTTAGTGCCGAGCTTACGCGGCGTTGCTGCGCTTCGCTAACGCCAAAAAACCCGGTGTCGATACCGAGTTTAGAAAGCGCTCCGCGTGTAGCGTCCGTGGCGTTCGCCCTCAGGGCTGCGGCTGTGCGCGCACCGCCAGAGGTTGAGACATTGCCACCGCGTTCTTCTACACGGTCCAACGCGCGGTTAACTGTTGGGTCTTGCCTATTACGCGTAGCTTCTACTATCTGCTGTTGTACAGCAGGCGATGCCATCATCTGATCTGCTTGTTCAGTGGACATACCGCTATTTATGAAACCCTGGCGCATGGCAGCCTGCATGCCCTCGGGAGTGGCCTCACCGTGCACTAAAGCCCCGCCAAGACGTCCACGCTCTGATAGATACGAGCTCAGTGCCGTGGCGGCGGCGGATATGTGACGCGTTGTTTCGTGTCTGCCCGCCCGATCATCCGCTGTACCCAGTACTCGACTAGATAGACGCGTTACCTCACGCGCCTGGTCTCGCTGTCCTAGCGCTGTCAGATTGCCACTTCGGCCAATAATGCCCGTCATGTTCGCTAAGTTTTCTGCGCGGGCCTCTATCACTGCGCCGGACTGGCTAGGTGTGAAGCCTAGTCCGCGACGTCCGCGCAATAGCAGCGAGTCACTGCCTTCTACTGTTTCCCGCATGGTCTGGCCACGAGGACCGAATACGCCCATGTTGGGCCCGCCAATGAACGGGTCCATGAGCTGCGCCATCACTGCCGTAGCCGTGAAACCTGGCGATGTCAGTGTTAGAGGCGATGTCAGCGCTAGACCGGCGCTAGTGCGCCTATATGCCGCGACAATGTCTTGGCGCTGTTCGTCCCGTGCAATCCGAGCCTGCGCTGCAGCTAGTGCCCCCGCGCTAGTGCGCCTAAATGCTTCGCGCCCCTCGCGCGTACGCAGCTGACGCCCGACAACCGCGGCACCTTCCTCAGTACCCAGCCGCCATCCTCCAGACGCGTCGCGCAACACCTCGCCGCCTTCGGCTTCGATCATTGCGCGTTGCTCACCCATATCCTGCGCCCGAGAAAACATCTCGTGCACGTGCTCCATGCCTGTATCGAGGCGATCTCGGATTCTGTCTACTTGCGCGAGTCCTTCGCGCGCAAACTGCGGCATGCGCGCTGCCGCTGCAATAGTCCGGCGCTCTGCCGCGATAGCTCGTCGTGATTCACGCTGCTCTTCTTGAGCAGAATGCCGCATACTTTCCCAGAACCGCGGGTCGTTGCCCATCTGCTCGTAGGTGCGAGCCTGCTGCTCGTTGAAACCAAGCGTGCGCAGCGCACCACCCAGATTGAACGTACCCGGGTGTTCCTGCATCAGCGCCCGTGCCTGAATCAGCGGCATGAGCGTAGACAGCTGTCCGCCCATGCGCCGAGACGCCTCGTCTTGAAGCTCGCTCTGGCGTGTAGACAGCTCCAGCATGGCTGAGCGCCCGCCAAGTTGGCGGATACGGCTAGCTCCCTCTCGGGTCATCTGGGACATGGTCATATCACCACTGACCATACGTCTCAGGGCTTCCTCATCTATGGCCAAGTGACCGCCTCGGCGGGTGAGCATAGCGGGCAGCAGCGCGTTGATGGTCGCCGAGTGCGCGGCGCCGGTCATCAGCGTCTGTTGAATGCCCTCCGCACCCCCTGCAAGCGACGCACGGTTTGCGCCCATGAGGCTGGCCAGCTGCGGCGACATGCCTGCGGCTGCAATTCCTGCGCGCAATCCTGCTCCGCCAGACAGGCCGTACTGCTGAAACACCCCTGCTCCGGCCATTCCCTGGGCCATCACAGTTTGCGTGTCGGTACCCGCCATACGCGCAAAGCGTGCAGCGTTGCGGGCGGCAGCTCCCATTTCGGGCACGGTCATACCAAGGTGGTGCATTTGCGCCATGCTCCGCATGGCCTCCTGCACATCCGGCTGCCCTGCCACCCGCATGAACGTAGACAACCCGCGGGAGATACGCCCCACTGCCTGCGTGATCTGGTCAGCTGAACGGGCTTCGCCAAGCATGCCCATCTGCGACGCGAGATCCGTGATGCGCGACAAGTCCTGGCGGTTGAACATGCCGCGGGTGGCCTGCCGGAACCCTGCGTTGTCCGACATGCGGTCTAGTCCGTGGACTACCTGCCCCGCCGCAGACGCCGAAAGCCCGATGCCGCCGATATTCGTATCGGCCATGCCTCTATAGAATTGCATGCTGGCTTGCTGCATCTGCAGCGTCGCCGCTCTGTGGTGAATCAAGGGCTGAAACATATTCATGCCCATGTTCTGGAATGCCTGCCCCATGCCACGGTGCTCTGCATACAGAGCTCCGATACCCATGGGCGCAGTGCCAAAATGCCGCGCAGCCAAACCGCCGACGGCCTGCGCAGCAGCCAATTGCTGATTCACCTGCGTCATCTGCGTCTGGTGAATCGCGTTGTACGGTGAACCGTACTGCGCCCCCGGGAATGTGGGCGGGGGCATGAATGCCGCCATCTGGTACGCAGTAGGCCGCGAAACCGGCGTGACCCCTCCTCCGAAACTTGGAGGAGGGGCCTGCAACGCCTGCAGCTGCATGTGCTGCGTAAATTCCAGACGCGCTTTTGTGGCGGCATCTCCCGGAGACATCGGCGGCGGTGCTCCCCTCGTGGGAGTTACTCCCGAATACCCGCCTGCTGCAGAAGACGTCGTTCCCATGAATGGGTTGCCCGTCATGCCACCGCCAGGCGCGAGCCCCGCTTGCATTTGCATGGCGTTGAGTCCCCGCAACAGCTGCTGCAGGACCTGCTGCGCTATGCGCTGGGTCTTGGGGTCGTTGAGGCCCGGAGAAGCTTCAGCCATCCGGGCTTCAGGGGTTTCGAAGATGCCGGCCATAACCTGTCCGGGTTACTTTACGGTTTGCAGGTGCCGCTTGCGGAGCCTGCGTTTGTACGTCTCGATCTCTTCCGGAGAAAGCGGGCGCATATCAGTGTCGTTGGCTGTGAGAGCCTCGAGCCGCTGGAAGCTGCGCGCACGAGCAACTACCTCGTCACGACCCCGGACTTCGAACGCCTTTAGGGCGCGTTCTTTTTCCTGAACCGCTTCGGGAGCGTAATTTTCGTGGGTAACTTCCATCGTGTATAGTGTAGTCCAGAGCCTGAAGATCTTCTCGGGTATCTGCAGGCCGGCAGCCTGTATTCGAGCGAGATATATCTGGCCTTGCACCTCGCGGCGCCGCTCACGGAGGAGCATCTCGCATGCTACGCGGTCTTGTACTGAACCCCGTGGGGGCAACCCGTGGCCGGGAATGGTCCGCATGAAGAGTTCCGCGCGGAGCGTGCCCCACGGGGTACTCAGAAATTTTCGACGACGCCCTCGCTCATCACGATCTGCACCACGCGGTCAAACTTAGCCAGCTTGGAAGAGATGAGCGCTACGACACGCTCAGGCAGCTGCTCAATGAAATCGAGGCGCTTCTTGAAGAGCTCCTCGACTTCCGTGGCCGAAGCCCGGTGCGTCGGATGCGCAAACTCTTGTCCTTTAAACGCAACTAGGCTAGCAGCCACGAAATACCTCATTTGGATTTCATGTTGCTCATCGATGTAACGTGGACTATCAATCTCCACCTGCCGGAGATATCTCCGGTAGTCCGCATGCGTGCGGGTGCGCAGGGTGAGGTAGGCCGTGGAGGTGAGCTGGATGTCTTCCTGGTAAAAGCCCTTGGTCAGCAAATCATCTACGATTGCTGACGCCTTGCTCTTTGAAATGTCATTATCGGAGAGAATCTCGTCGTAGGACTTGGCGCGCTCAGCAGCGTCCTTGCCCTCCGACACATCGCGCCGCATCTCTTCCTGCGCACCGTCTACTAGAGACTTCGCAGGCGTTTCTTGCGGCTTCTTCACCTCAGTGATCGGCTGCGTACCAGTAGAAGGAGTCTGCGGGGCTGCCCCAGGCTTGCTGTAGGAGCCGATACGCGGAGAAGAGGGAGTCGGGTTGGCCATTAGTTATCGCCTCGTTGCGGTAAAAGAGAACACTTAATGCTTAGACGTTTCGAACGCTCGAAACACCGTGCTGGTCGGTAACCAGCGATCTGTTGGAGAATGCTATGCGAAACTATCTCACAATCGCGCTGTTGCTACTGGTAGCGGCGGCAACTCTACCTGACGCGGTAAACGCACAGGCAGCTGTTGCAACGGCCGAGCCTACCACGGAAGAGCAAGCGCTGGCAAACGCAATACTCGTACGGATCCCTGATGTCCCCTACACGGCCCCTGCTCTGGGTCGCGGCGCTGCTAGGCCCGCGAATGCTTTAGCTCACGCTAGAGCTATCCACGCAGCGGCGAGGGCACACAGCACACGTTGGGAGGATTTTCGTAGGCGAGCTGGGTGGCAGCACTTCATCGTAGAGCGCGATCTACCCCTGCTGATCAGCGCAGTAGTCATGCGAGAGTCCGCATTCCAATCGGTGGTGCGACTGGACAGCGGCGAGCATGTCTACGAGCTCCCCACGATCATGGTCGTAGTGGATGGACGCCTACGTCGGCGGACGCCCGCGGCGGACATCGGCGTGATGCAGGTGCGCGCACCGAGCTCGTCAGCGTCCGTCTGCGGCCTTCGTGGTCGCGCGGACGGTGAGCGTGTACTTACGGACCTGGCATTCGCCTACACCGTGGGTGTGTGCGTCATGACCAACCACATGGAGCGGTTCATCGACGAATACAATGACCCCATGCGTGTACGGCTACGCCACGCGCAGCGCCCGCCCATCGACCTGGAGTTCTTCGGAGTGACTGGACCGCGGCGTGGCACACCCCAGGCCCTGCTCGCACGAGAGCTGCTGGTCATGGAGCGGTACAACTGGGGCGGGCGTGACCTATACCTGCATCCTCGAGGAGCGGGCTACACGCGCCGTCTTATGACTGAGTTCGAGCGTTTCAGAGAGCTGCTAGCTCCAGCGACTGCTGACGTCGTGAATGTCGCTCAAGGCGGTTGAGCATACGCGGGGCACTGGTTGTCGGGTTAGCCCGTCAGCCAGTGCCCTGTTCTACAACTAACTCTGAGGTTTTAGTGCGTTGCCAAGTCTGCACAGCTGAGTATCCGTACGACGTAAGTTCCGATGAAGATTTCCTGTGTTTGTTCTGTGATGGTGGGGGCAAGGTATTCCCCACTCCCGTAGAGTTCCTGTCTGAGAAGTCCCTGGGACTAGCCCGGGAAGTCCGCCAGACACAGCTGGATCTCACCAAGCTGATAGACGACACCATCCGCGACGCGGGCGTGGGCGTCTTCGAAGCCGGTACAGGCGTAGGCAAGAGCTTCGCGTACCTGCTTCCATCCATACTCACAGCCAAGGGGCGGGTGCTTGTCAGTACCGCCAAGAAGGCGCTGCAGGAGCAGCTAATCGAAAAAGACTTGCCACTAATCAGGCAAGCGATCCTGGACCAAGGTGGTTCAGATTTCACGTTCGCGATTGCCTACGGCAAGAGCAACTACATCTGTCGAAGGAAGCTCCGCGCATCTACACATGACAAGCCTGTGTGGGACGCGTTCTTCGATAGCCCTAAGACTGAGTGGACCTGGGACTCGCTAACTGAGTACACCAAGAAGGGCACACAGGCGCGCAGCAAGAAGGCCCTGAACGTCTTGCGGTACGACAGCAATGCGACCGCCGAAAACTGCGTTGGCTCTGTCTGTAGCTACGCATCTGACGGGACGTGCACCTACTGGAACGCCAAACGGGCCGTTGCCGCTGCGCAGGTCGTGGTGACTAACCACTGGTTGTTCGGTTACCACATTCGTATGGGCTTAGAGAAGGAGAAGCCCCTCCTTGGCTTCTTCGACACTGTGATTGTCGATGAGGCGCATAAGCTCGACGACGGTCTCCGCGCCGCTTTCTCCGATGGCATCACAGAAGAGCGCGTTGCGGGCATCGTTCGTGACTTCGAAGAGCACGTACTCAAGGGTAAGGAATGGGTATCTGCCAAGCCCGTGCTAGACGCCAACGCCAGTATGTTTGCAGGTGTCTCGTCTGCTTCGCCCGACGGGCGCGTGGATGTGACATCCCGCGTGCTCAATGTGAAGCGTGAGCTGCAGAGCCTACTCACCAAGATGCAAGATGGAAACTTCGCACGGGCACATCTGGGCGTGTACCCTAGCCTTGAGTTTGGTGCGTACCTCGCGACCCTTGGCGTAGCGCAAGAAGCAGAGAAGGTGTTGCTTATGACTGCAGCGGCGCAAGAGCTATCAACAGCCAACGCCCCGCGAACATACCGGGCAGCCTACTTGGTGTTGTCCGAGACCGTAGACATTCTGAACAAGATCACGGCACCTGCCTCCGGAGAAAGCGCAGTCACTTACCTGGGCGAGATGCGTGGGCGGCCAAACATCATAACGGCCCCTGTGGAGACAGGGCCCATCATGCAGCGGTGGCTGACGCGAGACTCCGCTAAGCCGACGACGACGTCGCCCCTAGGCACGTACATGCACGCTGCAGTGTCGCCGCGTTCCATATCCTTCCTCTCTGCCACTCTCGCGGTAGGAGGCTCCCTCGACGTATTTGCTCGCCGTGCGGGCGTGGCGTACAACCCCAAGCTGACCACAGGGCAGTTCGGGTCCGCCTTCGACTTGGCCAGGCAGGCAACTCTGTACGTCTCCGGGAGTATCCCGATCCCTACTCGAGGCGAGAGTACAGATACGTACCGCGCTGCACTAGCCGATGAAGTATACGAGCTCATTACGGCTAACAGTGGCAACGCGTTCGTTTTGTTCACTGCGCGCGACGAAATGCTCGATGTCTATTCGAGGATAAGTAGTCGTAGTGGATTACCAATACTCGTACAGAACCCCGGACAGTCTGCCGCAGATCTCTTGGCTCAGTACCGCAAGACAAACGACGCGGTACTCTTCGGATTGAAGAGCTTCTGGGAAGGCATCGACGTAGCGGGAGACAAGCTCTCCCTGGTGATCATCACCAAGCTGCCCTTCCCAGGGCGCACGGACGCCGTAGTGAATGCACGGCGTGAGAACGCCGGAGACGCCTGGTTCGGTACTGTGGACGTGCCTGACATGATCTTCGATCTCCGTCAGGGGCTAGGCCGCCTAATCCGTACGGTCACCGATACGGGCGTTGCAGCCATCCTGGACTCCCGCGTGCTCACCAAGCCATACGGCAAGACGGTGTTGCGCTCTACGGGGTTCACGCGAGCACACACCAAGCTGTCTCAGGTAGTGCCGGTGCTAGAGGCACAGGCTCGAGCCAGGGGCAAGTAAGCACGTGCATTATCTAGCTCTTGTAGAGGTCCCTGAATCTTTCATGACAGGGACCGCGAAAAAGACATTAGGCGGCTACCTCGATGATCTTCTAGATCAGTACGCGTTCGACAGCCATAAGCACAGGGTGGAAGAGGAAAGGGATTGTTGCGATGACCCCGACTGCGGCAGTTGTCATGGCACGGGAGTAGAGACGGTTCTAACCAACCCCAACGGCTACTTCGACTGGTATGAGTGGGGCGGTCGTTGGGCCGGGTTGATCTACCCCCATTGGGATGAGCCAGCACATTTCGGGGAGCAGAACTTCGGGAATCCCTGGCCTTTTGTGCTGGACACTGCACGTATGAAAGAGACTCTTTCGGGGTGCTTGGCCCCTGACGAAACGCTGCCCGTGTTTTCAGACGTGGCCGCGGTTGTCATAGACCCTATCAAGGAAAACTTGACAGGGGCCTACTACGTACTATTAGACTTTCACTGTTGACATGTTTTCTGATCTGCAGATAGAGGCTCTAGCGCACGGGTGTGCTAAGTGCGCCAAGCCTTTCATCCTCAATAGCCGCGTCAGATCTGCATATCTGGTGCGGGATATTCATTCGTTCGAACACCAGGTCGAGCTTGGAATCGCGGGACGGGGCGTGCGCAATCTATGGCTACACGTAGATTGCGCCGACCCCACCCTCATCACCAAACAGTGGAATATGAAGCCCACCATACAACACTGCATCCGGTGCTCACGCGAGCTCAAACGGGACGAGCTCGTAGTACCCGTGTTCAGCATAGACGACGCTAACGCAGTCAACCCCGCAGATCCGACTGACAGGGGCTTGGCCTTGCGAGAGCGCGTATTTTTCATGCATGCGGACTGCAGCGACGCGCGGTTCAAGCAGAGCCCCATCATACTGCCCGGCTGAGCATACTTCATGGTCAAGCGCGGCATAGTCCACGACCCGTGGCGTACTCCGGTAGCGGCGACTCCCGCTGAACCGGAAGAGAACCCTTTTGAGAAGACGGCCAACGTTCCAGAGGCTCCGCCTGCACCTAGTCAGGTGGGCGATGACGTAGAAGCCGAAGAGGCTGCACGCCAGATCGGCACGCTGTCGGTCAAAAACTATGGCGGCATCACTGTGATCGGAGCGCCGACACCTACGCATGTAGCTGCACAAGTGCTTCGTTTTTTAGTAGACAACCTCAAAGAGGTAGATAGAATGGTGACTGAGTACGGGGTTGTGATCACCCGGCTCGGTCCTAACGATAGCGTAGCTAGAACTCCTTTTTACGTTCAACGTCAGGATGGCTGGACTCTGGCCATGCCGGCGGTTTCTTCTAGAGATGCTGGATGCGTGCAACTGATACAAGCTCTGCTGAGCCTCCAGAGAACCCCGAGACTGCGAGCCAAGATGGAGCAGCTGGGGATACGCGTTTATCGGGTTTGATTTGCCCGCTGGCAGGGGCTCCCTGCCTAGAAAAGATATGCGCGTTCTGGGTGTCTTACCCGGTCGCGCGTGGTGTACGTAATGGCTGTGCGATACCCGTACTAGCCGTAGCTGTAGCTAAGAAGGTGCTCTGATGGCTCTCAACGATAAGCCCTGTGGTA
>Ga0172366_10000206_pt1 | contig 38246 bp, 37 predicted proteins | sample LakKivSesite69cm_FD_114533 | JGI IMG/M metagenome (GOLD analysis project Ga0172366, IMG submission 114533) | Sediment microbial communities from Lake Kivu, Rwanda - Sediment site 69cm | ecosystem: Environmental > Aquatic > Freshwater > Lake > Sediment | place: Rwanda: Western Province, Lake...
AAAGAAATAACTAATGATCTTAGGCTTATGTGGAAGCCCTAGAACCGGAGCCACCGAATACGTGCTGCATGAAGCCCTCAAGATGATCGAGGCAGAGGGCTTCTTGACCACTTTCTTCTCGGTCAAGGGCAAGACGATCAACTACTGCATCCACTGCGACTACTGCCTGCAGAAGCAGGGATGTACATTCAGAGACGATATGGATGAGCTGTACCCACTACTGAAGGAATCTGAGGGAATCATCATAGCCTCACCCGTCTACAACGGCGGCGTCACCGCCCAGACGAAGGCCGTCCTAGACAGAACAAGGGCCTTGGTGGCAGCCGATCCCCAGATCTTTAGGGGTAAGAAGGGTATGGTTATAGCGGTGGGTGGAGACAGGGTGGGTGGCCAAGAGCTCGCCATTCAGCAGGTAATAACTTTCTACGTTCTTAATGGGATAATCACCGTGAGCGGTGGCGCATTCGGTGCGAACATCGGTGCGACCTTCTGGTCGAGGGACTCGTTGGAGGGCGTTAAGGAGGACGAGGAGGGGTTCAGGAGTCTGAGAAAAACTGTAAAAAGGTTCATTGAGCTACTAAAAGAAGATTAGGCAAAGAGAGGGATCGATGAAGACGGTTAGGGTCAAGGTTGCCTGGGGCATCACAGGCAGTGGGGACAAGATGATCGAAACCATTGACGCCATGCTACGGATAAAGCAATCATATCAGACTCTCGATATAGAGGTCTTCACTTCCAAGGCAGGGCAACAGGTTGCCAAGTATTATAAGGTGTACGATAAACTGAGGGATAACTTCGCTAGAGTTTATGTAGAGGAGAACGCAAACACACCCTTCCTAGTTGGACGATTACAGATGCGAGACTTCAGGTTCCTCATCGTGGCGCCAGCAACGTCGAATACTGTGGCGAAGATAGTACATGGAATCGCAGACACGTTATTGACAAGCGGCGTCATTCAGGCCCTGAAGGTGGATGTACCGGTTTACATAATGCCATGTGACTTCCAAGAAGGAAGGACGACAACCACGCTCCCCGATGGCAGCAAGTTGAAACTAAAGATCAGGAAGGAGGATGCGGCGAATGTCGGAATATTGAAGACCATAGAAGGCCTCACGGTATTCGAGAAACCTGACGAAATAGAAAATATTTTCAAGGATGAGTTAAGGACCTTGGCTAAGGCCTCCAACCCTCAAGAAGGAGAAGGAAGATCGACGCCGCCGTAAGATCAGCGGTTGTCCCTGGGTTCATCGATCCTTCACCTCTTTGAAGCTCCTTATCCAGCTCTAACGTCATCTCTCTCCCCCTTTCTGAGCCTAATCCACCGGCGGAGACGATGGCCAGGGCCTTCCTGCTCACATTTGAGGCAGCTTCATAGCCACTCTTTCTGGAGATCAGCGAGTCCGGCTCCTCGGAGAGGAGGTATAGAAAGGTATCCACGATGGCTGTATTGACGTCTCCGGAACTCTTCAAAACCCTGAGCAGGTAAGGGTAGCCCTTTGCGAACGTATTCTCGAAACCTGAGATCCATTCTCTACACACGGTATCACTACAAGCGCACCTCTCGAAGACATCTTGAAGAGTCATTGCCTCTCGACTCAACTGTTCAAGTGATGAATCGTCCACGACATCAAGCTCTTCGACTCGTCCCAGAACTCTGTCAGACATCGCTAATCGGATAGCCTTATACAGGTTTATTGAGTCCATGGCTGTCGTGTGTTTCGGGAGAATTTTTACGGCATCTCTGAGTTTTCCCAAATTAATGGCATCATCTACTAAAACATATCCTGCTGCCACCGAGATCGGTGCTAGGAGGAGAATCACGCCGAGGTTCACGTTTCCTCCACTTTGCCATCTGGACGAAGCCTCTGCAGCAGCTAGAATCCTGCTGCCTATCCCTGCATCCTCCCAAGCCCTTCGACCCATCCCCACATCGTGACCGCTTTCAGCAAGCTCCCTCATGACGGGGGAGATGGCCACGCTTCCTGCCAGGAAGTGTTCGTATCTCGTGGACGGGAAGTCTCTGAGCCTATGCACGTTCCCAGGCTTAGGATAGGCTGAAACCTCAAGGAGGGCGGCTAGCTGCGCGCATCCACCGACGTAGTCTCCAGCCTCGTCTCTTCTCAAGCCTGACCAATCGATATTCATCCCACATCCTACTTATATGGTTCTCATCTCTATCCTTGGATCGTGGCCGAGAAGTTAGTGGAGGGTGATTACCTTGAGACCGTGGAGGGTCTATTCTTCGCAGTCAAGGGCTTCCTTCACCCCGATGGAGGTGTGGTAGCTTACCTCAGATACGTCCCTGATCCGGAGGGCGAGAGACTTCGCCGGGGGAAAAGGTATCGTCGAGTGTACGACATTGAAGATACCACCGAATTCCTCAATGCGAAATATCCCCATTATATCGGCAACGTCAGTTATCTAAATCAGAGGCTGCAAGTCGTTCGGGTAGAAAAGATAAAACACATCTACAAACCCAACGCTGCTCTCAAGTCGATCCTTGAGAAACCGAGAACCAGCCTCGAAAAGGCAGCCAGTGAATTCACCTTGGCCTTGATCGCTGAAAGCAGGGTTCCGATGAAACACTTGGGGATCTCAGGTTCCTTGATGACTGGGTTCGCTAATGAGGAGTCAGACATAGATCTCGTTGTATATGGAGAGAGGCAGGGTAGGAGGGTATACGAAGCTCTTTCAGCCCTCAGAAACGATAATGGAGGTTTCAGAGCTTATCATGGGGATGAGATTAGGAAGGTCGTGATGTCAAGATGGGGAGATACAGGCCTAGACCCCAGAAAATTCTTTGACATCGAGGCGAGGAAGATTCTTCACGGCCTCTATTTTAAGACCGAGTATTTCGTGCGGCTTGTGAGAGAGCCTAGGGATATTGAGTCTTCGTCGAAACCAATTCATACGGCGAGGTGCAGAGGAATAGTCTCCGAGGACAAATACTCGATATTTACACCATGCAGATATAGGATATGCGAACTAAAATTCGTTGATCCAAAGGTTGACGAGGAAGTATCAGAGTTGCTTAGTTTCCGTGGCAAATTCACGGAGCAGGCCGTGAAGGACGACCTCGTCGAGTTCAGAGGCACGGTTGAGGAGTATATTCTTAACGATGAGAAGCGTTACAGGGTTGTGCTCGGCTCTTCTGGAAACTACCTCATACCAGTTGAAATGCTTGATCGATGATCTTTATTTTCCAGGGATGAGTATTCCTGAAGAATGACGCCTATCAAGGCTCGGAGCCTCGAGGAGGCCCTAGACAAGATCGGCTTCGACATGGGAAGTACAGCAGAGACGGTTCTGACAACACTGAACTCGGACGGATCAATCAACCCAGCACCGATGGGTATTATTCGGAAAGGCCCGGTTCAGCTCGAAATAAGACCGTATAAGTCGAGTAAAACATATTGCAACCTGAATCGTAGTCGAGAAGCCTGCGTGAATATAATAAACGATCCCGAGATTTTCCTAATCACCGCCTTTAAGGAAGAAAAACTTGGCTCTCATCCCATAATATTCAATCATGACAACTCCATCAAGCAGGCTGATGCGGTCGTTTTCCTGACATTTTCGAGGATGGAGGAGATCGACGAAGAGCGCCCTTCATTTATTGGGGAGGCCTCCTCAGTCAAGTTGATAAAAGAAGTCCCAATCGTCTTCAGTAGGGGAAGAGCCCAGGCGATTGAGGCGATCATCCAGGCCACACATATTGAATATTGCCTGAAAAATCGTAAATCAGCTGATAAGCATATAGGCAGGTTCAACAGATGCAAAGAAATAATATCAAGGGTTTCATCTCAGGATTCGTCCGAGGCGAGGATCGTAAAAAAGCTTGAAAAAATGATCAATCATTGGGGGAGTCAAATATAGAAGTAAGGGTGACGACGCCATCGAGGCTCCATTTCAGCATAGTCGACATGAGAGGTGACCTTGGAAGAATACACGGGAGCATAGGCGTCGCCATCCAGGAGCCTAAGATCGTCCTGAAAGCCTCACCCGCGAAAACCTTGAAAGCAAAGGGCCCCCGCGCAAATAGAGTACTCGAGTTCGCAGGCACGATCATCAGGGACTCTGGCGTCGATTCAGGCGCGGAGTTCGAGATCATTTCAGATATACCGGAACACCAGGGCTTCGGATCGGGCACTCAACTCGCCCTCGCGGTAGGTTCGGCGATTTCACGGATCTACGACCTAGGCCTCTCGGCTGAAGATATTGCGATGAAATTATCGCGGTCTAGGATATCAGGCATAGGTACGCAGGCCTTCAAACATGGTGGATTCATAGTTGACGGTGGCCACGTGACAGATAATCTCAATTCGATACCGCCACTGATTTTCCACCATGATATCCCCAAGAACTGGCACTTCGTGATAGGCGTCCCAGAGATAAACCAGAATATAAGTGGCCAGATCGAAAAGAAGGCGTTCAGCATGTTTGAGCCACCATCCAAGGAACTCATGGGCGAGGTGGCCAGGCTTGTTCTAATCAAGATGATCCCGAGCATCATCGACACAGACATAAAGGTCTTCGGGGAGGCGATGACATCAATCGACTACAAGTTCGGGGAGTATTGGCTCAAGGTCCAGGGCGGTCGCTATAGTCATCCACTGATCGAGGCGGGCATCAGTTTCCTTTTAAAATCGGGCGCCTACGGGGCGGGCCAAAGCTCCTGGGGACCAGCATTCTACGGCCTTGTCGAGGACGAGAGACAGGCTAAACTTGTTAAGGACAGGCTGAGCAAGTTCCTTAACTCGGAGGGCAGAAGAGGAAGCGCCTTCTACACGGGGCCCAACAACGATGGCGCTAAAATTAGAATTACTAGTTGATCACCATAATTAATCAGGGCCTGGATTGACATTGAGGATCCTAGCTGTTACAGGATCGTTGGCAGAGGACACGGTGAGACGCTCAGCCTCGGAGACAGGCAGGGATATCGATGTTGTACCGCTGCCAATAACCGTAGCCGCCTTCATTACACCTGAGTACGCTGCCAACCTCCTCAAAAAAAGGAATCTCCATGACTATGACATGATTTTGATGCCCGGCTCGGTCCAGGGTGATGTATCGCCGGTCGAGAAGGCTACCGGCATACCGACTTTCAAGGGTACAGTGCATGCCGCTGACCTCGCGATATGCTTCATGGAAGGTTTGAACCTGTCTAAGACGACACCCGCGTCAGAACTTGCCAGAGACATGATCAGGGAGAAGGTCGAGACGGAGCTGAAGGAGGTCATGACGAACTGGCGCGAGATTCACCCTAAGTGTGGAGGATTAGTCATCGGATCGGGTGACGGAGCTGTCCCCGTCGGGCACGGCTTCCCTATTCCCGTCGTAGCAGAGATAGTGAATGCTCCCCAAAGGAAACTAGATGATGTAGCTAGACTCGCGAGGTACTACGAGGCGGAGGGTGCCCAGATAATCGACGTAGGCATGATAGCGGGGAGACCCACTCCAGAAAGGGTCGCAGAGATCGTCGATGTCCTCAGAGCTTCGGTGAATCTCCCCATCAGTGTGGATACGCTTGATGTGTCGGAGATAAAATCCGCAATCAAGTCTGAGGTAGATCTTGTGCTCAGCGTAGACGCGGGGAACATCACGGAGGTGTGTGCAGAGGTGTCAGAGACTCCGACCGTCGTACTCCCATCGAACATGAAGAGAGGGATCTTGGCGAAAAATGCTCCGAGGCGGGTGGCTGATTTGATTAGGAACATAGAAAAGGCAAGACGTTTAGGCTTGAACAAGGTCATCGCCGACCCGGTCCTCGAGCCAGCCTTTCAGCCTGGTCTGATGAACTCTCTCACCGCCTACAAGCTCTTCCGTGAGGAGGATGGGCAAACACCTGTACTTTTCGGTTTAGGCAACGTCACGGAGCTTATTGATGTGGACTCGGTCGGAGTCAACGGGCTATTAACAGCCTTGGCCTATGAGTTGGGCGCCGACATCCTATTCACGCCGGAGTTCAGCGTCAAGGCCAAGGGGAGCGTCCGCGAGCTCTCCACTGCATCTAAAATGATGTTTTTAGCGAGGCGGAAGTCGATCTTACCCAAAGATTTGGGCATCGACCTCTTGTTATTGAAGGAGAAGAGGTGGATAGAGGAGCCCCCTGTCATAAGAGATGAGACGGAGGTCCGCGAGGCATTCAAGGATATTCACTTCATCAGGGACAAGCTAGGCTGGTTCAAGATTCAGCTCGATAGAGATATGAAAAAAATAGAGGCCATTTATTATCGTCACGGTGACCGAAAACCCGCAACCATAGTTGAGGGGGACAGTGCGACCGAGCTATATCAAACGATCATAAGGGAGAAAATGGTCGAGAAGCTCGAGCACGCCGCATACTTGGGTCGTGAGCTGGAGAAGGCGGAGATCGCGCTGAGGCTGGGGAGATCGTACGTTCAGGATGAGGATATTTTCTGAGGATCCTCCGTAAATCTCAAGACGACCACTGGTACATGCTCGACTTCCTCCAACATGTCCAGTGAAACTCCGTTCAGCTTAGTCCCGAACCGCCTTGACATTCCCCAAACTGTTCCACCGGCCCCCGATCCTCTGGCTCTATGTGCGGCCGCCGCGAGCCACAGGGCTCTGTCAGGGTTAATCACCTCACCGGCGTATGCGATGGGTGTCGGCCTAGCCCTTAAACCTAAACACCTTCCAACAACAAAAATCAGGAAGCCACCGGCGTGGATCAGTCCCGGGAAATTTACCCGCCTGGGGGCGAGGTGTAGGTTCCTCCAAGAGAAGGTGGCGTCACCATCAACTATCATCACCGTGACATCTCTCCCGTTCACCTCTTGCAACGTTTCCATGATCAGGCTTGCAGTCTCTCGGGGGTTGGGGAGAGGGAGGCTAACCAATGAGTAGGGTAGGTTGCTAGCATCTATCCCCCCCTCAGAATAATGCCTGAGAGCCTGTAGCAACCCCATCCTCCTGAGGGCCAGCTGCTTGTGAGCCGCGCCTTCCATGATGGGGTAATTCCTGAGGTTCTCAAGGGTACGTTGCTTCAGCTTCGTTATTCGACCAAGGGGGCCCCCCCACACCTTACGCTCCCAATATTTCGCGATGAGCCTGGCCATCGACCCTGGCTCGATCTCGGATTCATCTATCACCAATCCCTGAGCGGTGGCTAATGCCTTTTCTGAAACGACGACGATGTCCCCGTCGTCTAATCCATTGGAAAGTGCTGATGTTATCTCATTAATGGCGTTTGTCCCGGGTTTCCAATATCCCGTTTTAATCTTCCTAACCTTGAGTCTCAATCAATGACCTTGCCTGTGGTTATCTGGGCCTCGCCTCTTAATCTGAGGTGTTACAGGTTTAAAGGATTGGAGATTAGAGGCTGTAGTGCCTCTCGAGGTATTCTTTAAGCCGGGCAATGGCGAGTACGGCTGGGGTTTCAGGTTCATAATCTATGAGCGGCGTTCCCCTCATGTCTGAATCTGAGACATTCCTATCGAATGGAATATAGGTGGCGACAGGTATCTGCAGTTCCTTCATCGCCTGCTCTATGAGGTTTCTATCGTCCCCCGAGCTGACCTTGTTCCCCACCGCGATGACACCCTTGACCTCTATCTCCCTCGCGAGCTTCATCACCCTGCCTGCCGTCTCGATCGCCTTCATGCTAGGCTCAACCACCGCGAGCATCACGTCCATCCTCCTCGCTGTGCCACGCCCCAGGTGTTCCAGCCCAGCCTCCATGTCCATGACGACGACTTCTCCTCGTTGGATCAGTATGTGCTGAATCAGCGCCCTCAGGAGGGCGTTGGCCCCGCACATGCAGCCTGAGTTCCCGGCCTTCACCGTCCCCATGACGAGAAGGTTGACCCCATCAGGGGCAGCGATCCCAAATTTCTCAACAATATCACTCACTTTCGGCGCCATGTTGAATACTCTGCCAATTGACTCTCCGGGCGCGACGCCGGTCTTTTCTTTGATGAGGAGGTCGTTCTCTGATATCGGAATTATTTTATCAGCCTCTCCCTTGGGCACACCGAGGGCGGCCGCGAGATTGATGTTCGGGTCTGCGTCGATAGCAAGAACGTTGTATCCATCTCTTGCCAGTAATCTAGCCAGTGTGCTGGAGATCAAGGTCTTGCCGACACCTCCTTTACCTGCCACCGCGATTTTCATGCCTGACTCACTCCGCTGAACTTAAAACCGATGAAAAATCAGATCACTTCCCCTTATACCCTGCCATCTCTACGATTTGTTTTACTGATTTGTATGCCTTCGATTCTTCGGGGAGATCGAGCAGGGCTCTGCCCTCGATGTTATAGTCTCTTACAAGTTCATCGTACTCTATCCTTCCCAAATATGTGTAGGATTGTTTCCTCGCATCCTCCTCGAAGATCTGCGAGAATGTGTGTCCACCGACGAGGTAGTAGTTGTCGAAGGTTATCCCAACCTCCCTCATGATTCTGTACGTCCTTTTCGCGTTGTCGATGCTCTTCTTCGAGGCGTCGAGGATGTTGAAGACGTCCTTGACCCTCTTCGTTATCCTCCGGTTCAGGTGCTCGACTCCGGCTGGAGAGTCTACCAGGATATAGGCGTAGTTCCTCGCCCACTTCTCCATTATCTGGCCGAGGGAGTGGTCCGGGAGGCAGTAACAGCCCTCTACCCACTTCGTTCCTACGCCGATGAAGTCGAAGAAGCTGTCACCCTCGTAGAGGGTCTCCTGGAAGATGAAGGGCTCAATCTTGTCGGTGGGGCTCATGCCGACCATCTTCGACATCCTCTTCTCCTCAAGAATCTTGGCCAGTACATCGGCTATCGACTTCTTGTTCTGCGATTTCAGGTCGATGCCCATCATCTCCGCCAGGTTCTCATCCGGATCTGAATCGACTAAAAGCACCGGGGTTAGTCCGAGCTCCCCCAGGTAGCGGGCCATGAGGGAGGTAAACGTGCTCTTCCCCGTCCCCCCCCTTCCCGTTACTACGACGATGTTATCGTTTTTCACTGACATTGTGACGACTAATTTTAGTTGTAGTAAGTGATAAAGTTTGATTTTTTCAGCTGTCCTTGACGCCGTCGTTATTCTTGGCGTACGTCGGGAAATACTCCTTTGCGCCGGGGATGTAGAGTGCCTTCGAGTACTCATCTATGAACTCGACGTCGACGAGGAGATCTACGTAGACCGTCTTTGCGGCTATCTCCCTGGCCTCCCTCCGCTTCCCCATCGACATGAGCGTGATGTATGCCCCCGCCAGGGAGCCGTTGCCTATTGGGTGAAATGTGGCGTTGGGGAACTCCGGGAAGATGCCTAGACTCGTCGCGTTGCTTAGGTCCGTATAGGAGCCGAATGCCCCGGCAAAATAGACGTTCTTTACGTCGTTTATTCCAATCTTTAGTTTCTTCATCAGGACGGTTATGGCGCCGCATGCGGCGGCCTTGGAGTCTATCACGTAGTCGAGATCGCCCTGTGTCAGGACGATGTCCCGCCCGATCTCAGTCTCCTCCGCCGGGGCCACGACATACTCGAGCCCCCATTTCCCCTCCCTCACGAGCTTGGATGAGTTAGGGACAAATTTCCCGGTGAAGTCCATCAAGCCTACCCTGAAGAGCTCAGCCACGAGGTCGATCAGGCCAGAGCCACAGATCCCCTTCGGTCGACCCCCCTCTATGACTGATACCTTCGCCATCAGCGTATCAGGGTCGATCTCGACGTGGTCTATCCCCCCTCTCGCTCCCCTCATGCCATGCCTAACCCCCTCCCCCTCGAAGGCTGGCCCTGATGCGCATGAAGCGGAGAAGAGCCAGTGGCTGTTCCCAAAAATTATCTCACCATTCGTACCCAGGTCGACGATGAGGCTCATATCATCAGATTTGTGAATGTTCGCCGTAAGGACGTCACCTATGGCGTCACCCCCCAAAAAACGGCTGACATTCGGCAGGCAGTAGACGTAGGCTTCGGGGTTAACGTTGAGGCTGAGGCCCACAGCTTTCCTTATTATTGGATCCCTCGGTACATCGACGTTGGCCATCTCAAGATATTTTGTGTCGAGGCCGGCGAAGAGGTGGTTCATCACCGTGTTACCGCCGACGCACATGTCTGTTATGGCGTCGCCGGTGATCCTAGGAATGGCGACCAACTTCGTCAGGACATCGTTGATGGTCTCGACGACTATTTTTTGAAGCTTGGTCAAGCCACTGGGATCTCTCGCGTAGGCGGTCCTTGTGACGAGCTCTTCACCGTATGTTATCTGCCTGTTCATCTCGGATGCCCTGCCAACTATGTCACCGGTGACCAAATCAACGAGTAGACCAACGATGGTTGTCGTCCCTATATCTAGGGCAACGCCGTAGTTGCTTCCCGTTTTATCGCCGAATTCTACGCCTATTATCTCAGGAAAGCCATCCGTCCGAGAAATCGTCACAGTCGCCGATCCCTTCATTGATAGCGTGTTGATCTTGGAGTAAGTGTCCTCGCTCACCCTTGGCTTCATCCCCTTATAGTTATTTAATTTAATACCTCTAAATGGAAGCAAACCGTTCTCAGTCTGTTTAGGGATCTCAACGAGATATTTCCTCGAGGCTGGGTCGAGCTCTAGGGATGGGATCTCCGCGGTCAGAAGGATCTTGGGATTCTCGATCCTGCTCTCGGTGGGGATCGTGAAGACGCAGTCGCCCATGACCCTGGTCGTGCATGCTAGACGATATCCCTCCTTGATCTCCCTTGGGTGAAGGAGTTTATCTGGTAATGTCGAGACCTTATCTACGGGGCCTTTCTCAAGGATGACCTTGCATTTCCCGCACTCGCCCTTGCCCCCGCATAGTGCTTCAACCCTTACATCTTCTCGCCTCATCACGTCCAGGAGATTCTCGCCCTTCTCGGCCTCTACGACCCTGCCCATGGGGTTGAAGAGTATCTTAAGAGGCAAGTTCGGATCATTAGCGGTAACGCAACAGTCTTTTAAAAAGTTATAATTAGGATGACCCGTTGACTACCCTAAGTTCTTACGCAAAAAGAAAGAAAAATGGTTTTTATCCGGGCTCAATCTTTGTCGTCAGGGTTCTCTTTGAGTTATCCCTGGGCGGCCTGAAGGTCGTGAACAGGTCGAGTCTGCCCTGCTCCTTCAGGTTCTTCCAGATAAGGACCCACGCGCAGTCGTTCTCGTACTTGCCGACCTCGCATTTCCCCTTCACCTGGCCGCCGCATGGCCCGTTCATTATCCCCTTCGCGCACCTGGTTACAGGACATATGCCGCCGGTCTCGTCGAGTACACATTCGCCGCAGGCGCGACACATCTCCTTGAACTTGCCGAGGCGCTCCGTCTCCCCTATGAATAGGGTGTCCAGGGCTGGGAGCACGATCTTGTTTGTATATTCTCCTACGGTCTGGACGCCTGAGCCGCATGACATCACCATCACGGCGTCGGCGCCCTTGATCACATCCTTGTTCGCCTTAAGATCGCGTCTGTCTAGGCGGAGGTCGCACGGCTCCTCGACAACGGCTGTGCCGACGACCTTGGCGCCAAGCTTCTCCTTCATCGCGGCGACCTGATCCTCTCCTCCTGTCTGACAGCTCGTCGCGCATGAGCCGCATCCGACTATGAAGATCTTCTTGAAGGGCTCGAGCATCTCGCTGATCTCTTTCTCTTCCTTCTGCTTAGTGATTATCATACATTTTCACCTCACATTGTCTCCTTCAACAGGGGCTCGAAGATGCGCTCGTAGAGAACCGCCATCACGTGTATGCCAGCGGCCTTCGTCGTCTTCTTGATCTCCTTAATGAAGGGGGTGAAGAACTTCATGTTGACCTCGTCGTAGAGCTGATATTTCCTCTCCTTGTTTGGCTCATCCTTGGCCTTCTTCATCATCTCCAACAGGTCCGGTGGAACGTGGACACCTGGTATGTTCTTGTCGAAGAAGTCGGCGATGCCGAATGACTTGAGTGGGAAGATGCCGACGAGAACCGGGCAGTTATACTTCTCGACCTCCTTGAGGAATGTCTTGATTATGTCTATGTCGAAGACTGTCTGGGTCTGGATGAAGTCTGCGCCGAGCTTCGTCTTCCTCCCTATCTTCAGGACCTCCGGCTCGAGTGGGTCGGCGTTCGGGTTAGCCGCTATGCCGACATTTAGCTCCATCTTCCCGTGGATCTCATTCCCAGCGATGTCTCTTCCCTCGTCCACCATCTTGTGGAGGAGGTATACGAACTGAGCCGAATCAATGTCGTATACACTTTGTGCCCCTCTGTTGTCGCCTAGGACGGTGTGGTCACCGGAGATGGCGAGGATGTTCTTTATGTCTAGATATGATGCCGCGAGGACATCTGAGACCAGAGCAAGTCTGTTCCTGTCCCTTATGGTCATCTGATAGACTGTCTCTAGACCGACTTCCTTCTGGACAATGTATGATGGCACCAACGAGTTCATGTAGGCGAAGGCCAGGGGGTTATCGGTGACATTCGCCGCCGTGACATAGGGTTTCATCGCCCTCGCGCTCGCAATGATCTCATCCAGGCTGGTCACCTTCTCAGGCTCCAGCTCGCCTGTGAGAACGAATCGGCCGGAGCGCAACTCCTTAACAAGCCTGCTGTAGGCAGGACGCTTAATGCTCATAGTGATACTTATTATAATTATTCGATATAAAAAATTAAGCATTAAAATCGGAATAAAATAAAAGGCTTTAATGAGTACTAACGAAATAATATTTATACCAACTATTGTAAGTATAGTAAGAGTTTAATGGGGTTTGGGCCAATTGCCGAAGAAAGACTTGAAGTTAAAGGTCGATGAATTTTCTTCGCCACTGGGCAAGTTCAAGGGTCTCGAGATCGAGGTTGGCAGGATCTACGCAGAAGATTGGGAGGAACCTATGGGACCCACGCCCTGGCCGACCGTAGGCACGCTGAGAAGCTGGGACAGGCGACTCCTAAAAAGATATCAGCCGTTCTACATGCCTTTCTGCGACCTGTGCTGCCTCTGTACCTTCGGGAAGTGCGACCTTACGGGCGATAAAAAAGGGGCCTGCGGCCTCACCATGGCTGCCCAGCAATCGAGGATAGTGCTCATAGCCGCGTGCATAGGGGCGTCGACTCATGCAGCGCACGCGAGACACATGCTTGAGCACCTCATAGAGGAGTATGGGAGGGATGTTCCACTCGACGTTGCTCTAAACACAACTCTTGAGGCACCGAACATTCGGCTCGTCTGCGGTGTCCGCCCTAAGACATTAAAGGACTTCGAGGATGTCCTTGACTATGTCGAAAGCCAGATAGTGCAACTCGTAGCCGCGACTCACACCGGTCAGGAGGGTGACAACATCGACTTCGAGTCAAAGGTCTTCCATGCTGGCATGCTTGACCACGTTGCGTTGGAGGTAGCCGACATCTCCCAGATCTCAGCCCTCGGCATGCCGAAGGGTGAGCCTGAGACGGCTCTGACGGATCTGGGATACGGGTCGATCGATTCGTCCAAGCCCGTCATAATGTGTATTGGGCACAATGTTCTGCCAAGCGTGGACATCATCGACTACCTCATGGACCATGATCTCTTCGGCCAGGTCGAGGTGGGTGGTCTCTGTTGCACGGCTCACGACATGAGCAGGTACAATAAAAGGGCGAAGATCGTTGGTCCAATCTCCTAGCAGCTCCGTTTCATAAGGGCTGGGATACCTGATCTTATAGTCGTCGACGAGCAATGCATCAGAACTGACGTTGTGCAGGAGGCGAAGGCAATCGGGATCCCGGTCATAGCAACGAGCGAGAAGAGCTGCCTTGGACTCCCGGATATGACAACTGAATCGGTAGATAAGGTGGTGGAAGACCTTTCCACGGGGAAGATAGATGGGGCATTAATAATTGATCCGAGGAAGGTCGGCGAAGCTGCGGTCAAGACGGCCATCAACGTTTCGAAGCGGAGGCAGAGTAAGAAAACATTTAGCGTCAAAGATGTTTCCAAGCTTGCGAAGGAATGCAGATCATGCGGAGAGTGCGTTCATGCATGCCCAAACAACCTGCCCATCGTCGAAGCTATGAAGGCGGCGAAGGAGAGAGACTATTCACAGCTTGCTTCTTTGTATGATCTCTGCGTAGGCTGCGCTCGCTGTGAGAGCGCCTGCCCGGTGAACCTCCCAATAATCTCGATGATCACGAAGGCAGACGAAAAGAAGGCTATACTTGAGAAGTATCCCATTAGGGTCGGTCGTGGCGCCATCCAGGATGTGGAGATCAGGGAGGTCGGCAGCCCCATCGTCTTCGGCGAGATCCCCGGCGTCATCGCTTTGGTCGGATGCGCCAACTACCCTGCCGGTGGTAATGACGTGGCTAGGATCGCAGAGGAATTCCTTAAGCGTAGGTTCATCGTCGTCGCTTCTGGATGTTCCGCGATGAACATAGCCATGACCAAGGATGATGAAGGGCTCAACCTCTACCAGAAGTATCCAGGCAACTTCGATGCGGGCGGCCTCGTCAACGTCGGCAGCTGCGTCGCCAACTCTCACATAAGCGGCGCAGCGATAAAGATCGCCAATATCTTCGCGAAGCGCCCACTGAGAGGCAACTACGAGGAGATAGCTGACTACATCATGAACAGGGTTGGGGCTGTGGGAGTCGCGTGGGGTGCCATGTCTCAGAAGGCGGCATCAATAGCGGCAGGATGCTGGAGGCTGGGCATACCTGTCGTGGTGGGGCCACATGGTGCTAAATATAGGCGTATGCTTCTCGGGCGCAAGGAGAGGGAGGAGGACTGGAAGGTCTTCAACGCGAGGGATGGGCAGGAGGTCTATATCGGCCCCGTGCCCGAGCACCTCTTCTACGCGGCTGAGACCGTCGAGGAGGCGATCGTCATGACCTCGAAGCTGGCTATGCGGCCAAACGACACGAACAAGGGGAGGGCGGTCAAGCTGAGCCATTACATAGACCTTCATCAGCGTTACTTCGGTTCGACGCCCGAGGACCTCCAACTCTATGTCAGAAGGTTACAAGACATACCATTCACGATGAAGGACGAGATCACGAAGATCCTACAGGACAGCGGGTGGGTCGAGGACAAGATAGCGTCGCCTGACCCGACCCTGCTGGACAGGCTTGTTAGGAGGCGGCAATGATGTCTGGCAAGATGATCCTCGGTCAGACGGCCGAGATACCGGGTCCAAAGAAAGCTATTATACTTCCCAGCGCCGAGGTGGCTGCGACGATGATAAAGAAGGCAAAGAGGCCTCTCCTCGTCGTTGGTTCGGAAGCCAATAAGATCGCTACTAAGGACGGAGACCTCGTCGATTCGGCTATCAGAGTCATGAAGAACCGCAAGATCACCATCGTCGCTACCGCTCACCTCGCTATGGAGTTCAGAAAGCGGAAGGTCAAGCAGATATTTAGCATGCCTTTAATGAATCTGGGAGACCGCCTGAGAGACCCCCAATGGAAGGGCCTCGACGGTAAGGGACGATATGATCTCGCCGTCTTCACAGGTTTACCCTATTATTTTGAGTGACTTGTCTTGTCAGGTCTCAAGAATTTCGCGTGGGACCTGAAGACGATCTCCCTAGACAGGACATATCAGCCTAATGCGAGCTGGTCTATGGGTTTGATGGTCGAGAAGGAGTGGAAAGAGGTTATGGATAAGATAGTGTCATCTCTTGAGGAGGGAAGCTAGGATGTCAATGTTCGAGGATATCCCCGTCGGCGTCGGCATCATCTACGAGGGCGAGCGTATTAGGGGCAAGGAGATGCAGGTCGAGCTCGGGGGTCCACGTGAACCATATAAGTTCGAACTCGTGCAGGCAAGGAAGCTAGACGAGATCAAGGATGGCAGCATCAAGATCATCGGAAAGGATCTATCTCAGCTTGATGTAGGGCAGAACTATTCCTTCGGCATGCTCATCGAGGTCGCCGGCAAGGAGATCGAGAAGGACCTGGAGGGCGTCATAGAGCGACGCATCCACGAGTACGCCAACTTCATCGAGGGGTTCATGCACCTCAACCAGCGCTACGATATCCAGATCAGGCTCAGCAAGAAGTCCTACGAGAAGGGCTTCAACAGCCTCAACCTCCTCGGAGAAGTCCTGAAACGTCTCTACAAGAGCGAGATGCCGTTCATAGAGAAGATCCAGATAACCTTCATGACCGATCCCACCGCGGTGAAGGAGTGGTACGAGAAGGCGATGAAGATCTACGACGCCCGCGATGCAAGGGCGAGGGGGATGAAGGATGACGATGTCGACGTCTTCTACGGCTGCAGCCTCTGCCAATCCTTCGCGCCGACGCATCTATGCGTCATAACGCCCCAGCGCTACGCCAACTGCGGCGCCATAAGTTGGTTCGACGGCAGGGCGACGGCTAAGATTGACCCGAAGGGGCCGGTCTTCGAGATACCTAAGGGTGAGAAGATAGACGACCTGAAGGGGGAGTACAAAGAAGTTAACAGGGTCATCAGGGAGAAAAGCCTAGGCGAGATAGAGAGGGTCACCCTCTACACAGCCTTCGGCTACCCTCACACGAGCTGCGGCTGCTTCGAGGGCGTAGCATTCTACATACCCGAGGTTGACGGATTTGGGGTCGTCCACAGAAATTACAAGGGTGACACCGTGAACGGCCTATCCTTCGTCACCATCTCCGACCTCACGGCGGGTGGAAGGCAGGTCGACGGCTTCCATGGTCTATCAATCGAATACATGAGGAGCCCCAGGTTCCTGCAGGCCGATGGTGGCTGGGATAGGGTCGTCTGGATGCCGTCCGAGGTCCGTGAGAGAATCAAGGAGTTTTTACCCCCGGAAATAATTCCGAAGATCCCGACTGAGAACGATGTGAAGAACCTCGACGAGCTGAAGGAGTTTCTGAAGCAGAAGGATCACCCCATCGTGAAGAGGTGGGTGGAAGCCCCTTCAGCCGAAGCCGGGAAGGGTGAAGAGATAACCGTCTCAACGCTTGAGATGCCGGCTGAGATGATGCCTATGCAGGGTATCTCCTCAGGCTTCGGCTTCAAGATCATCCTGAAGAACGCCAAGATCAAGGCCGAGAAGATGATCATAAAGGCCGAGAAGAGGTGACCAAGCTGATCAAGAAAGAGAAGAAGGAGACGCTGCCCATCAGCCTCGATATCCTAGAGGCTCTTGCAAAGTTTCAGGAAGTGGAGCTTGATGACGTCGAGATAAACTTCGACGAGCTTGAGATCAGCCTAACGCCCGGCATGATGGCTGGTGTTCCTCGACTCAAAACACCGAGCGTCACGACCAAGATGAAGCCGGCCTCTCTGCTCGAGGCCAAGGTAGGCGTTCCCGCTCAGGAATACTCCGGGAAGATAGTCGAGGTGAAGCTAGGCGCCACGAGAACAGAGGGCGGAAGCAGAGGCAGCTCCATAATCATCGGCGGTGAGACCGTCCCAGCCTACTATAATTTCCTGGCGCCCACATCGCATAAGCCGGTCATCGCCTTCGACGTCTTCGACTGGGCGAAGGTGTCCCTAGCGAAGGCAGTCAAGGAGCACTTCAGGGACGTAGTCCAAGACCCCGCCGAGTGGGCAAAGCTATGCGTCAACAAGTTCAACGCCGAGATGATAAACCTCCATTTCCTCACGATAGATCCCCTGATAGAGAACACCTCGCCGAGCACAGCTGTGAAGGTCGCAGAGAACGTTCTCCAGGCCGTGGACGTCCCCATCGCGGTTGGAGGGTGTGGCGATGCCAAGAAGGACCTAGAGGTCTTCACGGCCATAGCCGAGCACACTAAGGGTGAGCGGATACTCTTCAACTCGATCACCCTGGACATGGATATAGAGAAGTCGGCGAAGATGATCCTCGAGAACGACCACGTCGCCATCGCCTTCACAAGCATGGACGTGAACAAGGCCAGGGAGCTGAACAGGAAGCTCTACGACTTCCTCCCCAAGGAGAGGATAGTCATGGACACGACGACCGCGGCTCTGGGATATGGCCTAGACTACGCATTCACGGTGATGGAGCGATGCCGCTTGGCAGGCCTCAAGGGGGACCCAGAGCTCAACCATCCGATGTCATCAGGATCCACGAATGCGTGGGCGGCCCGCGAGGCTTGGATGAAGATGGACGAGCAGTGGACGCCGAGGGAGCTCAGAGGCCCGCTATGGGAGACGATCACGGCCCAGACTCTGCTCCTGACTGGTGTAGACTACTTCATGATGATGCATCCTGCCGCGGCCAACGCCATAAAGGGGCTGATCGACAACCTGATGGGTGGAAAGGCGGCGGAGCCCGTCGAATGGGTCTCCCTCAAGATATAGGTGGTTTGAGATGCCAGCGAAGGAACTGAGCCCGATCGAGATATACAAGCATCTGCCGAGGACCAACTGCAAAGAGTGCGGCGAGACGAACTGCATGGCCTTCGCCGCGAAGCTGGTCAACAGAGAAGCGACGCTGCAGGAGTGCAAGCCGCTTCTAGATCCCAAGCAGACAGAGACCTTCAACAAGTTATGGGCGCTCCTCAAGCCCCCGGTCAAGGCGGTAGAGGTGGGCGTCGGCGACTATAAGAAGAAGCTCGGCGGAGAGTATGTCCTCTACCGACACGAGTTCACCTACTTCAACCTGCCAGCCATAGCCATAGATGTAACAGACGAGATGCCGGATGAGGAGCTCGAGGCGAGGGTGAAGTTCGTCAACGAGCTCGTCTACGAGTACATAGGAATGAAGCTGACCCTAGACATGGTTGCCGTCAGATGCACATCCAATGACGCCTCGAAATTCGAGGCAGCCGTGAAGAAGGCGTCGAACCTGACGTCTAAACCTCTGGCTCTATGCGCACTCGACCCCGCCGTCATGGAGCATGGGCTTGCAGCCGTAGGTGATAAGAGGCCCTTAATCTACGCGGCGACGAAGACCAACTGGAAGGAGATGGCGGACCTCGCCCTCATGTATAATTGCCCATTGGTGGCATCGAGCCCCCAGGACCTTGATGCCCTCAAATCGATATCTAAAACCCTCTCGGAGTACGGGGTCGAGGACATCGTTCTCGACCCTGGCACACAGTTGGATGAGGGCGTCCCTAAGACCGTGGACGACTTCACAATCCTTAGATGGGACGCGATAAATGGGGAAGAGGAAAACCTGGGCTATCCCCTCCTCGGGACGCCCATCGTCGCCTGGGCGAAGCCGACTGAGGACCATATCCTCAACGAGTGGAACGAGGCGATGCTCGCCTCGATCCTGGTGACGAGGTACTCCGACATCCTCATCCTTCACAGCGTCTCCGGCTGGTCGCTCCTGCCGCTGATATTCCTCAGGCAGAACCTGTACACAGACCCCAGGAAACCAGTCTCGGTGGAATCGGGGATAAGGAAGTTCGGCGAGCCCAACGACATGTCGCCGGTGCTACTCACCTCGAACTTCGCCCTCACATACTACACGGTCGCCTCGGACATCGAGTCTATGAAGCTCAACTGCTACCTTCTGGTGGTCGACAGCGAGGGGATGTCCGTTGAGAGCGCAGTCGCCGGCAGGAAAATAACAGCAGACATCATTGTGGAGACCATTAAAACGACGAAGCTCGACGAACTCGTGAAGCATAGGCACCTCGTGATACCAGGCAGGGCGGCCAGGCTGAGCGGGGAGATACAGGAGGCCTCTGGCTGGACGATATCAGTAGGGCCCATGGACTCCTCAGGCATAGCGAAGTACCTTGAGGAGAAGTGGAAGCCGAACCCGGAATAACCCCGCTTTTTTTTTAAAAGTTACATCGAGTTAAGAGCCTTTCTTAAATGCTTCGAAACCTCGCCGCTCGTCTCGGCGGCGAGCCTTAAACTGTTTGATGTCTCCTTGAGCCCGAGCTTCTCAGCCTCCCCGGAGACTTCCAGGAACCTCGCAATGTGTTCATCATTATGTTCCATCCAGTGCTCGAGTAGCTTCCTGATCCTCAGACTCCCTTCTTCCATATGCATCAACCTTCGATGACGAGTCTCGTTGAGACGACGTTTACCTCCACGATCCTTCCCCCGCGGAAGGACTTCGAGCTGCCCATCACGTCCTTCACGACGACACCATTGTCATCGGCTCGGGCAAAGATTACATCTTGCATGACCTTTTCCCCATTTAAATAGACTGTGAACTCACACATGGAGAGATTACCACAATAAAGTTGCAGAGCTGAAATTTAATGATTTAAGTCCTATAGGACATCTAGACCAATTTTATGTAGGCTCCGCCGAATCCTGAACCACCGACGACCGCCCGATAAAATGATCCAGTGCCTGAGACCTTCTCCAAGGTTCCCGAGAACTCGATGTTCTCCCCATTCTCGAAGGCATCGCAAAAAATCCCCTCGTAAGAGACAAGCTGAGCGACTTCTAGGCCCTTAGGCATCTCCAATTTGACATTTTCCAATTCGTATATCGCCGGCAGGAATATCGATTCCGCGCTGTTTCTTATCGCCGCGGTACCTTTAACGATCCCTAGTTGATGATAAATGAGTTCACCATAGCTTTCGGTGATCTCACTGTCCTCCCTTATGGGGTGGAAGGAGACATATGTTCCATTGTAGAAGCAGTAGTCCCACCGCCGCTTGGCGAGTGTATTCATCTCCTCCATGCCTAATGGAAACCTATTTGACCTGGCTAGGCACCACCTCTTCATCTCATCCTCGTCATAGGGTTCGATCTGACCTCCCATGACCCTGATTTTTTTCACGAAGCTCCTTACCGAATTCGAGGCCCTTGAACCGTGAATTGTGAGGTCGATGTCCGAAAATGAGGGGTCATGGTTCCGAGTCAGGATGGAGCCGGTGACACCGAAGTCGGAGCGGTTTAACCCCGTCTGCGTCGTTATGAGGTCCACGAGGTTTAGGAGCTTCTCTTCGAGGGGATCATTTGGGCCTTCATCGAAGATTTCCTTGAGGCGTTCCTTGGGGCGGTAATATTTTTTCACATTTGTGCGTGGGACGGATGAGACGGTGATGTTCATGACGGGGCATCTGAACAGATATTGTGGATAATTGCTCCTGAGGAGGTCGTAGGTGTTCTCGACTTGGGAGACATGGTAGAAAGGCACGGCGCGTGAATAATGGGTGTCGCCTCTGCTCCACTTCCCGTAAGGTGCTGGAATATACTTCAGGTAGGCCGTGTATCTGTCAGGCGGGTGGAGGTAACCTATTACGCAGAACAGTAGCCCCTCTACAGTCTCTATGAAGTCTCTGTCCCTAGGCTTCGCCGATACCATCATCTCGACCCCGACACCTTAGATGGCTACCTGATCTTGCTCAACAGATGATCTACCACCTGGTCCGAGATGTTTTTTTCCGTGACCGTTTGTAGCCCCTCCCAGCCAGGGGTACTATTGAGCTCTACGACGTAGAAGCCGTTACCCTTTTCAGACTTCAGGATATCGACGCCCGTATATTCGAGACCTATAGCCTCTGCGGCCCTGACACTGACCTCAGCCAACTCCTCTTCAAGGATATACGGCTTAGCCTCTCCGCCGCCTGCGATGTTCGTCTTCCAGCGCTCAGCCTTCCTGAGCATCGAGGCGACTAATCTGCCACCGACCACGAAGGCTCTGATGTCCTCGTTCTCATGCGGGATATACTCCTGGACGTAGTAGACGCCACCGATCATCTCGAGCGTCCTGAAAACCCTGTAGGCGATATCCTCGTCGTTTAGCCGGGTCATGCCGAAGCCGAGTGAACCGAAGAGAGGTTTAACTACGACGTCGCCACCCAAGCTTGAGAAGGCTTCCATAGCCTCGTCGAATTTCTCAGTTACCACAGTCTTTGGCGTAGGTATACCCGCATCCTCCAGGAGCGCTGATGTATAGTATTTATCGACTGATCGCTCGATGCCGTCCGGAGAATTCATGACGTAGACACCCATCTCCTCGAGCCTGTGAAGGGCGTCCATCCTGTAAAAGACCTGCTCCGCAGATCCTCCAGGTACCTTCCTGACGATGACCGCATCGAAGTCGTCAACTGCGTATCCCTTAACTGAAGCCCTCGGTCTTGACCCCATCCTAGATAATAGACGGGTGACCGGGAAGATGTAGGCCTCAACTTCCCTCCTTTTCAGGCTCTCGAGGAGCCTCTTGACGTGCCACTCCTCCCTCTCGGAGGCTACTATGCCTATCTTCAAAGGGTACCCTCACTAATCAAGCGGCTGCCACGAATATCTCGCTGTTGCCTCCTATGGCTGTGTCGCCGTGATAGCGCTTGAAAGGAGCATCTATGAACCTCCCCGCCTCCTTAACTCCCAACTTGTCATTCAATTCCCTCAGGTAGAGCCTCATGAAAGTTGGTCTGTAGGTTGAATCGTAGATGTATGTCGGGAGCATCGCCTCGACCTCGCCGAGGCAGACTATGAAGCCGCCGTTTCCCTTGGCGTCTGCTCCCAATCTCTTCGCCGCGCGTCCGAAGACGAATATTTCGCCACCATTCATGTGGACTCCGGCGAAGGGCCCCGCGTTGCCCCTGACGACTATCATTCCTCGGCGTAGGAAGGAGCCGGTCTCCTGGCCGGCGTCGCCGTCGACGATGATGCATCCGCCTGTCATGCCCTCTGCGCTGCCCCTGTAGACCGAGCCGAGGTGGTTGCCCGCGTTCCCGCTGATCCTCAGGAGGCCCCCTTTCATCTCCACGCCAGCCCAGTCGGCCGTTGACCCATTCACCTGTATCTCGCCGCCGGTCATCTGGGAGCCGAGATGCATTCCGACGTCTCCATTTATAACCACCTTACCCGCGGTCATCTTCGCCCCGATGTACTTGACCTTGGAGAGGTCACCCTCTACGAAGATGGCCTGATCCGCTGTCTGCGCGGCCACTTCTCCTTCGAGGTCGAAGAAGTCTACGAGGCATTTCTTCGTATTCCCGATGTATATTGGGAGTTCCCTGACTTCTTGCATCTGCTTACCGGCGACGATGTCTGTGCTGATGTTCTCAGCCTCGATAGGGATCGTTGGCTTCTCCTTCAGCTCCAGGAACAGCTCCTTCACATCAGGTCACCTCCAGGCAGTCCTTCAGACCCATCTTGAACTTGCCGAGCTTGCCGCCGAAGTTGACCGCCGTGACCTTCCTCAGACCCTTCACCTGGGTCGCCGCCTTTATGCCTGCACCCATGGCCCTCTTCACTGAGGGCTCGTCGAGCCCGTTTAGGACAACCTCGATTACCGAGTTCACACCGTCCTGGATCTTCGACTCCTTGAAGGCATGTTTTATGGTGGGACAGAATGGTGTGTTCGTTGAAGCCTTCAGGAAGGCGTACTTTGAGCCTACCTTGCTTCCGCTGCGGCAGAGTCCCCCTGGGAATGGCGTGACGATGTTAGGAACACTATGAATAGCCTCGATCGCCCTCTCGGCGGCCTCCAGGGTGGCCGCCTCATTTCTTCCCATCAACAGGAAGTTACCCCCTGCGACGGCCTTCTTCGCCCCGTACTTCTCCTCGGTCAGGAACTCCCCCTCCATGACGGGTATCCGCCAGAACCTCGCACGCTGCCCCCACCCATCGTTCATCCTCATCTTCGCCTGGAAGCCGTCCCCGAAGAACCTGAGGCTCTTCCCGACATCGAGCATCTCATCAGCCTCCTCCTTCGGGAGTCCATTGAAGATCGCCGTCGTCGGACAGGTGAGGACGCATTGGCCTATGCGGCTCAGCATCGACCCCGAGAGCTTCCCCTTGGAGAAGCCGAAGACCATGACGGCCGCACCAGGCCTGCCGTCCGGCGTCTTTTCGGGCGGTACCTCCCGCTCTACGCCGGCCTCGCAGTCGCAGGCGATGACGCTTGTCGCGAAGCCGGTCATTGTTGTGGCGCCTATGTTTGCCCACTTTCTGTTGGCGGCCGTTATGACGATCCGGCTCCCCCACATGGAGAATCCCTCGGCGAATGTGTCCTCGATCTCGACGCCGTTGTAATTGAAGCTCATCAGTTCTTCACCCCCAGCTTCACCGGTATGCCGTGAGGAAGGTAGGCGTCTTCGACGGGGTAATTCCTGAAGTTGATGGTGATGTACTTCTGGAAATCTGCCTCCAGGTCCTTCACCAACTCGTCATCGTTGGGTGCCTTGGCGTCAACCCAATAGGTTGAGCCCTGAGGCGTTGATAGGATCTCTCCGTCCCTGACTACGAGTTCACCGCCCTTGATTGTATACTTGGCGAGGGTGAACGCCTTCTCCAGCTCCCTATGCATTGAGGGCCTCCAGAGCCGTGGGTTGATATCGTATACCGAGACGTCACCATCCGCACCAACGCCGAGATGCCCCTTGTGTGGCATCCCCAACGCCTTGGCCGTCGCGGCCCTCGTCACGGTGGCTATCTCATTGAATGTATATTCCCTATAGCAATCAATCAAAGTCGACCTCTTCATGCAGGCCTTGTTCACCTCGAGCATGGTCTCGTTGCGCGCCTTCCTGCTCATGAGCCAGGCTATCACCTTCGGGTAGAAGATGAAGGGGCCACCGTTCGGGTGATCCGTCGTCAGGTAAACCCTCCAGGGATCGTAGACCTCCAATGCGAGCTCGAGCCCTATCGCCCACTGAATGGAGTTCGCTGGGTTCTCCTTCCTGAAGGTGTATGGGACGATCCCGGCGCCCGCCTCCATCTCCACGTCCTTGTTCACCCACTTGTTGCCCGACAGGTTCCACAGTCTGAACTGCCATGGGCCGTCGCCTGTCATTGTTGTTGTGTCTGTGAAGATCACCTGGCCGAGGTCAATCGTCACGTGATCGTGGGCGTTCACGTACTTCGCTATCTGCAAGGCGCCGGACCTGACATTCCCCCAGTTATCACCATCAAGCGCATTGAACTGGACGTGGACGACGTGGATCGTTGTCTTCCTACCTTTCTTAGGCTTGATGTCTTTCACGGCGTCCATGGTCTCGATGGTGGTCTTGTAGTTTCCAGGCACTCCGAGATTGTTGCAGTGGAGGTGGATCGTGTGGGGCAGCCCCAGCTCCTCGTTAACCTTCGCCAAGCTAGTGATTATCTGCCGGGGTGTCACCTCGTAATTTTCCACGATGTCGTCGAGGCCCCCGACGTTCCGGCCCCATTTCCAGTTCTCGACGCCGCCCGGGTTCACGATCTTTATGGCGTAGCCCTTCGTCGCCCTCATGAGCCAGAGGACGAACGCCTTAAGCATCTTCATATCGCCCTGCTTCACGTACTTTAGGGTGAAGAGGTTGTTGCCGTAGAGGGGGAAGGCGGCCGTGTCAAGCATCGGTGTGTCGTTGAGCTCCTCGTGTACATGCTTCGCCCCGAGCGGCGGCATGGCTGGCTCAATCACCGAGGTGTACCCCATCTGGGCGTACCTGTAGCCTGTCACGAATGTTGAGGGACAGCTGTACCCAACTCCTGAGCGCGTTATCCTGCCCCTCGGAACGACGTCCTTCCTGTGATCCTCCGGCCTCAGCATCCTCCCCGTGTTGACCTTCGAGCCGGCGATGTGGCTGTGGAGGTCCACGCCGCCGGGCATCACCACCATGCCTGAGGCATCGACAATCTTCGCGCCACGTCCCTTGAGCCTCTCGACGACCTTGCCGCCGCTGATGAGGATATCCTTCTTCTCTCCATCTATGCCGTTCGACGGGTCGTAGACATATCCGCCCTTCACTATGATGTCGTTCATTCTGAGCCCTCCTTGAGGACCTTGACCCTCTCAATGATATCCTCCAGGACCCTTGCGTCTGGGTAGACGCCCTCAGGTGGGTCCACCACCTTCCTCAGTTTGAGGGGAACCACGTCCATACGGTACGCCGTCCCGTCGCACTCGATGCCAGACGTAGCGACAGGTATCACTATCTTGCTGAGCATGGCCGTTGGCGTCATCTTCCTCTCAAGCGTTATCACGGGTATCTTGGCGAGGTGCCTGACCGCGTCTATGGGGAACGTGGCGGCTGGATCTGAGCCCATCACCAGGGCGGCGTCCGCCTCCTTACGCGCCAGCATGTCGACGGCTGTGTACTCGCCGGGATTATACCGTGGGTAGCCTCGACTCATGTCCACGGCGAATGGGTAGCCGGTCTGCCAGGCGGTCACCATGTTGGCGCCCGTGACGTTGTAGCAGCCCCTCATCGGGTTGACGGCGAACTTCGTGTGGAGGTTCATCTCGGAGACCAGGCTGTACATCGCATCTATGTTCATGTGTTTCCCCTCGCTCTGGTTGAGGCCCAGGCCGTAGAAGAGGCAGCCGACGCGTGCGCCCTTCATCTTCTCGGCCAGCGCCCTGATTACGCTGACCGAGACGCCGCCGATAACGTCGCCCTGGATCGCCTCGCCCCTCACCGCCGCCCTCAGGGCTTGGAGGACCTCGAAGTCTGTGTTCGGCTGTATCCTGATGAACTGGTCAGCGATCTTCGCGGATTTGGTCTCCCTCACGTCGACCACGACTATGTAGCGGTCCTTCCTGCCGTTCGGGTTGTACATCCCCTTCGGCATACCCGAGTAGCGAATGAGGTGCCTTGGGTGGGCCTCGATCGGGTTTGCACCCCAGAATATGATGACGTCGGCCCTATTCTTCACCTCGCCGAGCGTCGTGGTCGCCGACCCTACATGCTGCATGGCGAGGATGCTTGAGCCATGGCAGACGGATGTTGTGTTATCTACGGCGCCCCCGATGAGCTCAGTGAGATAGACGGCCTTCCTTATCGCGTCGTTCTCGGTCTTACTCAAACCGTATATTATGGGCCTCTTGGCCTCCGCGAGGGTCTTCGCCGCTGCATCAACCGCCTCTCCGTACCGCACCCTTTTACCATCGACAGTCGGATACGTGATTCTCTCGACGTCGTAGTTCATGAATTTGGAACGTGAGATTACGCAGCCATTCTTTATGCCGACTATCTTATTCGACTCCACGTTGACTTCGATGTCGTCGCAGAGGCTTCCACAGAAGGGACAGATCACATCGGTGTGGATAACCATCAGGAAGTCTCCTTCAGCGCCTTAACCAATTCAGTGATGGTCAGGACATGTTCGTCTCTAGCTGGCTTCACGATTGCCTTGACACCCTTGTACTGGGGGGTGCCTGTGCAATTGGTCTCTGAGCCGAGGATCTGATTTGCCCAGGGCCCGTAGGCGACGAAGGCTGAGCCCGGTGACAGTCCCTCTGAGATGCGCCAGCTCAGGACAACCCTGCCGTGATTCGTCGAGACCTCCACGGGTACGTCTTTTTCGAGCCTAAGGGCTTCTACGTCTGTTTTATTTAGTTCAATGCAGCTTACGCTGTTGAAATATTCCTTCGACATCTTCCCTATCTCGAGTCCCACGGCCTGATCGAGTGAGCGACCGGTCAGGAGGCTAACATCTATTTTTTCTGTCAAGCGACTTCCCAGCCAGAATTATCATCATTAATAACCTAATTACATATTAAAATTTGTCAAGAAGAAATGAGGTGAGGGCTCCAGGCCTAGGAGGAGACGGAGCTCCTTATCACTTCATCGTTTATTTTCCCGTTGATGAAGGCCGCGCCTGTTTTGGCGGAGATGAGCGTCACCACAGCCGGTGCGAACAGGGCTGGATCGATCTTGGTGAAGTCGAAGTCCACGGCCTTGTATATCTCGTACGAGGTCTTCCCGTAATCCTGGCAGTTGCTTGACGGCGCGTTCGCCGCCATCTGCCTGAGAACAGGCTCATCCTCATCCACGACGTAGCTCGTTACACCGGCGTACGTGAGGGCGTCCTCCGCCCTCCCCATAGCCTTCCCGCCGTCGACGTGAAGCGGCATTATGGGGGCGTACCCGACCGCGTACCTCACCTTCTTCAGGTCCAGGCCGAGGACATCGAGCCTGAACAGGCCGGTCTCCACGACCCTGCCCGAAATCTGGACCATCCCGGCCATCGATGTCGTCGTCGTGAGAAGCATGTAGACATTCTCAGGCCTGACGCCGCAGGCCTCCGCTATGAACCTTGCAGCCGTGTCCGTCGGCTTCTTGTGCCCCTCGAGGAGGAGAACGGCGACATCGGCGGAGTCCTTGTACTCGATCTTCTGGAAGACCTTCTTAGGCTTCAACGCCAACGCCCTCGCGGGCCCTGAGCCGTCGCCGGTGTAATCCTCGACCGAGATCTTCCAGCCGGCGAGCTGTGCCCCGAATAGGGAGAGTGCGGGGTAATCTGTAGATACGACTACCGTCGGAAGCTTAAGCCCACCATAGTCCGCATACCCTAAACTGACAGCCCCCGCGCCGCCCATGGCCACGCGAGTCGTCATCAATCCGGCCTCGTACCCACCGACGGCGTTCAGCCCGGTATCTATGATCGTCGCACCTGAAGGCAGCCTCTCTACAATGACATTATAATACTCGGGTTCGTCGAGGAACTGCCTTACACGCTTCATTGCCAATTTGTTTAAACTCAGCAAACCGTGATCCCGATCTAGGTTTATTCAAATCGTTTATAGAATTAGCGATAGATTTCCTGCGTAAATGCTAGAAGTGTCTACTTGTCGACGTAATCTACGACCTGCCCCTCTTGAGTGAGTTTGTAGATAACCGTGCTACCTTCTACCTTTTTCTCGACGCAGTAGCCGTACTCTAGGATGCTCAGGTGCCAGGCGAGAGCCTTCTCATCCATACCTGTTTTTTCCTTAAGGGCCTCGATGGTGGCCGGCCCCTCTTTCAGTGCTCTTAATATCTCCCTCCTCACTGGGCTGTTCATCGCCCTGAGGTATCTCACGTGCCTCTCCTTGGTCTCCTCCATCGTTCCCCCGATGGTTTTAGAGTCAGAGCCACTCATGGCTTCTGGGTCCCACGTGTCATCCTCTTCTTGTTCCTCTTCCAGTTCTCGAATCCATCGAGTATGAGGCCCCAGTCGATGTACTCACTCATTATCTTCCGCGTCAGCTGTATCTTCTTCGTCGACATCGGCATCGGGACTATCCTTCCATCGAGGACCTCGAGTTTGGTGACCGTTGTGAATGTGTCGTCTGGTACCAGGAGGAGTGGAACCCCCTTAGAGTCGGCGGAGGAGATGACCTGTGTGGGGGGATATATGTTTCCCGTGAGGATTATTGCGCTCGGCTTCGTCTCAAGCGCCATCAGCACGAGGTCGGTCCTGTCGCCGCCGGTTATGAATGCTCTGTCGACGCTCTTCCTCAGCCAACTCATCGCAGCCTCAGGCGCCATGGCGCCCACGAGGTAGTTGTCCACGATCCGTTCCAGCTTCCTCTTCCCCGCGAGCACCTCAGCGTCGAGGACATTGACGACCTCCTGAACGGTGGGGAGAGTTAACTCTCTATGGTCTGGGACCACGCCGAGTACCCTGATCTGGCAGCGTTCCAGGACGTTGTTGACGACGCCCCTCATCCGCTCAAGCTGATGGAAAGGAACAAAATTGATAACTACGCCGAGGAAGTCGACGCCTTTCCCGGTGAGATAGTCCCGGTAAAGGAGGGCCTTGTCGGCTGATGAATCGTTGTCCCCCTTGATAGAGAATATCACCTTGGCGCCGAACTCCTTAGAGAGGGATGAGAGGTCGAGGTTGGAGCATGAGAGGAGCTCAGGGGTCTGAGCTGCCTCGATTATGAGGACATCCTTGCCCTCACTCACCTTCCTGTAGGCGTCGAGCACCTTGTTCCTCGAGTCGACGCAACTCTCCCCTATAAGGTCGAGGTAATGGCTCCCCAGGATTATGGGGCACAGCTCCTCCAGGGGCTCGGATAGGCCGATCACCTCCTTCATCATCAGGACATCAGGGTCCTGAAGCTTTCCCTCGACGGCCTTGTGGCCCTGCCCCACGGGTTTGAAGTAGCCTACCTTCATGCCCATCTCGTTGAATTTGTTGAATAAGCCCAGGCAGAGGGCGGTCTTTCCGCTGAACTTCGTGCCCGAGATGTACCGTGTGTAGACCATCAGTATCACCTGCTCAAACCTTGGTTAAAGTTATTTTGACGTCGAGGGCATAACAACCCTTCCCCTCACCGTATACTATGACCGGGTTGATATCCATCTCGACTATCTCAGGGAAATCCATAACGAGCTGGCTGACCCTGAGGAGCATATCCTTCAGGGCTTCTATATCCGAGGCCTCCTCCCCTCTTATGCCCTTTAAGAGAGTATACGCCTTCGTCTCCTCCATCATCCCACGTGCCTCCGGCTCGGACATGGGAGCCAGACGGAACGAGACATCCTTTAAGAAGTTGACGTAGATGCCTCCGAGGCCGAACATTATGAGGGGTCCGAATTGGACATCCTGGCTCATGCCTATGATCATCTCCATCCCCTTAGGCACCATGTGGTAGACCATGACGCCGTATATCCTCGCCTTCGGCATGAGCATGGACACGCTTGTGATGATCCTGTCGAAGGCCTGCCTGATCTCCTCGGGGGAGTTGAGGTTCAGGGCCACGCCCCCGATGTCTGTCTTGTGCAGGATGTCGGGGGAGACTATCCTCAGGACGATCGGGTAGCCGAGCTCCTCGGCCGCCTTCACCGCCTCCTCGGCGTTATCGACGAGTCTGTTCGCCGGGGCAGGCATCCCGTACGCCCCGACGACGTCGGCGGCCTCCGTTGAGAGGAGGACAACCCTGCCGTCCTCCCTCGCCGAGGCGATGATCCCTTTCACACTATCCTTATCGACATCATCGAATATCGCTGGTTCAGTGGCCGACTTGCTCAGGAAACGCTTGTAGGTGTACAGGGCTGAAATAGTCTGGATCGCCTTCTCCGGGAAGTCGAAGCATGGAACGCCGTTCTCGACTAGGAGCCTTGAGGCGTCCTCCACCGCCCTGCCGCCCATGAAGACCGCGAGTATGGGCTTGTCAGCCACCGCCGTCTTCGCCTCCACGATGCTCCTCGCGATCTCAAGACTCTCAGTCATGGCCTGTGGCGTCAATAAGACGATTGCAGCGTTCACGCTACCATCCGCCAGCACCTCGTTGAGGGCGAATCTGTAGCGATCCGCCCTCGCGTCACCGAGCACGTCGACGGGGTTACCCGTCGCTGAGGCGGGTGGGAGACTCTGGCGGAGCCTGTTCTGCAGATCACTCGAGAGAGAGGCGAGCTTTACGCCGAGCTTCTCCGCGAGGTCGGTGGCGAGGATGCCCGGCCCCCCGGCGTTGGTTATTATCGCTATCCCTTCACCATTGGGTAGCGGCTGCTCGGTGAATGCCACGCCATAGTCGAAGAGCTCCTCCACGCTCTGTGCGAGTATGACACCGGCCTTGTTGAAGGCCGTCTGGTATGCCAGGAAGCTGCCGACGAGGGCGCCTGTATGGCTGCCAGCCGCCCTGGCCCCGGCAGAGGATGTCCCACCCTTAAGGACTATAACAGGCTTCTTCTTCACGACTTTCGTCGCTGTGTCGATGAATTTACGTCCCTTCTCGATGGACTCCAGATAGAGTAAGATGACGCCTATGTCGTCGTCCTCCGCCATCGCCTCTATGAAGTCCACCTCGTCGAGGTCGGCCTTGTTGCCGAGGCTGATGAAGCTGTGGAAGCCTATGTTCTCCTTTACAATCCAGTCGAGAACAGCAGTGCCTAGGGCCCCACTCTGGGAGATGAAACCTATCCGGCCTTTCCTGGGCATTCCAGCGGCGAAGCTCAGGTTCAACGGCGTCTCAGTGTTTATGAGGCCGAGGCAGTTAGGCCCCTGAATCCTCATGTCATATTTCTTACCTATCTCCAGCAGCTGTTGCTCGAGCACTGCGCCATCGTGGCCTATCTCCTTGAAGCCCGCCGATATGACCACGAGCGCCCTCACGCCCTTCCTGCCGCACTCATCAGCCACCTGGAGAACAGATGCCGAAGGGATCGTGATCACCGCGAGGTCTATCACCCCTGGGACATCAAGGACCGATCTATAGCACCTTAGGCCCAGGATATCGGTCGCCTCCGGATTGATTGGATATATTTCGCCGCCGAACCCTGAATCCATCATGTTCTTGGTGAGGATGTAGCCTACCTTGCCGGGGGTCCTGGATGTGCCTACCACCGCGACAGATCTTGGGCGGAAGATGGCTTCAAGCTCCAAACCGGCACCCCCTGAGGCTCACTATAGTAAAAAGTATCAAAAATAAAAACGTTCAGTAATTATTATAAAGGATGGTGGATAGAGGTCCGATAATTAGAAAAAATCATGAAGAATCGGTCTATTTCGTCGGCTTCTCCTTCAGCTTCCTCTTCTTCAGGTAGGAGCCGTCGTCGTAGTGGGGTTTCCTCAGGACGCTGTCGCCGAACTTCTCCATCTCCCTCGCCTCATCCGCTAGGAGGGAAGCGCTCCTCATCATCTCGTGGGCCGACGCGCACATGGCCGTGTATACCTCCCAGTCCTTCTCCTTGAAGCAGGCATCTACGGTTATGCTCGAAACCCTTTTAGCCATCTCGTAGGCCGCTGCAGCCTTCGCCTCAGCGTAGGGGTTGGTGAAGCCCGCCGCCTTGATCGCCTTCTCCCTCGAAACGTTCATCAACGGCAGCTCGGGTTTCTCGCCCTTCTTCAGCTGCTCTATCAGCTTGTCAACCGTTTCGTAGACGATATTGTAGACGCCTGTCACAGAGAGGACCTTGATGACATCCGAGTTGAATAGCGCCATCTCTATCGGGTCGAGGAACTCCCTTCGGGCCCCTATCATCGAGTCGGCCTCTATGATCATGCCCCCCATTCCCTTCTGCCCAAGCTCCTCGAGGAGGCTCTTCGGCCCATCCGAGACGACTACAACCGGGATTCCCGCGGCCGCCACCGTCTCCCTCGCCTTCGTGGGTCCCTTCGTGCTTGCGTTTGGGCTGGTTATGAACACGAGCTGGGGCTGGAGGCTCACCATGATTTTCGCCACATCCTCAGACTGCTTCCCGCCCATGTTTGCGCCTGAGGAGACGACGCGAACCTCCATATCCGATCTCTCCGCCCTCTCGTCGAGCAGGAGCTCGATCATGGGGGCGGTCGCTATGTTACCCATCTTGAGGAAACCGATTCTCACCATATGTGGCACCTGGAAATAATGCTCTCCCAGTTAATATAACACCAATGCTGAAGGAGGATCAAGGTGGACCAATTGGAGTACAGGAGACTTGGCAGGACGGGCCACATGAGCTCGGTCCTCGCCTTCGGCGGCTACACATTGAGCAACATCTCTCAGCCGGAGGCGGACAGGATAATGAAGATCGTCCTCGAACATGGCATCAACCACATCGACGTCGCGCCGAGCTATGGAGCGGCGGAGGATAGGCTTGGCAGGTGGATCAACGAGCATAGAGACAAGTTCTTCCTCGCATGCAAGACGCAGAAGAGGACGAAGATTGACGTTAGGAAAGAACTGGACTCATCCCTCAAGAGGCTGAGGACGGATCATTTCGATCTATATCAGCTACACGCGCTTGACAGCCTAGGTGAACTCGATACGGCACTTGGGGAGGGCGGCGCCGTCGAGGCCATACTTGAAGCGAAGGAGGAGGGCCTCGTAAAGTACATAGGCATCACAAGCCACGTCCCTCCAACAATAATCGAGGCGGTGAGGAGATTCGACTTCGACACAGTGCTCTTCCCATTGAACTTCATCCTGAAGCGCCACGCAGTCCCCGAGAACGATTACGAGCCGCTGCTGAAGCTGGCGGAGAGGAAGAACCTGGGCACAATCGCCATGAAGGCCTTCACGAAGCAGCCCTGGCAGGGGGAGAGAAGGTATCAGACATGGTACGAGCCTTGGGACAATCAGGAGGAGATCGACAAAGCGCTCTGGTTCACCCTCAGCCAGGGGGTGACGACGGCGGCATCCTCCGGTGAGCCACGCCTCTTCGAGATGATGGTCGACGCCGCCGAGCGATACCGATCACTAACCATGGACGAGCAAAGGGAATTGATTGATTCGGCATCGGACCTGAAGCCCCTATTCCCGAGAAGATGAGGAAAAACCTTGTTAAACAGGACCCATCATTCTTATTGATTAATTTTGAGCGACAAGGTGAAGATATTCGGTCACCTGCTGAAGGATGTCGTGAGGGAGAACATCTGCGTGGGCTGCGGCGCCTGCGTCGCCGTCTGCCCGGTTGACGCGATAGCGCTGGAGGGTGGGGTTCCGAAAATCGTCGGCAAATGCTCCGCATGCGGCAACTGCTACAGTGTGTGCCCTAGGACAGACTTCGAAGCAACGAAGATGGAGGAGAAGCTCTTCGGGAGAGCCAGATCATCGGAAAAGGCTGACCTGGGCATCGTGAGGAAGGCTTACGCCGTCAGGGCCTTGAGGCCTGACATCCGTGAACGCTGCCAGGACGGAGGGGCCGTGACCGCCGTCCTCGTCCAGTTCCTGAAGGAGGGGGGCGAATCCGCCGTCGTCGCAGGGCTCGAAAAGGACAAGCCTTGGACGCCTGTGCCCTTCGCCGCCTCCACAGAGGAGGAGGTGGTGGAGAACGCAGGGACGAAATACACGGCGAGTCCCACAATCCTCGGCGTGAAGAATGCGGTGAAGAAGGAAGGTAAAAGGAAGATCGCGGTCGTTGGTACACCCTGCCAGGTAAGGGCGTTGAGGAGGGTGGAGTTCCTGGAGCAGAAGCAGGAAGGTCTGCCCAAGGCGGAGTACCTCAACATCGGTCTCTTCTGCATGGAGACGCTCAGCCAGGAAGGCCTCCTAGAATACCTTAGGTCCGAGGGCATCGACCCATCGAAGGTGACGAAGTTCGAGATAAAGAGCGGGAAGTTCATAGCCCACAGGATGGGCGAGCCGCCCTATGAGGTGAAGCTGAAGAGGGTCAAGCACCTGGTCCGCCCGTGCTGCCACGTCTGCACAGACTTCACATCAGAGTTCTCAGACCTCTCCGTCGGCAACGTTGGCTCCCCCGATGGCTGGTCGACGGTCCTTGTCCGCACAGAAAAGGGTGAGAGGACGCTGAAGGCCGCCGAGAAGGCCGGCCTCGTGGAGATTCAGCCTCTCGAGGAGGGTGAGAGGGGCATTGGCTTTGTCACCAGGCTCGCCAAGATGAAGCGCAAGGTGGAAACTGAGTCCTCAGGTCATTGAACCTTCTCTCCTCAGCCCATCAACTGGCGCTTTTAATTTATGTGCATTTTTCTCTAAGAAACGAAAATATTTGAATCTATTATGGTCCTTAAAACTTATTAAACAACAAGCTTTGCACTAAAAGCCTTTTGCGCATTTCCAAGACCTTACCTAGGATCGTTACATTTCTTTTCCATCAAAAGGTTATTTAATTATAAAAACAAGAAGCCATAACAGTGAAACGATAGATATGGACTGGGGAATCCAAAACCGATTATCTAGACTCATCCAGAAAGATGGTAAAGCCGTTTTCCTTCCCATCGATCACGGATACTTCCAGGGACCCACACACTGTCTGGAGAAACCGGGGGAAACGATCAAACCCATCTGGCAGTACGCGGATGGTCTGATGATGACTCGCGGAGTTCTAAGGAGTTGCATTGACCCCGCGATCTCCAAGCCCATCATTCTAAGAGTATCAGGGGCTACATCGATCGTAGGCAAAGATCTATCCAATGAGAGCTTAGTTACATCCATTAATGAGATTCTGAGACTGAACGCCTCCGCAGTCTCCATGTCGGTCTTTGTTGGGACCGAGAATGAGAACAAGAGTCTCACAAACCTGGCGAAACTCGTGGATGAGTGTGAAGAATATGGCATACCGGTTATGGCTGTTACATCAGTAGGCAGGGAGCTCGATAAAAGGGAGGCTCGGTACCTCGCTTTGGTGGCGAGAATCTCAGCGGAGATTGGTGCACGCGTTGTCAAAACATATTATTGCAAGGAGAATTTTGAGAAAGTCGTTGAAGGCTGCCCGGTTCCGGTAGTGATCGCTGGGGGGCCTAAAACTGAAACCATACGTGAAGTGTTCGACTTTGTCTACGACGGCGTCCAGAAAGGAGCCATCGGCGTGAACTTGGGTAGAAACGTTTGGCAAACTGAGAACCCTGTTGCAACCATACGTGGTATCCGCGCCATTGTCCACGATGGATATACTGCAAAGGAGGCGGATGACCTCTTCGAGCAAGTTAAGGCTGGAAAAGCATAACTGGATAACTTCTCCTTCTATATGTGAAAATTATGCTTGCCGCTGTATACTATAATAATAGAGACGTTAGAATCGTGGACATGCCTAGACCGGAGATCGAGGAAGATGAGTTTCTTCTGAAGGTGATGGCGAGCGGCATCTGTGGAAGCGATGTCACCGAATGGTACCGAGCACCTAAGGCACCTATAGTTCTAGGCCACGAAGCAACAGGCATCGTTGAGAAAACTGGAAAAAACGTCAAAGACTTCCATCCCGGTGATAGGGTCTTCGTCTCCCATCACATGCCTTGCAATAAGTGCATATACTGCTTAAATGGGCATCATACGGCTTGCGAAACGCTGCAGACAACAAAATACTATCCCGGCGGATTCGCACAGTATATACGAGTGCCGAGAATCAACGTAGAGCAGGGCACCTATAGGCTGCCCGACGATATGTCGTTTGAGGTAGGTACCTTCATCGAGCCATTAGGATGCGTCATTCGAGCGCAGCGATTAGCAGAAATTGAAGAGAAAGACGTGGTCTTGATCCTGGGCACAGGTATCTCAGGGTTACTGCATGTGAAATTGGCTAAATTAAAAGGAGTTACAAAAATATTCGCCACCGACGTGAATTCTATTCGCTTGGACATAGCAAAACGATTTGGGGCAGACAAAGTTATTGATGCAAGTGGAGATGTCATCAAGGAGCTTAGGAAAGCTAACAACGGCAGACTTGTCGATAAAGTTGTCGTCTGCACGGGATCAGCTCAGGCGGCTTTAATAGCCTTAGACTACGTTGACAGCGGTGGGACGGTAATGTTTTTTGCCGTGCCCGATCCCACGGTGAGGATCCCGTTGCCTATCACGAAATTCTGGAGAAATGAAGTCACCATTAGAACATCCTATGGCGCCGCACCAGTAGATCTGAATGAGTCATTTATGCTACTGGCTCAAAGGAAAATAATCGTTGATGATATGATTACACACAGGCTTAACATTAAGGAGGCAGCTGAGGGCTTCAGATTAGCATCGGAGGCTAAAGAATCACTGAAAGTGATTTTGAAGCCTAATGATACATAGCGCGCGCATTTAACGTATGCCACCAAGATTCTTCATCCTACGTCTCTCACGTCAACTCTAAAAAAATAGCCATAAATATAGTCTAATTATGAGTTTTACTCGCCTGAAAATTTAGTTATGGTTATTAATAATATCCAAAGAGAGAAAATGAGGCTGTTTTAAGGGCTCTTTGAATTGGAAATGTTTTACGCCTTTATAATAATAAGTTTCAAGAAAATAGACGCATCGTGTGTCCATCACCCTTCATTATCCGCCCTCCAGCCGCTCCATGGCGTTCTCAAGGTCCTCGACCTCGTAGGCTCTGAGGGCGCCCATCAGCCTACCTAGACGCCTCCTCATGCCCTTCTCGACCTTTACCCCCGCCTTCTCAAACATGTTAGTCAGGCGTCTTTCAAGCGCACGGCCTTCCTCATCAAAGTCTGTTAAGACCAGCACGTTCAAGCAGTTCTCCGCCAAGGCATTGACGAGGTCGCTGCTCTGCACGCCGATCTGTGACAGCATCTCTGCCCTCCCATCGTAGCTGAGGCCCCTGATGGCCTCAAGGTCCCTCGGCCCCTCCACGAGGATGAGGTCAACGTATTTTCCCATGTCGGAGAGGAGGAGGCGGACCTCATTCAGCGCCTCAGCGGCGTTGTTTCTCGAGGACATGCAACTACCCCTCCGAGACAAGTATGAGGACCAAGTCGTTGACATTCGTGCCCGTCGGGCCGGTCACAACCATGTCTCTGGTCCTCTCGAAGAATGAATATGAGTCGTTCTCCGCCAGGAACTTCTCGATGGGGAGTCCAGCCTCCGATGCTCTCCTCGAGGTCCCCCCATCCACGATGGCGCCTGCCGCCTCCGTGGGGCCATCTATCCCGTCAGTGGCCAGGGACGCCACGATCGCTCTCAGCCCGGCAATCCTCCTGGCTGAGCTGAGAGCCAGCTCCTGGTTCCTCCCTCCCCTACCAGAACCCCTAACATTGACCGTCGTCTCCCCGCCAAAGATGATCGCGGCAGGAGGCTTCAGCGGCCTGCCCCTGGCAGCCGACTCCCTAGCTATCCCGGCCAGTACGGTCCCGACCTCGGATGCCTCACCCTCGACCATCGTCGAGACTATGAGAGAGTTGTACCCCAGTGCTTCAGCGGCCTCTGCCGCAGACTCGGCCGCGATCGAGTTGTTCCCAACGATTAAGTTGGTCACATGGGTGAAGATCCCGTCGCCGGGTTTAGGCGTCTCCGGCATGATATGCTTCATGCCGTATTCGAGCCTATCCCTCACTTGGCTGCTTGTGCCGGCCCAGAGTTTATGCTTCTTCAGGACGTCAACGGCGTCCCTGAAGGTCGTTGTGTCCGGT
>Ga0172366_10000207_pt1 | contig 38115 bp, 29 predicted proteins | sample LakKivSesite69cm_FD_114533 | JGI IMG/M metagenome (GOLD analysis project Ga0172366, IMG submission 114533) | Sediment microbial communities from Lake Kivu, Rwanda - Sediment site 69cm | ecosystem: Environmental > Aquatic > Freshwater > Lake > Sediment | place: Rwanda: Western Province, Lake...
CCCGGCGCTTCGTCACGACCGACTGCGTAGATTCCAGAGGCGTCAACAGCGACTTCGTAGGCAACATTGTACCCTGAGCTCGGGTTGCTCTCCTGAACCCAAATGAGTGAGCCGTCCATTAGGCTCCTTTTCTCCATCCTCCACTCTCCCTCTTCTAGGAACACATTGGCACCGACCACGTATATCCCAGTGGAGTCAACGCTCACTGCCCAGGCCGCCGAACTCTCCGCAACAGTTTCAACCCAAATGAGAGAACCATCCGTCGTGGCCCTTTTCTCCACCCTGAGGTGAGGGCTAACTTCTCGATATCCTGGACTAACCACTTCGTGGTATTCTGCGCCGACAATGTAGACCCCTGAAGCATCGACTGCAACGTCTAGGGCGTTGTCATCCAGGGGACCTGGGTTCACGGTTTGAACCCAGATGAGCGAGCCGTCATTCAGGTTTCTCTTTTCTATCCTCCACTGGTCATCGCCTTCTGAACGATCCCAGCCAACTACATAGACCCCTGATGTGTCAGCCGCAACCTCGTAGGCACTATCGTATCCCTGACTTGGGTTGCTCGTCTGAGCCCAAAGGAGCGACCCATCTTCCAAGCTCCTCTTCTCAATCCTCCACCCGGCGTCGCCTGTGGAGAATTCCGGGCCGACGATGTAGATGCCGGAGGCATCCACGGCAGCCCCTAGGGGCGAATCATTCCCAGGGCTCGGATCGCTAGTCTGAACCCAGACAAGTGACCCGTCGGTCAGATGTCTCTTCTCGATCCTCCACGCGGAGTCACCTAACGACATGTCAGCGCCGCAGACGTATATTCCCGATTGGTCGACGGCAACCGCTAGTGCGCTATCTGACTGTGAGCTGGGATTCTCAGTTTGAACCCACAGCCTCTCGCGCTCCGAAGGGGCCTCGGCGACAACACTTGTGAAGCATTGGAGCAGAATCACTGAGAGTAGTGCCGCCGTCAATATCGCGACTTTGAGGCCAGCCATATCCGCCTTTCGTTCGCCTGCTGAGCATCTTGCCTCTATCCTATCCACGGTGAAAACCGGCTAACTCCATTAATAAGACTAGGGCGAACTCTCTAGTGATCGTCCTACAGAGGACCCGATCCAGACTTGACCTCAAGCAGGATGAGAAGACGGGGAAAATGTCCGAGAAGTTGGCGTCGACAACCTTGCTTGAGACATGCTTTCAGTCTTTGCGGCGCTTTCCTGATTGCAGCATCATGCTCTGGACCAATGCTACGTTGTATTGAGTGCCGATGCCCAAAGAGCGCAATTGTACCAATGGATCACGAAGAATCGTGAGTTCATCGCAATAAGCGAGGATTCAAACCCGTTCCGTTGGGAAGCGCTCGATCTACCTCACAATCCGTGCGACTTGGTCAATGAGAACTCGGTCTTTCTATTTCTTTGCGACGAATACTATCTGCTCAGCCAGGAGCTTACCTCCGGGCTTGGATTTCCAGTCAGCATAAGGATCCCACCGAGGTGGACACAAATCTCTCAATATCATGTCTTCGTTCCCGGGGCAAGGGCCAGAATCCCCTTGATGCTATGAGGACGGATGTACAGTCTGGTAGAAGAGCCCTATGTCATATGAGCTTGGGTATATGCCCGAGCCAGCAGAAGATCCGCAAAACAGCCCGACGAAGTTGTTTCCCACTTTGACCAAACAGGGATTCTCCGCGCTTATGGTGTTCCATTTTCCGAGGCCCACTATTGGGTTGCCGACATGCCTTTTCCAGCTTTTGAGATCTCTGGAGTAAGCTAGTCCGATTCTCCAGCTACTCCCATCATAGCCTTGGTAGAAGAGATAGTAGTTGTCACCAATTCTAATGCCGTGCCCGGGATACGCATGCACACTATCCCACTCTCCCGCCACTCCCTTGGCGAAAACCGGACGAGGATCGATTGACCACGTCTTTCCGTCCTTCGAGTCGGCGTATCCACAACTGAACTCAGCATCGTCATACGCTCCAAAAATCATCTTGAAAGGTGGCTCTTTGCCCGGCTCATAGAAAACGACCTCCGGATCGATCCTTCTCAAGTAGAATGTCCCAGCAGCAACATCTACGATTGGATTCCGGGGGTGCTTTGCCCAGCTGATACCATCAACGGATGTCGCCAAGCATCCTCTGTCGTGCTCGCCATCGTAAGAGTGATAGTACATCCAATATTCATCCCGGACCTCAATCACATAGGGAGTCACTACTCCATTTTTCTCTATTCCTGTCTTAGTAGTATCCAAGACAACGCCTCGCTTAGTCCATTCGACTAGGTTCTTGCTCTTCGCTAGCCCTATTCTGAAGTTGCTGCCATTGTACATGCCGTAGTAGCAGTAGTACTCGCCATCGATTTCGACCACGTGAGGGTCAACTGCTTGATGGCTATCTGGTTCCCCCGGCAAGCCTCTCGTGATGATGGGCGCGTCGAACAAAGTCCAAGCTCTGAGGAGAGGGAGGGGCGGAGCATCCCTCAATTCCTCAAGCTCTGCCTTGGCGCGTTCAAACAACCTGATGTCACCAGCGGGGCGCATGCTGCGAACCCACCATAAAAGAGTTAGACACTATGCATGATCATGAGGGAGGGCCCATTGAAAGCCCACCTTTCACGAACGAGAGGTTGCCCCCAAGCCCTGAGGCCTCGTTACGTGCGTGACTCAACATTCGTACTGAGTGCACATACCACTGGCTTCATCTATACCTTAGGTCGAAGGCGTTGGTGCCTGCATCCAGACCACTTTCAAAGACGGCGTAAGTAGCGTCTCCTAGCTTCTTGACATCGCATGGCAGGTCTATTCTCATATCCTTAGTCACCTTGCAGACCGTCGCGTCATCCTTGATCAAGATCCTAAAGTCTGTCGGGCCGGAATATGTTGTCCTTATTGTTAGTTTCCTCTCGGCCGCACGGTCATTTACGTCCACGGTCATGTCTACGCTGTGGTTGCCCATTTGACAGGCCACATTTCCTGACCGTCTTAACGAGGGATGGATGTGGAGTTCTTGGTTGGGGTAGTCCACGTCTAGTCCGAAGAGTCCTTCGACTATGGCCCTTATGTAGGGCGCCGCCGTGAAGCAATAGCCAAATGCTCCCTTGCCCGCTCCGTTGGCATCGTCCTCATAATACTCGTAGAAGCCTCCATCTCTGACTGCCACTTCCGCTTGCCTGGTCAAGACATCCGTGGCCTTATCTGGGCATCCTAGCCTGAAGAGAGCTATGGCATACCAGCTAGCAAAGGCGGGCCAGACATCACCGTTCCAGTAGCGACCGCCGTCAAAGATCCTGTTGTGCCACCCATCGGGGTATGGAGGCTCAACTGACTGACCATAGAGCCTCAGTCCGCTCTCGGCCTTTTCTATTTCATCTAACAAGTTCTCTCTCTTCTCTTGACTGTCAGGGATTCCGAAGTACAGGAGTGCCATGTTGTCTGCGACGAAAAAGCGGCCGTCCTCCATCATACCAAAGGCTGGCGAGCTCTCGTCTGTTGTGGGGTTACAGAACACCCTTACCTCGTAACGGTTGCGCTCCCCATTCCATAGATAGGTGTTGATTCCGTCCCTTATCCTCTCAGCTATTCTTTGATAGGTTTTTGCGTCCTCCTCCTTCCCGATGGCCTGTGCCATTTCGCTGAACCGGTGGAACATTCGGTAGCACTCACCATTGACACGCACCAGAGCACAGCTTCTAGGAACCGCGTGGTCTATGCATATGTCGCCGAGTCCGTACGTGGACCTGAACAGACCAGTCGCTTCGTCTAGGCCCTTTCGCCTGTACCTCATATACTTGTGCATTGATTCATAGTACTTGGTCACGTATGATTTGTCGTTGAAGAGCTTCCAATATCTATACATCCCATGGATGAAAAAGGCGCCGGACGGAACCTCGTCCCTGTGATTCCTCCTTGGGCTGTAGGATAGATCGAACATTCCTCCGTGATCCACGTCATAATCGTGAGCACCCTTGAGATACTTTGCTATTGGGATGTTCCCCCCGTGCTCCCCGACCTCTTCCTGAACGCTTGCGAAGAAGGGGATGACTCCCATGGCTCCGGGGGTCTCTGAGTAGAGGTAATCCCTAGCTTGGCTGCTACTCGCCCAATATGTGATCCCGTCGTCAAAGGACCATATGGCGTCAGCCAACCAGACCCCGTCACTGTAGCCCCTTCCGGCCGGAGCGACCCCGCGGCAACCGCAGCGATTCAGCCCCATACACTTCCTAATATCCGCCTTGGCTATTTCCAGGGCCTTATCCAATGTCGAGTCGTAAGTGATCCTTAGGTCGGCTTCGACGTTTGCCTTCTCAGACTCCATGACGGTTCTCTTCGACGCCTGTTCTTACTTATTGTTTCTCGCAGGGCATTCGGTGGAGAAGCCCCCTAGAGCATGAACGTTGGCTCCAGTTCCTTTGATCTTACCAGATCCCGATAGCAGAAGAAAAAGGGGAGAGTGCCCCCGGTCAGGGGGCTCCATAACTTCGGCTTGATCTCCCGACTTGGCGGCGGTGGAATCGGATCTAGCCCTTCTCGATGATAGTCACGGTCAGGATCTCTATCTTAGTCACTTTTCCAGCTTCTAGGTCCACCCACACAAAGGCTCTGCTCGTCGTATCCTTCTCCAGCTGGACGACCGCACTCGTTGCTTTCATCACGACGCTACCATCCGCACCGACCTTGGTGGTGATAATCGGCCTAACTCCCGTGATGTTGTAGCCGCTATTGAGCAGATTCTGCACATCCGGGTCGCTTTTCGCCGTATTGATCACATTCTGCTTGTACTCCTCGCTTACCTCGATAGGTCCGAAACGTCCTCCTCCACGTAGCCATGCGCGCCATCCGAGCCCTGTCCCGTTGAACAACCCCCCGAGGCTCCCGATGCCGATGTTGTTGCTAGAGGCGTATGCCGTTAGCATTGTGCTTCCCACCAGAATGCCCAGAACTGCCAGGCCAACGAGAGAGATCAGAACCACATCCTTGCTTCTTTCCACCATTTCTCACCTCCTTTTCTAGCGACCCTTACGGTGGCATCTTAAGCCGACCGCACGAATCATATGTAAGAATCGTACACATGCTGGCAAGGGGTTTCATATCTCATGCAGGCGATTTCCGGAAATGGTGCTCAGTTCGGTCGGCGCGACACACTCGTGGTCTCGTCCACTACCACCTGCGTCAAATCATCTTGGTCAAGCTACGTTCGACCGGGCTGTCACTGATCCAAGAGGGTTACGGACCAGCCTTCGCTCTGCCCTTGAGTTCTTCGAAGAATTTGGAGGCTTCCTTATGTTCCGCAGCGTGTGTCATGTTGTAGCGTTGGCACAAGGTAATGTAGCGACTGATGAGATGCCCGAACTCGGCGACCGTCATAGAACCCTCCGCTTCGATCATTGCCCTGTAGGCGCAGATGGAGGCTTTCTCCACCCTCTCCCGGATAGTCTCGTCGTCTGCCAGCTTCAGTGCTTGATCAAAGTAATCAAGCGCCTTACGGGCGATTTCGGGCCGCAGTCCGACCTCCTCCGGCTTGGGGAAACAATTGGGGTGCACCCCGGATTCCTCCGCGTTGTCGTGCAACATCTTGATGTAATCCAAGATAGGTTGAGCCGCACCTCCATAGTGTAGCCTGACGAACTCCACGACAGTTGCCTGATCGTCGAGGTAAGGGTTCCAGAGCATCCGAGCTATGAGGTAGTTCCGCAAATCAGAGAGCTCCCCGGAGGTCCCGTTCCCATTGGCTTGCATGAACACGCCCTTGGCCTTGTTGCTCAGGAAGTAGCGCACGTTCGCGCCTATGCTGCGCAGGTTTGGGAAGGGCAGGTCGTACGCCATGAAGTTGGTGTTGTAGTTCCAGACCCATATGTCATCGCAGATCTTGCTCCATTCGTTCATGTCATTGCAGAACTCCTTATTTCTCGGACAGTTTGGGTCATCGATCGGATGCAGGGTGCAACACTCGATGCTGCATAGTTGGATTTGGACGTTGTGCCTGGGGCGAATGGTCTTGGGCGCCTTGCGCGTGTACCAATAGGCCAAAGTTCCCACTTTCACGTCCGGGTGCGCTCTTTCGACAAGTTCTGCGACTGCGTTGACAAACGCCAATTGAGCCCCCATCGGAGTGCCCTCGCGTTGGTTGATCTCCTGACAGCTATCGCAGCGGCAGTACCTGTCCGTATCTGCTTGACTGACGCTGACATTCTTGATCCCTGGATTCTCGTCTATGAAACGGATGGCAGATTCGGCGGCGATCTTGACCACATCAGGGTTCGTTACGCACAACTGAGGACCTGCTCCGCCCGTGTTCGTATCGCGCTTTCCTTCCACCAAGGCATAGTACTCTGGGTGCTCCTTTCCGTACTTGCTGAAGGGAACCAACAGATGAAACGAGTGGCTGATGAGGTTCTGACTCGTCTTGCCTCCAAGCTTCTCGTCAGTTGTGACCGTATTCACTCGCAGTCGCGCCGCGAACTCGGGGCGGTCTGAGTTCTCCTTGTAGTAACTCCAGCGGAAACCAAACGGAGGCTTGTAGGTGTACTCTCTGCAAGGTATTTGGACCTGAGTGGCATCGGGAATGTGCGTGTGATCATGGGTCAGAAAGCGCACTCCTAGCTCGTCTTCGAGGAACTGGTACACTCCATAGAGCGTGCCTCTGGGCCTACCGCCGACGATAGCTAAGAGGTCGTCCCTTATGATCACCTGGAAATCTTCTTCGCCCAGCTTAGAAGTGTCAATGGTGATGTTGTCTTCAGCTAGCGCGGCACTCTTGCCGATGTAGACATGGTGGGAGGCCTCTTTGCCGGAGTTCCGAACAGGGAGAGACATCCCAGTAGATTGCCCAAGGATGTGCTGGAATTCCTGTGCTGCGTACTTCTCTGCCGGAATGGCCTCCAGATCACCGACGAGATCCCAGCCTCGCATTTTAGAGATCCTCAGAACCGACATGGCGTCCTCCCACCAGAGGGGTCAGAGGTTAATATGCCAACTCTAGACTTCTTTCCCGGCAGTTGGCACTGCAGAGCGACAGCCCGATAATCAGGATAAGGTTCAAAGTGAAGGTCCGAAGAGGCTCATCGGATTATCAATTCTTCAAAGGCGAAGCCAAGCTCATCAGAGCTATCGGCGGCATTCCGGTAGATGGAGTTGACCTGGGGAATGATATCTGGCAACTGGAAACGCGGGTCACCAGCGACGATCGCGCAAGTACGCTAGCAGACCATCTGAGGAGGGCCCTGACAAACGATCTGGGAGAAGTGATTGGGGAGGAGAGAGTAGTGGTGATGGTTCCTCCCCTGCCAGACATCCCTACGCTTGAGAAGGAGAGAGATGTTGAGGGCCTCATAAAGGGCGCGGCAGCATTGCGCGTGCGTAAGCACCTGTTTGGCAGGTGCCTCCCCGACCGCGGTAGGGAAGCCCAAGGCCTCTTCTCGAAGACAATTGATGCCTTTGTCAGAATAGGAGAACCTGCTTTCGAATCCCTGATCCAAGCCCTCAAGAGTAGGGACGGTGACGCTCGATTCAGTGCGTCGGTCGCCCTTGGTGCCATGAAAGACCCGAGGGCAATTGGAACGCTTACCGAGGCCCTACGGGATGAAGATGAGCTGGTTCGACTCAGCGCAGCGCAGTCCCTCTGCAGGATGGGCGACGCCAGAGCGGTGGGACCACTCATTAGGGCTATGGTGGCTCCAGTTGACCCTCGGTTTTTGGACTGTAAGAAAGGGTGGCTCATGGCTTCATGGACTGAGTGGGAATTGCGAGAACCTGGGGTCTGCGACACGAGCACTGCAGCAGGTGCCTTCATCCGAATTGGAGAACCCGCAGTCGGGCCACTCATCCAAGCGCTGAACGGCGAGTTGTCCTCTAAGGAGCATACCATGAACCAACGACTAGCTGTAGTGTACGCCCTTGGGGAAATAGGGAGCCCGAGGGCCGTGGAGCCGCTCGTTGGGATTCTGGAAGACAGAGGCGAGCACGACTACGTTCGGATACGGGCAGCAGAGGCCCTCACGAAAATCGGAGGTGCAACGGCGGTAGAACTGCTCACTCAAGCTTCAGAAGACGGAGATGAAGATGTTCGACGTAGAGCCGGGACTACTCTGGAGGGGATCAGAAGAAGAAGCGAGATATCGGAGGCCGCCAAGTACCTTTTGATGAAGTGGAGCGTCGGGACAACATTGGGAGAGGATGAAGTGCGGGATTTGTTGCTGGCGTACTGCCGCAAGGCTCGGAAAGATCAAGAACTTGAGAGGCCCCTCCCATATCTAACAAGTCTTGTGTTAGATATGTTGATGAAGGAGGGACATATTCAGATCGCGAATTTGTCTCAGCCGTGGAGATACAAACGCACAAAGTGAACAGACAAAAACACGCTATCCAGCTTGACTCCCCATTTCGCGCTTGAGGTACATGCTTCAGGAAGAGTAGCCTTTCGATAAGGGCCAGCAGAACTGCGGGATACATATCGATGACCCGATTTCCAGCAGTCACACACCTGATTCGAAAGCGTGTAATTGGGCCAATCCAAATAGGCCAAACGGAGATAGGCGGGAAACCATTAATACAAATCATCAGGTGGGCACGAGAGATAGTATGGCCGAGAATCAGGTCATCAGGACTATGCTTGAGCACAGGTCTGTCCGCAAGTACACGGCTCGGATTCCAAGCGACAAGGTCATCAGAACCATCGTCCGCGCCGGACAGCAGGCTCCCTTCGCGTATCAGCTCTACAGTGTGTTACTATCTCGCAAACGAGAGAAGAATCCGTTCGGGGCGCCGCTGCTCTTCACCATTTGTGTTGACGCGCACAAGTTCGAGCGCATTATGGCCAGGCGCGGCTGGGAGACGGTCACGAATGACTTGACGCTGCTGATGTTCGGAATCGAGGACGCGTCCTACGCTGCCCAGAACATGGTGGTCGCGGCGCGTAGCCTCGGCCTCGGAAGCTGTTTCTTGGGCGGAGTGCTCGTGAATCCCACTCAAGTGGTAAAGCAGTACAAGCTGCCGAAGCGGGTCTACCCCATAGTGCAGTTGGCCATGGGCTACCCGGCCGAGGAGCCTGCGACGAGACCGCGGTATCCTCTCGACTTTGTGTTGTTCGAGGACGAATACCCGAAGTTGAAGGACCCGGTCATCAAGAGGGCGATGAAGGCGATGGATGAGGGCTACCTCGCTCAGGACTACTACAGGAAGGCAAAAGTCATGATACCGCTCCAAGGCAAACGGAAAGAGACCTACACGTTCAAGACTTACAGCTGGACTGAGCACATCTCGCGCAAACTCGGTCTGTGGCATAGCTCTCGAGCGGCGCAGAGGAAGCATTTGACCGAACGAGGGTTCGTTGTCAGCGATGGAGAGCGACCCTAGCCGTGCGTATCGGGCCGACCCGCAGGGCTCTTCTTGGGCCCACCATCGCTCAGCAGGTCACTTGTGTTCTCTCGTGTGTCTTGCCAGTTCGAGGTAGCTCTGACAGGACTTGCCACAGGTTCTACACTTGAACGACTCCAGGATGAACTCATTGCCTTGGGGATCAAGAATCGTCACGGTGCGAGCGCCCCAAGGCTGATCCCGCGGGGCCCCGACGAATTTGGCGCCTTTCGCCCCAAGATCTGCATAGGCCGCGTCGACGTCATCGACTAGCAGGAAGAACTCCGGTTTGCCGGGCCCGACCCCTAGTTCTACACCGCCAATGTCAAAGATCGCATAGGTGGGATCCTCGCTCATCTTCTTCAAGCCCACGACATCTTCATAGAAGGATACGGCCTTCTCAAGATCGGACGCGCTGACTTTGATGTGCGGTATCTTGATAATATGGCTCCCTTTCTTCATTACGATGCCCTTCCTTCTTCTCGTGCATGTCCTAGCTGAGGCATTATTAGTCTTGCCGCGCGAGCGCGGAAACCTACAATTGAGCCAAAGCGTCGTGTGGTCTTCGCTGCCAAACCTTAACTACCGTATCGATAGTTCGGCACTTGGACTAGTGTGCCAAGGGTAGGGATTGACATAGGCGGAACATTCACTGACTTGGTCGCGGTAGATGACGACGGGAGATTCACGAACATCAAGATCCCGACGGAACCCAGGAGACCTGAACTCAGCGTGATCGAAGCTGTGGAAGAGCTCCTCAAGACGTTCAAGGCTGGAGACATTTCCATCGTGACCCATGGAACGACGATAGCCACCAACGCCCTATTCGGTCAACTGCAACTCGAACTGCCTAAGACCGCTTTGATAACGACCAAGGGGTTCAGAGACGTGATAGAGATAGGAAGGCAGAACAGGCCCGAGTTGTACAACATATTCTTTCAGAGGCCGAGGCCCATGGTCCAGAGGAGACTACGGTATGAAGTCAAGGAGGGAATCGGCCCGAAGGGCGAGGAGATTCAGCGGCTAGACCGGTCAGAGGTCATGACCGTAGCCGACAGGATCAAGAACGAAGGCGTGAAATCCGTGGCTGTAGGGCTGATTAACTCCTACGCAAATCCGTCTCACGAGGAGGAGATTAGGAGAGTTCTGCGGCTCAAGAAGGTCAAGGCATCTGTGACGACTTCCAGTGAAGTCTCGCCCGAGTATCGGGAGTATGAAAGGATAAGCACGACTGTCGTGAACGCAGTGCTCATTCCGATAGTCCAGACGTACGTGGACAGACTCCTGAGGCGCCTCAAGACGATCGGGGTGAAGGGCCAACTCTACATCATGCAGTCGAACGGAGGCCTGTCACCCGCGAAGAACATCGAGAAGAGGCCAGTTTCAATGGTTGAGTCGGGCCCTGCCTCTGGGGTCATCGCGTCTGCCTTCTACGGAAGACTTCTGGGCGAGAAGAACGTGATGAGCCTTGACGTGGGCGGAACTACAGCCAAAGCTGGAGCAGTGAAAGATGGTAGACCAGAGGTTGTCATGGAATACGAGGTCGGTGGAACGGTACACAAAGGGAGGATAGTAAAGGGAAGCGGCTACCCGGCGAGGTTTCCATTCATAGATCTGGCGGAGTGTGGCACGGGGGGAGGAACAGTAGCGTGGATGGACGGGGGGAGATCCTTGAAGGTTGGCCCTACCAGCGCTGGGGCTGTCCCTGGGCCAGCTTGCTACGGGACAGGCGGAGAGAACCCCACTATTACAGACGCGAACCTCATACTCGGGAGAATTCCAGACCACCTCCTCGGTGGAGCAATGAGACTGTATCCAGAGATGGCCGAGGAAGCGGTGAGGAAGGGGATATCTGAGCCCCTAGGCCTGAGTCTGCAACAAGCTGCTTCAAGCATAATCGAAGTTGCCAACTCCATCACGGCAAAAATCCTGAGGATAGTCTCCGTGGAGAGGGGTCACGAGCCGCGAGACTTCTCCATGCTAGCTTTCGGAGGAGCCGGACCTATGCACGCATGCGCCTTGGCTGAGGAAATCCGGATACCCCAGATCATCGTCCCCGAGAACCCAGGCCTCTTCTCTGCTCTAGGCCTCTTGGTCTCCGACGTGACCCACAACTACCTGAGGGCAGTAATGAAGAGAACTGACGATGTCGACCCCTCGCGACTTGAGTTGATCTTCAGAGATCTGGAGGATAGGGCCAGGAAATCCCTAAGCAAGGAAGGCTTCCCTGTGGAGCGAATGATCCTACTCCGTGAGATAGACGCCAGATACGTGGGTCAGTCCTATGAGATCACCGTCCCGACGCGGGATGCCTCTGAGCATGAAGCCGACAGACTGGCGAATGCGTTCCATGAGAGGCACAGAGCTCTCTACGGCTACATGGCTGCGGGGGAATCGATCGAGATCGTGAACGCCAGGCTGACGGCGACGGGCCTGATTGAGAAACCCAAGTTCCTAAAGCGGGCGCTACAGGGACCTGACCCGTCCGCGGAGAGTCTGAGCGGATTCAGGGAAGTCTACTTCGAGAGCTTGGATGATTATGTGAGGTGCCCGACATACGCGAGGGAAAGACTGGGCCCCGGAAATCGAGCTGCTGGTCCGCTCATCGTTGAGCAGTATGACTCGACGACGGTTGTGTACCCCAACTGGAATCTGGATGTGGACTGCTACGGGAACCTCAGGCTAACCAAGGAAGGGAGGGGGTAGACGCATGAGAGTCGGTCCGGTATCAACGGAGGTCATCAGGGGGGCCTTCACGTTCACAGCCGAGGAAATGGGCACGGCTCTGAGAAGGTCTGCATACTCTCCGAACATAAAGGAGAGACTGGATTTCTCATGTGCGATATTCGACTCGAAGAAGAGGCTCGTCGCGCAGGCGGAGCACATCCCGGTTCACCTCGGCTCAATGTCCTTCGGGGTCAGAAGCGGGTTGGAATGCTTCAGAGGCACCCTGAGAGAAGGCGACATGATATTATTTAACGACCCGTACCTCAGCGGCACGCATCTGCCAGATCTGACGCTCATAGCCCCTGCGTACCATAGTGGCAGCCTGGTCGCGTATGTGGTGAACAAAGCTCATCACGCCGACATTGGCGGTAGGGCTCCGGGCAGTCTGGCCGGAGACGCGACTGACCTCTTCCAAGAGGGGATTATCATACCGCCCACGAAATTGGTGAAAGAGGGAGAAATTGGCGATGATATCATCGATCTCATCCTCAGCAACGTTAGGACGCCTGAGGAAAGGGCTGGTGACCTCAGAGCACAGGTCGCCGCCAACAACTTGGGCATTAGGAGGATCCTAGATCTTGTAGACCGTTATGGAGCAGAGCGCGTGCAGAGGGCAGTTGAGGTGACAATGGATGACTCGCAGATGAGGATGATGTCCAAGATTGGGGAGATGCCGGAAGGGGTCTACGAGGCTGAGGATTGCATTGAGGACACGGGGGTGGAGGAGAACCCCGTTACGATAAGGGTGAAGGTCACGGTCAAGAGGGACAGCATAGTTTTCGATTATGCGGGAACAGATGGCCAAGTGGAGGCTCCCATAAACGCCCCTCTGGGAGTTACGATCTCGGGAGTCTATTACACGATGCTGTGCATTACCGACCCAACTATACCCGTGAACGAGGGGTGCTTCAGGCCGGTGGAGGTCATGGCCCCGGCGGGGTGCATACTAAATCCCGAGAAGCCTGCCCCGGTCTCGGGGGGAAATGTTGAGACCTCTCAGAGGAACGTAGATGTTCTGTTCAAGGTCTTCTCAAAGATCATTCCGGACAGAGTCTGCGCAGCCGGACAAGGAACCATGAACAACATCTGTGTTGGAGGAAGAGATTCACAGACAGGCAAACCTTGGACCTTCTATGAGACCATTGGTGGGGGATATGGGGGAAGGCCAAGCATGGACGGAGTCGACGGAGTTCAAGTTCACATGACGAACACTTTGAACACGCCGGTCGAAGCCATAGAAGCATCATACCCGTTGAGGTTCCAAAGCTATGGACTGAGGAGAGATAGTGGGGGTCCTGGTAAGTGGAGAGGCGGATGCGGAATCGAGAGGAGCTGGACCCTCTTGGCACCAGCGGCAACGCTGTCGATCTTGGGGGAGAGAATCAAACTTCAGCCTTGGGGCCTGTTCAAAGGGAACTCTGGAGCGCGCGGCGAATACCTGATCGAGAAACGCGACGACAGGACTCTGAAGCTGAGATCCAAATGCGTCGTGAGAATGGAGGGAGGGGACACGCTCATGGTCAGAACCCCCGGCGGTGGAGGCTACGGGAACGCCCTCGAAAGAGACCCGGACATGGTGTTGAACGACGTTCTTAACGATCTGGTATCGATTGAGGCCGCCCGGGAAGAATACGGAGTCATCATAGACCGCGACCGAATGATCGTGAATGTGAGGGCCACCAAGACTCTGAGAAGCAGAATGCACAAGCATAGACACCAGACCTAGGCACATATCTCCACTGCTTTGAGCGGGCTTCGTCGTCTACCCCACGTTAGATCCGGCGAGCTTCAGCTGGACGAGGGACATAACGGATGTGGAGGTCTTCTTCCCCACATTGCCGCCTGATTCGGCCTGTGGCTTGCACATTGGATGCCGGAGGTCAAGGTCTCCTGAGTGTGGCATTGATCTCGTTAGTCTTCGTCAAGGAAAGTCAGTGACAACCCCATGCTATTCACTTTCCTACTCGGGGTTCTCGCGACTGATCTGCCCGGCCTCACTTGTGTGGCGATGTCCTTCTTCTGAAGTGTGCTTCGGCACCCCCGCGACTGTCGAAAGAGGGACCACAGTCTGGTCCACTGCGCGCATTTCACCCAGCAAGGACTTATCTGTCCTATTTTCAGTTGAGCCAAGTATGCAGTTGAATCACGTTAAGGGCAAGAACCGCGGGCGTGTCGTGCTCTACGCCCTGAGCACCTGCGCTTGGTGCAGGAAGACGAGGAGACTGCTGACTAGCCTAGGAGTTGACTACTACTTCGTCTATGTCGATCTTCTCAAGGACGAGGAGAGAGAGGATGTCGAAAAGACCGTCATGCGCGTCAACCCGAGACTCTCGTTCCCGACGGTCATCATCGACGAAACAGAGGTCATTGTGGGCTACGACGAAGATGAAATAAAGCGCAAGTTGGAGGCCTGACCGGTTTGGTCCAACTCGACGAGGCAGAAGTGGAGAGGCTCTACGAGGTGTTGAAGAAGGGAGCAGAATCATCCGGCTACCACCTCAACCCTGACGTGGAGTTCACGAAAGACATAGTCAGAGGCCTGCTAGTAAACCAGAAAAGGTACGGTTATCGATCGTGCCCCTGTAGGCTGGCGAGCGGCGTGAGACAACAGGACTTGGACATAATCTGCCCCTGCGACTACAGAGATACCGACGTCAACGAGTTCGGAGCCTGCTATTGCGGCCTCTACGTGTCAGGAGAAGTGGCACGCGGGGAGAAGAAGGCCAAGCCTGTGCCGGAGAGGCGACCGCAGCCCGGAGCGCGCACTGTGAAACATGAAGAAAAGAAAACTCCCACTGTTAGCATGAAGGGATTGGCCTACCCTGTCTGGCGGTGTCGGGTCTGCGGTTACCTTTGCGCTCGGGATGAGCCGCCCGAAGTCTGCCCCATCTGCAAGACCACCAAGGACGGGTTCGACCGCTTCATCTAGTCACCCGTTCTGGTCATGTGCTGCAAGGGTGGAGAACTGTCAGAGGTCGTAGACCGTCCCCGGCATCTTTGGGAACACTTGCGCTTCCCCCACGTGCTTGGCGCCAGCCAGCCAGCTGACCAACCTCTCAACCCCTATTCCTGCGCCAGCACAGGGCTTGAGCCGACCCTCCTGTGCCAGCCGCAACAGTGTTGAGTAGTTGCCCTTCCGCACCTTGTCCCTCTCCATTTTCTTGATTATCTTGTGGTACTCCCACTCCCTTCTTGCACCTGAGAGCACTTCTCCGTACTTCGGGAGAAAGAGGTCGTAGTTGTCCCAGTCGCCGCCCTCGAAGTCGTAGAACTCTCTGGGGAAGTTTGTGACCCACACGGGGTCCTTGATGTCTCGCGTCAGCGAGGTTTCCCAAGCGCCCCCGTGCTCTCGCTCAAGTTCGGCCCTGTTGTAGATGTCGAACGGCCTTTCTGGGACCGTCAGAGTCTCATATCTTCCGAGGGAAGTTAGCTCCTCAGCCGCGTCGTCTTTCAACCCAGCGATGAGTTGGCAAAGCAGCTCCTCAACTAGGCCTCTGATCTCCGCGGAGGTCGCATTCCTGACCTCAAAATCCAGCTGAGTGAACTCGTATGCGTGCATCCCTGTGCCAACTCTGTCGCGCTTTTCGATTCTGATGTTAGGAGATAGCGTGAACAGCTTGGGATAAGCCAAGGAACAGGCCACTAGTTTGTGGATTATCATGCTTGACATTGTCCTGATGTTCTCCCCGTAGATCTCGAACTCGATCCTTTTCTCCAGCGAGGCCCCGGGATCGGGCCACAACGGGTCCGTTGACTTCGACATCACGACCGGCAACATCCATTCAAAGCCCCTGGCAACGAGCCCACTTGTGAGACGCGACAGGACGCCCGTCATTATCCGGCCGATCGTCCTTCGCCTCTGGAGATCCTCCAATGGTAGGGATTCCAATGGCTTGGGTATCCCAGCAACGGCGGCCTCAGGAGCCTTTGGTCTGGCCTTTGTGGTCAGCTGCCCTGCCTTCCGACTAGCCCTCTCACGTTGTGGCATTGTCGAATGCGGCGTCATCCTACATCGAACGGCCGGAGAAACCCGTCGTTGATAACAACTCCTCGCCAGAATCCGGCCAGTTGACGGTCGAGTGTCGGCAAAGACCCTTATAGCTCGGCAGATTGACGGACTCAGAATGGACGAAAGAGACCTTGAGCTCATCCAGGCCCTCAGGAAGGACTCCAAAAAGCCGATTACTGCGCTGGCAAGGGAACTGGGAATGCCTAGGGCTACGCTTCAGGATAGGGTGAAGAAGCTTGTAAAGGAAGGGGCGATCAAGAGGTTCACCATAGTGCCTGACTTCGCGAAGCTGGGTAGGACAATAACGGCATTCGTCATGGTTTCGTTCTCTCCAGTCCCCGGGCTATCCCAGAGGGAGCTTGCCCAAGAGATAGCCGAGATCGAGGACGTGCAGGAAGTTCACCTCATTTCGGGGCAGTGGGACATCCTGGTGAAGGTCAGAGTGGGCAAGGTTGAGGATGTCGGTAGACTTGTGATAGACAAGATCAGGTCGATCAGGGGAGTGGCCAGGACCGAGACGTGCGTCAGCTTCGAGAGCGTGAGGGAGGAATTCTAACAGGTACGAAGTGGGCCGGGCAGATTTCCCTGCTACCTCAGTATGTAGAAGACTAGGATAGCGAACCCTAACGCTCCCAGTCCGAGGAGGCCCAGCCACATCTCAGTCGACAGAGCGAACAGGCCGAAGGTCCCGCCTCCTATGAGAGCCGCCGCGATGAAGCTGATGAACGCAAAGAGGGAGGCAAAGATTGCTCTGCTCCGTCTCTGCTGCTCTGACTCCCTAGCGGCCTTCAGCGCGGATTCCATGCCGCTCCTTTCCTCGGTTCTTCCTATTTCTGTAGCTTCTTCTAAGGCATAATCAGCTGAAGTCGGGGACACGTCCGTCTGTTTTGTCGGCTCCTTGGCCTTCAGAGCCTGTTCTATTATCTTGTCCCTTTTTTCAACATCTGCATTTGACAACAGGGGGAGTCCCCTGTCGGTGTGCAAGAGCTGTCACTATAAAAAGAGTAAGTGAACAGGTGGATTGCTTGCATTCACGAAGTTCGGATTACTGTCTTCGAGTGAGGCCGTCACGAAGTCGGACTATGCCACCTTCGCCCCCTGAATTCGTGAAGCCTCGTCGTCAACTCTTGGAGAGCTATGTTGGAGATCAACCCTCTTAGGTACATCTGACCCACTAGGACAGCCAGTTCCTTGGTGACTATTCCGAGGCCGGACGCCGTCATCAGCGCTTCACTCGAAGTTAGGCAGAGTTCGGCGCCTTGTTCTGCGGCCACCACGAGCGAGCAGGCATCTTCGTTGGACAGTCCAGGCGCTTCCGTTATTTCCTCTCTAGGACTGATCAGTATGGTCCTCTCTCGAATTAGCCTGTCCAGATTCTCGGCGCCCTCAGCGCTAAGTCTCTGCCTTGTTGTGCCCGCTACTATCGGGGCCACCCATATCTGGTTATAGAGTCCGCCGAGATGACCAATCGTTCCAGTGCTCACCAAGAACATGAGCGGCTCATCCGACAGGACTATTCTCGACCTCCTTCCCACCAACATCATAACAGGTCCTGCCGCCAATAGCAAGACAACAATTGAAGTCACCATCTGTCTCAGACTCAGGTATATCTCCTGGGTCAGGACATGGTCTTCGTTCCCTCCGCCATCCTTCCAGTCCACCCTCACCACGTTCTCGGCCATTGAGGCCTGTCCGGTTGATCGTGCGATGGTCGTGAAGGACAGGACGATGGTCTGACCGGGTTGAAGCGCACCGACTACGTCCCATACAAGCTCGGAACCGGCTTGGACTCGTGGATCGGAGAAGGCCGTGCCGTTAAGGGTCGAACTGCCCGCTGGGTAATCGAGGTTGGAAGGCAGGGGATCGGTTATCGTAACTCCGTATGCGGTCCCGTTGCCCACATTCGTGATCACGACCGTGAAGGTGACGTTTCCTCCCACCGTGACCGTCCCCACGTCGGCCCTGTTGCTGGCGACCAGATTGGGCACAAGTATCTCCACTGGGTCTGATAGGACTTCCGCCGAGTTGCCGTCGTACGTAATCTTGGCCGAATTCACTATCGGGCCGGTCGCCCACGAACTCACCAGGGTCGAGAACGACAATGCTAGGCGCTGACCGGGCGCCAACGGGACGGCAAGCTGCCAGGTTAGAGTTCTATCATCCTGTCTCGGGTCTCCTATCGGTTGACCTCCCAATGTGGAAGAGCCGACCACGTACTGCAACGAGGTAGAAGGGCGATCCTGCACCGTGATCGTGGTAGCCGTGTCGTTCCCAGCGTTGTACAGTTGAATGGTATAGACTATTTCTCCTCCCCTCTCCACTTGCCCGACATCAGATGTTTTCGTGGTGATAATGCTCGGGACAATCAATGGCACAATCACCTCATCGTAGGTTGAATTGGCCACGGCGACATTGTGAAGCGGCCCCCTCGCTGTCTCGGACACCCTCGCGGCGAACGTTATATTCAGCCGATTGCCCGGCAGCAGATTCGCACTTATTGACCACCTGAGCGAGCCGTTGGCAAGTACCTCAGGGGTGACGCTCGAAGCCATATTGTCAGGCAGAAGCAAGTACGATGACCCAGTTTGGTACGTCAGGCCTGTAGGCAGCAAGTCGGTTACTATGATCCTCTTGGCTATTCCCTCCCCAACGTTGGTGACCTCCAAGATGAAGTTGACGACGCTCCCGGGACGGACCCCTGTGCTGGGATTCACCCTGTTCTTTATGCGAAGGTCGGCTGGACCCCTGGTCGTGAGGGTGTAGTGGGAGAAAACGGGCCCGTAGCCGTTCTGGTTCCTGTCCTGCCATCGGCTCGCAGCTTCGTCGGTGATCGTGATCCCACCTCCGACATCGGTTCGAATGCACAACGAAATGGTGAAACTGGCGCTCTGAGCCGGGTCCAACCGCGAAACTGTCCAGCCAATCACACCGATACTCTGGTTCAGCGAGTATTGCCCGGAGGCTGAGACGAACTCCATTTCCGCAGGGATGTGTTCTTCGACTGAGACATCGAGGGCTGGCGATTGACCGTTGTTGACCACAGCGATTGTGAAAGGCACTGTGTCACCGGGGCACGCGGAATTCATCGACGAGGTCTTTGTGATCACAATCTCCGGCACGCCTATGATGAGCGTCGCCATCTGTGTCCCCGTGTAGTGGTCCCTGCCGTCTTGGGAGTATGCGCTGAACATGGCCGTATTGTGGACGGTCGTCCTCTCTAGGACCCTTTCCGCCTGAACGGTGTAGGTCACGGTGTACGTGCTTCCGGGAGCCAAGCTCGGTAATGTCCAAGCGAGGACGGTCTCGCCATTAGCGCCTATGGAAGTGGTGGCTAGCGGATTCGATGATACCGGTTGGAGGGGCGACGGAAGGGTGTCAGTAACTACGATGTCCCTCGCTGGAGTGGAGTTTAGTGGGCTAGTGTTCTTAAGCGATATCGTGAACGCCACCGTGTCGCCAGGGACTGCAAGAGTCGTGTTGGCGGTCTTGGAGAACTCAAGCTGGATCACCACCTTATGCACGGTTGTGGTCACATTAGAGGTCAGCGGGCTCGGACCATAGGCCTGCTTCCTCTGACTCCAGTCAACTGAGACAGCGTTCTGTATGACGGTCGAGTCTGGAGTATTTGGCAGAACCTGCACGGCGACCGAGACGCTGAAAGATGCCCCAGGTGCCACATCGGGAAGCCTCCACTTGACTGTCTGGTTTGCGGGGAAATAGGCGCCGGTGGGGCTGCTCAAGACGTACATGAGCTGGCTCGGGATCCGATCTATCAACACTATTTCCTTCGCTGTCCCGGCCCCATTGTTCTGAATGACCACAGTGTAGTTGAATGTCTGCCCGGGTTGGACAACACCAGGCCCGGACTTCATCACGTTCAGTAGTCCTCCTATGACAGTCAAGGTCGCGTCATCGGTCAGGGTGTCATAGCTGCCCTTGATGGTCCACGTCCCGAGCCCATAGGACGTGTAGACTCTACCTGCCCAAATACCTCCATGTTCGACCTCCACTATCGTGAAGACGGTGGAGCTGGTCACGTTCCAGTAGTTCCCGAATCCATCATCCGCCGTGGCGGTACAGATCACATCACCCCCCGACTCCACAGTCTCCGGATCTGGAGTGACTGTGATATGCTTGGCCTCACCGTGAACGACATCGAACTTGTCGCTCGTATCGGAAATCGGACCGTCAGTCGCTGTGATTGTGACTTCTACCTGCACCTTGGTAATCGTCACGTTGCCCGTCCAGATCCCGGCTGCGAAATTGTCAGTCAGCGTGGGAGAAATCGTCCCGGTCATGTCGGTCAGTGTTGCCTTGCCGGCATATGACGCGACGATGTTCCCGTAACGGTCCTCTGCATGGACAGTGATTGAGAAGGACACCCCAGCGATCTTGGGCGAGGTGATGTAGGTGAAGACGAATCGCTGTGGAGGGGCTGCGTTCACCTCGACCATAGAGAAGTCCGATGAGAGCCCCGCTCCGTTCACGGCGACGGTGTACAGCCCTGCCGTCACGTCAAAGTAGTCGAACCTGGTGGAGTTCTGTCCCGCGAGGATGGTGACCTGGGTTATGTTTGTACCGCTACCCACCGGTCGGAACTTCCCAGTTGGAGAGTCAACAGCAAGTTGCACGATTAGGTCAGACGAAACGAGCGCCGCATTACCATATTGGTCGCTGGTTTGGACAGTGAACCAAGAATACTGGTCGCCAGCGGTCATGTTTACCGACTCCGGGATAAGGAGTAATTCACTTGCGACCTCAGGAATCACACAGACCGTGGCGTCCCCCTGCACGGTTCCATTTGTGGCTCTCGCATATCCTGTGGCAGGAGCAAGGGTCTGGGCCGTGAGAACCCCTTCATTGTTCATGGTACCCACATTGGTCGTCCAGATGTATGTGACCCCTGGAATGGTGTTGTTGTACAGGTCATAGCTGGTGGCGACGAATGACTGGGCGTGACCAACCACCACGGTCTTCGGATTGGGAGTGACGACTATGTGATGCAGAGTCCCTGATATCGCCGCGGCGTTGAACAACAGGGGGGAACCGACCAAGCCTGCTGAGGAAGCACTGACTTGGTAGCTGCCCGTCTTCGTGCCGAGCGTCAGAGTAGAGCTGGCCAGCCCACTGGTGTCGGTCGGGCCAGAAGTGACTGAGAGCGATTGACCTGTTGCCCCAGTTGGGAAGCTAGTCGCGGCCCAAGCTACAGTGCGGCCACTCACGGGATTTCCATACTGGTCGGTGACTCTTGCTACGAAGGGCGAGGTAAGTGCTGTCGCCACTGCTTGCGACTGACCGTTCCCTGAGATGTACTCGATCTTGTAAGCGTTGCCAGCGATGAATGTTACCGGGTTGCTTAAGCCAGTGATTGATCCGCCCGTCGCCTTGATCTTGATCGCCTCGGCCTTTGTGTACGTCTCAGTAGTAATCGTGACGCCTCCTCCGGATGTTATGGCCACGGAAGTGATCCCCAAAGTCCCTCCGCCCGGGCTGTCGGGGTTTGAGGCTAGGACGGCTGAGAGCGCAACGGTGCCGGTCCACGCCGGTATGGTGACGTTCGCGTCGTCCTTAGCTACGACCGTGACGCTGAACTGCTGGCCCGCCTGGACTGTGCTCGGAGTGACATAGACGTGGAAGTGGTCCAAGGTGACATACGTCACCTCCAAGTATGGATCTCCGGAAGTGTCGTAGTACTCTTTGCTGTGGAAGTACTTCTGCTCATACGCATTCCTCAGCGTGAACGCCAAACTCAACACCTTGTCCCCCGCGTATTCCGACGCTACATCCGATGTCACGATCCAGTTGTACCAGTCGCCGATCCCGCTGTAACTGGGACCTGCCACCGGGGTGGAGCTTGTCGGGGTAGCCGAGTAGGCCGGTTTGTTGTCCCACGTTATGCCATATTCCGTCCATGAGTCGCTCGACACGAAGCTCGCATCCACGTTCTCGGTTGAACTATCACCATCAAAAAGGCAGAGATACACCTTGGCCGACGTCACATATGCGCCTGGGGGCAGGACGGAAAGATCGAATTTCAGATATGCTATCCTTTGGAAGCCATCGGGACCCCTTAGCTGAAGCGAGTTGGCACTACCATAGTTGGAGCTCGAGTGTTGCTTGTGTACGTAGGAGTCGGCGACGGGATATAGTTTCTGGGTCGCGCTGTATAGTTGGAACCTGGCTTGACCTACATCGGGAAGCTGCCCTGCGTCACCGCAGAGATGAAACGACATAGAAGGTAGGCAAGCTAGCAGCAACAGCAACATGGATGCGACAACAACGCCTGTAATCGGTAATCTCTCCATGTGAGCTGGCTCCGTTTTGCATCGCCTTAAATGACTGCTAGTCTCGAAATTTGCAACGCTAGGTCGTGAGAACTGCAGTTCGGACTCGTCCCGAACATTCAGTGGAAATGTCAATGCAGCCGAAGCACTGTTTGGCACCTTCGCTGTTGGATCTGGTAGCCAATACCCATAGTGGATGTTCACTATCCCGGGACATGATCTGATATCGGGAGAGCAAATGGGGGCGCCCAGACTTTCGCGGACGGTTCGAACTGGGGTCTCATGGGCTCTTGGCTGATTGGCCCCCAAGCCATGAAGCCTAGGCCAGGCTAGCCGACGCCCCCGCCAGGCGTGTATTCCCAACCGGTAAAAAGCTTGATGGCCCTTACCAAGCTGTCTGTGCTCTTTCGGTCTCTCTGGCCGAGGCTGGAAGATCCGGGAAGGATGTCTTCATCCTCTGTACGGCGACCTCCGAGGCCTCCTTCAGTATGGACTGGACATCTTGGTCCCTGACCTCTGGCACGTAGTTGTACGAGTCGATAGTTCCGAACGACATCATCGCCTCCTCTAGGTTCTCATTGATCTTGCCGAGCTCAAGCGACACCTCGGGCATTACCCCTCTTAGTGACTCCGTCAGTGGCCTCAGGACACCCAGCTCGGGCGAGGACAGTATCTCCTTGGCCTCCATCGCTTCCTTTACGGTGTCTAACCTGAGTACCACCTTTTCCAGTGTAGTTATGGCGATGAGTATGGTCTTGGCGATTTTCCTGACCTGCACGATCTCACCAGCGTAGACGGCCGCCCTTTCTCTGTCCTTATCCGCCTCGGCGCGCACTACCCTCTCGAAGAGCTGGTCCTTTTTGCTGATCAGCGCGTCGTAGCTCCGCTGCAACTTGTCGACGAGCACCCTGAGTTTGATGGATACCTCGCCCATCTTCACACGCGGGTCAACGGTCTCTCTGATCGGCTGGACCGGCTTCTGCTCCTTCTTACCGAACAGGAAGTTCAGCACCATTCTTGCTTCACTTACGGCCTCGCACGTCCCCAGTGTAAAGATTAGTCTATCAGTTTAGACCAAAAAACCAAATATACGAAATAAATGCAGGGCGAGCGATGGGCGTGAACGAACTCGAGGCCATTGCTGTTCAGAAGGCGCAGCTTGCTGTCCGATTGGACCAGGAAGGGAAGCGGGAGGAGGCCCTGAAGAACTACGAGGAGGTCATAATCCTATTCACGAAGATAATGGAAATGGTCGGGAACGACGCGATCAAGAAGGCGTACCTCGAACTCATAAACCGCTACAAAGATCGAGCGGAGGAGCTTAGATCCGAGTCGCCCATCAGGGTCTCAATTCATAGGGAAGAGGTCCCGATATCCAACCTGATGATGAAGCGTAAGGGAACTGTCAGGTGGGATGAAGTGATTGGACTGGAGGAGGCGAAGAGAGCGGTAAGGAACGCTATAGTCTGGCCGTACAAGAGGCCCGACCTATACAGGACTAGATGGAACAAGAATATACTGCTGTTCGGTCCGCCTGGGTGTGGCAAAACTCATTTGGCTGCCGCAGTCGCCAACGAGATCGAGGCCGACTTCTACGAGATCTCGCCATCTACCTTGATGTCTCACCTCTTGGGTGAGTCCGAGAAGAATCTCGCGAGGGTTTTCAGGACCGCAAGGGATATCGCGAGGAGAGGAAGGCCGGTCGTCCTATTCATGGATGAAATCGAGTCCATCATAGGGGTGAGAGAGCTTGAGATAGGCGGAGAAGTCAGAGTAAGGAATCAGCTGCTCACCGAGATGGGAGGATTGACGGAGAAGGAGAACCAGGGCCTCTTTCTGTATATAGTAGGCGCCACGAACAAGCCTTGGTCCTTGGATACCCCTTTCATACGGAGATTTGACAAGAGGGTGTTCGTCGGCCCACCTGATCTGGAATCGAGGATTCTCATATTGAGGTTGTACTCAAGGGATATTTCGGTCGCCACCGATGTCGACTATCAAGAGATCGCAAGTCTAACCGAAGGATATTCAGGGGACGACCTAGCCAAGACGGTGACTGACGTTCATGATAGATTGCGTGACGAACTATTCGAGCAGAGAGGAGGAGCCGGTGAACTGAGATCAGCAACTAGGGACGACTACGTCTGGGCGATACAGAGGAGAAAGCCCTCGGTGGATCAAGATCTAGTCCAGAGATACCGGCGTTGGTTTGAGGAACACGGCAGCGTCTAAGATGGTCCCTCCTCTTCAAAATCATCGAGTACTATTTTCTTCTTCTCCGTCAGCGATTTGAGGGCTTTGGAGATGTCTTCCTTGCTAGCGTTCAAGTCCCTTGACGCCTGCTCGGGCGAGTACTGACCGCTGTGTTCGTTGAGATATTTGAAGAGGCGATCTTCAAGAGAGGCCTCTTCCTTGGTTGGTAACTTCTCCACTTCCACAGCAGGAGGTTTGACCTCCTCCCTCAGCGGCACCTGTGGGAACTCCTTCGCTATTCGCTCGGCCGCTAGCGTCGATGCCTCGGAGATGATCTGGCTCACTTCTTCACTCCTAGACTCGGGGACCTGAGGAACCTGTTCTTGACGTACCTTCGTCGCCTCTATTATCTCAGATACCTGATCCCTTATCCTATCCATTTCCGTGAGGTTCACGGTTCCGACCCCCATGAAGACCGTCTTGACCTCGGACATCAGCTCCCCAGCCACCCTTAGGTCCTCTGTGACCAGCCCCAGTAACGAGATGGTCTCAAATCTGATCTTTGCTTTCTCAAGTAGTATCTCGCCGTAGTACAGCTTCTGAGCCAGGTTCCTATATTGCGCAACGGCGTCCGCGTAGTTGGAGGCCTTCTGCATGTTCCCTTTTGCTTGGACTCCAATGAGTTCCTTGAATAAAGCCTCGGCCGTGCTCATGACCCTGTACCTTTGGTTCTGAAGTCGCCGAATGATTATGTCGAGACTGACGGCGGCCTGCTTGAGCGCCATTTCCCTCTCGCGAGTTACATCATCCAAGATTATCGCCCTCCGAGAGTGACTGGGCCCCCTTCGTCTCTATGACCTTCGCCCCTTGGCCTGTCCCGATGACGAGAAAACCTTTCCTCGAAAAGAAGAGGCCCGTCTCCACCACCCCTGAGATAGCCTTGAGCTTCGAGTGGGTGTCTGCAGGGTCATTCATTCGACCGAGAGGAACGTCGAGAATGTAGTTACCGTTGTCGGTGACGAGCGGGCCAGCCTTTCCCATAAGCATTCTGACGCTCGGATCTGTCGAGAATAGCCTCTTCACTTCGCCGACGACGTACGGCAGCGCGAAAGGCAGAACCTCGATCGGCAGTGGATGCCTCGTCCCAAGTTCTCTCACCATCTTCTCCTCCTCCGCGATTATTACTGCGACCTCCGCCGACGAATGTACTACTTTTTCTCTTGTCAGGGCCGCGCCACCACCCTTCAGAAGGTTACCCCTCTCGTCAGACTCATCGGCGCTGTCCACGACAAACTCCAGTTTGGGGTTATCATACAGCGACGAGAGTTCGAGCCCCAACCTAGAGCACTCCAGCTCAACCTGAGAGGAACTGGGAACCACTCTAACCCTCCGCGTGCCTGAAGAGAGACCTTTGGAGAGTTCCTCCAAGAAGGCACCCATCGTGGAACCCGAGCCTATCCCCAAGCGCGTCTCCCCCTTCACGAGCGTTAGAGCCCTTAGGATCGCAGCCTTCCTCTTCAGGGCAACCTGTCCGGAGGTCATTCTCCTTCACCTGATTCGTTCAGCTCTCCGAGTGCGCGGAAGATCTGTTCTCTCACTCTATGCAGTTCTGCGAGGAAGTCCTCGGTTGACGCATTGGTAGGAGATCCGGCGGCTGCGGACTGAGGAGCTCGAACCCCGAGGCCCGCAGCAGCATTCAAAGGAGAAATCGCCCTCAACCCGACGAGGGCCTCATACTTCTGGCTGAAGTCCCGCAATATTGACCCCCTCTTGTCCAAGTCATCAAGGAGAAGGACTATCTGCCTCTTGAGCAGGGCTTTTTCCAAGCGATTGAGCAGTTGGGTGCCTTGAGTCTTTAGCCTCACGAGTTCCTCCGGAGATATATCGGCAGAGCCTGACAGTTCTGAGATCCTTAGGCTGACGCGGGCGCGCATCTCCTCAAGCAGTTCAATCTCATGAACCAGACCGGTCTTGTAAGCTCCTTCGCCCCCACGGCGCAAATGCTCTGCCTCTCTCGTTCGTGGGAAGCATCAGCTATTAATGGTTTAGGTCTGTTTTACTGCGGATAGCTACTGCGCACGAACCTGTGGAACTCAGCTATGTCAGATGGTCCCTGCGAAATTGGATTGGAGAGAAATAGACCATCACCTGAATCGCTTCGCTTTCACCGGCTGGGACGGTGACCTAGTGTATCTCGACGATGTCGCCGTCATTCAGTTTGAATCCTGACCCCACTTTGATCGATCTCGCGCGTTCTGTAGACCTGTACACTACAGCATATCTGAACCCCGTAGCCAACTCACCGTGAATTGATCTCGCCAAGCCCAGCACTGTGGAACCCTCCTTCAGCAGAACAGGATCTCTTGGAACCTCCTTTTCCCTTGGTTCCTTCGTCCATACTCTGATTCTTTTCGTCGCGCTCAGGACCTCATGAAGAAGTGAAACTGTGTCGCGCTCAATCTTGGAGAATCTTATGATCTTGGCCGGTATTGAGCCCTCCAGCAACACCACATCGTCATGGTTGAGGCTGAGTTCATCCGGTACGACTACCCAGGACGCCAATTGCAGCGCCTCCTCCCCCAACGAAGCGTCCAACGAGTATGTTGTGGAGAGCTCCGCCACTTCAACCGCGATCCCGCCTTGGCCAGAGGATTTCAGATGTGCCACTGCCTCGTCGCGACCAAGGAAAGTCGACCGGCCGGAAACCTCGATCCCCGAGGAAGGTGCCTTCCTCACCTTTGCTTCCGAGCCGGGTGTGATGAAGAAAACTTGATACTGTTCCATGGATGCCATCGCCGCCGCGCAATCGCTCAACTCGTCCTTGGAGGAGATAGCGAAAAGAGCAGCGTCAGCCTGCCTCACGAGCTCAAGGTAATCCGGGCTGGCAATCAGGGAGAGATTCATCGGGAGACAGATCGTGTTCACTCCTCCTATCCTGACGGAGTATGGCTTGACAGCATCCGAGAAGAGATCGGCCGTGCTTGACCTGAGCAAACCCGACAAGAACCTGTATCTGAGTTCAATGTTCTCGTAGGGTAACAACAACAGGATTTCGTCCTTTCCCTTCGAGATGGAGAGATTTCGTTGCCGTCTGGCTTGGCGTCTTCTCGCCCTATCCCTCTCAAACCCTTCCTCCAGCCTTGATATCTGCCTCTTGACGTTGACCTTGAGTTTCTCGGTTCCCTTGTGGTCAGGGATCATGGAGAGGAATATCTTGAGGTTCTTGAGCTTCTCCTTCTTTGTCTTGGACGCAACCACCTTCTTGTACTGTGCCGCCGCATTTGGGGGGAGATTGGTGACCACTTTCGAGCGAAGTCACCTGAAGGGCGACTTATTTGACTTTGTCATCGTCATGGCTTGACGTGAGAGCCCCGGGCGGGCTTCGATCCCGTGACCTCTGCCTCTTCGTCTCGGATACCAAGGCATTGCTCTACCAGGTTGCTCGCGGTCTCTCGCTCTGAGCTACCGGGGCTCGGGGGGTTCTCGTCCTCCCTGGAGATAAAAACGTTGGCACATATGGTGCGCGGGAGTTGGGGCGGAGATCCCCGTTGCTCGCGGAACTCATGGACGGCTAGATCTTCGAACCTAACTTCTCCTTGAGCCTGTTTATCCTGTCAGTGGAAGAGGGATCGACCCCGTTGAGTAGGGCTAAGTAGAAACTGGCCATGTCTAACCTTGCGATCAAGGAGAGAGCCTCGGAAATCAATGTGTCCGCTTCAGCGCGCACCTCGAGAAGAGCCTGTCCGTTGGACCCGAATATATCCCTCGTGACATCGATCTTCGACTTCATCGCTGGCGACTCGAAGCGGGACCTGAGCAATACGATGGTCTCCTTTCCCCCTATTGCAGACCACTTCGCCTCTAACTCGTTGTGATCAAGCTCAGGGAACACGTTGTTGGAGGCGTGCATCTTCGCGTTCTCGTTGAGTTGTTGCCTGAATCTGAGCGCGACGCCGCCCAAGACCCCATGGCCGTAGATGATCGGAAAGGCGCCATACAATTTCTCCGCGAGGGATTTGGCCCTATTTGAGTCGATAGGCACCTGAACCTTTGCGTTGTCCATGGCTCGCCTCACTGGGGCAACGCTCCGTTCAAGCTCTGATATCCTCTGCGAAGAGATCACACCATTGACCTCAAGCAACTTCACAAGAGGGATGAAAAGGTAGGGGAGCGCCGATCTCGGTGGTAGGTCCGGCGGCACTTTGATGTGCGGGACTCCGGAAGCTGAAGATATGGATTCTATCTCCCCGCCAGAACTTACGGTCGTGAGCGCCGTCTTGCGCTCGATGGCATCCCTCACGCAACTCACGCTCTCCTCCGTGTTGCCAGAGTACGAGACAACGCATACGAGAGTATTGGGCGACGCGTAGCCTGGTAACTTGTAGTCCTTTATGACTTCCATGGGCACGGATGCCTCTCCAGCAAGCCAAGACTTGACGAGGTCAGGCGCTATTCCTGACCCACCCATTCCGCAGAAGATGACGCCGTTCGGGTTCTTGACGACTGGATCTGCTTGGGACGATATCTGAAGAGCGCGCTCCACCATGGAAGGGAACTGGAGTATTTTCCCATACATGTCCTCGGTGTCAAGCCGAGAAATGTCAGCGAGCCAGTTTCTCTCTCCCATGGCTGAACCAGCTCAGAAACTGCCGGTAATATTCTTTCTGGGGACCGTGGCCGAAAACCTGAAGGCATCCTCCAGTGTTGGGGGCACTGGCTCGGAATTCGATATGTAGAACCCCGCTGCAGCGTTGGCCAACAGAAGCCTATCCGCCGGCTCCAACTTGGCCAGATATCCGGCGATGTTGCCGGCATTCCAAGTGTCACCGGCACCTGTGATCCTCACTGGCGAGACTTGGAAGGAGGGAACCTGACAGGCTCCTCTGCCCGAGGCGGAGGCGGAGAAATCAGCGGTGTGATAGTCCACCGCGCAGCCTAGTTGTCCCGCGAACTGCGTCAGAAAGCGAGAGGAGTGGCCGCGTCCATCTTCGAACGGACTCATGCTCAAAGACGCCGCGATTCTTTCGAGTTCGTTCTCGTTGAGGCTCAGCACGTCCACTAGACCCTGCTTGAAGAGTCTCTCCACCAAGGATGGAATCTCTCCGAGACGATACGACGGGTCACTGATGTCGATGAATGTCAAGCACCGCGCACTGTCCTTGGCTGTGGAGAAGACTTTCTCCGCTATCTCGGTCCCTCGCTTTGTCTGAGCCCAGTTGAAAACGCACACTAAGTCCGAACGCCTCAGGGAGGCGACAACGTCCTCAGTTATGTCTTCCGGACCTATCGAGAGAAGGCTCCCGGAGTCGCTTATCATCATGTTGGATAGCCTCCCGCTGTCGTCGTGCACCTCGAGGGCTGTCGTGATCGAAGGCGAGGCGCGATAATCAACCAGCGACAGATCTATCGGCAGGGTCTCTGTGAACAGCTTCAGCAGATGAAGGCCGACCCGGCTCGTCTTCGTGAATAGCGTTGTGCGTATCCCAAGCCGGCCCAGAGCGACGGCGGTGTTGACGGCGTTCCCGCCCTTTGCGATGTACTGTTCTGTCCCGAGGACATTCCCACCCCCTTGGGCCATTATCCGATTGAATTCTTTGACAAGATCAGAGTATGCTCCGGGGTATCTGACTAAGTGATCGATGAAGAAGTCCGGACAGACGAACACCCTGCAAGGCGCGGTCCTCGCCCGTATCTCGTCTGGGGTCACGTGCAGCGCCATGCCTGGCTCTTCTTATCGGGCTGGGATTTGGTCTTTTATTCCCTTCCTACCGGCCTGACCGAGACCTCCTTGCGGGTCTCGATCCGCTCCAGTCTGCCATCTCTGATCCAAAATATCCTGTCGCTGACATCTATCATTTTGAGGTCATGAGTCGCAGTGATTATCGTCACGCCCTTCTCAGCGTTCAATGTCTTCAACAGGGTTATGATGTCCAACCCGGTGTGAAGGTCCAAGTTCCCGGTGGGTTCGTCAGCAAGCACTATGACAGGGTTGTTGGCAAGCGCGCGGGCTATCGCAACCCTTTGTTGTTGGCCTCCGCTCAGCTCGGCTGGCTTGTGATCCAACCTCTCGCCAAGCCCGACCCTTTCCAGGAGTTGCGTGGCTCTCTCCAACCTTTCCTCTCTTCCGACTCCCGCGAAAATCATGGGCAGAGACACGTTCTCCACGGCGGTCAGGACGGGTATCAGGTTGAACGTCTGGAAGATGTAGCCGATCTTCCTGGCCCTCAGCCAAGCGAGTTCATAAGCATCCAGCTTCGCGATGTCCACCTCATCTATGTACACCTTGCCTCTCGTCGGACGGTCTAGGCCGCCAATCATGTTGAAGAAAGTGGTCTTCCCTGAGCCGCTCGGGCCCATTGTTGACAGATACTCCCCCCTTCTGATCTTCACGGAAACTCCGTCGAGCGCCTTCACGGTCACAGGTCCCATAACGTAGTTCTTCGCTAGATCCTCTGTCTCGACCGTGTATTCGTACCTGAGCGAGGTCTCCATCTTCCTACACCTCGTAGCGAAGGGCCTCTACAGGGTTCAGCTTGGCTGCCATATAGGCAGGTACCATGGAGGACAAGAGGGATAGAACTACGCTCAAGATCATAGAATACCCAATTAGGGGCACTGACTCGAAGAGTGCTTGAACTATCCTACTGGACACTTCGGCGGACTGTTGTTGAAAGACATACGTGACATAGGCCACCCCCCAACCCAAGACTCCTCCTATGGTCCCGCCGACTATACCCATGATTCCGCCCTCTATGAGGAAGAGCTCCAAAATGTGGATGTCCTCTGCACCCAAGGTCTTGATCGTGCCTATTTCCTTGTACCTTTCCGTCACGCTCATCAGCATGCTGTTCACTATGCCAACACCGCAAACCAGAAGCGCAATAACAGCTATCCAAAGCTCATACGAAGGAACGGCTTCTGTTCCCGCCTCACCTCCTATGGCAACCACGATTCTCGACATGGTTAAGAGGGCGGAGAGAAATGCTATGCCCAAGATGATGGAGACAATTGTAATGATCGCGCGGGTGAACCTGCGCCTTATGCTCTCTATGCTGAACGAAATCGCCTCTCCGATCGGAAAGATAATGGTCCGCTTCTCCGTCTTCATGGTACGCGAACGACCGAGCCCCCCTCTAGACACATTAAAGCTTTCTCCTGAGCGGTGCATCCTCCCCCTGAAAAGCGACTTCTTGTAGCAACGCCACAGTTCCTTACCCGAGCAAGAAGAGGACGACCAACTGACGCCGTGACACTTGGCCGAGTTCAGGTTAGCTTAAAATAGCCGCCATCTGATGCCACAACGCCCATGACGATTGACTACTTCTTTCAGATACTTGAGCCGCTGTTGTTGATTTTGGGACTCGCGTCGCTCGGCGTTGCGCTCCTTTTGATGTGGGCCAAGAGACGGTCCAAGTAAACCGTGAGAGGCCGCCCCCTATTCTACCAAAGCGATGGCTCCAGTGGGACAGCTCGCAACCGCGGCTTCGCAGTCGCAATCCGTGCCGCACCCGGTCTCGCTGATCACCTTTGACTTATTCTCATCGTCCAGCGCGAACATTGTCGGGCAGAGGCTAACACAGACCCCACAACCTATGCACAGATCCCTATCGACCTTGGGCTTCAATTTCGGCTCGCGCTCAGGCGAGTGCCGACTCTTATTTGTGCTTTTTGCACCTAAGCCGAGTCAAAAGTTTTAAGCGCAGAGCTGATTGCCCTAGCGTTCTTCATGGAGCAGACCTTGGCGGACAAGTACATCTCGCTGATACTAAGCAGCAAGCCTGATATGACCAAGGAACAGCTGATGGAGAGGTTGCAGGAGAAGATGAAGTCCGTCAAGGCCAGCGAGAGCTACAGGATGTTGTACTCGATCTTCCTGGTGGCTCAAGAGCTCGGAGTGAAGCTGGAGCAGGCCTCCTTGGACCAGCCACTCAAGATGGGAAAGTTGGTCGCTGGCATGAGAAGCATAACCTTGGTTGGGAGGTTGATTGGCATCTCGGAGCGATCGGTGGCCACACAAACCGGAGAGGAAATCAGCCTGTCAAGGTTGTTCATTGGTGATGAGACTGGGTGGGGGATCGCGGTCCTCTGGAGGGAGAAGTCCGAGTTGCCCAAGTTATTGTCACTGAAGGAAGGAGATGTCATCCAGATTCAGGGCGGGTATTCGAAAGAGGGGAGACTGGGGGTCATAGAGGTGCACGTTGGGAACTTCGGATCGGTCAGCAAGGTTCAGAACTTCGGCCAGCTTCCAAGCAGGCAAAGTTACTTCCTCGGGCCCTCCAAGCTGCCGCAGAAACCTTCGTTGGTCATCGTCACGGGCGCGGTAAAGTGGGTCTCGCCGGCCAAACAGTTCTCAGGCTTCAGGGGACCGAGCCAGATGAGGAGGATGACGATAGCGGATCAGGAAGGAGAAGTGCAGGTTGCCCTTTGGGGCAAGGGCTCGACGCTGATCGACGAGGATGATGTCGGGAGACAAGTGAACATAGTGGGCGCAAGAGTGCGCATGAGCCCGCTGGGAGGCATAGAATTGTCGGTCGATGAAGGAACCTCTCTTGAGCTCGGAGAGGTTGTTGGTGAACAGGAGGAAGAGGTCAAGATCTCCGGTCTCAAAGAGGGGATCATCCCAAGGCTAGTGTGCAAGGTCGCAAAGGTCTTCAACGAAGGGAGCTTCTCCTCAAGCGACCTTGCCGGAAGACGATTCAAGGAGATGGCGATATACGACGAGACCGGAATGGCCAGCTTGACGATTTGGGGTGACGTGATAGACTCACTCCCTGAACTCGCTCCGGGTGACATCCTAGAGGTCTCTGGGGCTAGGGTGAAGGGGAGCGGCAAATCAGCTCTCATCAGCCTTGGGGCCTATGGAAGACTGAGAAAGATGAACTCTGTGAGGCCGAGCCTCGAACAGCTTGTTGAGCCTTCGATGAGCCCAACACAAGTCAAGGACATACAGGACGGAGCGCGAAACATTTGGGTCGAGGGAATGGTGTTCTCCAATGTCCGCGTTCAGGACATCAACGCTCGAGACGGTAGCATCATTCAGAGGGCAGAGTTCAACTTGGCCGACGACACTGGCCTGATAAGAGCCGTTGCCTGGAGGGATGACGCCGAGAAGGTCAAGGGGCTGGACAGGAACAAGCCCATCTTGCTCAAATGGGTGGACATAAAGAAGGACAACCTATCAGGAGACCTCCTGCTTCTGGTCTCCAGCAAGACGGAGATATTGAAGAGGTAAGGACGCAATGCCGGATGACCAAGCGGAGAGTGAATCCGTCTTCACCGTCAAGGTGGGCCAGAAGAAGGTATGGGCGTACGTAACAGCGTGCGTGACCTACTTCAACAGAGGGGGCAAGAGGCTAATCATAAGGGCAAGAGGAGAGAGCATCCCGAAGGCCGTCGACGCTACGAATGCGTTGAAGAGGTCATTCTACAAGAACCTAGTTGTGGAGGGAATCTCATTGGTAGAAGACCAAGTCGTGGACGAGAAAGGTGCGCGCACTATCAGCGCGATTGAAATACCTTTGTCGTTGGGGCCAGCCCCTCAAGAAGAGTAGGCCGACGGGTCACGAAACCGGAAAGAAGAAGAGACCAGCCACGCTTGCGATTATAAGAAGCAGTCCCCCGACTATGACCACTTCTGGTTTGATTTTCATTCCCCCTGTGTCTTCGTCCAGCATCGTGATTAGCCCGAGTCCAGTGGGAGGCAACCTAGATCGGTCGCGCTGGCTCTTTTTCTTCTTCGTCGACATCTCCGAATGTGAAAGGACCTAAGGTTATTTAAGTATGAAGGAGACAAACTTAATTTACATCGCGGCACGTCCGTACCGTTCTCTTGTCTAACAGCTCTGAGGTAGGAGCAGCCGAGATCGTAAACAGGGTCCTTTCCGAAGGGCTGTTCATCAACAGAGATGCGCTTGATCTGCTGAGGAAGTCTATTACCAAGGAAGTCTATGAAAAGACGATATCCAAGGCCATCAGGATGACGAGAGAAGAGAAAGCCAGCACCGTTGAAGTGAAGCACGTCCTTGCGGCGATCTCGATCTCGCAAGGGGAGGCCGTAGAGCCCGGCCAAGCCTCGAAACTCCCGCTGGGAAAAGAGATAGACTCAGAGGTCGAACTCATTTACAACCCACCAGATAGGATGTCGGTCTCCGATTCGGTCGAGTCTAGGACCGAGTATTTTCGGAACAGACTCAGTAAGCTTGAGAAGATCCTCAGAAGCAGGCCGGACTACAGCAGTCCAGTGTCGATAGGCGAGATATCGAGGAACCAATCGCAGGCGCCTCTCAAGGCGATCGTCATGATCACCAAGAAGGAGGGAAGGAGGCTCGTGGTCGAGGATCTTGATGGCTCCGCGACCGTGATGCTCCCCCGCAAGTCAGACCCCGAGTTGGAGGAGAAGTTTGCACGTCTGATCGAGGACATGGTAGTCGGGCTGGATTTGAGGTGCTTTCAGGATGCAATTCTCATCAATGACATCGTGCTGCCGGACGTCCCGGATACCCCAATTCAGAAGACGAGAGTTCCCATTGTGACTATTCTTCTATCTGATCTTCACGTGGGCAGCAACTTCTTCCTGGAGAAGGAATTCTCCCTGTTGACCGAGTGGATGTCCGGGGATAGGGGTACGACTTTCTCACGTGAGATCGCCAATGCTGTCAAATACGTAGTGGTAGCTGGGGACATAGTCGATGGCGTGTTCGTCTACCCGAAGCAGGAGCGTGAGCTGAAAATCGTGAACTTGGAGGAGCAGTACAGGGAGGCTCAGAAGGTCCTTTTGAAGATCCCAGACTACACCCATATGGTGATCGGGCCCGGGAACCATGACATCGTTAGAGATGCAATACCGCAGCCTCCGATACCGAAGGATCTGATGGGAGAGTTAGTGACCGACAGAGGAAATGTAACTATGGTCGGCAACCCCGCCCATATCCTACTGCATGGGATCAGCTTCTTGGTCTATCATGGGCAGAGCCTAGAGGACATCGCTGCCTCCGTCCCCTCGATTGAGTACTCAAAGCCGCATGATGGCATGAGATTCTTGCTTAGAGCTAGGCATCTCGCGCCGATATACGGCGGAAACACTCAGATCTGTGCCGAGGGCGAGGACGACCTTGCTATTTCGATGAAACCGGACGTGTTCCACGCGGGACACGTCCACGTCGCAGGGATGTGCAGCTACAGAGGCACTCAAATAGTGAACAGCGGCGCTTGGCAGGGCTTGACTCCGTTTCAGTCCAACCTTGGAATCCAGCCCACGACGGCCAAGCTAGGGGTGCATCTGATGAAGGAAGGGAGATCTACGCTGCTCTCACTGACTGATCTAATCTGAGGCCTCTAGCCAAACAGCCCAGGGGCCAACTTCATCAGCAGCCACGCGGACAGGGCCGTCGACAAGGGCACCGTAAGATTGTCATCCACTGGTAGGGGAAGGCGCTCGACCAACATGCCCAGTGCCACCGGGATCAAGGAGGAGATCTTGCCAGTCAACACCAACACGAGCATAGATGAAGTCAGGGTCCCCGCAATTGACCCCCACCAACCCTTCCAAACGTCGAGGCTCCTAGCGTCCTCCCCGAGTCTTTCCCTCGTCAGGCCAGCGACGCCATCCCCGAAGGTCAGGTTGATCAGGGCAACCAGCGTGATTTCGAAGTCAAAGAAGTAGACGATGCCACAGATAGTACCGAGCCCCAGTATCGCTTCCCAGAAGGGACGGCCCGATGCTTCCTCAGGGCTGCCGTAGAACGAGAGCAACTCTGACGTCCAGATTCTCCTCTTCGCCACCCGCCACCTCAGAACTTCATACAATGAATATGCCATGAATAGGATCAGAGCCAAGAGCGGGAGATCAGCCGGGTACAAGACTAGGCCGAACATCAGTGCTGAACCACCCGTTAGGTGCAGGAATTTCCTGTTCAGTCCAAACGAGCCGTCGCTAGCCATATGGCTCTTGGAGAGGGCAGCGTAAGTCAGGCCCGCCGCGGCGGCAACAAACAAAGACAAGAACACCGACCACACGCTCAGGACTCCAAGCAACCACCCTGAGACGAGTGAGCCACACAAGAATGATATCACGAGTGCGTCGTACTTGGTCGGCAGGCCGCCCGGGACTTTGGGCCTCATCTGGATTCCCTTTGGAAGAAGGGATAGCGAAGCAATGCAGCGATGCATCCCAAGGACTTCAGCTTCTCACCGCCCTCATGCCTGGGGCTCACGAAGGTCAGCTCGCCAGCCGATTTCTGGACGGATCGAAGTATTGACTCCAGTTCTGTTGGATCGACGCTCAATTCTTGGAATATAGACTCCAGCACTAGCAGATGGCTGACTGCCCCCGAGGCGGAGGACTGCGAGACCTCCGCCAGTCCCAGGGCAACTGTGCCCGACTCCTTGCCAAGTCGTTTGAGGACTTCCTCCACCAAAAGAGATTCTCTTGAGAAGCGAAGGTCCCTCAGGAATTTCGTCAGGGCTCCGCTCTTCACGGCCTCCATCACCCCCGCCGCTGTGCCGCTGGTTGAGGTGCCAACGTGCGCTATTTTCGACCTGAGCGCCGGATTGTTCTCCTCAAGATGAGCTATGAAGTCATCCTTCGCGAATCCTGGGCCGACCAACGCGATTTGTGCCCCTGTCCTGTCGGCCAACTCTTCCAAGGCAGAGGCGACGCGCTTGAAGAAACCCACAGTGTCCTTCCTTCTCTCCTCCAAGTTCTCCTTTCCGGATATATTGTGTTGAATTTCTTGGGCCTCGAGAGAGCCCGAGTCGGAGAAAACGCCAAACGCCGCGTTGCCGTACTCGATCGAGAGGATGATCACCTTCTTCTGAGAGGCGCGCGCATGCTTCAGAAGCTCCCAAGCGATTGGGTCCTTGGTTGCTTTGAGCACCATCACCTGTCTCCCCGGTTCAATCGTTATCGTATGAGAGCGCCCTTTCACCCCTTCTGCCCTTTCTGGGGCCAGCTCCACAGTTCCGGTCAAGTTCAGCTTGGCCGAGGGTAGGTCCAAGCTCTTCTTAGAAACCACCATCCTCACGGTCATTGGCTTTCTGACTTTCTCGCCCTTATCCTCTGACCCGACCCACAAAACCCTGTACGTTTTGGCGACCACACGATCTCCTGGCTTGACGAAGTTGAACAGCAACCAGAGATCCTCAGGGCCAGTCGGCATAGCGGACAACGTGCCGTCCTTCCTGTCCGACATCAGAACCCTCAAGCCGAGTGATCCTCGACCTGTCGATTATTAACATGAGTTGTCGCTCGCCATCATTGGTGGGCCGGGTGAGACTTGAACTCACGGCCCCCACCTCTCCCAGGCTGCTTGTAAGGGTGGTATCCTAACCAGGCTAGACGACCGGCCCGACCAGCGAAGGCCCTGATGAGATTTATTCCTTTGGTGATGGTGGACCTCAAGGTTCGCGATTTGAGACCGCGCCGAAGTTCCCCACGCCATCCAGGACTCTATTCGCCAACGCGGGAGGTTCGCCTTATCGCTGCTCTCTCCCGAGCCTGACGAGTTCGGCGATTCGAGCATTCGGAGCCCCTACGAGCTCCTATCGTGCTCTACC
>Ga0172366_10000209_pt1 | contig 38002 bp, 45 predicted proteins | sample LakKivSesite69cm_FD_114533 | JGI IMG/M metagenome (GOLD analysis project Ga0172366, IMG submission 114533) | Sediment microbial communities from Lake Kivu, Rwanda - Sediment site 69cm | ecosystem: Environmental > Aquatic > Freshwater > Lake > Sediment | place: Rwanda: Western Province, Lake...
ACTGTTTTAACAATATGCGCAGACCTTCCATTAATCACAAGCGAATTTGTCGACAAAGTCATAGCACATTACGAACAGTGCAACAAACCTGCATTGACAGTCATGGTTCCACTAGAAATTTATAATAAACTTGGGTTAAGCACAGATTACGTCTTCAAAATCGAGGGAAAAAGTCTAGTTCCAGCAGGCGTAAACGTGATTGATGGGAAAAGAATTGAAGAGAATGAGTTGAAGGAGGAAATTTTGTTTGCCGATGATGAAAGAGTTGCTGTGAACATCAATACCTTAGAAGATCTGAGAGTTGCTGAACTCATGTTGCAACCAAGGTCTCGATAGTCTCTGTCTTCGCGTTTTCCAATTTCAATGCAAGCCACAGCACATAGCCTTCTGCTTGGGCTGAAGCCGGCATACCAAATGAGTATGGTTTTACAGCATTCTGAGAAGGCGCGAAATCATTAATTAATACTAGGATTTACTGGCAAATTGGTGCTGAAATCCCTTGCCCGGCGCCAATTTACCAGTTGGGTTTTGTTCATAGGCTATTTTGGACAGAGGACCTTGGCATTATCTCCTAATAGCAAAAAAGTAAAGACACTTTGCTATCCACAGAACGGGAGGAATATGTGGAAATTTGCAGCGCAGTATAAACAGCTTAGTTTCAGCCCTTGAGCAGGGGTCTCTATGATTCAGCGTCTAATGAGAATCTTGTTGAGCGCATATGTTACAGGTGGAGTGCTTCCGACAAAAAAGACATTTCGCAAGACTCCAAGTAACCATGTTGTACTGTTGACATGGAACGCACTGATTGTCAATGTTGCTTCTTCAAAAGAGTGAATAGCGTAGACTGAAGAAATCGACAATAGCGCAGTAGCTATCGCAAAAATTGTTGAGTGAACAACGCTTGCTTTAACACTCTTCGAGAAGTAGTGCCTATCGTAAAAGGTAAACAATATGGCGCCAAAAATCATTCCAAAAAAGCCTACCAAAAACATGCTGGTCACCTGCTCTGCCGAAAGACTGGGTTGACAAATATTTTGAACCGACAAATAAATGTCAACACTTAATGGAGCTATCAACGTAATCCCTACAATGAACAAAAGAAAAACGATTTTTCCGATCCATTTTTAAATTTCCTCACGAACCGCTACACTTGATCTTTGCCTCTCCCTTTCAACTTTTCGAAAAAGTTCTACACTAGCCTGCCCTACTTCTGAGAGACAGTATTTCCCTCTTGCAGATTGTTCAACAAGAGGTGCCAGTTCCTCCAAATGATAGCTCATCAATCCAGTGTCGTCTATACCCACGGCATTTTGGATGTCTGTGAAGGATACTTCACCCCTCGCCTTAAGAAAAAGCAGAATTTGGCGACGTATTGGATGCTTCAGCGCGGCAAATATCTCATCGTACTCATCTGTTTCGGGCAAATCGGCACCTAGACTCTTCTTTCGTGAGATACAATAAAGACATTTTCGTGAAGAAACATTGGAAAAATGGGTCATAGCGAGCAAGTCTTTGCCAAAAGAGCCGCAGAGACCTATGCTGACATCAGGTCACGTTCAAATGCTGTTTAGAATTCTTGAAAATCTTTTGTCCCATCGTCAACTTCGTAGGCGCCAATCAACGAATTTCATCTGTCTCGACTCTGGCAAAAAACACGTTGCCTCTATGGCTACCGCTTTTGGAATCTCGAATTTGGAACCAAGGCATTACTAACATTGCCATTCGGCCTCATCCAATACCAATCCTCAAGAGCCTCAAACAAGGGGCTGATCGAGTTTGCCAACGATTTCAAGGTCCCCTTAAAATGTAACTAAATTTTTGATGCCTATTTTACATTGCTACAATTTTTGACAATTTGCGATCCTATTCTATTCTGCGCAGATTTTTTGCTCCGAGGAATAAAAATATGAGCCCTACAATCCAACCTAGGGCAGTTTGAAACAATAGGACATACAACATGCGTGTAATCTGATCAATGCTGTAATAATCTGGAATTATCCTTATCAAACCAAACAGAGAGGTCAAGAACAAGCCGATCGAAACAAAAATGACTATTAACATGTTTGAAATGAACTTTCCCGACTTTTCTGAGAAAGCTGGCATCAGGAGGAAGAGGCCAAGAACAAAAGTCACGTTCGCTGCAGCAATTAACACGCCATATGCGATGTTGGTCAACAAGGAAATGAACGTGGTTTGTGAGCTCAGGCTTGTCGACAAGGCTGTGACCGCCGCCGCGATCGGTACCACGATTAGCCAGCCTTGTATCAGCCTCGCTTTGACAAACATTCCCACCCCGGATGGTGTTTTCTTAAATATGAAGAGGTTTTCCTTCCCGCGAAGCGTCACGTCGCCGGCCACAAATGCCGCAAGGACCGGAAACATGAATTGAATCATGATCAGCGGGATTATCACTCCTAATTCGTATTTTTCCGAAAGCCTAGGACCAGTGATGAATATGTTTATCATAACGATCAGGCCCACAATATAGGCGATCTTCGATAGGTTTTCAAGCCTTCGACCATAATCCTTAAAGATAGCTACTAGAAGACTTCCGAGCGATTCGCCGCCTCCGAGATATTTGACGGTTTTGTAGAAGGCACCGTCCGGCTTAGCCCTCGAAGCCGTGAAGATAGCGGGTTCTAGACTGTAGGCGCGGTTCGCTGCCTTCGCGCCCAGCCATAACACCACAACAAAAAAGGTGACAAGACCCCCGAATCGAGTCAGCGTCTCAAAACCAACGGCACCGATATTGCCAGGATTGGAGGCAAAACCGACAAAAACCTCCGCTCCCCAAGAACTAGGCAACAGACCCAGAACGGTCTTCACTGTCTCACTCGCCATAGGATCAGAGAGAGCTTCAAATATGCCTCCAAACTGGAGTCCGTATACTAATGCAACCAGTGGCAAAGCAATTATTAATGCAAGGGCCTTTCCAATATCTCTTCCACGAGTCGTTTTTCCAAACTTTGTTCTCAGGAGAGCTGCTATCACTGTGCCGATCCAGAAAGCTGAAAGAAATGTAACGACGAAAATTGCGATGATTATCACTAGCTGAATAATGTCCAGCCCCAAGGGACTCAGCATGGCCGTGAGGCCACCTGTGATTACCGTGACGAAGATGGCGTAAAAAGGCATCTGGCCCAAAAACTCGCCGAGCAAAACGTCGCTCGGCTTTATAGGAGCGGCAAGGAAGATTTCTAGTTGTTCTGTCTGCGCTTCCCTAAGCGTGTCGGTTATTGGAATTATCATGAAGTAAATGAAAATCAGGAATAGTATAATCTGCACCATGGCTATCGCAGCCTGGGACAAGAGCAGAGCCAAGAAGTCGTCGATGAATATGCTAACGAATCTTGGCGCGATGAACGCTACATAAACCGTTAGTAATCCTATTACTAGATATGGGAAGTAGGATCTTATCTTCCGTATCCTGCTTGTGCGGATGCGATATTCGTTCCTTGCAACTACAAGCCACTTAGAAGTCGGCACCTCTGTGCTCCCTCCAAGCCAAAAGCTCCTTCTCCTCTACACCACCAGTTAGGGCAATGAACGCCTTTTCCAAGGTCTTCGTTCCCGTCAGAGCGATAATTTCATCCACTGTGCCCAATGCGATGAGCCTGCCTTGGTTGATGATGCCTATGCGGTCACAAAGCTCTTCTACTAGTGGAAGAATGTGGCTGCAAATGAAGATTGTTTTCCGTGCACTATCAGCTAACTTCTTAATCAGATCCTTCACAATGAGGGCAGCACGGGGGTCCAACATCGAGGTGGGCTCGTCAAGTAACAGAATGGGAGGATCGTGGATTAAGGCTGCTGCGACTAGAATTTTTTGTTTCATGCCTCTGCTGTAGCCTTCGAGCAAGTAGTCGCGTCGATCGTAAAGACCGAATAGCTTCAGCAAATTGTCTAGCCTTTCAGACAGAATATCACGGGGGACGTCGTAGAGGGCTCCTATGAACTCTAGAAACTCGTGGGCGCTTAGCTTCTCGTGCAATCCAGGCGATTCGGCAAGCAAGCCTGTAGCCCGTTTTACATTCGTCTCCTCCTTGAGGATGTCGTAGCCATTAACTGTGGCTGTGCCTCCAGTCGGCTTTATGATGCAGTTTAACAAATGTACGGTTGTCGTCTTACCTGCTCCGTTTGGACCGAGCAGACCAAAGGTTTCTCCTTCGTACACTTCTAGGTCAAGCTCATCCACAGCCTTGATTTCGCCTCCCTTACCATAGTACTTGGACAACTTATCTGTATGAATCACAACCTTCATTCTTAATTCCCGTAAACTTTATTCAAGAAAGCTAACCCGATTGGAAAAGAATACAATATATAAACGTTGTCTTCTCGGTGACTTGTGAAAGAACTTCGATAGCCCGCTATTTTTACAAACAAATTGGCGCTGAAATCCCCTCCCCGACGCCAGTTTTTCTTATAAAACCACTATTATTATGGAATTACGAAGAGATTCACCATAGGAGAATTGGAAAGTTAACAAGACATTGTCTATTGCTTTATCGTTGCCACAGCTTTCATTTGTTTTCCTTTTTCCTGTACTGCCACAATTTTCGTTTGTATGCAATTCAAAAGGTCTTCTGCCGCCTTTCTTGCTTCATTTCGTGTTTGGTATGTTCCTTTCAGTTCAACCCATGGTAAAGTTTCATCAATTCTAATCCACACCACGTACAAATTCTTCACCATTCTTAGACGAGAAAACAGTTAGACAATGAATAATTAAAACGATTATGAATTCTAAATAATGATTGCAGTTAAGCTACCGTTTTGGAAACTTATTTAAGCAGTGCTGTGCCACCTTTTAAGGCTTAGGAGCGAAAATGAAGGTGGAGCCTGAAGGCTCTCTTAGAAAAGCTTCGTTGAAGCGGTGCCTATGGATGGACAAGAAGGGAAGAACCTCGGAGGGTAAGCAAAATGAAGCAGACCGACGAATTGCTTTGCATCAACAACGATGCCTTACTACCGGAGGCCACATCTCAAGAGTATCAGGAGCCAATTGTTAGCAGATCATGTACGCTTCTTTCTTATTCTAGAAATTTCTCTAAGGAGGCTACTAATGGATGACTTTTGCAGCGGGTTCAAAGGCTTTTTCCAGGGCTTTCACAGAAACTTTGGGTGCACATTTTGCTGGAGTCGGTGGAATAATTGCCGGCTTCATAGTCGCTTGGCAGCTTAATGTTTTCCAATATTTTCCATGGGCTATCGCTGTTTACCCTACTGTTCTAACCGCGAAGAGCGTGATAAGCGGCTTGTTCAGCGGGCGCCTAAACACAGCACTGCACATCGGAACTGTCTCCCCAAGCTTCTCTGGGAACATGATGATCCTCCACAAATTGTTTCAGCCCATATTGGCCATAACCTTGACGACTAGCTTTGTGATGAGTGTTTTCTCCATGGTCTTTGGAGGCATATTCTGGGGGATAACCTTCGCAGATTTCCCTAGCATTTTGGTCGTTGTGTTGGCAACCATGAACTTGGGTTTGACTCTCTACGTGTTCACCTTGGCTATGACATTTAGCGCATTCAAGAAAGGTTTAGACTTGGACAGTGTTGCCTACCCGATAATTGCCACCGTCGCAGACATATTCATAACCGTCTGTTACGCCTTAATGCTTTACCTGTTCTCCAGCTTCAATGATCTGGGCAGATATTCTGTTCTCGTTGTCGCAGTCCTGCCTGCAATCTTCATGCTCTATACCTTACCGCGAAACGTCCATGAAGAAGGGTTCGTCAAAACTCTAAAGGCATCTATATTAGCTCTCATGTTTGTAGCCGTTATCGCCAATGTCACTGGAACTGTTTTGCAGAGAATAAGCGCAATTACAAGCAATGGGAAGGAGATTTTCGCCGTTTACCCTGCGCTACTGGAGCTGATGGGAGACGCAGGTTTCGTTGTTAGTTCCACAGCCACAACAAGGCTTGCTTTAGGTTTGCTCAAACCTGAATTTTCTGCAATGAAAGATCATGCTCTTCAAATTGTAGGTGCGTGGACGGCTTCAGCGGTCGCGCTAACCTTTTGCTCTGCGTTGGTATTGTTCATAGTTGGCACATTTGACCTATCTGCATTCTCAGTTTTTGCTTCATTATTGCTGATGACCAACGTAATTGCTGCCGTTGGGATTATTATAGTGTCTTATGCTCTTGCGGTCCTGACTTTTCAGAAGGGCTTAGATTCAGATCACTTTGTTGTTCCCATTGAAAGTTCGCTTGCGGGAGTTATCACGTCAACCGCTCTGCTCGCCGCTTCGCTATTAATAAGGCTGGTTTAGAGGGTAGGATTAAAATATTCCCAGCTCTATTCTCGTAGTCGGAGCGACCTTAACGATATGCCTCACTTTGAAAAGGTGAAGTACAAGCCAGTGCCAGTTAGGGATCTTTTTTTGGAGATGAAAAATCTCTCTGAATTGATGATTGATTTGGCCTATTCGGCAGCGTTGTTTAATGATCGGGAACTTGCTGAAGACGTTTTGGAACTTGAAAAACGTGTTGACACGCTGGGTTACCTGTTGGAAATGACGATCATGATCGCGGCAAGAGACGCGCATGACGCGGAAGCATTGACTGGCGTGTCTACGGTGGCTTCTGCGGCGGACAAGATTTCGGATGCGGCGGCAGACATAGCCGTGATAGTAACGCGGAATATCGGTGTACATCCAATCGTAACCGAGATTTTTGAAAAGGTTGAGGAGCGTTTGATGCAGGCTAAAGTGAACACTGGTTCAGCAATTATTGGAAAGCAAGTGCACGAGCTGAACCTGGCGGCCAATATGGGTGTTGACATAATTGCCATTCGAAGAGATAAAGACTGGATCATAGACCCGAAAGAGACTGAACAGATTCGAGATGGCGACGTTTTGATTGCACGTGGGGTTCAGGTAGGCATCGAGGAATTCAAAGAGCTCGTTGAAGGGAGACGGCTGAAGCTGGAGGATTGATATGTCGGAGGAAAACCAGAAGAGATTTGAAGAAATTGTCGAACGCTTCGTTGAGCTTAAGGATACTTCCGAATTGATGATTGACTTGGCTTATTCCTCATTACTGCTAAACAGCAGGGAATTGGCTGAAGAAGTGCAAAGGCTTGAAGAATATGTGGACGGATTGCACACCGATTTCGAATTGCTTGTCTTGGAAAGCGCGTTCAAAAAGGAGGAGGCAAAAGGTCTCCTTGGACTGATAAGACTAGGCGTCGCAACTGAAAAAATAGCGGATGCAGCAGCCCAGATATCTGAAGTTGTCTTAAGAGGAATAGAACCGCATCCAGTGCTGAAACTCACAATAAGAGAAGCTGAAGAAACGGTTGCCTACGCGCCCATCGCCAACGATTCCCCACTTGTAGGTAAAACTCTGAAAGAGGTTCGAATCCCGGAAGAAACTGGAATGTGGATTCTGGCCATAAGAAGGAGAGACAAGTGCATACGGCCCAAGCCCGACTCAAAAATCGAAGCAGGTGACATTCTAATTGCTTCTGGTTACTCAGGCGGCTTAGAAAGTCTCAGAAAATTGGCATCTCCATAGTTCCTCTCTCCTCAGTTTTAGTAACCAGAATACTAATCCTGAATGCACTAACACTATAAAGTGCTGGCCCAATTTCACTCCATGGGGGGTTCTTAATCGCAAAAAAGAATGAATCAGCTGCAGACAATCGGGGCTTTACATGTCCGAATCCATCATGTGGCAGAATCTTCTCAAAGCCCCTGAAAGCTGTGAACTTGAGCTCAAAGAAGGCAGAACCCTACCTTGCATGCCCACATTGCTTAACAGAAATCACAACAGAAGAACCCTCTCCTATGATCGAATCAAAGCCAAGTCAAGACGCAAAGGCAAACAAGAGTGAAGAGGAAAACGTGCGGGCAATAGGAGAGAAAATGGTGGAACCCACATCCAAACCACGGTGTACACATCATTTTGGGTATCTGAGTGAACGCTCAAGCAAGGAGCAAATACCCGAAGAATGCATGGTCTGTGCAAGCATGCTAGACTGCATACTCAAGAGTGTGAAAAGCTAAGCTGCCTACTCACAATGCACCTGCCCATCCAATAGAGAGTACTTCAGCTTCTTCCACCCTAGACACTTCTCTATCTAATAGTCTTAACTATTGCCGCCGGCATAGTCGTGACTATACTACTAGACTTTAGCCATTTTAACATGCGCGACAACCAGCTGGAAGCCTTTTCGGGCAACTTTCCAACATCATAAGTCTCTTCAGACAACATCTTTATGGTCTACATCGTTACTAAAGCTGTATTGCCCTTGTGTGAAAGGCCAGTTGTGGTAAGAGGGTTATGTTGTCAGCTGAAGGCTGGTCAGTTTTTTACATAAAACATTAATGAGAACACGTTTTCAAGAGATAAAAGGTTTAGAAGCCTTTGTTATTCGGTTTTCCTTTTTCTTTCAGGCTTCTTTTCTTCCTCTTTCTTCTCGGCTTCTTGTTTGACCGGCCCGGCTTCCTCTGCTGGTTTTTCTTCGACCGTTTTCTTTTCTTCTGTTTCTATTTCACTTGTGATCTCTTCGATCGGTTTGGGCGGCGGTGTCGTGGCCATTGTCCAGCCTATCCATGCGCCTATTCCCATTATGGCGACGAACGCTATGAACACTGGGATTGCTACTAGCCATAATGAAAGACCCCAGTCAAATGGGTTTCCGCCGAAATAGAATAGTCCAACAGTGTAGAGCACGCCTACTACTACGCAGACTAAGCAGATTACTCCACCGATTGCTTGATCCTTACTAACCATTCATACATCACCACATACTAGCCTTTTTTACTCCTTTAGACCTTTTAAAGTTTACCGTAGCATTAGCTAAAAGTCAAGTAGTTCCCATTTCCCAAGTAGCCAAATACTTCTTCTGTTCATTGGTCAATTCGTCTATTTCCATTTTCATTGCTTTCAACTTCAATTTGGCCACGGTTTCATCTATTCCCTTAGGCACCGTGTAAACCCTCGGTGGCATTCGTTTACTTTTGACTAGATGCTCTACACAAAGGGCTTGATTAGCAAATGACATGTCCATGACTTCCGAGGGGTGACCTTCTGCTGCGGCCAAGTTTACAAGTCTTCCTTCAGCCAATAGGTACAGTCTTCTTCCATCACTAAGTGTGTATTCATCTAGGTTTGGTCTTATGTTTCTCTTTGAGGTTGCAAGTTCCTCCAGGTGCTTTGGGTTTATTTCTACGTTAAAGTGCCCACTGTTGGCAAGTATTGTGCCATCTTTCATTTTTTGCATGTGTTCTTTTCTTATGACGCTTGTGTCGCCGGTTGCCGTTACGAATATGTCCCCTATGGCGGATGCTTCGGCTATTGGCATCACGCGGAACCCGTTCATTGCTGCTTCAAGTGCTCTTATCGGGTTTGTCTCGGTGACTATGACGTTTGCTCCCATTCCCTGGGCTCTCATGGCTATTCCTCTTCCACACCATCCGTAACCGCAGACGACGAAGTTTTTGCCTGCGAGGAGGATGTTTGTGGCTCTCAGAATTCCGTCTATCGTGCTTTGACCCGTTCCATAACGGTTGTCAAACAAATACTTGGTGTAGGCATCATTTACCGCTATTATCGGGTATTTGAGTGCTCCTGCTTTTTCCATGGCTCTCAGCCTTAAAACTCCGGTTGTTGTCTCTTCTGTGCCGCCTTTGATCTTCGATAGGCCTTTTGTTCTCTTAGTGTGAAGCGTCCCGACAAGGTCTGCGCCGTCATCTAAAGTCACGATGGGCTTAAAATCTAATGCTCTTTCGACACACCAATAATATTCGTCTTTGGTTTGCGCACGCCATGCGAAGATGTTGACGCCTGTTTTTGCCAGTGCTGCTGCCACGTCATCCTGTGTTGAAAGGGGGTTGGATCCGCACAGGGCTAGTTTCGCTCCGCCTGCGAGGAAGGTCTCAGAGAGGACGCCTGTTTCTTTTGTGACGTGTAAGCATGCCGCTAGGGTTAGGCCTTTGAATGGTTTTTCTTTGCTGAATCTCTTCTTGATTTGGGCTAGAACTGGCATGTGCTTTGATGCCCATTCTATTTGTAGATGGCCTTGAGAAGCCAAGGTGAGGTCTTTGACCTTGAATTTTTCCATAAACTTTCCTCTCTATGTTCTTTTACAGTTGGCTATTTAAGATTGAGTGTTAATTTGTTTTGCTTCTGGCATGTGGGTCATTTTGGAATGGTTTCTTTTGAGAGCTTCACGTTGTATCGTTATGCTTTTAACTTATGAGTAATAGCTGTTTATTCTGGTGGGTTTCTTGTTGGAGTTGAAGGTTGAACGTGTGGAAGAGTACCTTTCAAGCGTCTATAAGGCAGTAGTCAAGGTGTTTCGTATTTCGCGTTTGGGTGGCGGTGAAAGTGTGGCGGACTTGAAAGGTTTCGGTTACGGTGTGCTCTATCTCATCGAGTTCAACGTTGGTGGAGAGACTAAACGTGCGGTCTTGGAGACTGTGCGGCCCGGAGGTTTTGGGCATGACCACTTTTCAGACAGGGCCGCGGTTTTGCTTTGGCAGCATTCAGCGTTTAACAGGTTACCTAAGCATGTGCGTTCCATTGACGTTGGTTCGTTCTTAAGTGACTGTGTAACCTTAAGGTCGTTGAGTGACTGCTGCGAATTTTTTATTTTAACAGAGTTTGTTGAGGGTTTCCCTTATCATTGTGATTTGGATCGCATTAGGGGCACTGGCGAAATGACTGGGCTGGATGAGGAACGGTGTTTGGCTCTATCTGATTATCTGGCTGAGATTCATTCGGTGAAGAAGAAGGATGCGCCGGAGCTTTATGTTAGACGTGTCCGTGATTTAACTGGCCATGGTGAAGGTATTTTCGGATTGACTGACAGCTATCCAGGCGGTTTGGAGCATGCTGGTGAGAAGTTCTTCGTTGATTTTGAGAAAGCATGTGTGGAATGGCGTTGGCGCCTCAAACATAAAGCTCATAGGTTGTCGCAGGTGCATGGAGACTTCCACCCTTGGAACATCATATTCAGGCGAGGTCTAGACTACACAGTCTTGGACCGCAGCAGAGGTGAATGGGGTGAGCCTGCTGATGACGTTAGCACCATGACAATGAATTATTTGTTTTATTCCCTGCAAGCCTTTGGCATGATAGACGGGCCTTTCTTGAGGTTGTTTCTGCTTTTTTGGAGGAACTATATGGATAAAACCAGTGATGAGGAGATTCTGAGTGTTGTGCAGCCTTTTTATGCTTGGCGCAGTCTTGTCATAGCTTCGCCTTTGTGGTATCCGCATTTGTCATTGGATATGCGTAGGAGGATCTTTCGGTTTGCCACTAAAGTGCTTAAGGCCAAGAGATTCGACTTTGAGGATGTTGAGTCTTACCTGTAATAGCATGTCTGAGGCTGTCTGCGCGCACTTCAATTTGTGACAAATCATGTTTGAAGTGTGGCAGAATCTCTTCCCTTTGTTACACTTCTGTCAGTTCATGAAGAGCGCGCGGTGAATGGAGCTATCAACTTTAATGGTCGTTCGACCTGTTAAAGTTGCCTACCCCCGTCTATTTTTTTCACACTACGAAGAGCGAAATACCAAACTTCTTCGATACACATTTTCTAAACTGACGCTTTGAACGTCATCCGTTAATGAGTGAAACAAAAATGTAAATTGGGCTTGGAGTAGGGCCATCTGAGAAAAAGAACGTGTCGCACTTCACTTTGAGCTTGCGAGTTGATGGACTTTACAGGCAGAGTCTGCGTTCAAAGCTGTACGCAAACACTGTGTTTACAGGAAATTCAACCCTATTCAAAGCCAATTCATAAAACGGAGGAAGAGAAGCAGAGAAGAGTTTAGTCACAAAACCTCATTATGTTATGCACAGCGCATCATTCTGTTCACATGCTTTTTGAGAATATCTGAAAAATGGAAAAATGACAGTTCTGTTACACTTTTCTGTTACAAATCTCCATGCTTTTCCATGCGTTTGACAGGTGCGCGCGCTAGGCTATGTACATGTCGGTATTGTGTTAACACCTCCTGCCAATAGAACGTAATCCAAATAGCGCACGCTTTTGGAAGAGGGGAAAAACGTGATATCTGGCCTCAAGAACCTGAACTCGCTAGAGATTTCTGCGTCCCCGCTCTTCCGAAATCACTGGAATACAAACCCTTGGATAAATTTCTCGATAAAATGCTTCGGACAATGTTCTGGGGACATTGCCTCTTCCCGGGCACACGCAAGATTTATAACATATTAGGGAAATACGTACCGTTTTGTGGTTGAAATGGAAACGGAGCAAATATTACGATGGGCGTACATTGCGTTTGTTGTCATAGCAATCGTGATGGGATTAGCAGTCGGCTACATGGCATATAGCGCAGATCTTCACTGGGCAGACCCTGGTATTGCGGACACAAACGGCTGGGTCTTGCTAATTATGCTGATCCTAGGAATCATCCTAGGAATCACAAGCATAACAGCAAAAGAAGTAACTCCATTTCTTATAGCAACGATTGCCCTACTTGTAGCTGCTAGCGCTAACGTCTGGTCTCCTCTAGGCAAAATCCATGAGCTGCTCGCTTATTGGGCCACAGGAATCCTAAACTATATTGTCGCGTTCGCAGCTCCCGCTGCCGTCATAATCGCGGTTAAAGCCGTCCTCGCTATGGCAAAAGAGAAATAGAAGAATTCTCCTGACTCCTTTCTTTTTTTATCCTACCTCGTGCGCGATGATTAATTCTAGGTGGCATGCAATCCTTGGCAGCGCGTGGTAACTGAGAGCATAGCAAACAGTTTTCTGCAGAAAACTGAGGAGCTGTACATTGATTTTATGAAGAATCTTTTTGCAAGTGTGGGTGCCAAAGAAGTTGTGAAAGCACTTGGAAAAACCGTTGAAGAGACGAAGCAAAATCTTGACGCGTGTTGTGATGAACTTGTGAGGAGAAAAGCGCACGCGCTAAGGATTATTGAAAATTAACGAGAGTTTTAGCCATACGCGCTAAGGCGCAGTAGCCTACCTGCTTGAAATCTCTGTTCTCTCAAGCCTCTCAATCAATCAAGCCAATCTTCTAGTTCCGTGAAGTCTGTCTGTTGAACTGTCACTCACCATTATCATTGTTCCCATCGTCATCTATCAGACCTCATCTTCTCATTAACGATTAGGCTTCTAAGCGCGCTTGGGGATTCGGTTGCAGTGATCGGTTAAAGTTGCAGTTAACCACAACAACGCGAGGCCATCCGACTGTGCCAGTTGAAGATTTGGTTGACTATGATGAGGTTATTTGTTCATTCTTTGGATTTTTAAGGAGGTTAGCTGAATATGATCTAGGTCAGTAAGAGTGTTAGTGGCTCAACGATAAAGCCTGTATCAGCGAGGAGACTAAAATATAAATAGAGTACTAGGTTAAGGTCTGCCGTGTGGGTGTCTGGTTTGGATGTTGAGTCCGTTGATGGGCTGAAGAGGATGCTTAGGGAGATAGGCTTTTCTGACGGTGCGGTTAGCGAAATTCTGAAATGGTATAAACGAGACACTTCTAACAGAAAGGCATGAAGGGCATCTACGTCCTGCTAATTTCAATTAGTAAGGGCATCAGTGTAAACGTTGGTGCGTTGGGCGCCGTGGACTTTGAAAAAGGCATGTACGCATATGTGGGCTCTGCCCAAAGCAGCTTAGAAAAACGTGTTGACCGGCATCTTGGAAAGGTCAAGCGGAAGTTCTGGCACATCGACTATCTCCTTGACAATGTTGAAGTAAACGTTTTGAAAGTTTTCTGGAAAGAAGCTGGGAGGCTTGAGGAATGCCAGTTTTCAAGAAATATAGCGGAGAGAGGCATATCGATCAGGGGGTTCGGTTCTTCAGATTGCAGGTGTGAAAGTCATTTATTCAAGATCGAAGACTACGGCTTTTTAAGAGAATTCACGCATGAAATTCCAGTAAAACCTGTTAGGAAGGCAGCCTCGATGGCGAAAGCTGGTTGGTGTGTTTGGGTTACTGGCCTGCCTGGCAGTGGTAAGTCTGTTGTTTCTGAAGCCTTGCTTGCACTTCTTGACAAAAAGGGCATCCATGCTCAAATGTTGTCTTCTGATGCGTTACGTAAGGCTGTGACTCCTAGGCCGTCGTATTCGCTTGAGGAGCGCGATGTCGTTTACGCAACGCTTGTTTACATTGCTGTACTCCTAACGCAGAATGGCGTAAATGTTGTAATTGATGCCACTGGTAACTTGAGACGCTACCGTGAAAGCGCGAGAAAGCAGATCTCAAAGTTTATCGAAGCCTATTTGGAATGTCCACTGGAAGTTTGTGTGGAACGTGAAGCCAAACGGGGAAAAACATACCAAGCACCAAAACAAATCTACACACGAGCCCAGCGAGGCAAGGCACCAACCGTGCCCGGAATAGGGCAGCCTTATGAGCCACCGTCAAATCCAGAAATAACTATAGACACCACGAAATGCACGCCGGAAGAGTGTGCGCGAAAAATACTTGAAGCCATATTCAAAATGTTTCACCAGAATTGTAATGCGTAGGGCAAAGCAGTTTTAAGAGAAAGCTGAGAGACATACTATCTGTGGCGCGAATGAAGTTCGGTATAGTTCTCCATGTTACCGCTGCTTATGCCAGTTGGGATAATTTCTTGTTACTTGCAAAGGAAGCTGAACATCTGGGATACGATTCTGTTTGGGTTTCTGATCATTTCATTTCGCCCAGTGGTCGTCCTCACGGTTTGGATGCTTGGACTGTTTTATCTGCGTTGGCTTCAATAACACATAAAATCAGGTTGGGAACCTATGTGCTTTGCAATCAGTTCCGTCACCCGTCGCTGTTGGCGCGAATGGGGGCGACGCTGGACAACATATCTGCAGGAAGGTTGGAGTTAGGCATTGGGGCTGGCTATTTCAAGGATGAGCATGTGGCCTTCGGTTTCAGTTGGAATAAACATCCAATAAGAATTGAAAGACTGAGGGAAACCCTGCAAATAATAAGGAAACTATGGAGAGAGAATTGCATTTCTTTTGATGGAAAATACTTTCAACTTAAGAATGCCACTTTAGAACCAAAACCAATTCAGAGACCCCACCCCTCTCTGTGGATTGGCGGAAACTCTGAGACCATTCAAAGGGTTGTTGCGGAGCTAGGTGATGGATGGATACCTGTCCTGCCGACGCCAAAACAACTAGCAACTGGTGTGATCGAAATTGAGAAAAAAATGCGTACACATGGTAGAGATTCTCGGAAGCTGAGAGTGGCTTATGGAGGAAGCGGTTGCGCTTTAATAGCCAAAGATGAAGACGCGGTTAAGGAATTGGCAGAGCCACTGATTCGTTCGATGGGCAAGCCTATGGAAGAACTGGCATGCCTCATCGGAACTCCTGAGCAATGCATAGAAAAAATCGAACAATACCAAGAGGCTGGTGCACAGGAAATAGTAGCGGGGTTCTATGATTTCCCATCTCCTCTTGGCATGAGACTGTTTGCAAAATCAGTAATTCCCCACTTTAGATAATCGAACATGAGATTGCTCATTTAAAACTATAATAGCTGAAACAACTTGAGATTATAACCAGATAGAGTGATGGAAATTGATTAGAAGGGTTAATTGGCTTGAAATAAAAGTAGTTGACCTGAAAAAAGCAGTTACGTTCTACCATGATATTCTGGGCCTAAAGGTGAAACAGGAATGGTCAAACTACGTGATTTTCGACTTGCCGGGAACGACAACATTTGCGATAATGCTGGGTGGCAAGAAGGGACGAAAGGAAGGTGCACCCAACATCTACTTTGCTGTTGAAAATCTAGACGAAGAATACGAAAGGCTGAAGGAAAAAGGAGTAAACTTCATCGAACCTCCAAAAAAGCAGTATTGGGGCGGCTATGCGGCCATTCTGGCTGATCCAGATGATAACCTGTTCTATCTGACTGAAATAAGAGAATAGGACCAAAGCTATCGCTGTGACGTGCCCATGTGCCTGCACCTGATGGCAAGTTCAATAGTTGAATCCATTTTGTGTAACATGCAAGAGCAGTGGTTGCCCTCCTAAGGCGCGAGGGTCGAGCAAGAGGCTTAGCCACTCTGTCGGGGATTCTTCCAACTTTGATAACCACGGATGAAGCGAAACTGATGCAGGGAAAAAGAGGAGCTTAAGAGCCTAATCCTGGAATAGACTATAGGTCACGGAGGGTTCCGATCGATCTTGATGTAGTTTAACACTTCGTCTGCATATCTTTTTGAGATGTTCTTGGACTGGAGGAGAGAGTTGACCAGTTCGGAAATCTTTGCTAAGGCGTGAACCTTGTAGCCTAACTTTTGAAGGTTTTCCTTGCCGCCTTGCTGCCTGTCCACTACAACCAAAACATTTTCAACGTGAGCCCCAATCTGTTCAAGACGCTTTATTCCCTCAAGCTTGGACAAGCCTTCACTGACAACATCGTCAAAAAACAGTATGTGCTCGCCTCTAACGATGCCTGCGCCTGCAGTCCTTCCAGCCGCACCATAGGTTTTCTCCTCTTTCCTCACCACAGTGCACGGCAGATTCGTTCGGCAACCAATGCTGGGTATTAGCAACGCGCCTTTCAACTCCATCGAAGCTAATTTATCAATTCTAGCTGAAGCCGCAAGTCTCTTGATCTCGTCCGCAGCAACCTCGATAAGGGTGCAGAAATCTTTGGGAGAAGAGAGCAGACATGCGAGATCAATGTAGTAAGGGCTTAAAGCCCCAGACTTGATGCGGAAACTGCCGAACTTCAAACAACCAGAATGATACAAGGCATTAGCAACTTCAGATACGATATCAGCCATGTCAAACCTCAAGAAGACTAGCCACTCTCAAATTTAACACTTACCCCAATAGACTCTCATCCATTGAGGCATCTGGCTTAGCTTTCTTAGTACCTGAAATCCAAAGTGAACCGAGTTCAAAGCTTACACGTAAGACCACAAGATATGGATGAATGAGCGTTGTTGGTCATGAATTGAACGAGAAAGCTAACGGTAATGTTTATAACTTATTGTTCTCATTCCTAGAAGACACGAAGCTGAAAAGCGATGGGACATAGAAAAACACATGCGCCTAGACATGGTTCACTTGCATATTTGCCTAGGAAACGTGCTGAAAATTTACTGGCCAAAATACGCTTCTGGCCGAGAATAGAGTCGGAAACGCCTAGGCTTCTGGGTTTTACAGGCTACAAGGCCGGGATGACTCATGTATTTACGATTGAAGATAGAAAGCGTTCACCAGATTTCGGCAAGGAAGTCATTCGCCCATCCACAGTCCTAGAAACTCCTCCAATACTCATATGCGGCATAAAAGTCTACGCCAAAAGTGTTTACGGCCTACAAGCTCTAACAGAAGCGTGGATGAAAGAGCCGCCAGCCGATCTGGACCGAGTTCTCACACTGCCTGAAAACTTCAAAACTGAGGAGACGCTCAAGAAGATCGAGGAAAACCTGCCTGACATCGCGAAGATTCGTGTTATCGCCGTAACTCAGCCGAAGCAGGCTAGTGTGCCGAAGAAGAAGCCGGACATGGCGGAAATAGAGATCGGCGGAGGGACGATTCAGCAGCAATTTGAGTATGCGAAGAGTCTTTTGGGAAAAACTGTGACCCCGGAAGAAATTTTCAAGGAAGGTCAATACATAGACATAGCCTCGGTGTCGACTGGAAAAGGCTTTCAGGGGCCGGTGAAACGTTGGGGAATAACAATACTTCAGGCTAAGGGAAGGAAAACCAAAAGGGGCGTCGCAACCTTAGGCCCGTGGAATCCGCATCATGTGATGTACAGCGTCGCAAGAGCCGGGCAGATGGGTTATCACCAACGAACAGAGTACAACAAACGCATCCTCAAGATTGGGAAGGATGGAAAGGAAATAACGCCGAAGGGCGGTTTCCTAAGATATGGCGTAATCCGGGGACCGTACGTGTTGCTCGAAGGAAGTATAGCAGGTACTGAGAAGCGTCCGGTACGTTTGCGGTATCCAGCGCGTCCGCCCAGAGTCGTTGCTGAAGAACCGCCACAAATTACTTATGTCTCACTTGAATCGCCGCAAGGCCGATAAACGGTGAAAACAGATGGCTAAGAAGACGGCGAAGATTTTTGATCTCGAAGGAAAGCCGACGAGAAAGATTGAGCTTCCACCAGTTTTCACGACGCCGTTAAGGCCTGATGTCATAAAGCGAGCTGTCTTGGCAATACAGTCAAACAGGTATCAGCCGCAGGGCAGAGATCCAATGGCTGGAAAAAGAACATCAGCGGAATCTAGAGGCACCGGAATGGGCATGGCTAGAATCCCGAGGCTCAAGGGCCCTGGAGGAAGAGCGGCTTTCGCTCCGGGGACGGTCGGCGGAAGACAAGCGCATCCACCAATTTCTGAAAAGAAAATTGTCAAAAGAATCCCAAAGAAGGAAAAGCGTTTGGCTTTACTTTCAGCAATAGCTGCTACAGCATCAAAAGGGGTTGTGGCCTCGCGGGGTCACAGCATTGAAGACGTTCCGCAAATTCCGCTGATAGTGACCAACGATTTTGAAAGCTTGAAGAAAACTAAGGATGTTGAAGAAACTCTCATACGCCTAGGCGTATTATCAGAGCTTTTCCGCGCGAGAGAAAAAAGGAAGATCAGAGCTGGGAAAGGCACCGGCAGAGGAAGAAAGATGAAGCATGCTGTTGGTCCGCTGATAGTTGTGAATGAGAACAAGGGAATTATGGAAGCAGCAGAAAACATACCAGGCGTAGACGTTGTTACAGTTACTAACTTAAACGCGGAAATGTTTGCCCCAGGCACGCATCCTGGAAGACTAACAATTTGGACAACGGGTGCAATTGAAAGATTGAATAAGCTTTATGGCAGAGGAGAACAAGCATAATGGATCCTTACGAGGTTATACTTTATCCCTTAATGACTGAGGCCGCAAGCTTAATGGTTGAAAAAGAAAACAAACTGGTCTTCATAATCGATCTGAAAGCAAGTAAGGCTGATGTGAAGAAAGCGGTTGAAGAACTGTATGAGGTAAAGGTTGAAGGCGTCAACCTTCAAATCACTCCATCAGGAGAGAAGAAAGCCTTTGTCAAGCTTCACCCAGATTATAAGGCGGCTGACGTCGCGATAAAACTTGGAATCCTGTAAATTTACTTGGTGGACTCATAATGGGAAAGAGAATCCGTGTTCAAAGACGAGGGCGCGGCGGCTCCACATTCCGAGCTTCTACCCACAAAAGAGTAGCTCCCGCAAGATACCCATCTGCAATACTAGTGAAAGAGAATTTTGAAACAGTAGTCAACGGCGTGATTGAAGACCTCGTCCACGACCCTGGGCGAGGGTCACCTCTGGCACTGATCAGATTCGAAAATGGAGAAAAATGCTACACAGTGGTTCCTGAAGGAGTCTATGCGGGCGAGAAAATCCAAATTGGCGGAAAAGCCTCAGTTGACGTGGGCAACATCCTTCCGATTGGAAAAATCCCGGAAGGCACAATGATCTGCAACATAGAACTGCGCCCTGGAGACGGTGGCAAACTCTCGAAATCCTCAGGATCATACGCGACGGTTGTTTCACATACCCCGCAGGGAACGATGGTCAAGCTTCCGTCGGGAAAAGCAAAGTACATAGCTGATTATTGTAGGGCAACTGTCGGCGTGGTTTCGGCAGCTGGCAGGACAGAAAAGCCCTTTTTGAAATCAGGTGCAAAATTCCATTTGATGAGATCGAGGGGTCGCAAGTATCCTAGAACCCGTGGGAGAGCAATGGTTGCCGCTGTGCATCCCTATGGCAGTAGCAAGAGAAGTGCACGGAAAGGTACCACGACTTCTCATGGCGCGCCGCCAGGGCAAAAAGTTGGGTTGATCGCTGCCAGAGGCACTGGAAGGAAAAAGAGGAAGATAGCCCCTGCGTAGGAGAAGGTTTATACCATTTAGAGTTACCAATGGTGTGAGGAAAAATGCCGAAGGAATTCATGTATCGTGGATTGACGCTTAATCAGCTGCAGAACATGTCGATGGACGAATTTATCAGTCTGCTTCCTGCAAGGCAGAGGAGAAGTCTCCATCGAGGTTTGCAGCCGGAACAGAGGATACTGCTTGAGAAAGTAAGAAAGGCAAAAGAAGGCCTTAGAAAAGGAGGTAGCCCAGCCGTGAAAACGCATGTGCGGGACATGATTATTCTGCCTGAGATGGTTGGCATAGCGATACAGGTTCACAATGGCAAAGAATTCGTTCAAGTAGAAATTAAACCTGATATGATCGGCCATTACCTAGGCGAATTTGCAATCACAAACAGACCTGTAAGACATGGGACGCCAGGCATAGGTGCTTCACGTTCTTCAATGTACGTGCCGTTAAAATAGTCTGTTCTCTCGGCTTTCCTAGGCAGTGTAGTCTTTGCCTGAGAACTTTTTATCCGTTGGTTTAACCTCTGATATCTGCGGCAAGGGAATTGGCGGCGGAATATTCAGCGTTCTAGATATCAAGACGGATTCAATAAAGGCAACATTTGACACTGACTGCATTACGATCGGTGGCGGCGGTTTCTTCTCTTCATACTCCCTCTGGATCTTTTCAATCTCGCCTTTATCGCCAATCACGTAGGCGCGTCCTTTCAGGCTTATCTGCGCTACGGAAGGGTTATAATTGATCGTTACAACGAATGGAAATTCCAATGAATTGTCCGGTCTCTTCTCCATCCCTGTCAGATTGAAATTGGTGTTTATCTGAATCTGTGGAACAGGTTGTCTGAAATCCAAAAATCGTTCAGCGGAAATACTGGATATGGAGACGTTAACCCTAATCATTTAGACCATCGTCAAAAACTATCAGGGCTTCGGTTGATTTAAAGCTGTTCATTCTTTAGCAGGCTTGTACCGTGTGAATCCGCAGTGCCCACAGGTGTATCTGTTGCCATGATCCGCCATGAAATAGCCAGGCCCACAACGTTCGCAGATCGGGCGTAATCTCACAACTTTTTCGTTTTCCACCTTGTAAAGCGTAAAGACGCCCTTCTCTTCCCTCTTCTTTTTCTCAGGCTTTGGAGCTTTTTCAACCTTCGCCGGTTTTACCTCTTCCTTCGGTGCCTCTTCTACTTTCTTCGCCTCTTTCTTAGGCTCTTCTGCCTTCTTGGGTGCTTCCTTCTTCTCTGTTTTCTTAGACATAGGCTACCTTTACTCCTTTGTTTCCTCTTTGGGTTTTTCAGGCGGAATGTTCCTTTTGATAATATATTCGGGTTCAATAAGCTTTGCCTGTTCGGGAGAATCATAAAGGTTTGCTACTCCAACGGCTGTGTGCATGCCTGCCTTGGTTTCAAATTTTTTGACAAAAACCAAATCCACATTCGCTTTTAACGCGGCGGCAAGTGCCTTTCTGATCTCCAGTCTCGGCGGGGTGCTACCTGTTTGGTCATGCTCCACTTGGAAATGGATTTCTTTCCGTTTGAGCAGTAGATTTTCCTTCTGCGATATTACTTTGACTTCCATGGTGTTTCCCCGTGCGGTCTTGACTTGATACTACCCCCTCTTATTTAGTTTTTCGAACTCTTTTCCATGGTTTTGAGAATTTCAGCGATCTCTGCTTTCTTGTCAGGTGTTGCCTTGACAACGACGATGCCTTCATATGGTTGACCGTATACGACGAAAGAGTTTTCCGGAGCATGCATGATAGCGATAAGCGTCAACAGGTCTTCTTCGCCTTCTACGACCATTTTGACACGTTGATTGCCTCTTACCGCGTCTTGGATTGCCGCTATGGCCTCATCTGTTATTGTTCCTTGAGGGTTCTTAACGTAAATGGTTCTGTCGGCTGCCAGCGGAGTTGGTAGTATGCTTTTCCGCATGCATTTGTTATCAATTATCAACAGATGAGGGAGAAGATGGCTTTTGGCCAAGTTTTTTGAGACTGTGTCGCCGACAGAGATAATGCTTGAGGGGTTTCCGTTATAGACCATGACTCTGAATCTTTTCATTGTTTCGGCATAGGAGCCTCGAATCAGCGTGCCTAATGGTTGTTTAAGTTTTACGCGCAGCTCAGGCGTTATGCTGTACTTAATAGGCATCTTATCTGACCTTTAATGCGTAGCGCCCCTTCTCTTTGATGTTCACGGCTTTTGCAATGGCTGAATTTTCAGGGTCAAAAACTATCAGTAACCCGCTGTAATCGTCACTCAAAGTTGGTGTTTTGCATCTTGGGCAAATGCTTTCTCTGGTCAAATGGTGGCATGTTGCACAGGCTTTTTCACTCATTTCGCTTCACCTTTCTTCTGAGCTGCTTGCTCTTTTCCCGCGGGTTTTTTCTCGGCTGCTTCCTTCATCTTTTGCAGATCATATTCAATCCATTCCAGTTTGCCAAGGAATGGTTGTCTGGCTGTTACACCTATCTTTCCAGAGCTTCCGGCTCTGCCGAGTGAGACTGCTGTGATGCGGACGCGAACTTGGTCGCCGCTCATCAGTTTGCGCCTCGTCTCTTTGCCTAGTAATACGCCTTGTTTTTCGTCGTAAGAAATGAAGTCATCCATGAGTTGGGAGACATGAAGCAAGGCGTCAATGGGTCCGATGCGTACAAAAGCCCCGAAATCAGCGATTTCTACAACTTCGCCTTCCACTACTTCTTGAATCTTCGGGTAAAACGTTAAGAGAGAAAAATTCACCTTGTGATAAGTGGCACCGTCGCCTGGAATTATTTTTCCAGTTGGGCTTACCTTCACTTCGATTACTGCAATAACGTAGCCCAATTCTTCATCGACAATTCCTTCGTACTTTGCTTTAACCTGCTGGTGTCCAACCGCCTCCAGCGGGTTACCAAATGTTTCAGGCGGAATTCGAATTGTGTCCTCCAAAGTTACAAGTTTAAACAAGGGTTATAGCCTCCCGTCAATCTCTAAACGTGACTTTTGTCTCACATAAATAACTGGCACATTTATATCTCTTAGCTTCTTTCTAAGCTGTCTGTCATTCGTGAATACCGGGCATTTCCATTTGGCTGCGACTTTAATAATTACGTTGTCTGGAGAAACACCGCCTTCTTCATCTACGTCAATAGACCTGCATTTTTCAGCCAATTTCAAAGAGTAGGAAGCATTCTTCCGCATCTGGGGGGAACCGTTGCTTGCAAGTTTCTCAAGTTCTCGCCGAATCGGCGAAAGCAGAACGGGTTCAAAATTCACGTTTAAAAGTGTCTTTAACTCTTCAAAGATGTCTATTTTAAACTGAAGTGGGACGAGCAGGGCATTGGAATCCAATATTATCTTCAAGGTTTTTGTTGCAGGTCCGGGTTCTGCTGTCATGCTAACATATCATTCCGTAGCCTATGAGTCTCCATCTGCCTGCGATTTTTCTGCTCAATGCAACCCGTGAAGCGGCTTGTGCACACACCGGGCGGGTAAGTTTAACCAAGACAGTGCCCTTTTTTATTGAAGCGACCTTCCCGATGGTTATCGCAGCGCCTACGTGTAAAAGTAGCGTTTCATTCATGCTTACTTCTTCAATTTTAATCAGTTCTTTTGTTCCAACGGCGCGGTCGAGAATTTGTGTTTCCAAGGTTAATTCTGAAAGTGTTAGGGGAAGCATGCCTGTTTTTCCAGCGATGTTGCCTGTTAACCCGTCTGCTTTTGGATATGATGGGTCTAAGAGTGTTCCTACACCTACCAAGCCGCCGCATTGAGCCTCGTCCACGTTTTTTCCACCAGCTTGCAGGCTCACAATTTCACTGAACAGCGGGTTGTAGGTGCCCTTTCCTTCCACCGCTATGCCCGGTCGGATTTCCAATTCTTCTCCAACCTTGAATTTGCCTTGCACTATGGTTCCCCCGATGACTCCTCCTTCCAGCTCGTCGACGGTAGTGCCTGGTTTGTTGACGTCGAATGAGCGAACTATGTACATTAGGGGAGGTTTTGTTTCATCCCTTTTCGGTGTTGGCATGAACTGTTCAATGGCTTGGAGAAGTATGTCCATGTTTACCACCCGCTGTGCTGATATGGGGATTATTGGGGCTGCTTCAGCGACTGTTCCTTTGACAAAGTTTTTGATTTCTGCGTAACTCTGGCGGGCTCTTTTCTCGTCAACGATGTCGATCTTGTTTTGCACGATAACGATGTTTCTTATGCCGATAACGTCAGCCGCGGCTAGATGTTCTCTTGTTTGCGGTTGAGGACATGGCTCGTCTGCTGCTATGACAAGTATTGCTCCGTCCATTATCGCAGCGCCTGAAAGCATAGTCGCCATTAACGCTTCGTGACCTGGGGCGTCTACAAAACTGATCGCACGAACGAAAACTGCTTTTGAATCGCAGTTGAGGCAAACTGGTTTTGTCGAATAATTGTACGGGGGCTCGCATTTCGGACACTTGTATATTGGCATGTCTGCATAGCCCAGCTTGATTGTTATGCCCCTTTTCAATTCCTCGCTGTGTCTTGACGCCCAAACGCCAGTTAAGGCTTGCACCAGCGTTGTTTTGCCATGGTCAACATGGCCTATGGTGCCAACGTTCATTTCAGGTTGATGCGGCAATGGTGTGCGTTTTTCACTGCTCATTCTCTATTTTTCCCATAAATGTTTACGAATTATTGAAGGAATAAATTGTGCGAGTTAATAAATGTTAAGCCCATGTTTTTATTTTTAATCCCGTCTTTCAATGTCGCTTGGCAGTTTTCTGTTTTCGGTTTTTGAATGTTTCCTTATCTTTCAAATATGATATACTTCAAGTTAGCCAAAAGGGACAGTGCTGATTTGTCCTGACGGACAGAAAAGTCTTTGTCTGGACAATTTTGCAGGGTGGTAGAAAGCGGTCTTAGATAAATCGGTGATTGGTCACTGTGTAATGGAACCGTACGTGATTAGGTACCGCATTTAGTGAAGGTCACAGGGCTCCTGTTGAAAGTTGAATTCCAAGTGTTTTGGCAGAATCTTGCTTTTCAATATAACGACAAAGTTTTAAATATTGGTGCACCTATCAAACCAACAGTTCAAAGAGGTGTAGGCAGAGTGGTTAACGAAGGAAGAGGACGTTTATTCAGAAGGAAAGATGGCAAATATTTGATTTACATTCCAAAGGACTTGGCTGAGGACAGCATGTTTCCGTTCAAGGGTGCCGACTCTATATTCGTAAAGGTTAGTTTCAAGGTGGGAGACACCACCAGACTACTCATAGAGAAGTGGAAGGGGTCTTAAGATTCAACATCCTAGCAACCAACCTCTAGGGGCTTCTAACAGAAGTCCGCGCAGCGCAAGTGCCAGACCAAAGAAGTTACTAGTAGAATATTGCTCCTTGCAGCAGATCTCCCACGTATACTAGGGTGGGGAATGCTGCAAGTGTGATCACGAAGTATTCTCACTTTTGGATTTTCTAGGGTATTTGCAATTTTTTGACCTGTTACGAAGTGGCATAGTGCGATTATGTCTGTTGCTATGCATGAGGCAAGGAATGGATTATGTCGCTATATGGAAATCTGGCACATTGCCATATCATTAATGCTGAGACAATGTTGGCAATGGATAAGATTGGTGTAAAACCTAATGGAACCGCCTTTTTTGGATGTGAAAGATTTTATAGTTTCTAAAAGCAAACTGGGAAAACTCCATACCCCAATCAGTAGGGTAAAAATCGGGTCCATGTATATTACGTCTAAGTCTACCCAGCAAACAACTCTTGCTTCAGCTGGAGGGCAGACTAATGCTAAGAGAATTATTCCAAATCCCAAATGCAAGAATAGACGTGAACTCTTCAACATGTTGAGATAGGGCATCACATCTACTATATACTCATGCTAATTTACTGACTAATATCTCCGCCAGATGTTGTATGGACATTGATTCCAGCAGTAGCTGCCTCTCTTGAAAATGCAGTTCTTACATTCAGGCCTTTCAAAAAGCCTAGCTCTACTCACAAAACTTTCGCCACTACTGTATACGTTGAACTTTTACTTTTACTTTGCGGGTAAGACCATACTCTTCAGGGTTCAAATTGCATAAGGCGTGTTTAGGCGCGGTCCTTATAATGCGCGTCAATACTGACCGTTGAAGAAAAACGAGAGAACACTGTCCAGCCTCATTGAAAGAAGGAAATTAAAGAAAAGTAATAACGCCAACACATGCGCTGAGTATTAGGCGCCAGAGCAGTCAAATGATTCAGACGAAGCGGTCTCAATATTAAGGTCAAGCAAAAACTCTTATCGCGCGCCTAGCAAGCCTTGTTGAAAAACTCACAGCTTTTTTCATTACTGATCCAACCACAAACACAACCCTTCCTTATGACTCGCAAATTCAAGTATTTTGCGCGTAGAGAATTCGAACATCTGATCAATTAACTCCAGGATGACGCGCGATTTGAGAAACAGAACACCTGTTCCAAACTAAGCTGAGTGTCAACAGTATATGTAGTTATTAGTACTTGAAAAAGGTTGACTCTTGGCTTAGTTCTTATCAAGTGCTGCTTGCTGTTTGAGTTTGCAGCTCGGCTTCTTTTTGAACAGCTGGCTTTTCTTCTTTCTTTTCTTTTGTTTTCTTGCCTTCCTTAGGCTGTTTCGGTTTCTCCACAATTTTTACGTTTATCTGGACAATTTCGTCTGTTATTACGTTTCCACGAATTGTTTTGCGTCTTCTCATTCCCTCGTTTTGAGGGTTGAAGCCTACTCCTCCGCTCAAAACAACTCTTCGGCGAACACCACCATGGACGCTTGGCCTCATTGGGAAGCCGTCCTTGTCTGAGCCTCCCATTATTTGGGCTTTGTGCCTTGGCAAATCCAGTATTGACCCGTCTATTACTTCGCCTATTCTTCTTCCGATCAGGGGGGAAGCGCGTGCTTCTTCAAGCTCAACCGCTTTTGAAGTTCCGGCCTCCGGGTCTGAAATGATTACTTTGAATTTGGCCATTGATGATGGACTCTCCAGCAGTGTTATGAAAGTTGAGTATCTCTCTATTAAGAATTGCTGATTTGACCGTCAACTCTGCAATTGGAGACTTCACGGTTTAACCGCTTTCTCTTGCCGTTTCAGAGCGAGAATTTAAAACAAAAGGAGATGATAGAAAAATGCCAATAAAAGAGAAACCGTGGCTAGAAGACCGGAAAGTGAAAGAATAGCTCAAGAATATAGGCAATGCAAGAAATATGGAATAGTTGTTTGTCAGAACCAAGAACTCGGACTAAACGCTTAGAAGATTAGCGGTCTGAACCCTCTTCTTTTGCCAAATCGGTATCCTAGGTAAGTCCCTATTATATATGAGACGGCAAACGTTAAGAACGCACTAGGCGTCTCTGCCCAAGCTGAAAGGGAAAGGACACGGTTCAACAGAAACGTTACCACCGCAAATATGGCAAAGCCAAAAACGGTTGCTCCGAAGACTGTCCATAGTATTTGCCAGAATTTGAGACTTTTTATTTGGTGAATCTTGAAACCAGTAAAAGTCAAGACTGGGGCTATCAGAGTGTAAAGTAACGCACCTTCCAAGGTAGCATAGCCCGTCAGTTTGATGAAGTAGTCTAGCCAAGTAAATACAAGTAAGGCAACATAGAGCGATATTGCCAACCACTTCATGAACTTGCCTGATGCCATATCTTTCTCACACACTCTTCCTGTTACGCACCATGCTTCAATAGTTAGAGAGATTTGAAGCCAGAATTAAACCTTTGTGCGATTTAGCTTTCAAAGGTTTGCCTCGTTTTCCTTGCTTTCCTTCAATTCCCTCATCCTCTTCCGTTCATACCGAAAAGTTGGGATTCCAGAGATTACAGCCAGCATGAAAGTAACAACAATGATAACGATGTATGGAAAACCAGCATAGGTTAACGCCCAATCTTGATACCCCCAGAAACCTACAACATTCCCGCCTATCAAAATGGCAGGTCCAAGAAGCACTGCGATGAAAGCTAATGTTGAGATAGCAAAAACAAGACTGCAAAAACGAAACCATGCAGGGGCTTCATCATATCCCTTGTACCACTCTTTCAATCGCTTGACCGTTTTAGACAACACCTTTCCCCCTTACTATTATTATTACCATAACCGCCAGATATTTGAATATCGAATGTAAGAGATAACCTAAAGTGTCAATAACTTCCACATATTTCCCAGATGGAGTTGTTTAACATTTCCAACCGCACAAAGACAGAAGGCAATCGGGCTGTTGCATTTCTCATCCTAGCAATCGGATTCCTTATTGGGGCAATTTTCAGTCTGGTGTTTAACTTCATCCCTGTAGCAGATGGTCTTTTGGTAGCCGTCGTAATCTATCTGTTGGCATCGCTCTTCTATTCAAGAGAAACACATCCTAGCGAACGATTAGCTTCACATAATTGACGCCGCTGTGCCTATTAGTTATATAGCTTACAACCCAAGCCAGTCAAAGATTGTCCCAAAGAAAAAAAAACGCTCCTATATATATCCAAGATGACCAGTCTGGAAACTCAGCCCAACCATTCCAAGCCCAAACCCTGTCTGGGTCAGACTTTTGGACAACGACTCCAAGTGTAATAAAGATAACTCCACTAACAATAAGGAGACCAGAAAGAAGCCTCATCAACGAATGTTCCTCGCAAGCAAGAAAATCTTAATCTTTCTTTTCCTTCATTTCCTTGTAGATTTCTATAAATCCACAGTTTCTACAGTAAGCGGGAATGACCCTGTCACCGAGCCAACGACCTTTTCTTGGAAGAATAGTAACTTTTGGAATCAAAGTCTCTGCTTCAACCATTTCTCCACCGCACTTTGGGCACTTCTTAACTTCACTCATAATTCTTCCTCATTCTAAATAACCACTTTTCAAAATATATGAGTTTCAAAATGTGAGAAATACGGAAAAGTTATAGCTGAACCACATCAAACTATTGGAATTGTGCACAGATTTGATTTCAAACAGAATCAAGACACGTCATTGGCTCCTCTTCATTCTATTTTCAGTCGGTCTCATTCTGAGTCTTGTCGGGCTTGCTGTCTGGCGTGGCGAGCAACGTCAAGTTAATGCTGAAAATTTTCGTTTACTCTTTTTCCTTTCAATGCTAGGGTCAGTCATTTTCAGTGTTTTACTGATAATCGGGGTGTTGTATCTAAGAAGACGAATAAGACGTTAGCGTGTTTTCATGTTGAACAGTTTGAACATACGATCCATAAGCGTCAGAAGCACGATCTTTTTTGGATGTACTTGACCGACAAGAAGAGAACCGAGTCGGAAGAGCGATCGATCGACCCTCAACTCTAAAACGCTAGAGAAAGCGGTTTCATTGTGCATTCTCTATTTTAGGAGTTATGAAAACTTGTCTTCAGAGAAAAATTGGCGCTTGAGAAGTAAAGGTTTTAATTCTACTTTGAAGACGTTTTTTTGCTATGTGGCGGTTAGGGTTCTTCTTCCACGAAATGGGGTTTGGACTGCTGTCAATTTTTCTTCCACTGTACATTGTGTCCCTCGCCCCCACTAATGGGCTATTCTACATAGGAATAAATTCTGCTCTCGCCCTTTTCCTGGCAATTCCCGCCTCGTTCCTGTGGGGATACCTATGCGACAAGACAAGACGCTATAAACGCTACATTCTTCTATCATTCTTAGCATCAACTGTTTTTCTTTACCTTTTCACCCTTACAACGAGCGTGGGTTTGCTGATAATTCTCTACGCTGCTATGGCGATACTTCATGTGGCTCATGAACCGCCAAAGAACGTTTTGATAGCAGAACTGTATTCCCGCGAGGACTGGGAGAGAACTTTTGCATCTTACGAGGGCTTCACGGAAGTCGGATTGCTCATTGGCCTGCTTCTAGGATTCTTCATGTCAACTTACGGACTTAGCCCAGCAAACACTTTGTTAATGGTTAGCGGCCTAAACCTAGTGGCCTTCGCTTTGTCTGCGATACTTGTCAAAGACCCGCTTCTGATCTTTGAGAGAGGTTTGGTGAGCATCGAGAAGACGATAGACTTTACGTTCCATGGCGTTTTTCTGGCCTCCAAACTTTTGGATGGGATATCAGTGAAGGAAAGGCTGAGGAGGGAAAACGTTGGCGCCTTTTGCGGCGGCCTGATTCTTTTTTCATTGGCCACGAGCACACTCTTCACGCCTATGCCGATCTTCATCTCCAACATTACGCGAACTGCCGGGTTTTCTACTAGCATTGTTTTTGTAATTTATGTTTTGAACTCCGGCGGAGGAGTTGTAGGCTACGTAATGGCTGGTAGGAGATCAGGGCGGTCGGTGGGGAAAGCTAATTTGGGCAGAATTGTCATATTTCGAAGTCTACTTGCCTTCCTATTGATTGCTGCTTTGCAGATACCTGTGTACAATGTGGGGTTGACCATAGTGATCTTGATGTTGATGAGCTTTGCTTACGCCATGTTTCTGATTTACACGCTTTCACTATCTATGGAACTCATACCAGCTGGAAAAGCAGGCCTATTCAACGTTCTGATAGGCATAGGCGGAGCGTGCGGCTCCTTCATTGGCCCCTTCATAGCTCAAACGTTCGGGTTCTTCTATGTGTTCATTCTGGCAGGCGTAATCTTCTCTTCAGCCTACATTGCCTTCAAAATCTTCGCATAAACGCTTTAGAAAAGAAAAAAGGTGAAAGTGGCTCATTCTACGTGTACTCTGAACAGGTCTATGTCTTCCCGCATTTCCGGAGTTGCTTCAAGGAAGTCTCTTACTGCGCGTTCAACATCTTTTGACTGCGTAACGTATCTTCCGACGATGATTATGTCGGCACCCTTTTGCAAGGCTTCTTTCGCTGTTTCTGGCACTATTCCGCCAGCCACTGCGATTAGGAATTTCTTGTCTTTGAAGGCTTCCCGTAGCTCAGGGATAATCTCTAATCCGTGCGATCTTCCAGTTTCCTCGTCTATTCCTCTGTGCAAAATCACTATGTCTGGGAATTCTTTGAGCGATTTGAGTTTCTTAAGCGGATCCTCCACGCCTAGCATGTCCACCACTGCGTATATTGCCAGTCTTTTTGCTTCGTGAATGAATGAGTTAAGTGTTTCAGCAGGTGCCAGTCCGGCGGCGACCACGGCGTCTGCCGTTTCGTCATAGGCAATGTCAACTTCGACTTTTCCTACGTCCAGAGTCTTCAGATCAGCTACGAAGAACATGTCCTTGACCACTTCTCTTAGTTCATTTATTACTTTTGCTCCGTATCTCTTGATCAGTGGTGTTCCGACTTCAAGTATTATTCTGTCACTTCCAGGCAACTGCGCTATGACTTTCTTTGTTCTTTCTATTTCCGGCGAATCAAGCGAGATCTGCAAGTATGGTGGTCTCCACAGCCTCGGCACTTTGAATCCCATTATTGGATGTTTGGCTCTGTCTTTGTCGTAGAATATCTTCTCTAATGGTGGATACTTTGCCAAGGCCCGTTTCAAAGCCAGCTTTGTTGCTCCGTAATTGTAATGGTAGATCTTGCGGAAATCACTTGCTTGAGGATGAACGAAAACGCTGCACACTATTACCCACTCATCGACCTTGTCCTTGGGAATTATTCCCTCCTCCACTGCGTCTGCAACAGCCTTCGCAACCGCAGCCTGCGCTGGACCGAAAATCTTGCTTACGTCTTGAAAGTTCTTCACAGTAACCTTTGGCACAAGCAATGTGTGCGGTTTCGGTGGAAGATTTGGTCTTATGACCGCCAAAAGCGGCGTGTGCCCTGCTGAAAGATTGCACAAACCTGCTGCAAATGCGTCTCCAACAGGTCCATTTTTGTCGCCCATTAGAAGGTCAATGTGTGCAACTTCATTGCCTTCTCCGATAAGCGCTTCGCCGATCAAGTAGATTTTTCCCAGCTCTTCGACAGAATCCGACAACACGCCTGCCGGTAACTTGTCTGCGATTTCCTTAAAATCGACATTGAACTCTTTAAGCCACGTATGAAGAGTGTCTCTATGTATGTTCAAGACCTCAGCTGTCCCGGAGACTGTAGGTTTTGTCGGTCTAATCCTCGAAACGATACGGCCTTCAGCACTTCTTCTCGCAGCTTCCATCAGCATGTTGATCAATTCTTCTTTTGTTTCCGGTTTCTTTACGTCACGTTCCGACATTTTTATACCCGGTTTGAATTTCATTGTACATCTTGTATATAAAACTGTCGGAGGAAGATAACAATTGTTCCGAAAGGGCTCAACAATTAGGCATTAAATCGTCGGCGAAAGTTGCTAGACCAAGCCAGTTCCTGGGTTTCTCCGAGCCCTTCTGTCGGAGAGTGCAGAAGATATAAGAAAGCAACATGTTGGAGCGACATTCCTGCATAGGCTCAGCCTCTTGCTTTCGACATTTACAGTCGGACCTTATTCAGTGTTAGGCTTCTTGATCGGTAAGTCTATATACTTTGAAATAGTGTAAGTGGCTTAAAACTGCTTTCCGGAGCTGTCTGCATGTTGTGGAAGGAACCTGTGTGTTTGCTAATAATTGTTTTAGGGTCTGTCTTGTTTTTGTATGGTGCGAACTCCTTTAATGCTAATGTCGGTTGGGAGGGCGTGGGTGTTATTGTTGGCGGGATTTTCGCGTACATAGTTCTGAAAGTTTATGAGTTTTTCACAAAAAAGGGAGATTAGTTAGAAACCGTAAAGTTTCGAGTATTTTTCATTCAGATAGTTTAAGTATGGTTTGACATTCAGTTCGGTTCCACTAATCTTCTTAATCAAGTCTGCAGGATCGTAGAGGTTCCCATAGTTGTGAACGTTCTTGATCAGCCACTGCTTTATGTCGACAAAGTTGCCTTTTGCAAGTTGCCTTTTCCAGTTTGGCAATTTGTTCTCCATGGCGGCAAGTATTTGGCCGCTGTAAATGTTGCCCAATGCGTAACATGGGAAATAGCCAAATGAACCACCGGCCCAGTGTGTGTCCTGCATTACGCCTTCGGAGTCATTTTCAACTTTTACTCTAAGATAGTCCTTGTAGCTTTGGTTCCATATTTCTGGGAGTTCTTTCACCGCAATCTTATCTGCGAGGAGGTCGCGTTCAATGTTGAATCTTATGATTATGTGCAATCCATAGGTGACTTCGTCTGCTTCAACACGGATTTTTGAGGGTTTGACTTGATTGATGGCGTGAACGAATTTGTCTAGCTCTAAATCTGACAGGACATTGCCTGTGATTTGTTTCAGTTTTGGTAGAAAGTAGGTCCAGAATTCGCGGGATCGCCCGACTATGTTTTCGACCATGCGGGATTGTGATTCGTGGAAGCCGTTTGAGGAGTTCGTGCCAACTGGCTGGTACATCCACTCTTGTTTCAGACCCTGTTCGTAAAGGGCGTGTCCTGCTTCATGCAGCACTGAAAACAATGAGGATGGAAAATTGTTTTCATAATAGTGTGTCGTTATTCTCACGTCATCGTAGTAGCCTGTGGTGAAGGGATGTTCAGTTTCATCAATTCTGCCTCCTGACTGTTTTGATGTTACATCGTATCCGAGGAATTCGGCGAGGGCTTTTGAGATCTTGCGCTGCGTATCTATAGGAATTTTGCGTCTCAGAATGCTTGAGTCTGGCTGTTTTGGGGCAGTTTCGCATTTCTTCAGTATTGAAACCAAGCCTTGTCTTAGTTCGTCAAAAACTTTGGTAATCGCCTTTGCCGTCATTTTAGGCTCATACACGTCTATCAGGGCATCGTAAGGTGTTGAGGTTTTCTTAACGCTCATCAGGATTTCTGCAACCTTCTTTTGCAATTCGACGAGTTTTTCAAGTTCAGGTCTAAACATGGAATAGTTTTTGGCAGCTTTCGCTTTCTTCCAGATGTCGATGGTTAAAGCTGACTGTTTTGCAACCTCTGCAACAAGTTCTTCAGGAAGCGCTGTCTGTTCATCATAGCGCTTCTTTATTAAGTAAATGTTCCTTTTCTGCACATCATCCAGCTTGTCATACTCTGAACTCCGCGCAATCTTTTCTAACAAAGTCCCTATTTCTGGGTCGGTGCTCATTTTATGCTCGACTATGCTGAGAATGGCGAGTTGCTGACTTCGCAGGTTGATGCCTTTCGGCGGCATCATTGTTTCCATGTCCCAGCTGATAATGGATTGGACAGACTGCAGAATGGTCAGGTCCTTAACTTTCGCCTTCAGTTTCCTATAGTCTGATGACAGCGCTTCAGTCACTTATGATCGCCTTCGGTTGTGAAGATTATTCGATACACGGAGCTTGTATATGAATCTTGAGCCTAAGTTAACAAAAGGAGGGTAAGAGAAATTTACCGGAAAAGTGGTATTCTGGCTAGAATCCGGGGAGGAATTCACTAGCAAAAACATACCAAACAGACCTCAACCCCGATTCGACAGAAATGCTGGGGCAGGAATGAGCATCGTTAACGGAAGGATTCGGCGTGATCCTGTTTTAGGGGTTAAGTACGTCTGTCTCAGCCACAACACTATAAGAGGAGCAGCAGAAGCAGCTTTATTAAGCGCAGAGCTTGCAACCAAAAAAGGATACATTTAACATGTTACGCTTCCCATCGATGCGCTAGGCTTTCAGTTCTCTCTCAGCTATGCTTGCAGTTTTCGTCTGGTTTTTTCCGTATGCCAATAGGTATTTCTGTCGTTTCCTTGCAGGTTTCAAAAACCATGCATGTAAGGGTCTTCTCTATTCCCTTAACAAGCCTTAGCTTATCGATAATAAATTCTCCTATTGTATCAACATTTTCAGCCTTGAGCTTTATTAGTAGGTCCCAATCTCCAGTGATTATGTGGACTTCCTGGACTCCTAGAAATCCAGCTATTTCTTTCGCTACGTCTCGCTGTGAAATCGATATCTCATTATTCTTTGCTCTATAAGAAACTGAAGCCAGAATGAAAGCTGTTATAGTGTTATGAAGTTTCTGTGGATCTAGAATTGCTTTATACTCTTTTATGATACCTAGTCTTTCCATCCGCTTTGTTTTCGCAAAAACCGTTGTTATTGGTGAACGAATTTTTCTGGCAATCTCCCTAGCTCCAAGTTTGCAATCTCTTTGTACTAACGTTAAAATTGCCAAGTCTTTCTCATCAAGTTTGGGTTCCATGTTGTAATTATTACAATTTTTGCATATAAAAACTTTACGTTTTTGGAAAATTTTCAACAATTGTTATAAAAAATTTATAATCAAGATTGTGCTCTAAGTATGCAGTGGTTAATTCGAAGGCGGTTGCATGAAAAGAGCCAAAGTCCTCCAAAGTCTGGCGATGGCCGAAGACAGGCAAACTGAGACACCGAAGCCATTGGAGCAACTTAGTGAAAGTGAAATCGAAAGAAAGCGATGCATCAGTAGAATAATGACCTACATCCTGAAGTATCTTACTTGCGAGTTTGTAAATGAAGATTTTGAATGGTTGCTACCGGTGATATTTTCCAAGTCGACTGATCCCTTATGGCCAGACTTAGGCGCATCTATCGAGAAACGCGTTGAAGTCGAGATCTATGGAGAAACCATTAGAACCACACAAAGCATGATAGTTCATAAGATGGTCGCTTGCTCTTTGGCTCAACCTAAGTTGTTCATATTATCGCCCAACGTGAGAATTGAAAGGAGAGAAAGGGCAAGTAGCGGAGTGCATGTTTACGAATTTACACAACTAGATTTTGAAATCAGAGATGCCGCTCCGAGGGAAATCAGAACCCTTGTTGAGAAGCTAGTATTGGGGTTAGTACGTAGTGTAAAAAGCGATATGATTGAAGAGTTGACTTACCTTGAAAGAAGCGATAGTTTGAAGGTTCCTGAAATCCCATTTAGAGTTTATGATAGAAAAGGACTTGAAAACAGATACGGGAGAGACTGGGAAGCTCGGCTTGTGCTTGAAACAAGCAACCCTGTATGGGTCACGAATATTCCTAGAGAATTCTATGATTTCGAAGACTTCGAAAAAGGCACTTGGGATAACTATGATTTGTTGCTGCCAAAATATGGCGAAGTATTGTCCGGCGGCAGAAGAGAATGGGAACACGACAAACTAGTTACAAAAATGGAAAGAGACAATGTTAGGCAAAGTGACTTTGAATCACTGCTGAATCTAGCAAAGGAGAGAAGACTGAAGCCTTCGGCTGGCGCTGGAATCGGAATAGAGAGGCTAGTGGGCTGGATAGTGGGAGCTAAGCATATAGGGGAAACACAACTGTTCCCTAAGATTCCTGGATTAGTATACGATCTGTAAGGGAGCATTTTATGCAAATCCAAGACCAAGAAAATAGCGAAAATGCCGCGAAAAATCTTCTCATTAAAGTTTTAGATTTTGTGAGAAATCTCCCCGGTGCCGAAAACGTGACCTGTCCGGACCCACAGGAACTCAGGTGGACAGCGGAACGGTATGGCGTTAGAACGGTCTTTGGCAACTGTAACTTTGTATCCTCGGTCAAGAATCGAAGCGCTGGTTTAACGGTATACATCGGTAGCCAAAAGGTACTTCAAAGTCAATTGAACCAAAGACAAAAAGAAATCCTTCGAGATGCCGCACGAACTGTGGAGTTCGTGCATCAATACGTAAAAAGAGTTCCGTTAGTCTGCGTTGAAAGGACAATGGGCGACAACTGCTACTTTAATCCTTGTTGCACGCTTTATGTTTCTGTTCAGAGAAAAGAAATGATACGTATTGCCTACATGGTTGGCCAGACTCTCTTCCCTAGTAGGAAAGGAGCGCTTGGGCCAGCGCTACGTCTCCTTTACGTGCCAGAGTGGCAGGAGAAAGACAGGCAGGTTCTTGTGTTCCCTGAGATCGGGGTCACTTATGTTTTCGGTTCGGATTACTATGGAGAAGCCAAGAAGGGTTTTCTAAGAATGGCTATGTGGGCAGCGAAACAAGAGGGAATGCTAGGTGTTCATGCGGGGGCGAAGATTGTCAAGGCTAAGGACAATGCTGGAAAAATTAGAAGATACAGTATGATTCTTTTTGGGCTCAGCGCTACTGGGAAAACTACGCATGCTTGCCACAATCATGGCTTATTAGAGGATGGAGAAGGCCAAGAGATTGCCCAAGACGATGTAGTCTTCATAAGAGCTGATGGTTCGGTGCTTGGATCTGAGAGAGGGTTCTATCTTAAAACGGGATACCTAGATCCAAAAGTGCAACCCATAATCTTCAGGGCAGCCATAAGCCATAACACGATTTTCGAGAATGTGATGGTTGACTATCTCGGTAACGTGCATTTTGACGATACGACTTTGACTGAAAATGGAAGAGCTATAATCCAAAGAGATGATTTGGGGGCAGATAAGTCTGAAAGCGTAAATCTCCCACCTTTGGATGAATTGGACGGTATGATTATTATTTTCATTACCAGACGAAATACGATTGTGCCTATCGCATCAAAGTTAACTCTTGAACAAGCTGCAGCAGCATTTATGCTGGGCGAGTCGATAGAGACATCGGCTGGTGATCCCCGCCGTGCAGGTGAGTCGGTGAGGGAGGTTGGGACTAACCCGTTCATCGTGGGGGACGAAGCTTATGAAGGAAATTGGTTCTACAATTTTCTGAAAAGGTGTAGCGACAAGGTTCAATGTTACCTGCTTAACACTGGTGGTGTAGGAGAGATAATAGAACACGGGAAAGACGGGGAAAAAATCCTCAAGCAAATGGCTCTCAGGGTGGAGATACCAGAAATGGCAACAATTATAAGAGGTATAATAAGGGGTTCAGTAGAATGGGAGCGAGATCCCTATTTTGGCACATTGATGTTAAGAAGGGCTAATGGAACGCAGATGACTAGATTTGAATTGTCTGCTTTTTACTCTCAAGAACAAATCAATGCCTATGTCAACAAATTGAAAAAGGAAAGACTTGAGTGGCTTAGCAAATTCGAAAATTTGAATTCAGCCATCTTGGAAGCATGTGCAAGACGCCTAGAAACCTATGGTCATTTTTGCCAGTAAATGCGTGCTCCAATTTTGGTTGATTACAAACCTGCCCAAATCGAGCCTTTTTGACTGAGATAAACCCAATATGAGCTGGAAATTGAGTGCTCCGGCCGGGATTGGAACACGTTTTTGCTGGTAAAAATATGCTTGCGTTATGCTTGGCGAGAGTTCGAAACTCTCCCGGGCTACTATTGTTTGTGTGCGTGCAACGGTGTTAGGCCCCCTCTATTAGGAGCCAAATATGTTTCTTATTCTTGATGTGTGGTATTAACGAGAGTTTGAAGCCTTTGCCATCATTCTTGGTGTTTTTACTAG
>Ga0172366_10000210_pt1 | contig 37982 bp, 33 predicted proteins | sample LakKivSesite69cm_FD_114533 | JGI IMG/M metagenome (GOLD analysis project Ga0172366, IMG submission 114533) | Sediment microbial communities from Lake Kivu, Rwanda - Sediment site 69cm | ecosystem: Environmental > Aquatic > Freshwater > Lake > Sediment | place: Rwanda: Western Province, Lake...
AAAGGAGGACGTCTTTGCCATAAGCAAGGATGCCTCGTACCTTAACCAAGTCCTTAACGTCATTGACAAGGCCTCGGACCTTGTCATAGTTGGAGGCGGGTTTATCGGCTGTGAGGTGGCTGAGGAATGTAGAAAGAGGCGGAAGGATCTCAATATCACCATAGTGGAGATGCTTAGGCACTGTCTTCAAGCGGTGTACGACGAGGAATTCTGTGAGAGGGCGGAGGAGATACTTAGGAAAGAGGGGATCAGTATTCTCGCAAACGAGAAGGCGGATGCTTTCCTGGGCGACGGGGGTGTGGAGAGGGTGAAGCTCACGAGCGGTAGGGAAATCAAGGCTGATGTAGTAATAATGGGGATCGGAACCCGCGCCAACATAGAGCTTGCTGAGGGGGCTGGCCTCCACATAGGTCCAACCAAGGGCATCCAAGTGAACCGATACATGCAGACGAGTGACCAGAACATCTTTGCGTGCGGCGATTGCACAGAGAAGGTCTCGTTCTTCGACGGGAAGCCCAGCAGCTTGAAGCTTGCGTCGATATCTGCCATGGAGGCGCGGATCGTTGGAGCCAACTTGTTCTCCACGCGTCGTGTGAACGTGGGGGCGATAGGCGTCTACTCGACGATCTTAGGGAACACTACGTTAGCCGCGGCGGGGCTTACAAAGTCAGAAGCAAGGAGGCGGGGGTACGCCTTTGCGGTGGGTGAGTCCGAGTCAGTGAATCGACATCCCGGCAGCATGCCTGGCGCGGACCATCTAAAGGTCACACTGATCTTCGAAAGGGGAAGCCGCGTGATCCTAGGAGGACAGGTAATTGGAGCCACGAGTGGTGGTGAACTCATCAACGCTGTCAGCGCATGCATCCACCAGAGGATGACCGCTGACGACATTGCCACGTTTCAGATGGGAACACATCCGGCTCTCACGGCCTCCCCCATATCCTATCAGCTAGTAAACGCGGCCGAGAACGCGATCGGGAATATGTCGTCAAGTCAATGAATGTGAAGATAGGGACCTCATGACCCTATGGGGTCCGAAGTATTGCCTCACAGGCTCGTAAGGAGCGTCGACTGGTTGTCGTGCCCCAACCGTTGAAGGCTGCATTCACGTGTTGGGCGTCTTTCCGATCTCGCGTCGAGTTGCGGACGAGCGGAAGATTTTTAGGTCAGACCTAAAGGTCTATGAGGAGGTAAACATGATGGGTCGTATGGCGAGGTTAACCGCCAACGAGGGGAGATACCTGGCGCTCATATACCGGAAGCAAAACGAGGAGCTAAGAGAAGTGGGTACGACGAGCTTGGCTAGGAACTTCGGAGTTCAGCCACCGACCGTGACCGAAATGCTTCAAAAGCTCGCCGATAGGGGCCTACTGAAGTACGTTCGTTACCATGGAATTGAACTGACGGACGAAGGCATCAGAGTGGCTCAAGGGCTATTGAGGAGACACAGGCTCTTGGAGGTTCTACTCGTGAGGGCCCTAAACTACAGTGTCCAAGGTGCGTGTGCCGAGGCCTCCAAGATCGACCATTACACCTCAGAGGATGTCATCAACAGAATATGCCGGAGGTATGGCCATCCACGAACCTGCCCGTGCAATAAGACCATCCTTCATGTTTCAGGATGTGGGGGCGATTAGTTTGTGGGATATCGTGTTAGCAACCCTCTCGGAAACGATGAAGATAATTCTGATGGTAGCTGTACTCATGATCATAATCGAGTTCCTAGAACTGAGATTCAGGGACAAGATTCGAGAAAAAATAACCAATAGCCCCGTGAGCCAAATAGTAGGCGCCGCCCTCGTTGGGGCTGTACCCGGATGCATAGACGCCTTCTTAGTGGTTTCACTCTATGTTCATGGTTTGGTTGGTTTCGGCGCCCTGACCGCTGTGATGTTATCCACGGCGGGGGATGAGGCGTTTGTCATGCTAGCCCTGATTCCGGAGGTAGCACTTCCCATCTTCTCCATCTGTGCTGTCCTTGGGATAGCCGGTGGCTTCATTGCGGACAAAGTATCCAAGTCCATTGACCTAAAGACCTGTCAGAAGTGCGCGATTGAAGTTCACGAGGAGGAATCCAGCCTCAAACACTTCCTGAGGGTACACGCGTACAAACATGTCTTGAAGGAACACGTGCCCAAACTGTTTCTTTGGATTTTCCTCACGATGTTAGCGGTGGATGTCCTGATGAGGAACTTTGACCTGGAGCCGCTCATATCGGGGTCGCCCGAAATTGCTTTGATCGTCTTCGCCGCCCTGATTGGCATAGTGCCGGAATCTGGCCCCCACCTTATCTTTACCATCCTGTTCAAAAGGGGACTAATTCCTTTCTCCGTCCTACTGACCAATACGTTGTCCCAAGACGGCCATGGCCTATTGCCTCTCCTCTCACACTCAGTCAAGGATAGCGTGTACGTTCAGATCTTTACGACCTTATTCTCATTGGGGGTAGGGATAGCTCTGTTCTTAATGGGGATGTAGATTAGAGGAGAAGTGCTTTACTCGTTCAAGTTCGGAAATGAAAAGAAGCCCATTGGGTTGGAGACGTCAGAGTCGGTGGACAACCCGGCGAGCTACCGACGGTGCTGATCGGAAGCATCTTTCACGAAATGCACAAGATCGTCAAGCACAGAAGGCTGGGTCTATTTCATTGACTGAGGGGGGAATTCTTGATCAAATTGCAGAAGGAGACATTGGATGGGACAGGCGTTCCTTGTGTAATCGACATCGTCGCTAAGAATCCGGAGGCGTTGGTGAGATACGTGAATCCCGCGTCAGAGGTTACGGACGTTCCTGATAAACGGCCCTAATGCGTCAGTTCGGATGGCTGCGGCCAACCATTGGCAGAAGTGAGACTTCAGCGGAGCGCAATCTACGACTCAATGAACTGTACGATCGGGAAGGAGGAGATACAGGCAATCAAGGAAGTGATGTTCAAAACGATTATCATCCCAACGTGTAATGCAGGAAGCTGGGATATGGCCTCTGACGAGGAGGCGCCCCATCCACGCTATTCTCCGGGGATACGCGGTGGAATCGAGTCCTCCGCAGCCCGAAAGAATGCTTATAAACATGTAGACATGTCTCCATGTTGCCATGCCAAGGACGACGATTCAATTGGATGAAGACACGAGAAAGCTGCTCGAAAGGGTGAAAGCAGAGATGGGAGTCGCCAGCTACGCGGAGGCGATTCGGTTATTAGTGAAGGACCTCAAGTCCATCGAAAGGAGCGAGAAAGGATCGCTCCCCAAGCTCGGGGCGTTCCGGAGGGAGAAACTTGACCGTTTTGATCGATAGTTGGGCGTGGATCGAGTACTGGAAGGGCGGGAAATGCTCTGAAGCCGCGGCAAAGTACATTGAGGGTAGGGATCAGGCGGTCGTCTCTGCTATCAACTTGGCCGAGGTGTATCATTGGATTCTCAGGTCGTACGACGAGCGGATCGCGGAGCGGAAAGCTGCGACGATTGAGAAGAGGTGCTTCGTAATCCCCGTCGACAAGACAGTCGCCGTAGAAGCCGCGAGAATTAAAAGAGGCCGAGGCTTGGCCCTTGCTGACGGTATTGTCTTAGCAACGGCGAGGCTGTCCGGCGCAAAGATCGTGACGGGGGACGAAGATTTCAGAGAGTTCGCAGAGACGATATTCATAGGCGGATAGATCTCACACCTGAGGTTTCGTCTGGGATTTTCAGTTCCTGTGCCTCGACACCATTTCCTGTCCAGAAGAAGTCAAGGATTCTTGACACCGGACTCACTTCATACGCACCTCCATAGACGATCGTCGTGTGTGCGCGTAACCACCAGGTCCGTCGGCGCCGGTTTCTAGCCTTAGCCAACGCAACTGGCTTGCACCGCTTCTGACCATCAGACAGGAGCCCAACATCGAGATTCCCGCAGAAGAACGCGCGCCATAAGACAGAGCGTTCTTGCAAGACCTCACTAACTCGATTCTCGTGCGCGCGAGTCTACCGGTGATCGCGGGTCAAAGGCCAAGTCGCCCAATTGTCCCGGGATTGTCATCCCACACTACATACCATTCCCTTCCACAATGTGGACACTGTAGCCTTAGATTGTAGTTGCCCGCCTCCGTCTGAAAGTAGAATGGAACCATGTCACCATTGAGCGGCCACTCCTCGGCCTTGTTGGGCTTGCCACAATGCGGGCACCACAACTTGTCAGCGAATTCAGAAATGTGCATCCTGTTTGTATCTCTGTCTCCACAGGCTTGGGCCCCTAACGAGATATAAGTCCGACCCCAGAATTTCGAGGCTCATAGGAACTCCAGCTATCTACTTGCCGATACTGGGGGCCACGTGTAGACGGCGACCTTATATATCGAGGTCTCTTCATTTACCAAGAAATGCCATATGAGCAACAAATGATGAAACTGGCAAGCGGAGCCGCAACCCTTCACGGGAAACTGATTGAAGTGATCTTCGTAGACAAGAGTACATACGACAGCAGACTCGTCTTTTCAGACGGGACGATTTTGCCGGTCAAGCACAGGGCCACCGGGTACGACATTGGGAGAGAATCCTACGCGTTTCCGATTGCACGTGAATTGGGGGGCACGGATCCCTTCTCGCTATTGACCTTTGGATACAGTGGAACGGGCCCGACCTGCTATGAGACATTTCTCAGGTCATTGGGGTTCCAGAGCCCAAACGTCGAAGACATAGAACCACCCCTGAAGTTGAGACCAGACGGTAGCACAGTTTCCGGTACTGAACATGGAGAGTGGATCGAGTGGGAGGATCACAGCGACAAGACCCCATTGGAGTACGGAAAGGACACGAAGTAGGTCTGAGTCGCGAGTATTAGCAAAGAGCACCCCGACGGCGGACAATGGACTAAGAGCCCCTACTCGTGTGATAGGTTCGACTTGACTGGTCAACGTATTCGAAGAACTCCGATGATGCCTGGCCGACACCGGGTTCTACTTGGTTGGTGTGGCCAAGGGCACGTTGGCCGTGAGGAACCCCGGTTGATGAAGAGCGCGAGATCGCGACTATGTTGCGCTATGCAGGCGGTTGACACCCTTCCAAGAGAATCGTCAACAATGAACGATGTGCCTTTCCCTGCCAAGCTTTAACTACAGTATTGCTGGCCTTGTATCCGGGCTGTCGTGCTGAGGGTAGGTATCGACATAGGTGGAACGTTCACTGACTTGGTCGCTGTAGATGACCTTGGGAACCTCACAAACATCAAGATTCCAACCGAACCGCGAAGACCCGAGCTCAGCGTGATCGAAGCTGTCAGGAGGCTTCTCAAGGACTTCAAGGCCGAAGACATCTCCATGGTGACTCACGGCACGACGATAGCCACCAACGCCCTCTTCGGTCAACTTCTGCTTGAACTGCCCAAGACGGTTCTGATAACTACGAGAGGGTTCAGAGATGTGATAGAGATAGGAAGGCAGAACAGACCCGAGTTGTACAATGTCTTCTTTCAGAGGCCGAGGCCGATAATCCCGAGGAGACTCCGATACGAAGTCGAGGAAAGAATCGGGCCGAAGGGCGAAGAGATTCAACCGGTGAACCTGATGGAGGTCAAGATCATAGCTGGCAGGATCAAGGCCGAGGGCGTGGAATCTGTGGCCATAGGGCTCATGAACTGTCACAAAAACCCGTCCCACGAAGAAGAGATCACGAGAATTCTACGACTCGAGAAAATCAAGGCATCCGTGACGACTTCCAGCGAAGTTTCGCCCGAGTATCGCGAGTACGAAAGGATGAGCACAACGGTCGTGAATGCGGTACTCATCCCGATAGTCCAGAACTACGTGGGCCGTCTCCTGAAGGGCCTCGAGGAGATCGGAGTCGAAAGCCCTCTGTACATCATGCAGTCCAACGGTGGTCTGTCGCCGCTTAGAAAAGTGAAGGAGAAGCCAGTCTGTATGGTGGAGTCAGGCCCCGCATCCGGGGTCATCGCAGCGGCATTCTACGGGAGCCTCTTGGGAGATGGGAACGTGATCAGCCTTGATGTGGGAGGAACCACAGCCAAGGCGGGGGCAGTGAAGAATGGGAAGCCGGAAGTCGTCATGGAGTATGAGGTTGGGGGAACAGTACACAAGGGGAGGATAGTGAAGGGAAGTGGATATCCAGTAAGGTTGCCGTTCATAGATCTAGCGGAGTGCGGCACAGGAGGAGGAACCATAGCTTGGATAGATGATGGAGGGTCTATGAAGGTCGGCCCCACCAGCGCCGGGGCTGTCCCAGGACCAGCTTGCTATGGGACGGGCGGCGAGAACCCTACTATCACGGATGCAAACCTCATACTGGGGAGGATTCCTGACCGCCTCCTGGGTGGAGCGATGAAACTCTACCCGAGAATGGCCGAAAACGCGGTGAGGGAGAAGTTGTCGGAGCCGCTAGGCCTGGATCACCAAGAGGCTGCTTCCAACGTAGTTGAAATCGCCAACTCGATCACGGCTAAGATCCTGAAGATAGTCTCTGTAGAGAGAGGCCACGATCCGCGAGACTTCTCTATGATAGCCTTCGGGGGAGCCGGACCAATGCACGCGTGTGCCTTGGCTGAAGAACTCCAAGTGCCCAACGTCATCATTCCTGAGAGCCCAGGCCTCTTCTCTGCTCTTGGTCTCCTCGTCTCCGATGTCACACACAATCTCCTGAGGGCAGTGATGAACAGAATGGACGAGATTGATCCATCGCAGCTTGAGTCGGTTTTCAAAGACCTTGAGGATGAAGCGAGGAGGGCTCTCAGCGAGGAAGGCTTTCCCCCAGAACGAATGGTTCTACTCCAAGAGGTGGACGCCAGATACGTGGGCCAATCCTATGAGATCACGGTTCCGATGGTGCCTTCTGGGGATGGAGCTGAGAGATTGGTGAAGACGTTCCACGAGAGGCATGGAACTCTCTACGGCTACATGGCTTTGGAGGAACCGATCGAGATCGTTAACGCCAGGCTGACAGCCAAGGGCCTGATTGAGGAACTCAGACTCCCCAAACAAGAGTTGCAGGGGCCAAAGCCATCTGCGGAGAGTCTAACCGGATTCAGGGAAGTGTACTTTGAGAGCCCAGACGATTACGTTCGGTGCCCGATATACGCGAGGGAAAGGCTGAGCCCTGGGAACCGTGTTGTGGGCCCCCTCGTCGTTGAACAGTATGATTCGACGACGGTCGTGTATCCTGACTGGAGTCTGGAAGTGGATTGCTATGGGAACCTAAGGCTAACTAAGGAAGGGAGAGTGAGCCCGTGAAAGTCGACCCCGTATCAGTGGAAGTCATCAGAGGGGCCTTCACGTTCACGGCTGAGGAGATGGGTGTGGCCTTGAGAAGGTCGGCCTATTCTCCGAACATAAAGGAGAGGTTGGATTACTCATGCGCCATATTTGATCCGAAGAAGAGGCTCATAGCGCAGGCGGAGCACATCCCAGTCCACCTCGGCTCAATGTCCTTCGGGGTCAAGAGCGGCCTGCGGCACCTCAAAGGTGCTGTCAAAGAAGGTGAAATGATACTCTTCAACGACCCATACCTCAGTGGCACGCACCTTCCAGACTTAACCCTGATAGCTCCTGCGTATCATGGCGGCAGCCTGATCGCGTATGTGGTGAACAAGGCTCACCACGCAGACATAGGCGGTAGGGCCCCGGGCAGTCTAGCTGGAGATGCGACCGAGCTCTTCCAAGAGGGAATCATCATACCGCCCATGAGGTTAGTGAGAGAGGGAAGACTTGACGAGGACCTCGTCGATCTCATCCTAAGCAATGTTAGGACGCCGGAGGAAAGAGCTGGTGACCTTAGAGCGCAGATTGCCGCCAACAACTTGGGGGCTAACAAAGTCTTGAAGCTTGTGGACGATTACGGAGTGGAGGCTGTACAAGGGGCGGTTGAGGCGATGATGGATCAGTCACAGAAAAGGATGGTGTCCAAGATCGGGGAGATGCCAGAGGGGGTCTATCAGGCCGAGGATTGCCTTGAGGACACAGGGGTGGAGGAGAAAACTGTGACGATAAGGGTGAAGGTAATAGTCAATAGAGGCAGCATAGTGTTTGACTATACGGGGACGGACCATCAGGTGGAGGCTCCTATCAATGCTCCTCTAGGGGTGACGATCTCGGGCGTCTACTACACGTTGCTGTGCATCACCGACCCAACCATACCTGTAAACGAAGGGTGCTTCAGACCGGCGGAGGTCATAGTTCCCGCAGGATGCATACTGAACCCTGAGAAGCCTGCTCCGGTCTCCGGGGGAAACGTTGAGACCTCTCAGAGGAACGTTGATGTTCTGTTTAGAGCCTTCTCAAAGATCGCGCCGGATAGAGTCTGTGCGGCTGGACAAGGGACCATGAACAACATCTGCGTAGGAGGAAAAGATCCTCAGACAGGCAGTCCTTGGACGTTCTATGAGACTGTTGGTGGAGGGTACGGTGGAAGGCTAGGGATGGATGGGGTCGACGGAATTCAAGTCCACATGACTAACACCTTGAACACGCCCATTGAAGCCATAGAAGCCTCATACCCATTGAGGTTCCAAGGCTACGGACTGATAAGGGACAGCGGGGGCCCGGGCAAATGGAGAGGGGGATGTGGAATCGAAAGAAGTTGGACCCTTTTGGCGCCATCGGCGACGCTTTCAATCCTGGGTGAGAGGACCAAGCTCCAGCCCTGGGGTCTGTTTGGAGGGAACGTTGGGGCACGTGGTGAATATCTGATCAAGAAACACGACGGCGAGACCCTGAAGTTGAGATCCAAATGTGTCGTAGGGATCAAGGGAGGAGACACGCTCTTAGTTAGAACCCCTGGCGGGGGAGGCTACGGGAACCCCCTCGAAAGAGATCCAGATATGGTGTTGAAGGATGTTGTCAACGATCTGGTATCAGTCGAGGCCGCCCGAGACGAGTATGGCGTCGTCATAGACCGTGATGAAATGGTTGTGAACGCTAGAGCCACTGAAGAACTGAGAAACAGAATGCTCAATCGCGAGAACCAGAAATGAATCCAGCTACCTCCTGACTCCAACGTAGTCGGACCTGACTTTGCGAGCGACCTCCCCAGGTCCGTCCTTGGAGGGAGGATGATGAAGGGCTAGCGACTTCCATCTTGAGGCCTTCGCGACATCCGTACGATTCATAGGGCACTCAAACGCGTTTCGGTATGGAACCGCGCACCTGGGTCTCGGTGAACTCTGGAGACGTTGTAGAAAGAAGGTGGGGCCTTATCCACTGGGGGTGTTATCCAGCTACAGCTCTACTTGGGCCCCTTCCCCTTACCTTTGCCCTTACCGTTCCCCCCTTTGTTCCCTTCAGAGCCACCGCTGGCGGATGCCTGTTGTCCAGGCGCTTGGAGGTTGCCGCTTTGCACTTGCGCTTGGCTACTCGAACTGCCGATGGATGACATTGCCCTATCTATTTTGGCCAGTATGGCCTCTGCCTCCTGAATCAGCTGATCCGCCGTTTCCTCGTCGATGTGCTTGCCTCGTTGCGCCTGCACGTGGTTCATGAAGGCATTCAGGACGTTCTTCGCCGCCTGAAGCATGTTGATTGCCACCTTAGTCCTGTTCTCAGCGAGCCAAGCAATAGCTTGATCGACCTTCTTGTCCACAGCGTTCAGCTTCGCAATCAGACTAACGTTTACGGTTTCGACTGAACTCTCAATCAGATCCACTAGACCCTCAATCTCTTGGGTTACTGCTCCAATCATGCCAGCCTCCGTAGCGTTGACGAAGAAGGATGTGAAAGCCAAGGAGACGCCAACGCTTGGCTCGGTGGAGTTGTATGAAGTGGCGACGTAGGTGCCATTGGCAGCGTCGAAGGGTATGGGCCAAGATGTTCCCGACGGTATTGAGCCATCGCTCTCGGAAATGAACGGCACGGTCGCAATCGCGGCGCCTCCTAGGGATATCTCAATGTAGTATTCTGTCCCATTTGGGGTATAGCCAGTCCCTGAGAATTGCACGACCTCGTCTACGAAGTACTCCTCCTTGTCAGAGGCGAGAGTGCCCGCGCTTATAGAGAAGGTAGTGGTCGCTACCTCCTGCTTGTATGTCTCTGCGTTGGCCGGGTCCGTTGTGTTGTACACTGTTGCAGTGTAGACTCCGCTCGGTATGCCAGCCGGAACTAGCCAAGAGGTGCCTTCGGGCATGTGGGCTGTATCATTTGAGTCAAACGTCAGGTGGCCGTGGACGACTGAGTTGAGCGTGACGTTCAATTCGTAGGAGGTCCCAGGGGGGTCGTAGTGCTCACCTTGGAAGGTCACGGTTTCGCCCACCCTGTAGGTGTCCTTATCCGTGAGCAAAGTTGCCGTGGTCACCTCTGGGTCTTGAGCTACCAACGTTAGACCTGTAGCAGGGAGAACCAGCAGCAGGGTCAAGGCGATTAAGAGGGCCGAACTTGGCCTCCTATGCCTCATCTCGGCCGGACAATCACAAGTCAGTCTAAAAAAGACTTGTCTGATGAGTATTCGACATACTATTCTGCTGCGGCAAGTATTAAACTTCAAAGCATGAATCGCAATCGTTTCTGGATCGCACGCAGTGTGAGGGATCGTGAGAGCGGGTGCCCCGGCTCATCCGTTGAGAAGTGCCTGATCCACGCGACAACCGCCCTCGTGAGCCGCGGACTCAAACCCGTTCCGATACAGAAGCCTCCCGGTCACCATCAGAGTCTCGTAGATTCTCCAGCTACAGATCATAGACGAGGCCGGGCACCTTGGGGAAGAGCTGGACTTCCCCGACATGTTCTGCTCCGACTATCCAACCTATCAATCTCTCAACCCCGATTCCAGCGCCAGCCGAGGGCTTCAGTCGCCCTGCCTTGGACAGCGCCAACAACAGCTCGTAGTCCTCCACCCTCACCCCGTCCCTCCTCATTTTCGCTACGAGCTTGGGGTATTCCCACTCCCGCCTAGATCCTGAGAGAACCTCCCCGTAGCCGGGCAATATCAGGTCGTAGTTGTCCCACTTCTCCCCCTCGAAGTCATAGAACTCCCTCGGGGTGTTCGTGACCCAGACGGGGTCTTTCACGTCTGAGGCCAGCCGGTCTTCCCACTTCTCTCCGAGTTCGTCCTCGAGTGCCTCCCTATCGTGAACCTTGAACGGCTTTCGAGGTGTTCTCAAGTCGCTGCGCCTCCCCAGAAGGCTTAGCTCGTCGCCCGCCGTTTGCCTCAGCCTCTCCATCGCCTCGCACAATACATCCTCCACGAGTCTCCTGATTTCATCAGAACCCGCATACCTAGCCTCGAAGTCCAGCTGGGTGAATTCGTAGATGTGTCTACCTGTGCTTGCCCTCTCTGACCTCTCGATCCTTATGTTTGGTGAGAGCGTGAAAAGCTTGGGATGGACAAGGGAACAGGACACGATCTTCTGGACTATCATGCTGGCCGTCGGTCTTACCATGACCCCATAGATCTCGAACCCGAGCCTCTTCTCCAAGGACGCCCCGGGGTCAGGCCATAGGGGATCTGTCGACTTGGAAAGGACCACGGGCAATAGCCACTCGAATCCCCTGCCGACGAATTGGTGGACCAGGCACAACAAGGCCTGCGTCGTCAGCCTGCCGATCGTTCGCTTCCTTTCGGTCTCCCCCTCGGACAGCCTCTCCAACGGTTGGGGAATTCTGATGGATGGATCGCCAGTTAGCGCGATGCCCGTCTGAACATCACTGCGCCTGAGACCCACGCTCACACCCACCTCGACCAGCTACAAGGCCCAAGTCCGTCTCCCCTAGTTTGCACGGTGGAACTGGTGAGAATCCGCTCACGTACCATGGAACGACCGGACAGGGGGCGTCCAAGATAACAGTTTCCACATGACTGTCGGCGATTTGCCGGCCAGAAGTCGGCGAAGGAGTTATATCTCCGTCCGAATGACGGATGACAATTGGACCGAAGGGACTACGAGCTAATCGACGCACTCAGGGCCGACGCGAGGAGGCCCCTCGCGCGGCTCGCTGAGGAGCTGGGCATGCCAAGGGCTACGCTCCAGGACAGGTTGAGGAAGCTGGTCAAGGACGGTGTGATAGTAAAGTTCACGGTCGTGCCGGATTTCGCCAAGCTGGGCAAGCCGATAACGGCGTTCATCATGGTCTCGTTTTCTCCCGTACCGGGGCTGTCTCAGAGGGAGCTGGCTCAGGAGATAGCTTCGATAGAGGACGTTCAGGAGGTGCACCTCATCTCAGGGCAGTGGGACATATTGGTCAAGGTGAGGGCCGGGAAGGTCGAAGAAGTGGGCAAGCTCGTGATAGACAGGGTCAGGATGACGAGGGGGGTAGCGCGGACCGAGACCTGCGTGAGCTTCGAGTCGGTAAAGGAGGAGTTCTGAACGGGTTCGGGGCGTCCGCTTACAGCTGGAATCGACGGTCTGCTGGGCCTCCCTCATGATCCCAGCGAATCCTCACTCATCTCAGCATCACGAACGCCAGAACCGCGAAGCCAACAGCCCCGAAGCCAAGGAGTGCCAAGTACACCTCGAAAGATATGCTGATCAGCCCCAGTGCGCCGCCTGTGATGAGAGCGGTCGCCAAGAAGGTCAAGAAGGCCAATGCTGCGGCCAACGTCGCCTTGCCTCGCCTCCGTTGTTCTGATTCCCTCGCGGCCTTGAGCGCGCGCTCCAACCCTCTTCTCTCCTCGGCCCTTCTCATCTCTGCGATCTCCCCAAGGGCGGAGTCCAATGACGCCCAAGAAGTCCCAGCGGGTTTTGAGGTCTCGCGCATACTCAGTGCCTCCGCGACTATCTGCTCCCTCCTACTCCTGTCGTCTTGACCTCCAGTTCCAGGATCGTCCGGTCTCATCGGCGACATCTTTGGTGTTTGTGGAGTCCGAGGGCCCGTGCCTTATAAAAATAGTGGGCAGTTCGAGCGGAGTTTTCCGAAGTCATGGAGACGCGCGGGCATCATCTCAGGAGAAGCGACTGGAAGGCGTGTGGTTGGGCCCGCCCTTGCTTCCATTCGTACAGTCTTGCCATTAGTTCCTCAAGTGCGGCTTCTGATACGACTCTTCTGAGGTAAAGCTGACTCAGTATCACTGGTATGTACTTCGTGGCAATTCCAAGGCCGGAGATGATGGACTCGACCTCGTCCGACGACGGGCAGAGTTCGGCACCGAGTTCCGCGGCCATCACAACCGAGGAAGCGTCTTCCCTCGACAGCCTTGAGTCCTCTATGGTTTCCTCCCTCTTGCTCACGAGCATGGTTCTCTCCTGCATCAGCCGCTCCAAGTAGTTCTGGATGGCCGGGGTCGTCCTACCCAGTACGGTTCGGGCGACTAGGGGTGAGACCCAGATTTCGCCGTAGAGCGCCTTAAGGCCTCTGATCGCGTCCACGGTCAGGAAGAACTCCAAGGGTTCGTCCGAAAGGACCAGTTTGGGCTTCCGCCCAGCCAGCATGATCACCGGCCCAGCGGCCAGCAAGAGAAGCGTTATCGAGGCCAGCATCTGTGTCAAGGTCAGGAGAACTGGGTTCGTAGAGGTATTGTCGTAGTTCCCGCCACCGTCTTTCCAGTCGATCCTCCCGACGTTCTCCACCGATTCGACTGTAGCGGACTGCACGAACGCCTTGAATGATAAGACCAAGGTCTCTCCTGCCTTCAACGGAGCATCTAATCGCCAAACGAGTGCAGAGCTCGCTCCCGTCGCGGGATCGGGTATCGATGAGTCGTTGATCCTTGCGGTTACGTTGACGTAAGCGAAGTTGGCCGGCAACGGATCGGTTACCGTGACATCATAGGCGGTTCCATTCCCAGCATTCGTCATGGTCAGGATGAAGGTGACATTCTCACCAACGGTTGCTCTCTCCCTATCGGCCCTCTTCGAGGCGACGATCTCGGGCAACAGTATGAACACCGGGTCCGACGTTGTAGCAGTGGATCTTCCGTCGTAAGTGATGTGGGCTTGATTGACGATTGGCCCCGTGGCTTGAGCCGTGACCCGAGCCTTGAACGAGAGGACTGCACGGTCTCCCGGGGCGAGCGAGATGCCCGGCTCCCACACGAGAGCCCCTACTTCTACCCTAGGGTCTTGAATTGGTTGTCCCTCCAATGTCGACGTACCGGGTAGGTACTGCAGGGAAGTTGGAAGGCGGTCTCGAATCACTACGTCGCTAGCGGTGTCATTGCCCCGGTTGAAGACCTCAATGGTATATGTCACTCGGCCTCCCCTTTCGACTTGGAGGTCCTGGGTTCCCTTCGTCGCAACCACGTTCGCCAGTATGAGTGGCACCAGAATCGTGTCAGAGGTGGAGTTCACAGCGACCACGTTGTATATGGGTCCAACGGCGTGCTCGGAGACCTTGGCACGAAAACTGATCAAGACTCTACCGGACGGTGGCATGCTCGTGTCGATGATCCACTTGAGCGTCCCGTTGTCGAGTGTCGTGGGCTCGATCCGGGAGGAGGTGCCATCTGGCATGAGTACAACGGAAGACCCAGCCTGGTAGATCAAAGTTGGGGGCAGGTGGTCGGAAACGACTACCCCCCTCGCTACCACTTCTCCGGTGTTCGTGACCTCTAAGGTGAAAGTCACCATGTTTCCAGGGCGAACTCCTCCGCTAGGGCTCACGGCCTCCCTGACCCCGATCCCTGCAGGACCTTTGGTGACCATTGTACACTGCGCGTATATGGGCCCGTATTGGTTCTCATTCACGTCGTGCCACATGGCCGACGCCGTGTTGGTGATAACAGTACCGCGCCCCACGGTCCCTCGTATTGAAAGCGTGACCTCGAAAGTCGCGACCCTTCCTGGGTCCAGCTGATCAACGTTCCACCGAACCCTCTCGACGGCCGCATCATGCGAATGTGCCCCAGACGCCGACACGAAGGTCATATTATCCGGTATGTGTTCCTCCACTGTAATGTTGAAAGCTGGGACGGCTCCATAGTTGGTTACTTCGATCATGAAGGGGACTTGGTCCCCTGCCCCCACTGAATCAGCGCTCGCCGACTTGCCTATTGACAGTTTCGGCACCCTGATGGTTATCACGACGGAATTGAGATCGCTGTACTCGCTAGCGCCGTCCGCAGAAAGCGCGTGTAGTCTAGCCCTGTTCAGGACTACGGTCGTGTCGCTGACCCCAGCCACCCTGACCGAATACGTTATGGTGCGGACCTCCCCGCGATCCATGGTGGAGAACGTCCAAGTAAGAACTGTCTGACCGCCCAGCCCCGCTGACACAGAGGCCGTGGGAGTCGAGGAGATGAACTCTAAGACTGACGGCAAGGTGTCGTTGACACTCACGTTCCCAAGTGGTGCCGCATTGGTCTTGTCGTTCGCAATCGATATGGTGAAGGTGATCACGTCACCGGGTATTACAGAGGTTCTGTCAGCGGCCTTCGAGAAGACGGGCTGCGTCTCACTAAGAGCGGTCACCTTCGTCGTGACTGAGGACGTGGGACGTGTATGGCCGTAGCTCTGCTCTCTCTGGCTCCAGTCCACTTGAGCGGTGTTGACTAGCAAGGCCCCGTTGGGGGCACTGATGTTGACCTGCACCACGACCGTGATGTTGAAAGACTCACCCTGAGGGATGTTCGGGAGGTTCCACGTGATGAAGTGACCAGTTGCATTGTACATGCCAGTTGGACTGCTCTGGACGAGTGAAACGAAGCTCGGGAGCTCATCTACAAGGACCACGCTCTTTGCGGATGAAGTCCCTAGGTTGCGGATTGCCAAGGTATAGGTGAATTGTCCCCCCGGGGGGCTCTCGTTGGGCCCGAGCTTGGAAAGGCTCAGCAGGCCCGATATAGCGTGAAGGGTTGCGTCGTCAGTTGAGACCGTAGAGCCGAACGTATAGCTTCCACGGACGGTCCACGTCCCAAGCGCATAGGCAGTGTACACGTTGCCAGCCCATGAGCCTCCGTGCCCGCTCTCGACGATCTGAAAGACGGCCAACCCAGTCACATTCCACGAATTCCCGAATCGGTCAAAGGCCGTGGCGCTGAACGCCATCTGACTCCCCGCCTCAACATACTCGGGATCTGGCGTGATCTCTATGCAGACGGGATCTCCATGGATGACGTCGAATGGGTCGCTTATTCCCCCTATAGCCGCATCAACTGCGGTGATCCTGACATCGTTTTGAGCTTTGATTATGCTGACGGTGCCCTTCCAGATCCCAGCCACGAAGTTGCCCGACTGAGTGGGAATGATGGTTCCAGTCGTGTCAGCGAGAACGGCCTTGCTGGTATATGAGGAGTTCACATTGCCGAAGGAATCTCTGGCATAGATCGTGATGTTGAACGGCACCCCAGCTATCTGCGGGGAGCTTATCCAATCGAACTCGAAATGAAGTCCCGCTCCGACGTGAACTCTCACCGTTGACGTGTCGGGCTGTAGGCCCGTGGCGCTTGCTGTGACCGTGTATGTGCCAACCGTGACATCAAAGTAGTCGAAGTTGGTCGAATTCTGGCCTGAAAGCATGGTGACCTGGGTTACGTTCACGTCGGAGTCGACCGGCCTGAACTCACCGGTCGGGGAGGTTGTCGCGAGGCTGACCACCAAGTTCGAAGAGACCGGGGCGACGTTGTCGTATTGGTCCCTAGTCTGGACCTCGAACCAAGAGTATTGGGTCCCAGCGTTCATGTCGACGGACTCCGGAGACAAAACGAGCTTCGTCGGAACCCCAGGGATCACATAGACGGTTGCATCCCCATGCACCGTTCCGTTCGTGGCCCGGACGAACCCGACATCGGGCGAGCTGGTTTGAGCCGTCAACACCCCTGCGTTGTCTATGCTACCTACGTCCGTCGTCCAGACGTAGATGATATTGGGTACGGTGTTGTTGTATTGGTCGTAGCCAGTCGCGACGAAGGATTGGGTGCCTCCGACAACCACCCACGCAGGGTTCGGCGTGACAGCTATTCTGTGAAGACACCCAGAGGTCGCCGTGGCATTGAAGAGCACTGGCGAACCGACAAGACCGGCCGACGAAGCACTCGTCTGGTAGGCTCCGACTTTCGTACCCAGCGTCAGAGTGGATCTCGCAAGACCACTTGCATCGGTGGGACCAGTGAGGATTGACAGGGACTGACCAGTAGCACCGGCCGGGTAGCTTGCGATTGACCAACTGACCGTTTGGCCGCCGATCGGGTTGCCGTAGAGGTCTGTAACCTTCGCAGTGAAGGGATTCGTGAGCGCAGTGGCAGCGGCTTGGGACTGACCGTCTCCTGAGAGGTACTCTATGCTGTATGGGTCCCCGGCTACGAAGGTGACCGGGTTGCTCAGGCCAGTGATCGAACCGCTGGTTGCCTTGATCCCTATCGTCTCAACCTTGGTGTAGGTCTCGTAGTTAGTGGTGACAGTACCTCCAGAGGTGATCGTAACGAGCGTGACCCCGAGGACTCCGCTTCCGGGAGTGCTGTTGTCCGAGGCCAAGACAGCGGAAAGTGAAATTGGACCCGTCCAAGTTGTGATGGTATTGTTCAAGTCGTCCTTGGCCATGACAGTAGCGCTGAACTGGTCGCCGACTCTCACCGTTGAGGGAGTGGCATGGACATGAAAGTGATGAAGGGTACCAACGGTTACCTCTAAGTAGGGTCGTCTCGAGGAAGACCAGTAGTTTCTGCTGTACCATTCCTTCTGATCGTAGAGGTCACGCACTCTGAACGCTAGGCTCAGGATCTTGTCTCCTGCTAACTGAGAGATGACATCCGAAGTCACGTTCCAGCTGAAGTAGGCATACTGCCCTACTAGGACGGAGTCCGTCGGAGTACTCGCGTAGGACGGCTTGTTGTTCCACGTGATTCCGTATTCCGTCCAAGAGTCAACCGACACGAACCTGACCTCCACTACCTCGGCCGCGGAGTCGCCTCCCGCCTCCCAGAGGTAGACTCTGGCGGACTGAACGGTCGTACCCGATGGCAGGCTCGAGAGATCGAACTTTAGGTACGTAAGCCTCTCGTCCCCTCCGCTGTCACTCCTGGAGTGGAGTCTGTTGTCGCCTCCCATGTTGTCGGTTGGATCATCCTTGTCGACCCATGAATCAGCTATAGGATCCAGCCTGATGGAGGTAGAGAGTGATGTGAACCAAAGGGGAGAGACCTCGCATGGAGTCTCCAATGTAGCCCCGATGCCCAGGTAGCCAACTGCCCAACAAGCTAGCGAAACTACCATTAAGCCCGCTATAGCGCGGGATGGAACAGATTTCATGAAGTCGGAGCCCGACTCGATTTGTCGCTTAAGTACCTTTTTCTCCTAGAATCTCACCTAGTTAGTGATGCACAGTAGCGTTTGTCAACGTCATTAGTTCAATGGCCAGCAGAGCGCCAAGTTCAACGCACTCGGTGACAGGAAAGGTCGGACTCAACAAGCGTACAGTTGGGGCGAGTGGGGGCGCCCAGATTCTCGCCACGGGTTCGAACTGGAGTCTCATGGGATCTCGGCCGCATCGCGGCCCCCAAGCCATGAAGCCTAGACCAGGCTAGCCGACGCCCCCTGCCAAGCGTTTCCTTTGCGGTAAAAAGCTTGATGTCGCGGCTCACCAGACGGTTTGCGATCTCTCGGTCTCTCTAGTTGCAGACGGGAGGTCTGGGAAGGAGGTCTTCATCCTCTGCACAGCGACTTCGGAAGCCTCCTTCAGTATTGACTGGACATCTTGGTCTCTGACCTGAGGCATGTAGCTGTATGAGTCTATGGTGCCGAATGACATCATGGCCTCCTCCAAGTTCTCGCTTATCTTGCCCAGCTCAAGCGACACTTCCGGCATCACTCCTCTCAGAGACTCGGTTAGCGGCCTCAGTACGCCCAGCTCGGGGGATGACAGTATCTCCTTTGCCTCTATTGCTTCCTTGACCGTGTCGAGCCTCAGTACGACCTTCTCCAGAGTGGTTATGGCCACTAGGATGGTCTTGGCGATCTTCCTGACTTGGACGATCTCGCTCGCGTAGACCGCTGCCCTTTCCCTGTCCTTTTCAGCCTCTGCCCTGACTACCCTCTCGAAGAGCTGGTCCTTCTTCGTGGTCAGCGCGTCGTAGCTCCTCTGGAGCTTGTCCACAAGTATCCTGAGCTTGATCGAGACTTCCCCCATCTTGACCCTTGGATCCACGTGTTCTCTAATGGGCTGTACTGGCTTCTGTTCCTTTCTACCGAACAGGAAGTTTAGCACCATTTCCTTCCACTTACAGGGGCCGCACTGTAGTACTGTAAAGATTAGTCTATCAGTTTAGACCAAAAGACCAAATATACGAAACGATTGCAGGGCGGGCGATGGGAGTCAACGAACTTGAGGCCATCGCGGTGCAGAAGGCCCAGCTGGCGGTCCAGCTGGACCAAGAGGGGAAGAGAGAGGAGGCCGTCAAGAAATACGAGGAAGTTATAGTGCTATTCACGAAGCTACATGAGATGGTCGGGAACGACTCCATCAGGAAGGCGTACTTGGATCTCATAGCCCGTTACAGGAGTCGGGTGGAGGAACTCAGGTCTGAGGCCCCGATCAGGGTTTCGCTCCATAGAGAGGAGGTTCCTATATCGAAACTGATGGTGAAACGTAGGGGCGCGGTCAGGTGGGGTGAGGTGATAGGTCTGGAGGAGGCGAAGAGGGCCGTGCGGAACGCGATAGTCTGGCCGTTTAAGAGGCCGGACCTGTACCGGACGAGGTGGAATAAGAACATCCTCCTGTTTGGCCCCCCGGGGTGTGGCAAGACGCACCTCGCCGCGGCGGTGGCCAGTGAGATCGATGCCGACTTCTATGAAGTCTCGCCGTCGTCGTTGATGTCCCACCTGTTGGGCGAGTCAGAAAAGAACCTCGCGAGGATATTCAAGTTCTCGAGGGACATCGCGAAGGAAGGAAGGCCAGTCGTCCTGTTCTTCGATGAGGTGGAGTCAATCATAGGCGCTAGGGAGTTCGAGATCGGAGGCGAGGTCAGGGTCAGGAACCAGCTTCTCACGGAGATGAGTGGCCTCCAAGAGAAGGAGTATCAAGGGGTGCTGTTGTATGTGATAGGTGCCACGAACAAACCTTGGTCCCTCGACGCACCTTTCATAAGGAGGTTTGACAAGAGGATATTCGTCGGCCCTCCCGACTTGGAGTCCAGGATTCGCATACTGAAGCTCTATTCAAGGGGGGTGGCGACCGGAGCCGACGTTGACTTCAACGAACTGGCTCAGGTCACCGAAGGATACTCGGGCGATGACTTGGCGAGGGTAGTCATAGATACCCAAGACAGGTTGCGCGAGGAGTTGTTTGAGGAAAGGGGGGGAGTCGGTGAACTGAGAGAAGCCAAGCGCGACGACTTCCTCTGGGCATTGGGAAGGAGGAGGCCCTCTATCCTACCGGATCTGGTCCGAAGGTACCTCCGATGGAACGAGGAGATGGGCAGCGCCTAGGTCTTCCCTTCCTCCCGTTCAAAGTCCTCCAAGACTATCTTGCCCTTGTCGCTCAGACCCTTGAGGGCCCTAGCTAGGTCTTCCTTGTTTATCCCCAGAGTCTTGGACGCCTCATCCGGAGAGTACTGACCGCTTCGCTCGGACAGGTACTTGAACAGGCGGCCCTCAAGTGACGCCATGTCCGCCGTGGGCACCTTCTCGACTTCCGCAGCTGGCTCCTTCGTGGGCTCCTTGACCGGTTCCTCGGCAGGGACTTGCGGGAACTCACTTGCTATGCGTTCGGCAGCGAGGGTCGAGGCTTCGGATATTATCTGGTTGACCTCTGGGCTTCTGACCTCAGAGACCTGTGGAGGGTATTCCATCAGTGGCGCTTGGGTTGACTCCATGATCTCCGAAACCCTGTCACTCAACGTGTTCACCTCTGAGAGGTCTACGTCGACCCCGCTGAACACCACCTTGGCCTCAGAGATCAGCTGCTCCGCGACCCTGAGTTGCTCGCCTACTGGACCCAACAGCGAGATCACCTCTAGCCTGACCTTCACCTTCTCCAGAAGGATCTCCCCGTAGTACAGTTTCTGAGCTAGGTTCCTCAGCTGAGCGACTTCGTCAGCGTACATGGACGCCCTGGGGTCGTGCCTAGCCTGGAACTCCACGATCGACCTGAAGTAAGACTCTGCTTTGCCCCTCAGGTTGTTGCGAAGGTTCTGGAGCCTGTGGATTATGATGTCTATCGACACCGAGGCCTCCTTGAGAGTGGCCTCCCTCTTGTGCTCCTCACTTTCCATGGTGCGCTACACCTACCTTCACGTCTGGGGCGGGCCTCATCTCAAGGACCTCTGCGCCGCTGTCCTTCCCGACAACCAAGAACCCGTTCCTCGCGGGGAATATCCCGGTCTCTATGACCCCGGGGAATGACTTCAACCGTGCGTTGACTTCAGCCGGATTCTCGATTGCTCCCAGATGTATGTCTAGGATGTAGTTCCCGTTGTCCGTAACAAGGGGGCCCGCCTTCCCCGGGAGATACCTGATATTCGTCTTCACTGAGAAGACCCCCTCAATCTCTCTCTTCAGCATCGGAAGTGCAAACGGGAGGACTTCAATAGGCAGGGGGTGCTTTTCCCCAAGCCTCGTCACTACCTTGTCCTCCTCCACGACTATCACTATAGCGTCTCCTGATGAGTGAAGCACTTTCTCCCTCGTCAACGCAGCACCTCCTCCCTTCAAGAGGTTCATGTTTGAGTCGACCTCGTCAGCGCTGTCTATCACGATTTCTAACCTAGGGTCGTCATATAGCGAGGAGAGTGAGATGCCGAGTCGAGAACACTCGACCTCCACCTGAGATGAGGAGGGGACGACGCTGAATGGATTTCCTTCCGCAGTAGTCATCCGGGAGAGCTCTTCGAGGAACATGGCCATAGTAGAGCCCGAGCCGATGCCCAGTCGACCAGTTGCTTTGACCAAGGATAGTGCCCTGAGCACTGCTGTCCTTCTCTTGTCATGGGGACTTCCGGAGGTCACTTCGTCTCACCAGTTTCGTGCAGTTCGGCCAACGCTTGGAATATCTGCTCTCTGACCCTTCTCAGCTCGGTCAGGAAGTCATCGCTTGTGACATTGGCTACAGGCCTTCCTATGTCAATCTGGGGGGTGCCAGCACTTGGACCTGGGTTGGCTCTCAGACTGAACGCCGCACGCAGACCCATCAAGGACTCATACTTCTGGTTGAACGACCTCAAGATCGGCCTCCTCCTTTCGAGCTTCTCAAGTCGAAGGGTGATGTCCCTCTTGATTATTGCCTTCTCGGTCACATTGAGCAACTTCGCCCCCTGCGTCTTGAGCTGGATCAGTTCATCGGGATCCACTCTGGTCGCCCTTGACAGCCCAGAGATCGTAACGTTGAGGTGCTTCCGCATCTCCTCGAGTAGCTCTATCTCGTGCTCCAGCCCCGTCTTTGAAACCTCCCCGGGTCCGCGGGACAAACGCCCTTTCTTTCATGGGTGCAGAAGGCGAGCTATTAATGGTTTGGGTATGATTTCACCTTCGACAGGATGCTTGCTATGGATGACAGCGTAAACCTACTTCGCGCCTTCTACTCAGAGGTTCGGCTAATGTATCTCGATGATGTCTCCGTCCCTTATTCTGTAGCCAGTGCCTACCCTCGTGGGTTGAGGACGCTCCGAGGAGCGGTATACGACCGCATACCTGAGTTCGGTAGCAAGCTCTCCGTGTATGGACTTGGCGAGGTCGAGGACGGTGGCGCCCTCTTTGAGGAGAACGGGCTCATCGGGCACTTCCTTCTCCCTCGGCTCTTTGGTCCAGACCCTTATCTTGCCGATGGCCTTGAGCACATCGCACACAAGGTCTAGGGCGCCTCGCCCAGCCTCGGGCGGAGGAACGGCTTTCGCCGGTATCGATCCATCTAGGAGAACAGCCCTCCCTTCGAGCTGATCGCGTAGATCGTCTTGCGTCAGCGCCCAGAACCTGATCAGGACTGGATTCCTCGCCAAGGCAGCGTTCACTGAATACTCCGTGGAGAAGCGGGAAATCTCTGCCGCGGCCCCCTCTAGGCCCGCTCGTTGAACTTGTTCAGCTACCTCCGCGGGGTCGAGGAAATCGGAATGACCAGCGACCTCGATCCTCTTCGTGGGTAGGCGGGACACCCTCACCTCTGAGCCCGGAGCCACGAGGTAGATCCCGAGGCGACTTAGGGAATCAGCGAGCTTGCCACAGGCACTCAGTTCATCTTCTGTTGAGGCCAAGAGCAGAGCGCCGTCAGCTTGTCTGACGATATCCAAGTAGTCGGAGCTGGTCGCCAAGGAGAAGCTCATCGGAACGAAGACCGTGTTGACCCCGCCAATCCTACTGGCGTAGGGCTTGACGGAATCCGAATAGAGGTCATATGAAGAGAGGCCCAAGGCCTTCGAAAGGAAACGGTATCTGAGTGCGGGGTTCAGGTAGAGTAGCAGGAGCAGGAGTTCGTCCTTCCCCTTGGACAGCGAGAGCGCCCTCTGGCGCCGCGCCTGCCTTCTCCTCTTCTTGTCCCGCTCTATCTCTTCCTCCAACTTGGCTACCTGCCTCTTCACGCTCGCCCTGAGCTTCTCCGTCCCCTTATGGTCTGGTATCAAGGAGAGGAATGCCCGGAGGTTCCCGAGTTTCTCGGCCTTGGTCTTGGAGGCGACTACCTTGCGGTACTGGGCCACTGCATTTGGAGGAAGATTGGTTACCACTTCGGACTGGCTAGGATAGCGTCCGGTCTATTTCTCCTTTTGTATCGGTCATTCCAGAGGCTCAGTAGATGACCCGCACTCATTAGTCGCTAGGGGAAGGGTGGATGGAGCACAGCCGCGTAATTGAGGCGGGCGTAATGTCAGAGCTCCGGACGGGCTTTGATCCCGTGACCTCTGCCTCTTCGTCTTCGATACCAAGGCATTGCTCTACCAGGTTTCTCGCCGTTTCGGCTCTGAGCTACCGGAGCTCGTGAACCTTATGCCCCCGAGCGCATAAAAGCGTTGGGCTCGTCCAATTCCTCAACAGCGGTAAGGAGCGCTAGACTCCCGCCCCAATTAGTTCCTTCAGGGCACCAATTCTTGGAGTAGGGAATGGATCTGCGCCGTTGAGGAGAGCCAGGCATAAGCTTGTCATGTCCAGCTTAGCTATGAGCGACAAAGCCTCAGATATGGCTGTCTCGGCTTGGGCTCCAACTTCGATCACCGTCCGCCCTTCGGACTCAAGTATGTGTCTGGACGCGTCTATCCTCCTCCTGACTGAGTCCGTCTCGAAACGAGACCGCAGGAGAACCACGACTGGTTGATGACCTTCCAAGAACCGATCGGCCTCAAGCTCGTTGTGGTCGAGCTCAGGGAAGGAGTTGCTCGATGCGAGGACCTTCGAGTTCTCGTTCAGTTGCTGCTTGAACCTGAGTCCGACGCTGCCCAGCAGGCCATAGGCGTAGATCGTTGGAAAGCGGTTGAGGAGAGAGAGGGCTAGGGCCTTCGCCTCGTTCCTCTCCCTCGGCACCTCCATCTTCAGGTTGCTAAGTGCTCTCTCGACCACGTGTGCGCCGTCCTCAATTTCCTTAAGCCTTTGAGAGGCGACCACATTGTTCTCCTCAAGGAGGCTCACCAATGGGATGAAGAGGTAGGGGAGCGCGTTCCTCGGAAGTAGGCCTCCCGGGACCTTTATGTGGGGTATGCGGTGGTCAGCTGAGAAAGCCTCTACCTCTCCGCCCGAACTCACGGACAGGACCTTGACCTTGCGCTCGACCGCGTCTCTCAGACAGCTCATGGTCTCCTCGGTATTGCCGGAGTATGAGACGACGTAAGCAACGGTATTGGGAGATGCATAGCCTGGGAGCCGATAGTCCTTGATTACCTCGATTGGGGCGGTGGCCTCTTCGAACAGCCAAGACTTCACAAGGTCGAGTCCTATGGCCGAACCGCCCATGCCACAACAGACGAAGGCGTCAGGCTTCCCGATGACGGGCATGTCAAACTCAGACACGATCTGGATGGACTGCCTGATCATGCCCGGGAGCTGAAGGATCTTGCCGTATACGTCGTGTGGATCTAACCTCGAGAGTGCTGAGGCCCAGCCGTCCTCATCCATGTGCGACGCGGACTCAGCCTCGCTGATAACGTTTTTTCCTAGGGGTGACCTCGATGAACCCCACGACCTCATCCAGAGTCGGCGGCGCAGGTCGGGGGTTCGAGATGTAGAACCCGGCCGTTGCATTGGCTAGTAGGAGCCTGTCCTCACGATCAAGCCCAGCTAGGTAACCCGTGATGTCACCTGCGTTCCACGCGTCGCCGGCTCCAGTCACCCTCTCGAGGGATACCTCGAACGAGGGGACGGCTACGGATTCCCCGTCGGATACGGACATAGAGAGGTCAGAATCGTGGTAGTCCACGGAGCACCCCAACGCGCTCGAGAAACTCCTCAAGAAGAATTCGGAAGGGCTGCGCGGATCCTCGACGGACGGCATGCCCAAGCACTTCGAGATCCTGCTGAGCTCGTTCTCGTTCAGGCTGAGCACATCAACGAGGTTGGACTTGAACAGCTGGGCGATCAGGCTCGGGATCTCCTCCTGGCGATAGGAGGGATCGCTTACGTCGATCAAGGTGAGGCAGCCCTTCTTCTCCTTGGCCACCGAGAACACGCGCTTGGCGATCTCCGTCCCTCGTCTGGTTTGAGCCCAGTTGAAGAAGCACACCACGTCCGAAGACCTTATGGCTGATTCGACCCGCGGGCTGATGTCCTCAGGGCCGATCGTCAAGAGGCTTCCCGAGTCGCTGATCATCACGTTCGAGAGCCGGCCCTTCTCTTCAAAGACCTCTAAGGCGGCCGTGATCGACGCTGAGCCCTCGGAGCCCACGAGGGAAAGGTCAACCGGGAGTCCCTCGGTGAAGAGCCCGAGGAGGTGATGCCCGATCCGGTCGGTCTTCGTGAAGAGGGTGACGCTCACCCCTAGCCTGCCGAGGGCTATCGCTGTGTTGACGGCGTTCCCTCCTTTGGCGATGTACTGCCTCGTTCCCAGGATATTGCCGCCCTTCTGGCGCATTATCCTATCTAGGTCCTCAAGCAGGTCGGGGTAGGTGCGGGGGTACTTCACGAAGTGATCTATGAAGAAGTCGGGACAGGCAAAGACCCTTCTGCCGGACACCTCCGAGCGTATCGAGTCGGGCGAGATATGACCCCTCACGGACAAGCCCGAGCACTGTCGCGACTGCTGTCTTTTATTCTCTTGCCACGGGCCTGACCGAGACGTCCTTCCTAGTCTCGATCCTTTCCAGCTTGCCGTCGCGTATCCAGAATATCCTGTCGCTGACGTCGATCATCTTGAGGTCGTGAGTGGCGGTGATTATCGTGACGCCCTTTTCAGAGTTGAGCGTCTTCAGCAGTGTGATGACGTCGAGCCCTGTGTGGAGGTCGAGGTTCCCGGTTGGCTCATCCGCCAGCACTATAACGGGATTGTTGGCGAGGGCCCTTGCTATGGCGACCCTCTGCTGCTGTCCACCGCTGAGTTCGGCTGGCTTGTGGTCCAGCCTCTCGCCCAGGCCCACCCTTTCCAGGAGATCCTTTGCTCGCGCCAGCCTTTCCTCCCTTCCCACTCCAGCGAAGATCATGGGCAGGGACACGTTCTCCAATGCTGTGAGGACAGGTATCAGGTTGAACGTCTGGAAAATGTAGCCTATCTTCCTTGCCCTGAGCCAGGCAAGCTCATACGCGTCTAGCTTTGCAATGTCTACCTCGTCGATGTACACCTTACCCCTCGTGGGCCTGTCGAGGCCGCCCACCATGTTGAAGAAGGTCGTCTTCCCTGAGCCGCTCGGCCCCATGATCGACAGGTATTCTCCCCTGCGAATCTTCACCGTAACTCCGTCGAGTGCCTTGACGGTTATCGGGCCCATGATGTAAGTCTTGGCCAGATCCTCGGTTTCCACCGTGTACTCATACCTGAGGACGGAGGTCATCTCCCTACACCTCGTAGCGGAGCGCCTCGACCGGGTTCAACCTCGAGGCCATGAAGGCGGGAACCATGGACGAAAGGAGCGAGAGCAGAATGCTCAGGACCACCGAGTAACCGACTATGTCAACGGCGCCTAGCGCGGCCGACTCCACTGCGGCGACTATTGTAGGGGACTGGGCCGGGAGGCGGTATATGGCGAAGGCCACGCCCCACCCGGCCAGCCCGCCGATGATGCCGCCAACTATGCCCATGATCGCGCCCTCAAAGAGGAACAGCTCAAGGATGTGAATGTCCTCGGCACCTAGAGTCTTGATCGTGCCTATCTCCTTGTACCTCTCGGTGACGCTCATGAGCATGCTGTTTATGATCCCCACCCCGCAGACGAGCAGGGCGATTATCGCCATCCACAGCTGGTAGGACGGCAAGGCCTCGGCACCCGCGGCCGGTCCGCTGAGGGCTACCACTATTCTCGAGATGGTTAGGAGGGCTGAAAGGAACGCTATGCCGAGCACGATGGACACTATCGTGATCAGGGCTCGCGTGAACCTTCGCCTTATGCTCTCAAGACTGAAGGAAACCGCCTCTCCAATGGGAAAGATGATGGTCCGTTCCTCTCTCTTCATGATGCGCGGACAGGCGTCCTTCCCGTTGCGCATTAAAGCTTTCCCCCGGCCCTTCCCCTTATGTCCCCATCTCAACAACTCTAGGGGATATGTACTCAGATCTAGAACCTCGGCAGGCTGCGACGGATCGAATTAGGTTAAAATAGCCTCTGGTCACACGACCTGTTGATGTCGATAGACCTCTTTTACCAGCTGATCGAACCAACCATATTGGTCCTAGGGCTTGTGTCCTTGGCCGTGGCCCTGATCCTGATGTGGCTCAAGAGGAAGTCCAGATAGGCCGGCCATGGTAGTAGGGATTACTCAACGAGCGTGATGGCTCCGGTCGGACAGCTCGCAACCGCAGAGTCGCAGTCGCAGTCAGTCCCGCACCCCGACTCGCTTATCACCTTAGTCTTGTTCTCCTCGTCCAACGCGAACATTGTAGGACAGAGGCTGACGCAAACGCCACATCCTATGCACAAATCTCTATCGACCTTGGGCTTCAATTCGGTCCCCGCTCGCGTGGTGAGAGGACCAGTATTTGTGTTTTCTTGCCTATACGGCGAGCCAAAGGTTTTAAGTCTCGGCGGAACTCGAACCGTGTTCTTAATGGAACAGAGCCTAGCGGACAAGTACATCTCCCTGATACTAAGCAACAAGCCTGAACTCACCAAGGACGAGCTGATGGGAATGCTCGAGGAGAAGAAGAAGTCCGTGAAGGCCAGCGAAAGTTATAGGATGCTGTACTCCATATTCTTGGTTGCCCAGGAGCTAGGCGTCAAGCTCGAGCAGGCACCGTTGGACCAGCCGCTCAAGATAGACAGGCTAGTCGCGGGCATGAGAGGTATAACCCTCACCGGGAGAGTCATAGGCGTATCCGAGAGGGCGGTAGCGACCCGAACGGGTGAGGAGATCAACCTCTCAAGGCTCTTCATCGGCGATGAAACTGGGTGGGGGATAGCGGTACTTTGGAGGGAGAAGTCCGAGCTACCCAAGCTCCTGTCCATAGGAGAGGACGATGTCGTGCAGGTTCAGGGCGGATACTCGAAGGACGGAAGGCTCGGGGTGATAGAGGTGCACGTCGGCAATTTCGGCTCGGTCACCAAGGTCCAGAACTTCGGACAGCTCCCAGGAAGGCAGAGCTTCTTCCTAGGTCCTTCAAAGATCCCGGAAAAGCCATCGCTGGTCAACGTGGCGGGGGTTGTGAAGTGGGTCTCGCCTCCGCGCCAGTTCTCGGGCTTCAGGGGCCCCAGTGAGATGAGGAGGATAACGATAACGGACGAGGAAGGAGAGGTGCAGGCTGCGCTTTGGGGAAAGGTCGCGAGCCTGATCGACGAGGATGATGCTGGGAGGCAGGTCAACATAGTCGGAGCGCGGGTCCGCTTGGGTCCCTCGGGGAGGGTGGAACTGTCAGTGGACGAAGGGAGCGCGGTGGAGCTTGGCGGGGTTGTGGGAGAACCCGAGGGAGAGACTAAGATATCCGAGCTGCGAGAGGGCATCGTGCCGAGGTTGACCTGCAAGGTCGTCAAGGTGTTCAGCGAAGGGAGCCTCTCCTCGACGGAGCTGGCTGGAAGGAGGTTCAGGGAATTGCTGATCTACGACGAGACGGGGATGACGAGCCTCATGGTCTGGGGGGACGCGGTTGACTCAGTCCCCGAATTGACTCCCGGTGAGATCTTGGAGGTCTCGGGTGCAAGGGCAAAGGGTGAGGGTAGATCTGCGTTGCTCAGCCTTGGAGCATACGGGAGGATTAGAAGGAAGAAGTCGGCTCGTCCGAGTCTGCAACAACTCGGCGAACCGCCCCTTGGGGCAACTCAAGTGAAGGGGATACAAGACGGAGCTAGGAACCTCTGGGTTGAGGGCATGATATTCTCGAACATAAGGATACAAGACATCAACGCTCGTGACGGGAGCGTGATACAGCGGGCGGAGTTCAACCTAGCCGATGATACCGGCTTGATAAGGGCCGTGGCGTGGAGGGATGACGTGAACAAGGTGAGGGACCTCGACAGGAGCAAGCCTGTGGTCCTGAAGTGGGTGGACGTGAGAAGGGACAACCTGTCGGGTGAGCTGACGCTGTTGGTCTCGGCCAAGACGGAGGCAGTCCAGAGGTGAGAACGCGTGGAGGAGGGGCATGAGGATCAAGGCGCGACCTTCACTGTAAAGGTGGGGCAGAAGAAGGTCTGGGCGTACGTCACGGCCTGCGTTACCTACTTCAATAGAGGGGGGAGGAGGCTGATCGTGAGGGCAAGGGGGGAGAACATCCCCAAGGCTGTCGACACAGCCAATGCCCTGAAGAGATCGTTCTACAAGGACTTGACCGTCGAGACCATATCGTTGGTGGAGGACCAGCTGGGAGACGAGAAGGGTACACGGATGGTCAGCGCAATAGAGATAGTCGTGTCCTTGGGACCTCCGCCGCAAAATGAATGAGTCAGGTCACGTCGGGAAGAAGAAGAGTCCCGCGATGCTTGCGACGATAAACACTAAGGCTCCGACTATGACCAGCTCGGGCTTTATCTTCAGACCGCCGGTCTCCTCGTCGAGGAGCGTGACTAGGCCCAGCCCGGCGGGGGGCAACCTCGACCCAGAACGCTTCGAACCCTTCTTCTTGGGCATTCTCAAGCAGGTAGGGCTCCTCCTCTTATTTAAGTCTGAAGGAGACAAGCTTAACTTCACAGTGCGACGCTGAGCGACGACCAATTGCCCAGCAACTCCGACATAGGAACGGCCGAGACGGTGAACAGGTTTGTCAACGAAGGCCTCCTGATAACCAAGGACGCCCTCGAGTTACTCAGGAGATCGGCGACCAGAGAGATCTACGAGAAGGTGGTTTCGAACGCTGTGCGCATGGCAAAGGAGGAGAGGGCCAGCACCGTGGAGGTCAAGCATATCTCAGCAGCTTTCGCCTTGTCCAAGGTGGAAGCCGCGGAGACGGGCCGGATTAGAACAGTGCCGTTCGCAAAGGATGTCGAGCCTCAAGTGGAGTTGTTGTATAACCCAAGCGACATTATCCCGGCGTCAGACTCGGTCGAATCCCGCGTCAGGTACTTCAGGAGTAGGTTCGAAAGGCTCGAAAGGATCCTCAGGAGCAGGCCCGATTTCAGTAGCGCCACGCCAGTGAAAGAGATCACCGGCGGTGACTCGCGCGGATTGTACAAGACGATAGTCATGGTGACGAAGAAGGAGAACAGGCGACTTGTCGCGGAAGACCTAAGCGGTTCCGCTACCCTAGTGTTTCCGAAGAGGGCAAGCCCGGATCTTGAGGAGAAGTTATCCTACCTAACGGTCGACATGGTCGTCGGACTAGAGGTCAGGAAGTTCCAAGGAGTCTTGGTGATCAATGATGTCCTTCTCCCAGACGTTCCGGACACCCCTGCAGTGAAGGCACGCGTTCCGATCGTCAGCGTCCTGATCTCCGATCTCCACGTCGGCAGCAACTTCTTTCTTGAGAAGGAACTTGCCTCGTTCATAGAGTGGCTCTCAGGCACGAAGGGTACGGCTTCGTCTCGAGAGATCGCTGGCTCGGTGAAGTACGTCATAGTGGCCGGAGACGTAGCTGACGGCGTCTTCGTTTACCCAAGGCAGGAGAGCGAACTCAAGATAGTGAGCCTAGAGGAACAATACGGGAAGGCGGCCGAGATGCTGTCGAAGGTGCCGGACCATGTTCATATTATCATAGGGCCGGGGAACCACGACATAGTCAGGGATGCTGCCCCGCAGCCTCCAATCCCCGATGAGTTGTTGGAAGAGCTCGCCTCGGAGAGAGGGAATGTCACCCTCGTCGGAAGCCCAGCCCAAGTGTCGTTGCATAGGGTCAAGTTCCTGGTGTACCACGGCCAGAGCTTGGAAGACGTTGCGGCCTCGATACCTTCCGTAGAGTATTCGCGACCCCACGACGGCATGAGACTCCTTCTCAGGGCCAGGCACGTGGCTCCGGTGTATGGAGGCAACACTCAGATCTGCGCGGAGGGTGAGGACGATCTGGTGATATCAAACAAGCCCGACGTCTTCCACGCTGGCCACGTCCACGTGGCTGGAATATCCAGTTACAGAGGGACGCAGATCGTGAACAGCGGCACGTGGCAAGACACAACTCCGTACCAAGCCAACTTGGGCATCAGAGCAACGCCGGCGACCTTCGGCGTTCACTTCATGAAGGAGGGCAAATCTACGTTGCTAGCCCTGACCGATGTCGTCTAGGGCTTAGTCCAGACAACCCGGGAAGGAAGCCGCGAGTAGCCACGCCGCTACGGCGGTCGATAGCGGCACCGTGACATTATCGTCGATCGGGATCGGCGACCGTTCCACCACCATTCCGACTAGGACTGGAACAAGAAATAGGGGATCATGCGTCAGAAGCAGAGTAATCATGGAGGACGTGAGAGATCCGATCACCGACCCCCGCCAGCCCTCGCCGATTCCATGGGTTCTTCCCCTCTCGCCCAGCCTCTCCCTGATGAGCCCTGCTACACCATCGCCGAACGTCAAGTTGACCAGTGCCACAAGCGCGATCCTCGGCTCGAAAGCGTAGAGCACCGCGCAAACAGCCGCCAAGCCCAAGACTGCCTCACTGAAAGGCCGTCCGACCTCTTCCTCTGGGCTCCCCAAGGAATCGAGCATCAACGACAGCCACATCGCCCCTCTCGGGGGTGACCACCTCAGGACCTCGTACGTTAAGTAGGTAGTGAACAGCGTCAAGGCGAGGAAGGAGGCGTCCTGCGGAAACAGAAGCACGCCTGATACTAGCACAGACCCTCCAGCCAGATGCAAGAGTTTCCTGCTGGGTCGGCGTCCCCCTGAAAGCGCGTTAGCCTTGGCGCCCAGAACCGCGTAGGCCAAGACGGCGATCGTCGCTCCGGTCAAGGAGATCAAGAGGGTGTTCCACCCCAGCGCGCCGATTGCCCATCCGCCCACCAGCATCCCCGAAAGGACGGAGAGCACCACTAGGTCGCGAGCCGTGAAGCGGGCACTCGATGGCGGCATTTGCCCTATTTCTCCCTCGGGAAGAAGGAGTACCTCAGCAGGGCGGCAATGAGACCCAAGGACTTCAGCTTCTCGCCTCCTTCGTGCCTAGGGCTCACGAAGGTGATGTTGGCTGAAGACTTCTGCGCCGCGAGCAGGGTCGATCGGAGAATCTCTGGGTCAACGTCTTCCGCCTGCAGAATGGATTCAAGCACGAGCAGGTGCGACACTGCTCCCGCGGCCGATGATCGGGAGACCTCGTCCAGCCCGAGGGCCACCTTGTCGGGCTCGGTAGCAAGAAGCTTCAGAAGCTCTTCCACCAAGGCAGACTCCTGAGAGAAACGAAGGTCCTTTAGGAAATTGGACAATGACCCGCTCCTCACCGATTCCATCACGCCCGCAGGGGTGCCACTGGTGCTTGTCCCAAGGTGCTTCACCCTCGTCCTCAGTTCCTCATGCTTGTCCCCAAGGTAGGAGACGAAGTCCTCCTTGGCGAACCCGGGACCCACCACCGCTATGGGCCCGGGAGCTCTGCTCGAGAGGTTCTCCAGCGAGGAGGCGACTTCCTTGAAGAACTCCACCACATCCTTCCTCCTCTGGTCCGGGTTCTCCTTTCCAGATATGTTACGCCGGATCTCTGAGACCTCGACCATCCCGGAGTCAGAGAAGATGCCGACCGCCGAGTTGCCGTAGTCGATTGACAGTATGAGCGCCCTCAGGTGCGACCCTCGCATCCTATCTAGAAGCTTCCAAGACATTGGATCCTGTGTGGCTTTGAGTACAGTGATTTGTGCACCCGGCTCGACGGAGATTGTGTGGGAGCGCCCCTTGACCCCTTCGACATCATCTGGGGCCATCTCTACTACACCGGACAGGTTCAACTTGGAGGATGACATGTCCAAGTTCTTCTTGGTCACCACTAACCTAGCCGTGATGGGTTTCCTCACCTTCTCCGGCTTGTCATCGGAGCCCACGTGCAGGACCCTGTGCGTCCTGCTGACGACCCTGTCCCCGGCTTGGATGAAGTTGAAGAGCAACCAAAGGTCCTCAGGACCGGTAGGCACAACGCGTAGCACTCCATTGTGTCTGTCGGACTTGAGGACCTTCACGATGGGTTCGTACCATCCCTCCATTATTAACTTGCCTGAGAACGGAGCGTTAGATCAACGTGGTGGGCCGGGTGAGACTCGAACTCACGACCCCCACCTGTCTCAAGTGTCTGTAAGGGTGGTATCCTAACCAGGCTAGACGACCGGCCCGGTCGCCGATGTCAGTCTATCGGATTTATCCCTTTGGTGATGGCGGACCCCGAGGTTCGTGATTTGAGTCCGCGCCAACACTCCACACCCCATCCGGGACCTTTTTCGCCAACGCGGGAAGTTCGCCTTAGCGCTGCTCTCTCCCGAGCCTAGCGAGTTCGGCGATTCGAACATTTCGGAGCTCCTACGAACTCCTATCGTGTTCTACCACCGCCCAGCGATCAGGGCCCCTTCAACGAGCATGAGGAGTAAGGACACGGTCCCGCCTCACTATCCTCAGGTTGCGAGCCCCCGCGTATCGCCGGTTTCGGGACAGGGCACGGCGAGCGCCCAAGCCCCCCACCATCACCGCTTGTGGCAGAGGGCTTGACATTCTTAAGCATGAAGCTCGACCTCAAGACAGGATTCACTCGAGCCGTGAGCGCTGTTCTCAGAGGATAGGTCGAGCTTGAGGCTGTTGGGGCTTAAAAGAGGGGAGAACCTCTTACCTCGACGAGAATGCCCCGGCTTCAGATCATCCTCGAGCACACGTTTGCGGCGTTCCTGCTCGTAACGCTACTCGCCAGCGCGCTAGCGGTGCCGGATGAGTACAACTTCTCCCAGAGGATGAACACGTTCACGGAGATCATAGATAGCGTGTTGCAGAACGTCGAAACCATCGTCATCAAGATGGCCAAGTCGGTGCTGGACGCAACCATGGCGGTAATGGGGGCCGTCTATGCGCCCATGGTCGTGCTCGGGGTATTGCTCTACACCACGAGGTTGAATAAGTACAGGGGCAAGGATCTGATATACGGTGCCCTCCTCCTCGCGTTCTTCGCTGAGTTCGTGATGCCGACCTTGTTGGGTTGAAAGAGTTTAATCGGGCCTAGGCCACAGGATGTCGATGACCGGAGGCAGCGCGATAAGGAGAGTCAGGGGGTTCCAAGTGCTGGACTCAAGGGCCAACCCAACCGTGGAGGCGGAGGTCGAGCTCGAGGACGGAAGCGCGGGCAGGGCATCGGTGCCCTCGGGGGCATCTACAGGTAAGCTTGAGGCAGTAGAACTCAGGGACGAGGATCCGAGAGCGTTCCTCGGCCTGGGCGTTCTGAGGGCGGTGAGATCGGTCAACGAGGTCATCGGTCCCGCACTGATCGGAAACGACGCGTTGAAGCAGGAGGAGATAGACCGGAAGATGATAGAACTCGATGGAACCCCTCAGAAGAGCAAGCTCGGGGGGAACGCGGTATTGGCCGTCTCGCTCGCGTCCTGCAGAGCCGCGTCGAATCACCTGAGGCTGCCACTCTACCGCTATCTAGGAGCTGGAGGGGGACGGTACGTGTTCCCGGTTCCAATGATGAACGTGATAAACGGGGGCAAGCACGCTGGGAACGAGCTTCGCGTACAGGAGTTCATGATAATCCCCACTGGCTTCTCGTCCTATCCTGACGCGCTCAGGGCTGGCGTCGAGACCTATCACGCTCTGAAGAAGTCACTGGTGGGCAAGTACGGGCGTACGGCGATGAATGTAGGCGACGAGGGAGGGTTCGCCCCTCCCTTGAGTCGGACCAATGAGGCGCTGGAGACGATGGAGTGCTCGATTGAGGAGGCAGGCTACTCGCCCAAGCAGGAGATCCGGCTCGGGCTGGACTGCGCGGCCTCGTCGTTCTTCGACGAGGAATCCGGAAAGTACAACATTGACGGGCGGGACGTCTCGAGCGGCCAGCTCGTCGATTACCTTGCGCAGATAGTTAGAAGCTATGGACTGGCATCCGTAGAGGACCCGTTGGCCGAGGATGACTTGGACGGCTTCATTGAGTTCACCCGCAAGTGCTCAGGGATCCAGGTGGTAGGCGATGACATCTTCGTCACAAACAAGAAGAGGTTGGAAATGGGGATTGAGAGGGGGGTGGCCAATGCCCTGCTGTTCAAGGTGAACCAGATAGGAACATTGACCGAGGCCTTCGAGACGATGGACCTCGCGTTCAGAAGCAGGTACGGGGTCGTGGTAAGTCACAGGTCGGGAGAGACCGAGGACTCCTACATTGCGGACATAGCGGTGGGCAAGGCGACGGGTCAGATCAAGACGGGTGCGCCGGCCAGGGGTGAGAGGACGGCGAAGTACAACCGGCTCCTGAGGATATTCTACGAGGTCGGAGAGGGTTCGGTCTACCCTGGGAGAGAGCTCTTCGGGAGATGAGCCAAACGACCCCTGAAGAACAGCTTGGTGCCTCCCCCGGAGAACCCATCGTCCTGATGCACCCTGAACAACACTGGGAGGCCGGAGCAGGCCTTACCGACCGCCAAGCAACATAGATCGGGTAGCCCTCTCACGAACGATGTCAGGGACTCGCTATCCACTTGGGTGACCCTCGCCAAGAACCCCAAGTCGCTGTCGTTGGAGTAGTTGAAAAGGAAGACGGAGTCCGCTTGCCTGTAGATGAAGTTCGAGAGGCTGGTTGGCTCGTTGGTCACGAAAAGTAGGGACACGCCCAAGTGCCTCATCCTGGTCACGATGTCCTCCCAGAAGGACATCCCTTGGTATATGTGAGCCTCCTCCGCGAACAGGAACATGGGCTCAAGCTGTCCCCTCTCCATAGCCTGGACTATGTTCTTCATGACCAACTCTATCACGAGCTTCTTGAAGATGGACGGCAATCCCCTGAGGAACACCGACAGACAGCGCCCTCCAGTCCGCCGGAGTTCGGACACTACGTCGACATCTGCGGGCTGATCGTTGATTATCCCTGAAGCGGAGATTACCTCCAGGCGCCGAGTCAGAGCGTCCTTCACGTATTCGTTCATCTTCGAGAACAGGATCTCCTTTCTCAGGCCTTCAAAGGATAGCCTGCCCGAGGCCTCGAGGCGGTCCCAGACGCGGGAGATCTCGAGCAAGGAGGTCTGTGGCAGGTCCATCAGGTCCTCCAGAAGGGACATGAACGCCCCCTTGGGTATGGTCCGAAGCTCGAACGTCAGGCTCCTTCCGGGGTCCAGTCGAACGAACCTCGGATCCTGCGATCTCGGCATGTACTCGTTGTTGATGTCGAGCACAACGCACTTGGCGCCGCTCTTCACGAGGCCCTTCATGACTGCTTTCGCGAGGGTCGACTTGCCCGCCCCCTTCCTACCTAAGATCAGGGTCAACGACCCATCCAAGTCGGCCAAGTCGATGAAAAAGTCGGAATCATCGTCAAGGAGCATCCCGATCGGGAAGGGAACGCTCTTTCCGTTGGCTACCGTGTCCATGATCTCCCGAACGGGTAGGCGAACAACAGTTGAGGACATGCGCGAGGGGGCCCAGAGGGCATTGCCTGTGAAGGATGAGTCCGTCAGCGAGCCCCGGACCTTGCACCTCAGGACCTTCGAGTCCATTATCTCCTCGCGAAGCTGCTCGAACAACTCGTCCGACTGAGAGTCAATTGAAACGTTCGAGGCCCTTGCCATCCTGATTATCTCCTCAAGTTCACCAGGCACCCTAAGGTACGAGATGTCAACCGCTTGGAGGATGAGCGACCGGTCGCCAGTGCCGTCCTTGAGCGCTAGGAAGTCCCCGACCCTTGAGCCACCAGCGGGCAACTCAAGTACCTCGTAGCTGTCTCCGAGCTTCGAGAGGAGGTAGAGCATGTCCTATCCCCACATGGAACCGAGAAGCAGCTTCCTTCCATCGAGCGGGTCGAACAGCCTGACCCCGTGCTTCCTCATTATCGCTATCTTGGCTGACAGCCCCTCGGTGGGGAGTATCTTGGAGAAGATGTGGGCGAGCTTGAGGGTTTCGGGATAGCCCATGTCCAACGCATCGCTGACCGCAAGGGATGAGAACGTGGACTGCATTTCTTCAGGTTCACTTGAGAAGACTTTGCCCATGAGCACGAAGCCCCCTCTGGACAGCCTCACGAGGCAGGAGTTAGAGGGCCTTCTGATCAGGACGAAGGGCTCAGGCGGAAACCCGTAGGCTTCGTCCTTGATATCCTGAGGAGGGATCGTCTTGCTCAAGTCGACCACCTTGGTACCACGGCGAACTCGGTACAACGTATTGTTGGGAGGCAACGAGCCATCAAGCAGGACTATTCCGTCCTTGACTTGTTCGACGGCTAAGCCTTGGGCGAACGCCTCGAGCGCATACAGTATCGACCCTTGGTTCACGGGAGACTTGGCGACGAGCGGCCCTATCTTCGTGACCTGTACACGGCCCTTGGGAGTCCGAGTGACCATAGCGGCTCGCGCGGCCTCGTAGCTGAAACCCCCTCCACATCCGAGCTGGACGTTGGAGCAGTCAACCGCCACGACAGGGACTTTCTTGGCCGAGTTATCGAGGGGGAGGATGTCATATGTTTCAGGTTCATTGTTCACGATTACGTCCGATGGTTCGGTGCGGTAGAGGTCCTCTCGCTCACGGAGCCCGCTAATGAATGGTAAGTTTATTATACGTTCAGAGAGGAGTATCTCAAC